>SCPN01001517.1_pt1 | contig 179303 bp, 187 predicted proteins | sample 6106831 | NCBI WGS metagenome assembly SCPN01 (sample SAMN10720447, study PRJNA508395) | human gut metagenome | isolation source: Participant 1, 0 month | reverse complement strand
TCACGAACCAACATTGCCCGCATGAATGAAATTCTCGATCATCCCATCCAGCAGGGCAGTGATAGGCTTTCAATCAGGGGTATGATATTGTCTTTGACCATGTTGGGTTTGCCTACAGTACCGGAGAAACCGTACATTGAAAGATGTTTCCTTTACGGCAAAACAGGGAGAGGTTACGGCTCTGGTTGGGCCCGTCCTGACATGAAGAAACAACTACGTATCCCGGCTGGCAGCAAGGTTCTGGGATATTAACAGAGGAAATTACCGTGGGAGGCATGGATGTATCCCGAATTGACCCGGAAACACTGCTTTCTCTGTATTCCATCGTATTCCAGGATGTTACACTGTTTGACAATACGATTCTGGAAAATATCCGAATCGGAAACAAAATGCCACAGATGAACAGGTCATTGCTGCTGCGAAACTGCTGAATGTGGATGAATTTGCCGAAAAGCTGCCGGATGGCTGGCATACCAACATCGGGAAAACGGCTGCGAGCTTTCCGGCGGTGAACGCCAGCGTATTTCTATTGCCCGTGCATTTCTGAAAAATGCGCCGATCATTCTTTTAGATGAAGCTACTGCTTCCCTGGATGGAGAATGAAACTCTCCGGTACAGACAGCCCTTTCCCGTCTGATCGCAGATAAAACGGTTCTGGTCATCGCCCACAGGATGCGTACCGTAGCAGGAGCAGATAAGATCGTTGTCCTTTCTGATGGTACAGTGGCAGAAGAAGGAGCACCAAAGGATCTGGAAGAAAGGATGTATGTACCCATATGGTAAAACTGCAGACAGAAGCCAGAACTGGAAACTTGCGTGAAGAAGGGGAAAAGGAGGTGAAAAGAAAAGGAACCAATGGAAGCAGGAGAATATGCCTTGGCACTACGGGAAGACTATGGAAGCTGGATGTCAATTCTGTCTTTACATCATTGGCGGAATCGGAGTTTTGGCCGCTGTGGCTGTCCTCTCTTTTTATGTATTACATGTCGCTGTTCTTGGTGTGCTGTTTGCCGTCATCACAATCATGCACTTGTGGTTTTGCTGATCTGGATCCATGGATCAGGCGGCGAGTATGCCAGCTGGCGGTGGCGGAATCATGGAACAGGTTCCAGGGTTGTCCTCACCTGGACTATGACGGTGAGCAGAGATTCTGGAAGTAGGTTGCGGCTCCGGAGCGCCCCACAATCCGTGCGGCTCTGACATGGCCGAAAGCAAAAGTAATCGGTGTTGATTATTGGGGCGCTGTGTACAATTACAGCAAGGCACTCTGCGAGAAGAATGCTGCAAGTGAGGGCGTTTCCGCGCGTAATGTATTTCAGCACGTGATGCAGAAGCAAGCTGGATTTTCCTGATAAAGAGAGCTTTACAATTATCAGTCATCGTATGTCCTCACACTGTCATATGGGTGCAGATATGCGAAACTGCTGCTGGAAAGCCTGCGGGTATTGAAAAAAGGCGGCGTCTTTGCACTTAACGATGATATGAAACAAAAGATGTACGGTGACATGGAAGGTTTTGCGCAGAAACTGCGGGATATGGGGTATGAGGAAGTACGATTTGTTGATACCGCACAGGAAGCTTTTGGCTCCCACCGTCGAGCTGCCATGATGATGCTAGGTTCTTCCCGGTTGCTTGTCGGTAGAAAGTAATGTATCAAAACAGGAGGTTTGGCTATGTCCAAGTTAGGAGTCGTGGAGGATACACTGTTCGTCCCTATGCTGGGAAGAATTTATGCTAGTGAGCATTACCCGCAAATTTTATATGATAAAAAAGCATTGGAATTGAAAAAGAAGCTGCCTTCAGACTTGATTAAACAGAATATGCAGAGCCAGTATACCCTTTTGGCCTCTGCTTCCCGGTCTGCTAATATGGATCGGATTATTCGGACTTTTCTGGAACGCAGACCGGACGGTGTGATTGTCCAGTTGGGCTGTGGTCTGGAGACAACCTATCACCGGTAACGGAGACACTGGTATGCGCTGCGTGGATTTAGCGGAAGCACTAACTTCCCGAACCGAGAGAATTATATATTCAGAAAGGTTGGATCAAATTCGCAATGATGTATTTTGCTCCTATTCTCGTTACTGCAGGCGGGTTATTTCATTATTTTGAGGAACATAAGGTCATTGCCCTTCTGCGTATGATTGGGCAATTTGGAAATATGGAAGTTGTTTTTGATACGGTGAACAAAAGAGGAATGACCATGATGAAGAAAAATATGAAACAGGTCGAGCTGCCGATGCGAAAATGTTCTGTGGATTCAGCGGAAGAACTGGCAGCAAAGAAAAAGTTGTGGTATCGTGCAGGCTCAGGAATCGTTACACCTAAAATGGAAAAGCTATCACTGAGGATTAGATATGACAGTTTCTGATCAATTCAAGATGGTAAAGATGATACATCTAAAACTATAGTGGATATACAATATCAGAGAGATAGAAATTTATTGTCGAACGGAGTATTTTTACTGTTAAAGAGTTGGAGAAGAACAAAATAGGCGATATAATAAACAGTGGTTAGTTATTGCTGACCACTGTTTATTTAAAAGAGAAGATGATATCAATGGCCAAAAACACAAATAAGATGGCTCTTCCTCAAAGGGTTGCCATGCTTCATGGAACTGGTTTTGGTGCAGAAATCATTTTGTTCATCTTCTAAAAAGTGAAGCAAATTGTTTTGTTGAAGTAATGATCTCATGAGGATCAAGTTTTTGGCAGATCGGTTCGGTCATATCAACCATGTGATCGAACATAGATTGTAAGTCCATCAGGAAATCCTGTTTTAAAACAGGTAAATTTGAGGCATCCGTACAACATCAAAGCCACAGAGTCACGCAAGTTCCTGAGAGTATTTCAAGAACACAATCAGAAGTGTGTCAGTCGGTATTGAGAAAATACGCTGGAGCAGAAGTGCTTTGAGCATTGGATAAAGCTGGTGCTTGCGAGGTCTTCCGGTTGAAGCGTGAAAATGGGAAACAAAAGAAACAGGAACAATTTCATCAAGATTAATGGTTTCATCAAGAAGTGAGAAAGGAACTGGTATTTGTCATTGTCGAATTTATTTTGGCAATCATCAAAAATTTCTGCCAGAATGTGTTATGTATCATGTAGGTATATCTCCTTTTAGGTGGATTGGTTGATAGTTTCGCAACTCTATTTTACCATAAACCTTGAGGAGATATTTTATTTAACAACAAAAATGCCGTATTTATGCGGCTTGTGGCGTTTCGCAAACGCCTATAATCATCACGAAGCAAATGAGAATGAATATGAGTAAGTTGACTTACATTCGTTGTGGAGATTATGATATACCCAACCTAAAACTTTCTGAACAGCCGGAAACTTCTATCGGCAAATTGCGGCAGAATGCGAAAATCCTACCTAAAGGAACACCCCATTCTCTACAACCATCTGCTAATGAGCGAGGCTGTATCCACACCTGTTAGAGATTGAGCGGACAGCACAGGGGCGTGTGGAAACCATGTTGCCGCACATGATGGAAGTTGCGGGTGTCACGGAGGAACTGAAAGCCTGTGACCCTATGCGCTGGGTGGGGCTGATGAACACGCTAAACAGGTGGGAGGAAATCTTTATTCCGAACTGATTTTAGAAAATTGAATAACTAAAATATGAAAGCATTGACGCAACCAAATGGATTATAATTTCATTGGTTGCGTCAATATTTTTGCTGAAACACGAAATCCATATGCCCCTCTTGACAATCCCATTTTCTCTGGTATAATTAAAACGGTGTTTTTAATACAATGTTTTTGAAACAGTGTTTTAAAAGAAAGGCAGGTAATCAATGGCAAGCAGAATCGAAGAATTTGACGAGAAGATTCTTGCCTGCGCGAAAGAAGAATTTTTAGAAAAAGGCTATACGGATGCCTCGATACGGACGATTGCTCAAAATGCCGGTGTCAGTACCAGCACAATATATACGCGGTATTCGGATAAAGAGGGATTATTCCGATTTCTTGTTGAACCAGCAGCTAACGGCCTGAAAGAGCTATTAAGGCAATCATTAAGCAGTTTTTCTTCTTTGACGGAGCGCGAGCAAAACGAAAAATTTATGGAGTATTCAGACCGTGGCTTTGAGGTTGTGATTGCATATATCTATGAATATTTTTCTGAATTTAAGCTGCTGATTACCAGAGCACCGGGAAACTACTATCAGGATTTTTTAGAAGGATTAGTAGAACTGGATACGGGCTGCACAAAAAAATTCTTGATTCAAGCTGGAAGTAAAGCTCTGGCAGAGGGACGCATTACAGATGGATTTTTACACGTTGTTTCCAGTGCTTTTTACTCCGGCATCTTTGAGGTAGTAATCCATGACATGCCGATGGAAGAAGCAAAGAAGTATATCAATGAATTGCGCTCTTTTTATGGGAATGGCTGGAAAGAATACTATCGAAAATAGGAAAGAAGGTGTGAAGAAAATGCAGAAAACAAAAGACTTTTGTGTGGACGAAAACGGATGGGTACACTGCCCTTTTTGTAAATGCAGAACGCGGACAAAGATACGAGCAGATACTTCACTAAAGAATTTTCCAATATTTTGTCCCAAATGCAAACAGGAATGTTTGATAGATGTTGACAACATGAAAATACGATTATCAGTAGTGCCAGACGCTAAGACGCAGAGCCGATAATTTGTTTGTGTAAATCACATGACAGATTATCGGCTTATTTTTTGAATAAAAGTTAGCAAAAACTAACAGAAGGAGGGATTTATATGAATCAGTCGCAGGGCGGCAATCCATTTGGCAGGCTTGTAGAGTTTGCAAGACCGCATAAGACGGGCTACATCATTTCTGTTGTTCTTGCTGTGTTGGGAGTTGCCTTTGGCATTGTTCCCTATTTTGCAACAGCCAGAATGACGATTGAGTTGCTCTCCGGGAATCAGGATTTATCATTTTATATGATGTGGTGTTTGATTTCCGGCGGTGGCTTTGTCCTAAAAGCGATATTGATGGGGATTTCCACAAGGGCATCCCATGAAGCAACCTTTGCAGTGCTGTCCGAGGCAAGGAGGGAAATTGCCTCAAAACTTACCAGAGTGCCGATGGGCTATATTCTCAACACTCCGTCCGGGCAGCTAAAAAATGGCATGGTGGAACGAATTGAACAGTTAGAGGTTCCCCTTGCTCATGTAATTCCGGAAATGACCTCAAATCTTCTCGTACCAATCGCAATCATCATTTATCTGTTCATTCTGGACTGGAGAATGGCATTAGTATCGCTGATTACCATTCCTGTTGGAATGATGTGCTACATGGGAATGATGAAAGAATATCCCAAGAAGTATGGGGAAGTTGTAAAAGCCGGAAATCACATGAGTGCAACAACGGTAGAATACATCGGCGGTATTGAAGTCATTAAGGCGTTTAATCAGGCGGATAATTCCTATCAGAAATTTACAGACGCCGTCCATGCAAACGCAGACCTGATTTTAGACTGGATGAAAGACACACAAAAATATTCGGCAATTATGATGAGTGTATGGCCTGCGGCGTTGATTAGTGTACTTCCCGTTGGGTGTCTGTTTTACATGAATGGTTCTCTGTCAGCCGCAACCTTTATTACGGTAACTGTCCTGTCGTTGGGAATTGCAGGCCCGCTTGTATTGCTGTTCTTTACCGATGATATTGCAAAAATAGGCACGGTAATGGGGGAGATTGACGGTATATTAAACCAGCCGGAGCTTGTCCGGCCAGAGGGAAAATGCGATTTGCAAAATCTTGATATTTCTCTGGAAAATGTCCATTTTGCATACGAGGAAAAAGAGGTATTGAAAGGAATTGATCTGACAATTCCACAAGGAAAGATTACCGCTTTTGTAGGTCCGTCCGGCAGCGGAAAATCAACGATTGCAAAATTGATTGCTTCTTTTTGGGATGTGACCGGGGGATTGATTACGATTGGCGATAAAAACGTAAAAGAAATCTCCACCGATCAACTGAACGATTTAATTTCCTATGTATCGCAGGACAATTATCTTTTTAATGATACGGTGCGTAACAATATCCGCATGGGCAAACCGCAGGCAAGTGATTCCGAAGTGGAACAGATTGCAAAGGCTTCCGGCTGCCACGAGTTTATTATGAATCTTGAACATGGATATGAAACCGTGGTTGGCGGTGCAGGAGGGCATTTGTCCGGCGGAGAGCGACAGAGGATTGCGATTGCCAGAGCTATGCTGAAAAATGCTCCGATTGTGATTCTTGATGAAGCGACTTCCTATACCGACCCGGAAAATGAAGCGGTAATACAGGAAGCCATCAGCCGACTGACAAAGGGCAAAACATTGATTGTAATTGCTCACCGCCTGTCAACAATAACGGATTCAGACCAGATTGTTGTTGTGAAGGACGGGATGATTCAGGCCAAGGGAACGCACGAAGAATTGCTAAAAGAGTGCAGTCTTTATCATACGATGTGGACGGCCCACATGGATGCAAAGGAGGTGAAAACAGCATGATACGTTCTTTTCGGAAGTTCTTTGAATTTGCAGGCCACCAGAGCCGGAATTGGTATTTGGGGCTCTTTTATGAAATCATACGCTGTATTTTAGAAGCTTTGCAATTTGCCGCCCTTTTGGTGGTTTTGGACGGGTTGGTTCATGATAATATCACCGCACAGACCGCGCTTCTTGCCTTTGGCATTATGCTCGTCAGTGTGATCGGCACCATTATTTTTTGGTATCTGGCACACGGCAAGGAAGGCGAAGGCAGTTATCGGATGTGTGAGGACAAGAGGATTCAGATTGGCAACCGCATGAAATATATGCCGATGGGATATTTCAACAGCCATAGTCTGGGTAATCTCACATCCGTTTCAACAGCGACCATGAGCGACCTTGAAAGTATGTCCTTTGCTATCATCGTGCGGACTTTGGTGGGTGTAATCCATGCCAGTATCTTTTCTATTGCCATGTGCTATTTTAGCTGGAAGATCAGTTTGATTTTCTTGGTTGGCGTAATTTTGTTCATGGTAATTAACACAATGCTCCTGCGCTGTTCCAAAAGATTATCCCCTATGCGGTTAGAGGCGCAGACGGAGTTCATGGACGCCGTACTGGAATACATACAGGGAATGGGCGTTGTGCGGGCATTTCACATGGCAAAGCAGTCAAATACTACGCTGGAAAAATCCATCGATGAAACACAGAAGAAGAACCAGCTTATCGAAAGGCAGCGGATTCCCTATATAGCTGCCGAGCAGGTTGTTCTTCGGATTGCCAGTGCCGCCGCCGCTTTTTGCGCTATTGCGCTTTTTATAAACGGTACGTTGGAATTAACGTATTGCCTGATAATCTTAGTATCGGCGTTCATGGTATACAGCCAGCTGGAAAGTGCGGGAGAAATGTTCTTTATGCTTTCGATGATCGACGCTTCTATTGACCGTGTAGAGGAAATCAATCAGAGTCCTCAGATTGACATTGATGGTAAGGAGCAGACCCCCGCCCGGTTAGATATTGAAATGCAGGATGTGAGCTTCTCCTACGGAGATAAAAAAGTGATTGACCATGTATCGCTCACAATTCCACAGGGGACAACGACAGCGATTGTCGGCCCGTCCGGTTCAGGAAAAACAACGCTGGTAAATCTGATCGCACGTTTTTGGGATGTTGACAGCGGAAGCGTCCGTATTGGTGGCATTGATGTCAAAGATTACAAACTGGACAGTCTGATGAAAAATATCAGTATGGTATTCCAGAATGTATATCTGTTCCCGGACACGATTGAGAACAATATTAAATTCGGTTCTCCTAATGCTACCCATGAAGATGTAGTAAAGGCAGCAAAGGCAGCAAGGTGCCACGAATTTATCTCAGCATTGCCGGAGGGCTACCAGACGGTGATCGGAGAAAGCGGCGCAACCATTTCCGGCGGCGAGAAGCAGAGGATTTCCATTGCAAGAGCAATTATGAAAGACGCGCCCATCATTATTCTTGACGAGGCCACGGCAAATGTTGATCCCGAAAATGAAGCCGAGCTTCAGAAAGCGATTGAGGCACTGACACAGGGAAAAACAATTATTATGATTGCTCATCGGTTGAAAACTGTAAAAAATGCAGATCAAATCATCGTTATCGACCGTGGTAAAATCTCTCAGCAAGGTACGCATGACGAGCTTATCAAACAAGCAGGTATTTATGCAGATTTTGTTGGTATGAGAGAAAAAGCTATCAGTTGGAAAATCAAGGCAGACAGCCTTGCATAAAAGGAGTTCCTACAATGGACAAGAAAAAATTGAACGCAAAAGACTTTATCAACATCGGTATTTTTACCGTCATCTACTTTGTGATGTTCTTTATCACAGGTATGCTGGGTTACATCCCTATCTTTGCAGTTATCATTCCACTTGTACTGGGAATATTGGGCGGCATCCCGTTCATGCTGTTCCTGACAAAGATCGGAAAATTTGGTGCAGCAACTATTATGGGTACGCTGGTCAGCGTCCTCTGCTTTCTGATGGGACAAAGCTGGATTTCTATTCCGTTTGGAATCGTATTCGGTTTTCTTGCTGATTTAATTTTCAAGGCTGGCGAATATAAAAGCTGGAAACATACTGTGCTGGGATATTGCGTGTTTACTGAATGGGTAATCGGTTCCATGCTGCCTATGTGGATTATGAGAGATACTTTCTTTGAGGCGTACAGAAGCAGAGGAGGTACAGACGAATACATCAATGCCATTATGGGCCTTACTGCTAACTGGATGCTTCCGGTAGTCATTGTTTTAGGCATTGTTGGCGGAGTGATTGGCGCATATTTAGGAAAGGCAATTTTGAAGAAGCATTTTGCAAAGGCGGGCATTGTTTAATGAAACCAGAATTATTACTGTCAGTTGATTCGGAGCGACGTTTCTGGCTTGATCCAAGAACAAAGCTATATATGCTGGTAATATTCAGTATTGTAATGATTGACGGAAAAACGGACGGTATTAGTTTCTGGTTAAAGCCGATTCTGGCATTGGTACCCTTTTTCCTCCTGCTTTTGGGCAGTAGGAAAAAGGTTGCCATCATCTATTTGATTGTTTTTGTTGTTTCATGGATGGTGAACATATTTCTTGTTCCGTATATGGGACTAATAGGAACAATTATAATATCGCTGCTGGCTCAATTTGGAACACGATGGTTTCCAAGTGCCATGATGGGCTATTATCTTCTCTCGACTACAAAGGTTAGTGAATTTGTCCTTGCCATGCAGCGTATGCATATACCAGAAGCATTCATTATCCCGTTTTCTGTTATGTTCCGGTTCTTCCCTACAATTTCCGAAGAAGCGGGATCTATTGGAAACGCTATGCGTATGAGAGGAATCACGGGGAAAAATTTTTTCAAGAATCCACAAGCAGTATTAGAATATCGAATTGTCCCTCTTATGATGTCTGTAGTAACAATAGGGAATGACCTGTCTGCGGCAGCTTTGACAAGAGGATTAGGAAACGGAAAAAAGCGTACAAGCATTTGTAAGATCGGTTTCCATTGGAAAGATTTTGCGCTTATGATTATTGTTACTGCTGCCCTGTTGGTGTTCCTGCTTTTTTAGGAGGGCTGAAATGATAGAGTTTAAGGATGTAGCCTTTCAATATGAGCAAGGCAAAAAAAAAAATCGAAAATATAAATTTGACTATCCATGACGGAGAGGTTGTTTTGATCTGCGGAGAATCCGGCTGCGGAAAGACTACACTCACACGTTTAATAAATGGGCTTATCCCGCATTATTACGAAGGAACGCTTACCGGGCAGACGATTGTGGAAGGGATAGATGTAAAAAATGTATCTCTTTATGCTTTGTCTGGTGTGGTTGGTTCTGTTTTTCAAAATCCAAGGACACAATTTTTTACAGTGGATACTACCAGTGAAATTGCATTTGGATGTGAGAATTTGGCAATCGACGCAGACGAAATCAATTTGCGGATAGAAAAAACGGTAGGCGCGTTAAAAATCGAAGATTTACTGAATAGGAGTTTATTTGCACTGTCCGGTGGCGAAAAACAGAAAATTGCCTGTGCGTCCGTTTCCGCAATGGAACCGGATATATTTGTACTGGACGAGCCATCTTCCAATTTGGATATTAAATCAATCAAAGAATTAAAAGACGTGTTGCGGGAATGGAAAGCGCAAGGTAAAACGATTGTGATTGCGGAACACCGCCTATATTACCTGATGGATATTGCAGATCGTGTTCTGTATATGCAGGACGGGCAAATAAAAGAAAATCTTTCCATCTCCGACTTCAAAAAGAAATCTACAGGCGAATTGCACGCGCTGGGGCTTAGAGCTTTACAATCCGAAGATTTTAGCAAAATGCAGAGCGCGGTGTGTGCGACAAAGCAGCTATATATCAGGGACTTTGAAGTCTCTTATAAAAATGCTTTTGACGGGAAAAAGAAAAAGCGAAAGGTACTGGATATATCAGATTTGATGATTCCGCAAGGTTCGGTGGTTGGAGTAGTCGGCAACAATGGAGCCGGGAAAACGACTTTTGCTAACAATTTATGCGGATTGCTCAAAACCGCAAAAGGCTGTATGAGCATGAATGGAAAAACTTATATGGCAAATCAGAGAATTAAGACCTGCTATATGGTTATGCAGGACGTAAACCACCAACTTTTTACGGAAAGTGTAATGGATGAAATCTTGCTTAGTCTGGATAATTCAGACGAAGATAAAGCGATGCTTGAAGCAGAAAAGATTATGGAAAGCCTACATATTTCAGAATTCAGAAATGCTCATCCAATGTCATTGTCTGGAGGTCAGAAGCAACGGGTAGCTATCGCCAGCGCGATTGCATCCGATAAGCAGGTCATTGTTTTTGATGAGCCTACAAGTGGGCTGGATTATCGGCACATGAAAAAAGTGGCAGAAAATTTGAGGGAATTAAGTTCACTGGGGAAAACATTATTTATTGTTACCCATGACCCGGAATTGATTGCGGAGTGCTGCAATTACTTTGTCTTTATTGAGGACGGAAAAGTGTTATGGAGTGACGGCTGGAACAGAATAAGCCGGGAACGGTTGCAAAAGTTCTTTGCCTTTGAGGATGACTAAAGATGAAGATTCATGCATCTGGGGAGGACTATCTGGAAGCTGTATTGGTACTTCAAAAGAAGCTCGGTATGGTGCGTTCGGTGGATGTTGCCCGGTACATGGAGGTTTCAAAACCCAGCGTATGTTACGCAGTAGGAACTTTGCGAGAGGGCGGTTTTGACAATGGATGAAAAGCATTATCTGCACCTGACAGAACTTGGGCGGGATGCTGCTGAAAAATCTACGAACGCCATTGCTTTTAACAAAGTACCTCATATCCATAGGTGTTGCCCTGCAACGGCGGAGGCCGATGCCTGTCGGATCGAACACGATATTAGTGCAGAAACCTATGAGCGGCTGAAGGAATCAGTCACAAAGAATAATTACATAGCACATGAACCTGCCCTGATTAAAGGAAAAGAAAAACCGCTGGTTGGGGCAGGTAATTTTGCACGTTCATTTTGAAGTATTATCCTAACGGCGGTTTTGAGAAATCAGAGCCGCCGTTTCTTTGCGTTGCACAAACCAATGACGACTTGCAGGGACACGGTAGCCGATTGGAGGTTAATTTCCGTGTCCCGTTTGCTTTCAAAGCTCACATGATCTACATCAGTTAAAAAGCATTGCTCCTCCTCCGGGCAAGTATAATATTGTATCGGCATTATCGTTCTATGTAATTCGGTATAATAATGGCTGTTCTTGGCGCGCCAGTTTTCCCCCACGGAAATCTGGCGTTTTTGTTGCCATTTTTCGGAGATGACCCGTTGTCTGCCGGTGTCGGTCTCCACCTCCATTCGATTCACCCGTCAATCACCCGTGAATCGAAATGGAGGTACATAATGAAGAAAATTAACCTTCGGGAACTTTATCCTGATGTTTATACAACAGACTTTTTGTAGATGTGACAGAGGAGGTAATGGAGACTATTCGAGCAGCTGAACGTGCGGAGGCTGCGTATGAGCGAAAGATGTATCGTTATAAAGCACAGTATTCTCTGGATTGCGAGAATGGCATTGAAAATGCGGTGTTGTTGAAGCCGCAGACACCGGAGATGGTTCTGGAGGAAAAGCAGCTGCGGGCAGCTCTATGCCGCTGTGATGGCTCTGCCGGAGAAGCAGGCCAAGCGGATCTATGCCCGGTATTATCTGGGTATGCGTGTGAGTGAGATCGCCGCAGCGGAGGGTGTAGACCAAGCCGTGTCCGTGACAGCATCCGGCGCGGTCTGAAGCAGCTGGCAAAGTATTTTAGGATAGAATAACAAAGGGCGCAAGGCCACATAGTGCTTCTGGCACAGGGCTTTGCGCCCTATTTGCATCCTTGTATTCTTCGAACGAAAGAAATATAATAAGCCATATTGGAGGAAACTATATGGATTATATGACGCTGAAAGAAGCAAGTGAAAATGGGGTGTTACCCCAAGGCAGATCAATTATCTGTGTGCCGGTGGGCGTATCCCCGGTGCTGTGAAGATGGCTACCATTTGGCTGATTCCCAAGGATGCGGAGAAACCGGCAGACCGTCGTTTCAAAAATACAAAAATAATCCTCTCGTGAGATTTCTGTGACATTTGGATGCTACACTAAGAATGAAGGAGTGTGATACAATTGCGAATTTTAGTAGTCGAAGATGACCGGCTTTTGAATAATACTTTGTGCTATAACCTGTATACTGCGGGCTATGTCGTGGACTCTGTATTGACAAAATCAGCAGCTAGCAACTTTCTGACTAAGCAGGATTATGACCTGATTGTGCTGGATGTAAACCTGCCAGATGGGAATGGCTTTGATTTCTGCCGGGAGGTAAAGAGCGCCGGCCGGATACGGCGGTGATCTTCCTGACCGCAAATGATATGGAAAGCGATATGCTCAAAGGGTATGAGCTGGGCGCAGAGGACTATGTGACCAAGCCATTTCCTATGAGCGTCTTTCAAAAAGCTGTCCGTGGTGCTGGGGCGGCTGGCAAAACAATCTGGCGGCGGGATTGTTATGAGGATAGCGCACTATCCATCAATTTCTCGGAGATGACTGCTTCGCTGTCCGGTAAGGCGCTGGTGTTCACTCCGTTGGAATACCGGCTGTTGAAAATCCTGACCAAAATCCGCAGAATGTTTTGACCAGGCAGGTGCTGCTTGAAAAGCTGTGGGATGCCGATGGAATGCCTGAGCTGCCTCAGCAGACAATCCAAGCTCACTAATATCATAATTCTTCTTGACTGGAATGTTCGTCTCGCCGAGAAGAAAATCTGTTGAGACATTGAAGATATTAGCAATCTTTATGATGCGGTCATTGCCCATTTTGTTGTTTGACCGCTAAGGAAACGGCTTAGAGTACTTTCGGAGATACCAAGTTCTTTTGCCAGCTTTGCCTGCGTCATCCCTTCTGTATGTTTGATAAGATCATGAATTCGCAGTCTGGTATCTGCGGATATAAATACATGTCCCATAGGCACCTCCTTGTCTTGCGTAAAAATTATAAAATTTCCCAATGTCCAAATCGTTTGCCACCTACGCGCTGAATGAGGCCGGCATCCTGCATTTCTCTTAATTTGCGCTGAATTGTTCGCAAAGGAATGTTAGTGATATCGGATAATTCTTTTGCGTCAGCGATGGATTGGAACGAATCTCGGTTAAGATCCTTTTATCCAAAGCGTCATCCAAACCGCCATCTAAACCGCCATTTTGGCGGTTAGAAGTTTTGGAATCCGTACTGGCGACTTGGAGTGCGGGGAATCGAACGGTCACTCCATTTCCAAGGATACTGTACTCCGGCTTTGGTGCGCCAAGCTCTTCACAGGTTTCAAAGATTTTCTCGACTCCACGTCCCCATGTTTCAATATAACCGGCAAGGTAGAATACCCTGGCGATATTTGGATTATATGGTTCAGAAGTATGCGGTCCCAGCAACGTTTCCAGCGTCCAGCCTGAAGGCAGAATGCAGGAGTTGCTGATCCTCATTTCTTCATCGCTGATGCGGATCTGAATTGGAGAGCCGAACATGTAGCAGTTATGAACCAAAGCGTTATAAATCGCTTCACGGATGGCATCCCTGGCATAAGGATATGTTTCTACCCGGCGGTCATGATCGTAAGTGATAGCTGCCTTCAGGTATTTCAGGTAGATTACATCGATGATCTTATCTGCAGTGTTGATCAGAGATCCTTCAAAGAGATCCTGATACTGCAGGTCAGATCCAATACCGAAATGTCCTACCTTAGTGTAACTTCCGGTCTGAACCATCTCACATTTGTTAGTGAACAGCAGAACTGCGGAACGTTTAAGCTTACCATTCTCCGCAAGATGCAGCTTTTCTAGTAATTCTTCTGTGGAAACGTTCAGGTCTTCCGGTTTCATTCGCTTACACCGACGTGCTTCGCGCTTGAAGATCTTGATACTTTCATCATCAATGTCATCTATGGTTATGCCCTCTACGATGGCATCTTCCCAATGTACACCGGCTCTTTTCATAATAAAATCCGACAGTGCGATACCAGTCAGTAACTGCTTGGTGCTGCCGCTGCGGTAGTGAAACTCACCGTAATAGCTGACGGGAAAACTGCTTGGAGATACGATGATCTCCAGATATTCAAGTCCTTCTTTTTCATGAAGGTTGACATCAGCAACAATGCCCATGGTATTCCGGATCTTGTTTGGGATATCTTCCAATAGTTTTTTGCTGTTTTTGACACCAATGATCCTTCCGTCATCTTTGATGCCGATATAGATTTTGCCACCCTGAGCATTGGCAAAACCACAGATCCATTTGAGATAATCGTCTCTCCAGGACTCTTTCCATTCAATATTCTGACTTTCAGCCATTCTTGCTCACCTCACTAACAATTACCTTTTCTACATCCCGATACCGGGCATCGGCAGGCTTCACTGCATCTTCTGGAATGATCCACATCTTTCCGGCACGCATGGCTCCTTCAATCCTGCCCTCGGCACAAAGGATTGCGACACGTCTTGCAGACAAATTCCATTTTTCTCCGATTTCAAAGGTCGATAAATATTTCATAATAGCGTCTCCAAATGGTCTGTTCCATATTCGTAACAGTAATTCTCTACATATTATTATATTCTATTTGCTGAATAATATCAATATAAATAATAGAACGTATGTTCTTTTTGCCGACGCTAGCTATCTATGATAAGAAGTCTACCAGATTAGGTGTCCCAAAAAACTCCCTCTCATCCATCCAAAACTCATCATTTTATTTTGACTTTCAATTCTTGCATTTTTGCAAGAAATTCGTCCCTGAAAAATATAAATTCCGTAAATGCTATATTTTTTTCGTCAGCCGAACAATCTCCGTATAAGTACTTAGGATGAAAAATCCGAGAAAATACAGGAGGTAAACGACATGGATATTTTTGAAAATGTCAAATCAAACATCAGCATGAGGAGCGTCGCGGAGGCGTATGGAGTTAAGGTTAACCGTCATAACAGAGGACTTTGTCCGTTTCATGATGACAGACATCCCAGTATGCTGGTCGCAGAGGATCACTATCATTGTTTTGCCTGTGGAGCACATGGAGATGTGATCAATTTCGTTGCCGAACTTACAGGTCTTAGACCCTATGAAGCGGCGAAGCAGCTCGCAGCGCAGTATGGGCTGCAGGAAGGAATTCCTCCATCACCGGATATACAACTGAAGAAAAGAAAACTTGCAGAAGCACAGCAGCTCCGTAACAGAGAGAGGCTGTGCTTTTCTGTTCTCAGTGACTTCAGATGGCTTCTGATTCGATGGAAAGACAGGTATGTACCTAAGAATCCGGATGAAGAATGGGATGAACACTTTGTGGAAGCATGTCAGAAACTCGATCAGGTAGAGTATCAGTTGGATTTGCTTCTGGAAGGTACACAGGAGGAAAAGGCACTATTGATGGATACGTTGCTTAGGAGTGGGAAACTTGCAGAATTGCAGGAGCGTCTTAAGCAGGAAAAAGTGGAGGACAATTATGGGAAAGAAAAAAGTATTGCCGGCTAATGCGCCGGTATGGATCACAGAGGAACTGAAGATTTCAGAACCTTTGTATTGTTGGATGTTTCTTAGAAAGCATCCTATGAGGTATATCGGAGATACCTTCTTTAACGAGGATGGAACCATTACAGATGTGGCTCTTTTGAAGCAGGAAATCTGCTCAGATATCAGTGGCTGGGTGACCAGTAAGCTGGCAAATAAGGTCAATGATCTTTGGAATGCGATGAAGATGCTCGCAGCGGCTGATGAGATTCCTATTCATACAGACCGCATTCATGTAGCAAATGGCACTTTATATCTGGATGGCAGATTTATGGAGGAAAAACAGTACTGTAGAAACCGCCTTACGGTAGCTTATAACCCGGATGCTCCGACTCCGGAAAGATGGCTGGAGTTCCTGCGTCAGCTTCTGGAGGAAGAGGATATTCCCACTTTACAGGAATACCTTGGTTATTGCCTTCTTCCGGTTACAAAGGCTCAGAAAATGATGATGATCATCGGGCGAGGCGGCGAAGGTAAATCGAGAATCGGTATCGTAATGAATGCTCTTCTTGGAAAGGCAATGAATACGACCAGCATCCAGAAGGTTGAAAATGACAAATTCGCCCGTGCGGATCAGGGAAACAAGCTCCTTATGGTGGATGACGACATGGACATGAATGCCTTGAAGAAAACGAATTATATCAAGTCCATCGTCACCTCGGAAGGAAAGATGGATGTGGAGAAAAAGCATGCACAAAGCTTTCAGGACCAGCTGTATGTACGCTTTCTCTGCTTTGGAAACGGAGTACTGACAGCACTTCATGACCGTTCTGATGGTTTCTTCCGCAGGCAGATCATTCTGACCACGAAGGATAAGCCGGCAGGCAGAGTAGATGATCCGTATCTGGTAGAAAAACTTATTCAGGAGAAGGAAGGCATATTTCTTTGGTGCCTGGAAGGGTTAAAACGTCTGATCGCCAATGATTATCACTTTACGATCAGTGACCGAGCCAGAGCGAATATTGCATCTGCAATCAAAGAAGCAAACAACATCTTCGATTTCCTCGCATCCGAGGGCTATGTTGAATTCATCGATGGAGGAGAGGCAGGCACTGCGGAGTTATACAAGGCTTATGTCGACTGGTGCAATGATAATGCTGAGAATTCATTTTCAATGAAAAGCTTCTCTACTACTCTGGCACAGAACGCAGAACGATATCATCTGACTCCGACAAACAATGTTTATGCCGGCAAAGGCAAGCGATGCCGCGGGTATCAGGGAATCCAGATCTATGATCCGGATAATCCGTTTATAAAATAAATTCAAAATCATGTGTACATGCGTACATAGGTACAGTCTTGGCAAGGCAGCTGTAGTACGCATGTACGCACGTACAGTAACTTTTAAGTTTTTTCGTAATATAAGGAGATATAAGAAATGGCAGCACAGTATGCAATTATGAGATTTAAGAAATACAAAGGACCTGAGATCAGCCCTATTGAGGCGCACAATGAACGTACCAAGGAGAGTTATGCAAGCAATCCGGATATCGATACCAGCAGGTCACATCTGAATTTTCATCTGATTGAACCGCAGGGCAGATACCGCACCGAGGCAGAGAAGCAGATTGCAGAGGCCGGTTGCAGAACCAGAAAAGACAGTATCAGGTTGGTAGAGGTATTATTTACCGCCAGTCCTGAGTTCTTTCAGGGCAAGAAAAAGAAGGATGTAAAGGAGTTCTTTCAGGAAGCATTAAGCTTTTTGGAAAGCAGGCAGAATCCGAATACGATTATTTCAGCAGTGGTGCATATGGACGAGAAAACTCCCCATATGCACCTTTCTTTTGTCCCGCTGACCGAGGATGGAAGGCTAAGTGCAAAGGATATCGTAGGGAATAAGAAGAAACTTACACAGTGGCAGGATGAGTTCTGGGAGCACATGGTAGAGAAATATCCGGATCTTGAACGTGGCCAGAGTGCAAGTGAGACCGGAAGGAACCATATTCCTCCACGACTTTTTAAGCAGATGACCCATCTTACGAAGCAGAAGGAAAGAATTGATGCTCTTATATCAGATGCTAACTTCTTTAATTCCAAGGGGAAAATTGATGAGGTGGCAAAGCTGTTAGACAAGTATATTCCCGCTGTGGCAAAGATGGATACGGAATTGAAGAAATACCGAGTCGGATATGCTCAGCTGGAGCGAAAGAATAAATCATTGGAAAAACAGAATGAACGCCTTACAGAGCAGCTGGAAGAAGAACAGCACGAAAGTATCCTGAAAAAGATGGAGGATATGCGTCTTAGGAGGGATTATGATGCAGCGGTAGCTTTGCTGGATCGTATTCCAAAAGAGGTTCTGGATGTGTATTCCGGAAAAGCAGACAGGCAGAACAGGAGGAAACAGGCACATGAATTATAATGATGAATGGAATGGTATGGCTGATTTCCTGGCTGGTATCATTGAAAAGTATGCAGAAAAGATGGAACTGGATAATCTTCCGGATCCTGACAAGTATTATAAAATGAAGCAGATAAAGGAAATGTACACACGGTACATGAGATTGAGCGCAAAAAAGAGAACGGCATAACCTTAGGGGCTGATTTGGTATCAAGATACTGAGTCAGCCCTGCTTTTTTGTTTATGTTGCGAATTGAAGGAATGGGATAACTGTGTTATTCTATACGTGGACATATTGTCCAAAACATTAAACAGAGAGGATGAGCCGATGACAAAAGAAAAAACAAAGGTTTATTTATATACACGTGTCTCCACTGCAATGCAGATTGATGGCTATTCTCTGGAAGCACAGCGAAGCCGAATGAAAGCTTTTGCCGAATTCAACGATTTTGAAATCGCTGGTGAATATGAGGATGCCGGTAAATCCGGAAAGTCCATAGAAGGTCGAAATGAGTTCAACCAGATGATGGAGGATATCAAGACTGGCAAGGATAAGGTTTCCTATGTCCTTGTATTTAAGCTTTCACGTTTCGGACGTAATGCAGCCGATGTATTATCTACCCTTCAGACCATGCAGGACTTTGGGGTGAACCTGATCTGTGTGGAAGATGGTATCGATAGTTCAAAGGATGCGGGTAAGTTGATGATTTCGGTTCTGTCTGCGGTTGCAGAGATCGAGCGTGAGAATATCCGTATTCAGACTATGGAAGGTCGTATTCAGAAGGCACGCGAGGGCAAATGGAATGGAGGTTTTCCACCCTATGGCTATAAGCTTGTAAATGGTCTTCTGGAAATTAATGAAGAGGAAGCACCGGCAATCAGAACCATTTTTGAACAGTATGTGGGCACTGATATGGGCTCGACCGGAATAGCCAGATATCTGGAGAAACATGGAATTCATAAGATTCCAAGGGACAATGGAAAGAACCCACTGTTTGATGCGGCGTTGATACGCAAGATTATTAAGAATCCGGTCTACTGTGGCAAGATTGCATATGGTCGTAGAAAGACAGAGAAGGTTCATGGCACTCGCAATGAGTACAAGCTGGTGGAACAGGATGATTTTATTGTAGTTGACGGCATTCATGAGGGAATCATCTCAGAAGAGCTCTGGCAGAAAGCACAGATTAAGTCCGTTGCTCAGGCAAAGAAGTATGAGCATGTAAATAAGGCCAAGGGTACCAGGATGCATTTGCTGTCCGGCTTAGTGAAATGTCCAGTCTGTGGAGCCGGTATGTATGGTAATAAGAGTAACAAGAAAAAGCCTGATGGCAGTCAATACAAAAGCTTCTTCTACTATGGCTGTAAGCATCGCAATATGACACGCGGTCATAAGTGCGATTATAAGAAGCAGATCCATGAGGAACTGTTGGATGCTGCTGTGGTGGAAGTAATCACCAAGCTGGTTGCCAATCCACGTTTTGCTGCCATGATGCAGGAAAAGATTAATATGAAGGTTGATACTTCCGTGATTGAACAGGAAGTTGCCGCATTAGAGAAGCAATTAAGACAGGCATATAGTACCAAGAAAAAGACCCTTGAAGAGATCGAACAACTGGATCCTGACGATAGACATTATAAGCGCAAAAGGATGATCTGGATGACCGTCTCTATCGCATGTATGACAAGATTGATGATCTGGAGCAGAGCCTGATCGAAGCAAGAGCCAAGAAGCAGACGATTGAAGCTGAGAAGATGACCGGTGACAACATTTATAAAGTTCTCATCTTCTTTGATAAACTTTATGGTATGATGGAGGAAGAGGAAAAGCGTAAGTTTATGGAGATTCTGATTAAGGAAATCCAGATTTACGAGGAGCGACAGCCGAATGGACAGTGGCTGAAATCCATTACGTTCAGACTTCCGATCATTGAAGAAGATATTCAGATTCCTGTCGGAGATGATTTGGACAATGATGGTCACGTTGAGACAGTAGCTCTGCTAAGTCGCTAAAGGCTTGAAATCAAAGGGTTTGAGGGATTTTTAGAATTTAATAAGATGTGTTTTACGTTCCCTGAGGCTGTCTTGGGGAACATTTTTATGGGGGGGGTATATGCTAAAAGGTATTAATGCTAAATTGTTTTAAAAATTGGCGAAAGTAAGAGGGTTTTATTAAATTGTTTAAAAAATAGCATAAGTATAGAGGTTTCGCTATAAAGTTGTAATTAAATTTTAAAATATACTCTATAGTGTAGACACTGAAAAATGCTATTGTTAATGATAATATGAAAATACATGATTATTCCAGTGTCAAATTTTCTTTAAAATGCTGAATTATTCCAATATGATATATTAAACGAAGTTACCAGTTACTTTGAGAGGCATATATAGTAGCCTAACCATAGGCATAGCTTCATTTAAGATGGCTGTTCACAGAGCTATGAAATATATATGGAGGCTCAATGTCAATGGTAATATATCTACATTGGAAGTTTAACTCATTTTAATATTGGAATTTTCGTACAATTTGATATCACCATGCACAATCTATGTGGCTAAACGATAGAATTACTTTATAAAAATCAGCACTTTTACTATAACTTTTTATTTCGTTCAGCCGAAAGGCTGAATTGTTACAATGATAACAAGAAAATGAAAAGGGTATTGACAAATCAAATGATATTTGATAACTTATAATTGTTAATTGAATCGGGAGTTGCCCCAGAGTTTGTTAGTTGATAGTATAGTTAACGCAAGGCTCATTACGTTCTAGAAACGTATTGGGTCTTTTTTTATTACTATTCAGGAGAAAAAATATGTTTCAGTCGTTATTTAAAAAGAGTAAATCAAATGAAAATAAGATAGTGTCACCCTGTAACGGAACCGTTCATCCGCTGAGTGCTTCCAAAGATCCGGTGTTTTCGGTTGGAATGATGGGACCAGGTTGCTTCATCAGCCCAGAAACAGATTATGTGTACAGCCCGGTTGACGGAACTGTTGTGATGGTGTTCCCCTAAAGCATGCAATCGGGTTGAAGACGGATTCCGGATCGAAGTGATGGTACATATGGGAGTTGATACGGTACAACTGGGCGGAAGCTGCTTTGACGTAGTGGCGTCGCAGGAGACAAAATTCGGAAAGGAGATTTGCTTGCTACTGCAAAGTTTGGAGCGATCCGGGCGGCCGGGTATGACACTGATGTGTTTGTTATTCTTACGAATAGACAGCCGGGTGATATTCGGGTATACTTTGACACCTGTAAGCACGGGGCATTACTGATGGATGTAATTTCACAGAATTAATGGAGAACGAATATGCATTACTATTTTCAGAGGGTATTGAATAACAATGCTATCGTTGCTGCTAAGGACTACAAGGCTGAAGTCATTCTGATGGGGAAAGCAATTGGCGTTAAATGTAAAAGGAACAGCCTGTTTCCTGTAAATCCTTCTTTGATTGAGAGGGTGTTTGAAAACATACAGGATGGGAACTGGAAGTATATCGAGCAGTTAATCAACAGGATTCCTTATGAGTACTTTGCACTGATAGATGAGGTGGTTAAAAATGCAGGCGAGGAACTGGATTATGATTTTAAAGATCAGCTGACACTAACTCTTCTGGATCATATCTTCTTTTCCGTTGAGCGGTTTCGTGAAAACGAGATAATTCCAAATCCACTCCTGAAAGAGATCCAGCAATTTTATTCAAAAGAATACCGGGTAGCAGAGCGGAGCGTTGAACTGATTAATCGCACATTACATGTAGACCTTGATGAAAATGATGCATCATTCATCGCATTTCACTATATCAATGCGATGTCAAGGACAAAGCAGGGAAATAACAAGAAGATTGCAAAAGCGCTTTCCGAGTGTGTAGAGATTGTCGAAACATATTTCGATATTCACTTGAATCGAGACAGTTACTATTTTTATCGGTTTATTACACACATTAAATACTTTTTAGAACGGTTGTTAAATGGAGATTACGCAAGGGACGGAGAAGCGGTTCTGAGTAATTTTATTCGGCAGCAATATAAAAATGAATGGCTCTGCGCAGAGAGTATTAAAGATCATCTGACGAATAAACTTGACAAGGAAATCACGGACGACGAACTGGCGTATCTTGCATTACACATAGCAACAATGATGAAAAACAATGAAAGGTAGTGAGATTATGGTCAAGAAACGATTAGCAGAACAGATCATAGAGAATGTCGGATCTGTAAGTAACATCTCAAGTATTGCACACTGTATGACTAGACTGAGACTAAAAGTAAAGGATGAATCAAAGGTGAATACACAAGTCATCCCGAAGCTAGAAGGAGTAATGAAGTTTCTCAAGGTGGGAGATCAGTATCAGATTGTATTAGGCGCAATCGTGGATGATGTGTTTGATGAGGTTTCCAGGCTTTGCGGAGACCAGGTGAGCGTTATGAAAGAAGTCATCGATGAGAATCTTGACTCAGGGGTTTCCTCAGGTGGAAGTAGAGGGAAGGGCGCATGGCTCAACAAGGCGATTGAGACCATCACCGGAATTGTTGCTCCGGTTCTTCCGGCGCTGTTAGGATGCAGTTTTATCACGACCGTGGCAGCCATTGCAACAACGATATTTCATGTCCCAGACACGAGCACAACGATTCAGATTCTGAATGCAGTAGGAAACACACTGTATGGATTCTTCCCAATTATCATCGGTTGGTCTGCGGCGAAGAGATTCAACACGAATATGTCAGTTTCTCTGGTTATCGCCGGATTGCTTGTGTACTCTGGATTTACAGGAATCTTTGAGACGGCAGCCAACGTGACCTTCCTGGGAATCCCAGTAGCGAATCTATACTATGGTTCTTCCGTGCTTCCGGCTGTGCTGACAATTATTCTCCAGTCGTACGTGGAAAAATGGCTGAAGAAAGTGATCCCTGATACACTGAAGAGTATTTTCGTTCCGTTCATTACTATGTTAATTGTCGTACCAATCGAGATCACGGCGATTGGACCGATCGGACAATGGGGAGGTTCTCTCTTCGCATCCCTGTTCACAAAGGCATATGCCATCAACCCAATACTCTGCGGAGCAATCGTTGGTGGAACTTGGCAAATCCTAATAATCGTAGGTATGCACATTGCAATTTTGGGAATGGTATCTGTACCGAATATTGCGGCAACCGGACGTGATAATGTAATTATGACCCATGCACCATCTTTGATGTGCCAGATTGCAGCTGGACTTGCAGTGTCATTGAAGGCGAAAGATCCAGGAATCAAGCGGAATGCATTTGCGTTATCCATCACATCGTTTTTTGCAGGATCAGTTATTGAGCCAGTTATGTATGGCATTAATTTAAAGTATAAGAAGCCGTTTTATGCAGTATGTATTGGCGGTGCCATCGGAGGAGCGATTACAGGAGCAGCCCATGCGGGAACTACTGCTGCTGTCGCATTAAGCCCCTACACATGGCCGGTATATCTCGGCCAAGGATTTACCGGGTTGATGATCGGATGTCTGGTTGGATCGATAGTCACCTTTGTCCTGACCTGGATTATGGGAATCGATGAAACATTATAATGAGGCTGTTAGAAGCATTCTCGCTATTATAATGATTGCTTTTAGGTGTAAGATCAGCCTATGAGCATAAGTGTTTCGCCGAAGGAAAATCCTCCATATTGACACCAATCTCAGAAATGATACCAATGGCAGTAAAGATGTTCTTAAAGGATGGAGCGGTTAGAAGAACTGATTCTTACTGATATGGACTGGCAAGCGCAAGAATCAGTTCTCCTAACTCTACTTTACTGGATTCAAAGTTATCAAAGTATCCCTATAACAACAAATATAAATAATAAGCTAAAGGCAGCCAACTATTTTTATGTGTTTTGTGCTATTAGCGAAGCGAAAGGAATGGATATAAAATGAATGTTAAAGTAAACGATATTGAATTTCAATCAGCGGATCACGTCATAGAGGAGATCGGAACATGAATGTGAAAGGAGGAAGTCCTTTCGGAAGATCTGCGGCATGGGCCATCAAGCTGGCCTGCGAGCAAGAGAATCTGCCGGATAACAAAACAGTAAATGCTAGAATCGATGATCTGAAAAAACAGATGACAGCGTTAAAGCCGACGATGGCAACCATTTACAATTCTTGCCATCTGGTAGAAGAATTCTGTCAAAGTCACAAGGAGTGTTCAACGGACGAACTCAAAAAGCGGATCATCAAACTGTGTGAGAATATCATCCGAAATTCCTTTGACGCAGTGGATAAGCTTGGGGAGTATGGCGCAAACATGATTAAGGACGGATCTGTGATTATGATGCACAGTTACAGCAGTACATTGATGAGCATATTTATTGCTGCGGCTGCTCAGGGGAAGAAATTCACGGTAATCTGTACAGAGTCCCGCCCGCTTAGGGAATCCAGGCTGGCGGTCAAGTACCTACAGGAGCTTGGTGAGAATGTCATTTACATTACTGATGCGGAGCTGTATGAGTTCATGCCCATGGCTGATTTCATCCTTATGGGTGTAGACAGTCTTGCATGTGATGGATCCGTTGCTAATAAGATTGGATCAGCAATGGTTGCAAAGTTGGCGAAGACCTGCAAGAAGCCAGTATACTTTGCCTCAGAATTATATAAATATGATACACGAACCAAGTATGGATACAACATTGTTCTGGAACGAAGAACAAGGGATGAGATCGTCTGCGATGGAGACTTTGCATCCTATGATGGTCTGGAAGTTATTAATCAGTTTTTCGATCTAACACCGGCAAGTGATGTCACCGCACTGATTTGTGAATATGGCTTCATCCATTCATCGAATATTGATGTTTACTGGCAGCAGCTAGCAGATGAAGTCAGTGCGGTATAGGTATAGAGCGTTTAGAATCGATAGGAATTCAATACAATAGAAAAGAAAGAAAACAGGAGTGAAATTAGTCATGAACAAATATCTTGATGTAAAACCGGAAGTAGCAGAAGCAATCAAGGCAGGAAAGCCTGTTGTAGCATTGGAGTCGACGATTATTTCACACGGAATGCCTTATCCACAGAATGTGGAGACTGCACTGAAGGTGGAACAGATCATTCGCGACAACGGAGCGATTCCAGCAACCATCGCTATCATCGGCGGACGTTTGAAAGCAGGACTGACAGAAGAAGAGATTAAATATTTCGGAAAGAAAGGGCTGAATATTGCCAAGGCCAGCAGGCGAGATGTTGCTGCTCTCTGTGCAAAGGGAGAAGATGGAGCAACGACGGTGACAACGACCATGATGATTGCACACATGGCAGGAATCAAAATATTTGCAACCGGCGGAATCGGCGGAGTACACAGAGGAGCACAGCAGACCTTTGATATCTCTGCAGACCTGGAGGAGTTGGCAAACACACCGGTAATGGTTGTCTGCGCAGGCGCGAAGGCGATCTTAGATCTTCCGCTGACACTGGAGTATCTGGAGACGCATGGTGTGCCAGTGGTTGGATACGGCACAAAGGAACTGCCGGCATTCTACACTCGCCGCTCCGGTCTTGAGGTGGACTACAGATTAGATTCACCAGAAGAAATTGCAGATATGCTGAATGTACAAGGAGAGTTGGGGCTCAAGAGTGGCATTTTGGTGACAAACCCGATTCCTGAAGAGTATTCTATGGAAGAAACTATGATTAATCAGGCAATCAACGATGCCATTAGGGAGATGGACGCAAAAGACGTGAAGGGAAAAGAGTGTACTCCGTTCCTGCTTGCAAGGGTAGCGGAAATTACAGGTGGGGATTCACTGACTTCTAACATCCAGCTTGTTTTCAATAACGCAGAGCTGGCGGCAAAGATTGCGGTGTCTTACTGTGCATAAGATAAGTCAGTGCGGTATAGGTATAGAGCGTTTAGAATCGATAGGAATTCAATACAATAGAAAAGAAAGAAAACAGGAGTGAAATTAGTCATGAACAAATATCTTGATGTAAAACCGGAAGTAGCAGAAGCAATCAAGGCAGGAAAGCCTGTTGTAGCATTGGAGTCGACGATTATTTCACACGGAATGCCTTATCCACAGAATGTGGAGACTGCACTGAAGGTGGAACAGATCATTCGCGACAACGGAGCGATTCCAGCAACCATCGCTATCATCGGCGGACGTTTGAAAGCAGGACTGACAGAAGAAGAGATTAAATATTTCGGAAAGAAAGGGCTGAATATTGCCAAGGCCAGCAGGCGAGATGTTGCTGCTCTCTGTGCAAAGGGAGAAGATGGAGCAACGACGGTGACAACGACCATGATGATTGCACACATGGCAGGAATCAAAATATTTGCAACCGGCGGAATCGGCGGAGTACACAGAGGAGCACAGCAGACCTTTGATATCTCTGCAGACCTGGAGGAGTTGGCAAACACACCGGTAATGGTTGTCTGCGCAGGCGCGAAGGCGATCTTAGATCTTCCGCTGACACTGGAGTATCTGGAGACGCATGGTGTGCCAGTGGTTGGATACGGCACAAAGGAACTGCCGGCATTCTACACTCGCCGCTCCGGTCTTGAGGTGGACTACAGATTAGATTCACCAGAAGAAATTGCAGATATGCTGAATGTACAAGGAGAGTTGGGGCTCAAGAGTGGCATTTTGGTGACAAACCCGATTCCTGAAGAGTATTCTATGGAAGAAACTATGATTAATCAGGCAATCAACGATGCCATTAGGGAGATGGACGCAAAAGACGTGAAGGGAAAAGAGTGTACTCCGTTCCTGCTTGCAAGGGTAGCGGAAATTACAGGTGGGGATTCACTGACTTCTAACATCCAGCTTGTTTTCAATAACGCAGAGCTGGCGGCAAAGATTGCGGTGTCTTACTGTGCATAAGATAAATGTTGTAGTGCTGTGCAATCGTAGGAAACGACCAAGATTCGGGCAGCTTGGTTGCATGGCCACTGCTATGGCGGTCTATGCAGGGCTCTGGACATGGATATGTAGTTCTTTCGGGCTATTAAGCTGGGTTGGATTTGCTGGATGTACCAGTTATTTTGCCTGCGGGAAGCGATACGTACAGGGAGCAACCTGTGCTACTGCGGCGAATGTAAGTGGTGCGGTATGGGCGATGTTGTCCATTCTGCTGGCCGAGTGCTCTACATGGACAGGGAGTGGAGCGATTTTCTGTGCTTTTATCTCATTCGCTATAATTATGCAGTCAAAAATACGGGGTTGGAATTTATCTCAGGGTCATTTATTGGATGCTTTGTGACGTTTGCAGCAGGAGGAGATGGGAAACTGGTAATACCAACTCTCCTTTTGGGAATACTTCTGGGATGGATGACGGATCTGACCGGAGAATGGATGTTTCAAAAGTCAGATGATAAAAATAAGAATTTATAAAGAGAAGGTTGCCTATCCGCGAAGAGGATCGGGCAACCTGTTTTATGGGCTTTAGACTGTTGACTGCGAAGTGAGTTCTCAACGAAGAAATGAGCCACAAGAAACAATAAATCACCTGCTATGAGGGTGGTTCGGCATTTTAAATGGCTAATAAAAGTGATTAGCTCATACAAAGTGGACCACATCGTCTTCACACCAAAGTATAGACGAAAAATTATTTATAATCAATACAAAGAAAGTATAAGAGACATTTTGAAACAATTATGCTCATACAAAGGTATAGAAATTTTGCGGAAAATGTAAAAGAATATGAAAACTGGAACTAAATTTAGATTAATAATCTTAATATATAATCTTAATATAAAAGATCTGGAAAATTTGATTATCTAGATTTTAAGGTAATTTTATGATATTTTTGGGTAGATTTTAATTCTTTGCAGTTAAATTTAGTAAGAAATAAAATTTCAAATAATTTGTAGAAAAAACAAACTCAAGAAATAATATTTTGTTGACAAATACTTGTTGTTTTTCACTAAATTATTGTGAATGGAGAAAAGATTTAACTCCTATGACGGAGTGGTAATCTGACGCGGTTAAGTACAAATAGATTTATCCGACATTGGCACTTGAGCTTTATTTAAGTTCAAGTGCTTTTCTTGGCAATCTCATATAAATCCTACTCAAAAGAGCATTATATAATATACCCTATAGAATAGACACTGAAAAACGCTAATACCCTAAAGTGGACACCATAAAATGTAAATAAGGAATGAGGCATTCTTTGAACGTAGAGACGGAAAAGATATAATTATGAGATAAGCTCTCCTCACAATAAGGACATATACATCAATGTCATTATCTTATAAGATACCTTGTATAAAATTCATACTTGTGCAGATGCTGCTTACCACAGTTCGGGCACAACTTTCTTGCTAAATTTGGAAAAACAAAATTCTTCCCAGGTTTTGGTATTCTTTTGGACTAATATCTACTTAGAACATTTCCTGCATATCTTCACTCTCTAAAACAAAATACAGCCGTAAAGTAACATCTTCTCGTCACAATCCAACTGTACTCTATTTTAGACCTACTATAATATTTTGACTAGGGAAGCACCCTTATGATAAAACAAAATGACGATTTACAAATGAATAAGTAGGATCCATAATGATTACAGAACCTATGGAGAGTAATTCTACATGTTCTGCGATGATATAAAGGACATGGATATTACAGATGCACTCAAGTGCCTAATGGCTCTTTTTCTGGAGCAAATAAGCGTGCTTGCATCTAGTAGCAAAAAGTGAACTACAAGATTGGATTGGCTCTTAGGCTTCATACATTCAGGCTTTGTTTACTAATTTATGCTGGGAAAGTTGAGTTATATATCTATGTTAGGACAAAAATAGTCTTTATTGTTAAGATTGTTAAAAAATGCCATGAAGGCTTTCCAAAACATTGCTTAGGCTGATGCCTCAGTAAAGCGTATTACTTAGATACAAAATAGTTGTTTATAAATATCCTTTATGAAAAATTATTCGTAAAATATTGATAGTTATTTGTTAAATATAGACAAGAGGTGGTACAAGTATGTTTACTGTAGAAGATATGTTGAATTTAAAATCATTTCAGGGTGCACAAATCATAGCTGGCAAGGAATATATTGTGAATGAGGTGTTAAATATTTGTGTCATGGAAGTGCCCGACATAACAGACTACGTTAAAAGAGGTGATTTTCTTATAACTACTTTGTACCCCCTTGTAAATAATGAAGATAAGATGAAAAGCTTTATTTCAGACTTGAGTAAAGCCGGATTAAGTGGAATAGGCATAAAACTAAATAGATACGTTTATAATGTGCCAAATCATTTTATAGATCAGGCTAATTTTCAAAAGCTACCGTTAGTATTATTACCTGAAAACAGTAATTTTTCTTTACAAATAAATGAATTTCTCATGGAAAATAATAATAGGAAAGCCTTTGAGCTTGAATACAGGAATAAGCTTCATAATTACATTATGGATATAATCTCTAACCTGGGTAATTATCAATCCCTTTATGAAAATATGGTGAATCTTTTAGGAAAGAACATGGGGATTTTCGATAAGGATGGAAAAACTCTGGCGTCTAGCAAAATAAACAATAAATATAATATGCTTGATTTCCAGGCTATTATGAAATTGGCTCCATCTATGGATTATGAGGGGAATTTAATTGTTAGTGATCTCATGAGCTGTCACCAGACTGATTTCATCCCTGTCGCTGACTTGCTCATTTTTCTGTCTTGCTTAGTTGCAGGAGTTCCGGGCTAATTCCCGGAAACTCCAGTTTTAATCGGTTACTTCCAGCATCTCATGTTCCACGACGTAGCGGATCATATAATCGTCAATCAGGCGCTTGTTTTGCTGGAACGCATACATTAGTGCCTTCTCACAGATCCTGTTTATCAGTCTTGGGATACCTGTTGATGCATGATAGATCTCATCGATGGCTTTCTCCGTAAACAGATCCTGTTGGCATCCGGAATAATCCAGGTGACTGCGGATATATTTATCGCATTCCGCCCTGTCCAGATGCGGAAGAACACAGTACATATCAATACGCTGGCGGATCGCCGCATAGCGCTGTAGTTTCAGTTTTGTTGTCCAGAGTTCTGTCTGACCGACCAACACGACAGCCATGGGACTCATGGAATCAAAACGATAGTTCAGAAGAAAACGGAATTCTTCCAGAGTTTCCTTTTCCAATAAATGTGCTTCGTCAAGAATGCACACGACTTTTATGCTGAACCCCGCGGATGATCTCGATCTGTTGCTGCAGCTGTCGTTTGGAATCACCTCTATAGAAACGGGATTCCAGCCCAAGCTGATCCAGCAAGCCTTTATAGAACCATCTCGGTGTCAGTTTCGAATCAGAAAGATACAGAACAATGTATTCCGATCTTGGTAGTTCTTCGTAAAACCGGCGGATCAGTGTAGATTTACCACATCCCGGATCTGCAGTGACAACTGCAAACTTCTGGCGGTCCGCTACATAGGAAAGCCGTCAAGCGTTTCTCGGAATGCATCTGATTCAAACAGTCTGTCTGCAGGTACATCCCTGACAAAGATATCCTTCCAACGGAGCAACTATCCATGGCAATGCTCTGCCGGAGTTAATTACGATCAGATTTCCTCTTTGCTGGAATTCCTTTATTGCATCTAAATCTGATTCCTTAAAATATGTTTTTCCATTATCGGAGAACAATATTGTTCCATCCATGTCTGTAAATAAAATATTTTTCTGTTTCATATTTTTCCTACTAAATTGATCGTCTTGTTGCATTATCCTGGAAGCTAAAGTAATCAGGGCGATGGCGTGACTGGGTATATTCAAACATAACACCATCACTATTGTAAGTATGAGAGGTGACAACAGCCATACAGTTATAGTCTCCAAGATCCAAATATTTTCATCAATTTCAGTCATCTTTTCTACGGTCATGATACGTTTACTTGTGACAATGGAAACTCCAAGAGTATTTTCCAGATAATCGTAAATCGACTTTTCTGCAATCTCTATAGTTAGATCTTTAGCAACGCTTTTAAAAATAATTATGGTTTAGAATAAGTGCTTTCCCATCTAAGTAATGAAGTCTCTGCAGATAATAAATCATCGCCAATATTAAAACCGGTTTTTGCAGCAATTCTTTTGTCTACTACCAATTCTGCAAAGTGAATTACTTTGGTTTTGGCTTTCTGGTTATTTCTCTTTGCAGATTCCGTAAACGTTTCAATTGAGCCGATGGTAAATGAGGTCTGTAATACGGGCTGGAAGATAATTCGTACCCCTTTCCCCTGCATCGTCTGTACATATCCATCGGCTACCAGATCCCCGATGGCACGGCGAATGGTATTGCGTGAGCAGTCATATTCCTGCACCATTGTATTTTCAGAGGGGAGAAGTTCCTGAAATTCATATTCTCCGGTCTCAATTTTTCTTTTCAAGTCTTTATAAATTTCTGCATATTTTGCTTTCGGCATAAGTTCCTCCACTTGTTTGAACATACATCATTTATTATAATATTTACATATGGAAAGTCAAGAATCAAATAAGATATAACTTGTCTAAACAAGTTTTAAAATAAGTGTTGACATGTTTAAACAAGTGTGATATAACATAATTACAAGAAAACTTGTTTAAACAAGAATAAGCGCGAGGAACATTTATTTTAATAAGGAGAATCAAGATGGGGAAGTATACAAACGACGCAAAAGAATTACTGCACCTTGTGGGAGGAAGAGAAAACATTGCTGCAGTATCACATTGTATCACGCGAATGAGATTCGTATTAAATGATCCGAAGAAAGCGGATATTCAGAAAATTGAAGCAATGAAAGCTGTTAAGGGAAGTTTCACACAGGCAGGACAGTTCCAGGTAATCATCGGGAACACGGTTTCAGATTTTTACAACGACTTCATAGCAGTTGCAGGCATTGAAGGCGTATCGAAAGATGCTGTAAAGAGCGCAGCAAAACAGAATCAGAACGTAGTTCAGAGAATTATGACTGCATTAGCAGAAATTTTCGCTCCACTCATTCCTGCAATCATTGTGGGCGGTTTGATTTTGGGATTCAGAAACTGCATTGACAGCTTATATTTATTTGAAAACGGTACAAAGACGCTCTGTGATATCAGCCAGTTCTGGTCAGGGATTGACCATTTCCTGTGGCTCATCGGAGAAGCGGTATTCCATATGTTGCCGGTTGGTATCTGCTGGTCTGTAACCAAGAAAATGGGTACAACACAGATGCTTGGTATCGTACTTGGACTTACACTTGTGTCTGGTCAGCTCTTAAATGCATATGCAGTGGCAGGCACAGCGGCAGCAGATATTCCAAAGTGGGATTTCGGTTTTGTACAGGTAGATATGATTGGTTATCAGGCTCAGGTCATTCCTGCAATTCTGGCAGCATTTACGCTGGTATATCTTGAAAAATTCTTCAGGAAGATCTGTCCATCCGTAATTTCTATGATCGTGGTACCTTTCTGTAGCTTAGTACTCTCTGTTATGGCAGCACACTTTGTGCTTGGACCAATCGGATGGAAAATCGGCTCTGTCATTTCCTCCGTTGTATACGCAGGAATCACAGGACCACTGAGAATTGTATTCGGTGGAATCTTCGGTTTTGTGTATGCACCGCTTGTAATCACAGGACTTTATCATATGTCAAATGCAATCGACTTACAGTTGATTGCTGACTTTGGCGGAACAATGTTATGGCCAATGATTGCTTTGTCCAATATCGCACAGGGTTCCGCAGTATTAGGCATGATCTATCTTCAGAAAAATGATGCCCAGGCGCAGGAAGTAAACATTCCGTCATGTATCTCCTGTTATCTGGGGGTTACAGAACCGGCAATGTTTGGTGTAAACTTGAAACACAGTTATCCTTTCATCTGCGGTATGATTGGTTCTGCATGTGCATCAATTGTCTGTGTAGCTACAAACAGTACAGCAAATGCAATCGGTGTTGGCGGTCTTCCGGGAATCCTTTCCATGCAGCCGCAATCCATGTTAACCTTTGCTATTTGTATGTTAATTGCCGTAGCAGTTCCATTTGTATTAACAGTTATGGTTGGTAAAAAAAAACTTCAGCCAAAAGAAGTTAAATCAGTAGAAGAAGTTAAATCAGCAGAAGAAGTTGAATCAGCAGAGGTAACAGAATTAAAAGCATTTGCAACAGGTGATGTGATTGCATTAAAAGAAGTGAATGACGGTGTGTTTTCCGCAGGAACCATGGGTGAAGGATTTGCAATCATTCCGGAGAATGAAACTATTTATGCTCCGGCTGATGCAACAGTCAGCTTACTTATGCAGGAGTCACGTCATGCATGTGGTTTAAAACTTGCAAACGGTGCAGAGATCCTTTTACATATCGGAATTGATACTGTAGCCATGAAAGGTGACGGTTTTGAATACCTTGTAAAAGAAGGCCAGAAGGTATCTGCCGGAACACCCCTGATCAAATTTGATAAAAAGAAAATCAGTGAAGCAGGTTATGTTGATACGATCATTTGCGTCATTACTGAGCCAGGTAATATGGAAAATATAATATTTGTGACAGGCATTCATGCAATTGAAAAAGAGACAACAGTAGCAAAGATAGAATAAGAGGAATTGTATGACAGATTTTAGAAAAAGCACTGTATATCAGATTTATCCCAGATCCTTTTATGATACCAACGGAGATGGCTTTGGGGATTTAAAGGGTGTGACGGCAAAGTTAGATTATATAAAAGAATTGGGCGTGGACTATATTTGGATGACTCCGTTTTTTGTGTCCCCCCAGTATGATAACGGTTATGATGTGGAGGATTACTATAACATTGATCCCCGTTACGGTACGATGGAAGATTTTGAAGAGCTTTCCAGAGAGGCACAGAAGCGTGGCATCAAACTGATGCTGGATATGGTATTTAACCATACCTCCAGCAATCATGAATGGTTCCAGAAAGCATTGGCCGGAGATGAAAGATATAAGAACTATTATATTTTCAAAAAAGGAAAAGAGGATGGCAGTGCACCCACAAACTGGGAAAGTAAGTTCGGAGGAAGTGCATGGGAATATGTGCCGGAAATGGATGAATACTATCTGCATTTATTCCATGTAAAGCAGCCGGATCTGAACTGGGATAACCCCAAGGTGCGTAAAGAGGTTCAGAAGGTTGTACGTTTTTGGATGAGCAAAGGTGTCAAGGGTTTCCGATTTGATGTAGTGAATCTTATCAGCAAAGATAAATTCGAAGATGATTTCGAAGGGGATGGCCGTAGATTTTACACTGACGGACCAAACATCCATCAGTACCTGAAAGAATTAAATGCGGAGTCATTCGGACAGGATGCAGAAATTATTACTGTCGGTGAAATGTCCAGCACATCTATGGAAAATTGTTTTGAATATGCAGGTGAAGACAGCCATGAGCTTTCCATGGTATTTAGCTTCCATCATTTAAAGGTTGACTTTATGGGGAATGAAAAATGGGTGCTTGTACCAACAGATTTCCAGAAATTGAAAGATATTCTCTTTAGCTGGCAAATTGGAATGGCCAAGAATCATGCCTGGAATGCAGTGTTCTGGTGCAATCACGATCAGCCGCGTCCGGTTTCCAGATTTGGTGCTGAAGGAAAATACTGGAAAGAGTCAGCTAAAATGCTTGCGACCATCATTCATGGACTTCGCGGTACTCCATATATTTACCAGGGTGAAGAGATTGGTATGACAAATACCGATTTCACTGACATCAGTCAGTTTCGTGATGTAGAAAGTTTGAACCATTATGAAATTCTGCAGCAGAAAGGTCTTTCTAAAGAAGATGCATTTCGTATTATCCAGATTCATTCCAGGGATAACGGAAGAACACCAATGCAGTGGAATGGTGAAAATCACGGTGGCTTTACCAAGGGAATGCCATGGATTGGTGTGAATGAAAATTATTCCAAGATTAATGCACAGAGCCAGCTGCATGATGAAACATCCATTTTCAACTACTATAAAAAGCTCGTAGCTTTACGTAAAGAGCTGGATATCATTGCATATGGTGATATCAGGCCGTTAGATGTAAGCCATCCATCCATTATTGCCTATGAAAGAATTTACGGAGAGGAAAAAATGCTGGTAGTCTGTAACTTCTATAAAACAGAAGTTGTATGGGATAGTGGAATGGATCTGAAGGGCTTCGAAACATTGCTGGGCAACTATTCTGAACAAAAATAGAAGAGTCAAAGATTTCCTTAAAACCTTATGAAGCAATGATGCTTTACAGAAAGAGATAATATATGAACCTGAAGGACGGATATAATATCTATATCGTAGGGTGGGGAATGAAGTTGTCCGGAGGACAGAAGCAGTGGCTCAGGCATAGCATGTGCCTTCCGAGACTATGAAGAAAAGTCTGTAAATTAGATTCTTCTATGATAATGATGGGCGAAAGGCTTGAAAATCAGCTTTCAGCTGGATTCCGCTCTGGACACGCTGCGGGCGAATCGGACGAAGAACATCGTTTTGTGGGGAACAATGTGCAGGCGAGGGCGCTGGCGGCGGCACTGCCGGAAAAGAACGTCCTGTTTGCCTTTGCGCTTTCTGCCGGGCACACCATTCTGCCCAAGGAGGATGCAGACTTTGAAGGGAGAAATACCGCAAGACCTGCCTGCGCTTTTCAAGCTGATGTGTGTCACCTCGCTGGGCTATGATGCAGACACTGCAAAGCCATACAAAGATTCAAAACTGCGTGTGGGACGTCCGGCCATTTATCTTGCTCACTAACTTGGTCACTGACTAAGTTTTTCTGACTACCAGTTTACAAGAAAACAGAATAGAATCGTCTTCGATGCCTCGTTGGGAAACCAACGGGGTATTTTGCTCCTGAATCAGACGATACATAGCACGGGAAAGGTTAGCTATGCGCGTTTTCATATGCTTTTTGGATTCCCTCCGGTAAGTGGTCGGGAATCAGTGCCTTTAGTCTGTCCTCGCTGCCGTCTTGGATTGCCTGCTCATAATACCAGCACTTGAATTTCAGCATATCCAGTGCCCGGTTCATGTGCGCAATCTCTGCTTCCATGTGGGCTTTCCGCTCCTCAAACATGGCCTTGCGCTGTGGATAGGTGGACGGACCCTCAGCACACCAATCCATGAACTGCCGGATGTCCTTGATCTCCATGCCGGCCTTTTTCAGACATTCAATGACTCGGAGTGCTTCAATCTCCGTGTCACCGAATTTGCGGATGCCGGATACCCGTTCCATGTTCGGAAACAAGTCCCTGTTTATCATAATAGCGCAGCGTGGAGATAGGCAATCCGAACATCTCTGCCACCTGTCCAATTGAATACATAAATCTCCCTCCAAAAATCTTCAAAAAACATCTTGACCTAAAGTTAGGTTCAGGTATTACTATGAGAATAACACAGAGAATATCAAAACGCAAGGAGTGTTTTACAATGGATAAAAAGGTGCTGATTATTTCTTCAAGTCCCCGTAAGGGCGGCAACTCCGAAACGCTGGCGGCAGCGTTTGCCAAGGGTGCACGGGAGGCAGGCAATCAGGTAGAAACCGTATATCTGCGGGAAAAACAGGTTGGCTTCTGCAAGGGCTGTTTTGCCTGCCTGAAGTTGGGGCACTGCGTCATCCAAGACGATGCCGTGGAAATTGCCGCCAAAATGCACGATGCAAATGTGCTGGTGTTCGCAACGCCTGTCTACTATTACTGCGTCAGCGGTCAGCTCAAGACGATGCTGGACCGTGCCAACCCGCTGTTCGATACGGACTACGTCTTTACGAAAGCTTATCTGCTTGCAACGGCGGCAGAGGACGCACCGGAAACCTTTGTGGGCACAGAGAAGGCCGTGCAGGGCTGGGTAGACTGCTTCCCCCGCTGTGCGTTGGCTGGAACAGTGTTTGCAGGCGGTGTAAACGGCGCGGGTGAGATCGCAGGTCATGCTGTACTGGAGCAAGCCTATCAGATGGGCAAGGAGGTGTGAGCCATGGCAATCAAACAAACGGCAGGCAGAGAGGCTCTGGGGGAATTCGCTCCCAAATTTGCGGAATTGAATGATGATGTGCTGTTCGGGCAGGTGTGGAGCCGGGAAGACAAGCTTTCCCTGCGGGACCGCAGCATTGTAACAGTGGTGGCGCTGATGGCGCAGGGACTGACGGATTCGTCTTTTCAGTACCATCTGACAACTGCAAAGAACAATGGTGTGACGAAAACGGAAATTGCGGAGATCCTGACCCATGCGGCATTTTATGCGGGCTGGCCCAAGGCATGGGCGGCTTTCCGTATGGCAAAGGAGGTATGGGCAGAGGACGATGCCGCCGACGCAAAAGCCAAGCATCAGAATGAAATGGTCTTTCCCATCGGCGCACCCAAGATGCCTTTGCGAAATATTTTATCGGCCAAAGCTATCTCGCACCTCTTCTACGCAGCAGGTCGGCATTTACAATGTGACCTTTGAACCCGGTTGCCGTAACAACTGGCACATTCATCATGCGAAAACGGCGGCGGACAGATCCTCGTCTGTGTGGCTGGTCGAGGTTACTATCAGGAATGGGGCAAACCGGCACAGGAGCTGCGCCCCGGCAGTGTAGTAAATATTCCTGTGGGATGTCAAGCACTGGCACGGCGCTGCGCCGGATAGCTGGTTCTCTCATCTGGCGGTAGAGGTTCCGGGGGATGAAACCTCCAATGAATGGTTGGAAGCCGTGGACAACACAGCATATTTTAAGGCAACAGGCAAGGAGGTCTGAATATGGAAAAACTGAATCTGACACAGGAATGGGACAAGGTGTTCCCGAAAAGCGACAAGGTGGATCACAAGAAAGTAACCTTTCATAACCGCTACGGCATCACATTGGCGGCGGATATGTATACGCCAAAGAGTGTGGTGGGCAAGCTGCCCGCCATTGCCGTCAGCGGTCCGTTCGGTGCGCGGTAAAGGAGCAGTCCTCCGGCCTGTATGCGCAGAAAATGGCGGAGCTTGGCTTCTTGACGATTGCCTTCGATCCGTCCTACACCGGCGAGAGCAGCGGTACACCCCGCTATGTCGCTTCGCCGGACATCAACACCGAGGATTTCTGCGCAGCGGTAGACTTCCTCTCCGTGCAGGAGAATGTTGACCCGGAGCGCATCGGTATCATCGGTATCTGTGGCTGGGGCGGCATGGCGCTCAATGCCGCAGCCATTGACACCCGCATCAAAGCGACCGCTGCTATGACCATGTACGACATGACCCGTGTAACTGCCAACGGATATTTTGATGCTGAGGATTCTGAGCAGGCACGCTTTGAGAAGAAAAAAGCCATGAATGCACAGCGCATCGAGGATTATAAAAGCGGAAGCTATGCGCTGGCGGGTGGTGTGGTTGATCCGCTGCCGGAGGACGCACCGCAGTTTGTAAAGGACTATTATGCCTACTACAAAACGCCACGTGGCTATCACTCCCGCAGCCTAAACTCCAACGGCGGTTGGAATGTGACCTCCTCGCTGTCGTTCCTGAATATGCCGATCTTGCAATACAGCAACGAAATCCGCTCTGCCGTGCTGCTGGTACACGGGGAAAAGGCGCACTCCCGCTATTTCAGCGAAACAGCGTACAGCAAGCTGACCGGCGATAACAAGGAATTGCTCATTATCCCCGGTGCAAACCACACTGACCTTTACGATCAGATGGACATCATTCCGTTTGAAAAGCTCAACGCATTCTTTACGGAGTATTTGAGATAAAGCGGCATATTACAACGAATAATACAGATATGCTGGATTTAAAGTGTTTCTGCTCTCTCAGATTCTTGACCGCTACGGTGTACTACAGCAAGATCGACCTTATATCATGGCCTTTTATATTCGGGGACTGATGGCAATTATCTCAGAATGGCTCAAGAACGACTGCACCGATTCCATTACGTATGTTACAGGTGTGATTCAGCAGTGTGTAAAAATGCCACAAAGCGAAACAACGAACGTTGTTTGACAACTTGGAATTTGTGAAATCCCATATTTTAAGAAGGAGCCTTCGCTTATGCGAAAGCTCCTTTTCTGCACACTTTACTTTTTCAGCTTTAAGCCATCTCGGAATGCTTCGCCCACACGCTCGGTGACTTTATAATAGCCGTGGGTGTAGGGGTCAAATGCGATGGCTTTGACCTTAGACATATCAATTTTTCCATCCACCATAACGCTCTCATCGGCAGTGACATTGATCACCTTGCCGATGACGCCGCATCCGTATGCATTGTTCTGATACTCGATGAACCTGCACTCCAGGCAGATTGGGAACTCGTTGATGACAGGGGCATCTACAGTTTCTGCTTTGCTGGCGGTCAGACCGCTGCGGGCAAATTTATCGGCGACTTTATTGCCGGACTCTACGCCGAAATAGTCTGCTTCCACTATGTGGGCAGCATCGGCAATGCTGACGGTGAATGCTCCCCGTGCCTTGATGTTCTGTACGGTCTTGTGTGTCTCGGTGAGATTCAGAACAACGGAGTCCCGCTCCTGCATGGTGCCCCATGCGGCGTTCATGACATTGACGCTGCCGTCCTCGTTGTAAGTTGCAACCATCAGAACCGGCATGGGGAAAATGCCTTCGGTAATTTTCAGCTTTGTTCGCATGATAATTCCTCCTTGTGATCATATTGACAGGACTGTTCATCCTGCTTATAATTATATCCACGCAAATTGTAAATTCAAGTACTGATAATTATGACAGGTACTATCTTAGGAGAAAGTGAATGATACAGAACTATATTGAGAACGCCAATTTCGAAGATACCGGCTTTGCCTACACGTTGTCGCTGGTTTCCGGCAAGCACAAGATGGTCATTCTTTACTGCCTGATGGAGTTTGAGACGGTGCGATTCAATGAATTGAAACGGTATCTGAAAACCATTTCCGACAAGACTCTCAGCACGAATCTCAAGGAGCTGGAAGCAGACAAACTGATCGTCCGTACCGAGTATCCGCAGATTCCGCCGAAGGTGGAATATGCACTTTCGGAGCGTGGAAAATCGCTGATGACTGTACTGGATCAGCTCTGTATCTGGGGCGAGGAGAATCGACTGACAGAGTGACAACTTCAAGATTGTATAATTTTGAAATTTAAAAAAGGAGGAATCGTGTACGATTCTTTAGGTATTTATCTATGAGAAGAAAAGATCGAGAAGTAACAAATATTATTGAAATTCTGCAGATTATTGAAAAAGCGAAAGTCCTGCATCTTGCTTTGTTTGATGCTGATTATCCCTACATCGTTCCACTTCACTACGGATACGAATATAAAGAGGGTATCTTGATTTTCTACATGCACTGCGCAAAAGAAGGGCATAAGCTGGATCTGATCAGAAGTAATCCAAATGTGTGCATTGAGGTAGAAAGTGATGTTGAGCTTATATCCGGCGGAGATGTAGCTTGCAAATACGGAGCATCATTTGCATCTGTGATTGGGCGTGGCCGTGCAGAATTAACAGAGGATGTACAGGAGAAAATACGAGGCCTTTCGCTCTTTATGAAAATCAGACGGGCCGTGAATTCAATATCAATGAAGAGATGGCATCGACAGAGGTCATCAAAGTTGTTATCTCAGAGTTCACTGCCAAATCAAGATCGAAAGCTTAACAGCATGAGCTTTACGTTTATGCTGATTATATGAATTGTAACTGAAACATTGACAAAATAAATGCAAAACTAAAATTAGTCTCCAAATAGTCGATATTCTGCATGGAAGAGCGCATAAATTATGGGCATTTACCTTTGAAGCAAGATACGATTTTTGTGTGCGTAAATACAGCACTTCCGCTTCAAAGATTGAAAAGCTGCTGGAGAAGCACGGTTTTCTGATCTACGAGCTGCTGACACCGGATGATATTCAAAGGACGTGATCGACAAGGCCGGGTCTGATCTGAAAGCCTTTGAGCATGTCAATTACTGCCTTGCTGTCAGGAAAGGTTAAAGTTTATAGAGGTATATGTTCGGACGTTGTGGAGGTGGGTTATGAAAATAGAACACATTGCTTTATATGTAAAAGATCTGGAAACAGCCCGCAATTTCTTTGTGAAGTATCTGGGTGCAAAATCAAATGAAGGCTACCATAATACAAAACAAGTTTCTGCTCTTATTTTTGTCATTTGACGATGGGGCACGGCTTGAAATTATGAACAATCCGGAAATGCTTGATTTTTCAAAGGAATTTGCCCGCACTGGGTATGCGCACATTGCATTCAGCGTAGGCAGCAAAGACCTGCAGTTGTACAGGAAATGTCTGAATTACCAAAGGAAAATCTGTCCGGGTGCCGTATTCTATTGGCAGAGGATAACGAGCTCAACAGGGAAATTGCGGCATTCCTTCTGAAAGATGAGGGAATTTCCGTCACAGAGGCGGAAGACGGATATCAGGCAGCCAGGGCGATTCGTGGCAGTGGAAAGAAAGATGCAGAAATGATTCCAATCATTGCCATAACAGCCAATGCTTTTGCTGAAGATAAAAGAAAGACGATGGAAGCAGATATGTCAGTGACCGAGAAGAGAATAACAGAGGGATAGCAGAATGAAAAAGGACAGCGAACTATATAAAAAAATAAAAGTACATTGCTATATTGTTGGATTGATTGCTTTTCTGACAGCATTGATTGTTGGCGTTTTTCTGCTTCATAATTTGGAAAAGGATGAAAAGACAACCGGAAAATATATGGCGCAGATTACTGAGAAAAGAGTCAGGGCAAGACTGGATCAGTATAGCATGCTCTCTGCTCTTTTGGGAAATTATATCAGTGCAGGAGAGAATCTGGATGAGAATACATTTTCTGAACTGGCAGAAAAGATTCCTAATGAAGATGGAGTGATAAAGGCATTTGAACTGGCACCTGAGGGAATTGTTACAGACATTTATCCGAAACAGGGAAATGAGGGAGCTTTTGGCCTGGATATGCTGCAGGAGCATGAGCGAAAAAAGGATGCAGTTCTGGCAAAGGAGAGTGGAAAATATACGCTGGGAGGACCATACCAGCTAAAGCAGGGAGGAACAGGGGCACTGCTTTTTAATCCGGTTTATCAGGACAATAATTCAGAACAGGATGAGTTCTGGGGCTTTGTGATTCTGGTGATTGACTGGGATCGTTTCATTGGAGAGATAAATCTTGATTATTTAAGCGATGCAGATTTCTGTTACAGAATTTGGACATATGACAGAGGCAGCAGCGACAAGATTATTTTAGCAGAGAGCCAGGATGATATGCCGGATAACATTCTGACAGTAGAATGTACAGTGCCTAATAACACATGGTATTTCGACATTATACCTTCAGGGGGATGGATTCCACGTTTTTACCAGATTATGTGTATTGTTATTTCTTATATATTTTCATTATTGATTGCTACGGTATTTTATTTGACATCCAGCAAAAAACACAGGGAAAGACAATATGAAGCAGAACTGGAAAAATCTGCTGAGCAGGCGAAAAATGCCAATGAGGCAAAAACAAGATTTTTATTTAACATGAGTCATGATATCCGGACTCCGATGAATGCAATTGTAGGTTTTTCCGGTTTGTTGGAGAAGAATCTGCAAAATGAAAGAAAGGCAAAAGAATATCTGGAAAAGATACAGTCTTCCAGTAATCTTTTGCTGAGAATCATCAATCAGGTTCTGGAGATGGCCCGGATTGAAAGTGGTACTGCGGTATTACAGTTAAAAGCTGAAGATATGGATGCATTATTTCACAGAGTAAATACAGTGTTTGAAGAGGATGTCAGAAAGAAGAACCTGCAGTATCATGCTGTTTTAGATGTAAGACATCATTATGTTGTCTGTGATCAGACAAAGTTACAGGAGATCATGCTGAATATTATCAGTAATGCTATAAAGTATACCCCGGAGGGACATTCAATCTATGTAGAAGTACATGAGGCGGTATCAGAGAATCCTTCAAAGATACGCTATATTTTTTCATGTGAAGATACGGGCATTGGTATGAGTGAAGAATATCTTCCACATATCTATGAAGAATTTTCCAGAGAACATAGTACCACAGAAAACAAAGTGCCGGGAACCGGGTTGGGACTTCCTATTATCAAATCTATGATAGAGCTGATGGGTGGAAGTATTCAGGTAGAAAGCAGACAGGGTATTGGAACAAAATTTACGATAGATCTTTCTTTTGACATAGCATTGAAAGAAGAGGTATATGGAAGTGAGGATACCATAGAGTCATCTGCAATTCATACAATAAAAGGGAAAAGAATTCTCCTTGTAGAAGATAATGAGCTGAATGCGGAAATAGCAAAGACAGTACCGATTATAGCTATGACAGCAAATGCATTCCAGGAAGATGCTGAAAAGTGCATTGCCGTGGGTATGAACGCTCATTTGGCGAAACCTTTGATATTGAAAGATGAAAAAGACTATTAAAAGTATTTGTTCCTAATATAGGGAGAAAGTAAATGAATAGCATAGTTATTGAAATGAATATTATTTGAGATTGGGGATAAATTGTGAAATGCAGACAAACAAGAAAAATAAAAATATAATAGGTATTATACAGAGTTTCCTTATATTGATATTAGTGGTTCTTGTTATTTTATGATGATTCAGATTAGCAGGCTGCAGGGGACAGCACGCGTAATAAATTATGCAGGTCTGGTACGTGGAGCTACACAGCGCGAAGTAAAATTAGAAATTACAGGAAACCAAAATGACGAATTAATTAAATATTTGGATGATATTCTTCTTGGATTGAGATATCAGGATGGACATTATGATCTGGTAAAACTCAATGACGAAGAATATCAGGGAAAATTGAAAATCCAGAGTGATTACTGGGATAAATTGAAAACAGAAATTGAAGCAGTAAGAAACAAGGGATACGAAAATACAGACATTGTTAATATGAGTGAAATATATTTTACGATGGCAGATGAAACTGTCTATGCCGCAGAAAGTTATTCAGAAAAAATCGCTGTAAAGATTCGTACCATAGAGCTTTGTCGGCACTTGATATGTTGATTCTGGTGATATTGGTTATTATGCAGACTTTAAAGGCAATGCAGATGGCAATGCAAAACAGACTGCTGGAACAGAAAGCATTCGTAGATGCCTATACTGGCTGCCAAATAAAAATGCCTGTAATGAGCTTCAATAAAAAGATATAATTACAGATTCTACAGCATGCATAATGTTTGATTTAAATAATCTAAAACTGTAAATGATACAATGGGACATTCCGCAGGAGATCAGTTAATAATGAATTTCAAAGCTTTTGCGCAGTGTTATTCAAGAAAAGGATTTTGTTGGAAGATATGGCGGAGATGAGTTTATAGCAGTCATTCATCATACAAGTGAGGCGGAAATTAAGGAGATATTAAAATCATTGTACAGAGAAAAAGAGAGATTAAATAGTTATGAAAATCAATTACCAATCGACTATGCATGCGGATGGGCATTATCCTCCGATGATATGGCGTGTACAATGCAGATGTTATTGGATGATGCAGATGCTTATATGTATAAAAATAAACAGTTATGCAAGAAAAAGGAAGTATATTGCAGAGATAATACAAATTTTGCCTGTCTTATTAGATGTACAAAGATGTTTAGATGCAGGAATGAACGCACATTTAGCTAAACCTTTGATATTGAAAAGTGAAAAAACGATTTGTGAACATACAATTGAATTATATAATAAAGAGTAAAAGAATGTAATTACTCTGTTAGTAAATTGACACAAGTTGGCTGTAGAGTATAATTATAGTAAAAGTACAGCAGAAGCTGTCGCAAAGATAGTTATAAAAATGTTGTGGGGGTATTGAACATTAATGAATGTAAAATTAAAACCTGGAAGCAAGCAACTGTAGCCTAGAGGAGGGGAGAAAGATGAAGAAGTGCAAATTAGTACAGAATATAATGAATTTCAAATTTTGTTACATTATATTTTGCACAATGATATGTTTTATTGTTTTATCCGTTCCTACATTTGCCAAAGAAAACTCTGACAATGTTATCCGGGTAGGATCTTTTGAGGAAACTTATAATGTAGTCAATGAAAAGGGAGAAAGAAGCGGCTATGGTTATGAGTATCTTCAAGATATTGCAGGTTATGCAGGATGGACATATAAATACATAACAAGTGATTGGAAAAACTGCTTTACACAGTTGGAAAATGGAGAGATTGATATTCTTGGTGGCGTTTCCTATACAGACGAACGTGCTGAAAATATGCTTTTTTCCGATATGCCTATGGGGGAAGAGAAATATTACATCTATACGGATGCATCCAATATGGATCTTACAGCAGGAAATTTGGATTCTTTTGAGGGAAAAAATATTGGTGTGTCTAAAGATAATATAGTGGAGGATGTGCTTAATGAATGGGAATCAAAATATGGTCTGCATACGAAGCATATCAATGTTTCTACAACCACAGAAATTATGGACAAACTGTCGAAACATGAAATTGACTGCTTCGTTTCGGTAGAAGAATCCCGTTGGGAAGAATCGGATATTTCGCCGCTTACAAGTATTGGAGAGACAGAAATCTATTTCGCTATAAATCCAGAACGTCCGGATATCAAAAAAGCACTGGATAGTGCTATGCGCAGAATCAAGGATGACAACCCATTTTACACTGATGATCTCTACAGGCGTTATCTTTCTGCACAGAGCAGCTCGTTTCTTTCAAAAGAAGAAAGTGGAGTGGATCGGGCAGCATGGTGCAATCCGGATAGGGTATCTGAATCAGGATGGAGGTATCAGCAGTGTAGATCCATCAACAGGCAAACTGACAGGTGTTATCACAGATTATGTGGATCTTGCAGAAAATTGTCTGCAAGGTCAGACTCTGGAATTTGAATTAAATGGATATGATACAAGAAGTGAACTGCTTCAGGCATTGCAGGATGGAAGAATAGACCTGATTTTTCATGCAAACCAGAATCCATACTTTGCAGAAACAAATGGATTTGCTTTGTCGGATACGCTGTTGACTCTCAATATGGCAGCAATTACGGCAAAGGATTCTTTGATGAGAATAAAGAGAATATAGTTGCCGTTGAAAAGATGATTTTACATTGAAAGCATATCTTTCATACAATTATCCGCAATGGGAGGTTGTGGAATATGAGACATCAGATGCAGCAGTAAAAGCAATGCAGAAAGGGGAGACGGATTGTATTGTAAGCAATTCAGGTACTGTTTCAGACTATTTGAAAATAATAAGCTTCATAGTGTTTTCCTGACAAAAGAAGCTGATGTTCCATTTGCTATTCAGCAGGAGGACCGGTTCTTTTGTCCATTCTGAATAAAACACTGACATCTATGCCTACAACTCAATTTTCAGGTGCAGTAGTTTCGTATAATGCTTCTTCACGAAAAGTTACATTGAAGGATTTTATTCAGGACAATTTACTGACAGTTTCACTTGTCGCTGGAATTTCTTTTTTCGTTGTTCTGTGTATAATTCTTGATTCTTTGAAAAAATCAAAACGTGCGGAAGAAAAATTCAAGAAGTCTGCTGAGCAGGCATTGAAGCTGAATCAGGAGCTTGAAGAAAAACAGCAGGAATTACAAAATGCACTTGTAGAAGCACAGAGTGCCAATAAGGCTAAGACTTCCTTTTTAAATAACATGTCTCATGATATCAGAACACCGATCAATGGTATTATTGGCATGCTTACGATTCTTGAGAAAAGCGGAAATGATGGTGAGCGGGCAAAGGATTGCATGAATAAAATACATGAGTCATCGAAACTGCTACTATCATTGATAAATGATGTTTTAGATATGGCAAAGTTAGAATCAGATACCGTGGTTTTTGGTGATGAATCCATCAATCTGGCTCAGGTATGTAAAGAAATCTCGGAGTCGCTATACTTTTCAGGCAGAAGAAAAAGGACTTCATGTTATAGGAGAACATGATGATTACAGTGGTATATATGTTTGGAGCAATGCAGTTCATCTGAAAAAAATATTGATGAATCTGTTTACAAACAGTATGAAGTACAATAAGGTGAATGGTTTTATTTACATGAGTATGAGAACGATTGAAAGATCAGAAGATCACATGACATGTGAATTTAAAATAAGAGATAATGGAATTGGAATGTCAGAAGAATTTATAAAAAATGAATTGTTTACTCCATTTGTACAGGCAGATAATTCCCCACGTTCTGATTATAATGGGACAGGTCTGGGAATGCCTATTGTGAAACAACTTGTAGAAAAGATGGGCGGAACCATAACAGTTGAAAGCAAGCTTGGTGAAGGAAGCTGTTTTACTGTAATACTTCCATTTAAAATTGATACGAATGCACGGCCAGAAGAAAAAGAAGATTTCAATGCAGATATATCAGGTGTCCGGATATTATTGGTTGAAGATAATGAGCTGAATGCGGAAATAGCTGAATTCATGCTAACGGAAAGCGGGGCTAAAGTAGAAATAGTGAATAATGGTTTAGAAGCTGTTCAGCACTTTGAAGCCTCCGAATCAGGAACATACGATGTTATTTTAATGGATGTCATGATGCCGGTGATGGATGGGCTTACTGCCACAAAAACAATAAGATCCCTGGAACGGCAGGATGCAAAAACAATCCCTATTATTGCTATGACTGCAAATGCATTTAGGGAAGATGCAGAAAAGTGTATGGAAGCAGGAATGAACGCACATCTTGCAAAGCCGATTGTGATTGAGGAAGTTATAAAAACGATTTTAAGGTATGTTCATAATGATTAGCAGAGGTTCATGAATTAGTGCCGGGTGATTATGATATGATCCTGATGGACGTACAGATGCCTGTTATGAATGGCTATGAGGCAACCGCAGTAATCAGGAGCCTTCCAGAAGCATGGGAAAAGCAGACAGGAAACATAGAGAGAGGGTTTTGTTATGACAGAAATTAAATATATATTTCCGAAGCAACTGCAGTTTATGGCTGCTTTGGTTTTTATAGCCGTGCTGATCGTTCTGCTTCTTATCCTGACTGTGATGGTACATATGAGGAACAGAAAATTGAAACGTACGCTGGAGGAACAGATGGCGGAAAAACGGCTTTTAGACAAGATATGTGCAGATTTTGCGGCCGTCTATTATGTTGAATTAAATACCGGTTCCTTTGAAATTCTCCATATAAACGATGGAACCAACGCAAAAAAAATGAATCTGAAACAGGGTAATAATTTCAATTCTTCTGCTGACCAATATGCGGTTCAATATCTGTATGAGAAAGAAAGACAGGAATTTAAGGACTGGATTTCGACAGGGCATCTAAAGGAACAGCTTTTTCAGAAAGAGCACATTACCTACCATTACAGAAGCAAACCGAATCTGGAACATCATGAATTTTTTGAAGTGCGGGCAATCAGAATATATCAAGATGAGAAACATTTCTTTGCGCTAGTGGGTTTCCGGCATATTGATGATATCATGGAAAAAGAAACTACCATCCAGAATCAGTTAAAACAGGCACTGGATGAAGCACGGCTGAGTAATGAAATAATTTCGGCAATTGCCAAGAGTTACTGTTCTATCTACAGGATTGATGTGCAGAAAGATTTTTTTGAAGAGGTATCAAATGACAGTGAAATACACAAACTGACAGGAAACAGAGGATGTGCATCGGAGAAACTGTATCAGCTTTGTGATACAATGGTTGCACCGGAATACCGCCCGCTGATACGTCCATTTCTGGATGTTTCTACACTTTCAGCCAGATTGAAGACGGAAGAATGCATTTCCACAGAATACAGGATGTGTGATGGCAGTTGGCACAGGATGCTTTTTACTGTAAAAAAAAGGGGTGAGTCTGGAAATGTAACCCATGTTTTATGTACGGTCCGTAGTATCAGCGATTCCAAGAGACGTGAAGAGGATCTTAACTTTGCAGCGGAAGCAGCAAAGCGGGAAGCCGAAATGAAAACAAGGTTTCTGGCAAGTATGAGTCATGATATACGTACACCACTGAACGGTATTATCGGTATGGTAAATATGGAAAATCAGTACGCAGATGATTCACAGATGCAGCAGAAGATCAGAGAAAAGGTAATGGAATCCCTGAAATATCTGGTGTCTCTGGTAAATGATGTGCTGGATATGAATAAACTACAGAGCGGAGGATTTGAAGGATCAGCAGCTTTTGTTTGCTCTGACAATGGTACTACGGGAATTGAACCAGATTTATGATGAGCGGGCTGCCAAGAAAAGCATCCGGTATGAGATTGACTGGAAAAATGGTACATACAGTCACAGCGCTCTGGTTGGAAATCCGGTATATCTTGGGAGGATCCTGTCGAATATTATGGACAATGCCATAAAATTCAGTCAGGCGGGTAGTGTGATTACGGTCTGGGTTGAGGAAGAAACTCTGGATGATGGCAGAGCAATTTTCACTTTCTACTGTAAAGACCAGGGTGTGGGTATGAGTGAAGATTTTATTGCACATGCTTTTGATATGTTCTCTCAGGAAAGCAAGACAAGCAGATCCAGGTATGAAGGCACCGGACTGGGGCTTGCAATTACGAAGCAGCTCGTGGACAGAATGGATGGAAGTATTGAACTGAAGAGCAAAGCAGGTGTCGGGACAACAGTTATTGTAAAAATTCCGTTCAAAATTGGCACACAGGATAAAAACAGTAATTTATCAGATAAGCCAGTAAGCCTTGATGATTATTCGGTAGAAGGCATGCGGGCATTGGTTGTGTAAGACAATGAGTTGAACATGGAAATTTCCAGATGTATACTGGAAGACAGCGGTATGGAAGTTACATGTGCAGTAGACGGGCAGGAAGCAGTTGAAATCTTCGAGAAATCTGCACCGGATTATTTTGGGGTAATTTATATGGATGTTATGATGCCGAGGATGAATGGTCTGGATGCGGCAAGGACAATCAGGGAAATGAAAAGAAGGGATGCCAGGAGGGTTCCGATCATTGCAATGTCCGCAAATGCCTTTGCAGAAGACATTATCAACAGCTGGCTGGCTGGAATGAATGTTCATCTTGCAAAGCCGCTGGATGCGGAAAAAATGATTGTTGCCTTAAAACAATGCATGGCAGATAATAGCGATGTAAAACTGCACGAAGATTTGTAGGAATAAAAAGACAGAGCATATAAAGTTGTTATATGGTCTGTTTTTTTATTCCTAGGATAGCTTTATTGTAAAGACCTTGGTGCAAAACATCCATTGACACTGTTTTGCTTCTGTATTGACACAAATGCCGAAGTGTAAAATGGCATTACACTCCGGCATTTATATCAATCATATTTCAGTTTTATTGGCGGCTGGCTGCAATGATTTCTTTCATTTCAACAGGCATGATAACAGCTCTCTTTCATCGGTACTTTTCAGGATCATAATCTCTGACAGAACAGAAATTCATATTGGTTACTTTTGAATCTCTGCAAGTGCTTTTTTAAACTGTATTGAAAATAAAACGGATGTAAAGAGTACAGCAATAATATCAGCGATTGGCTCTGCCATATATACGCCTGTGGTTGGGTTGGATACCATGTGAGGCATGATATAAATAAGCGGGAGCAATAATACAAATTTTCGGACAACAGCAACAATGATGGAGTTGGCTGCTTTGCCAAGGGAGGTAAATGTCATCTGGCATGCGATCTGGATACCAAACAGGAACAGACCGCCCAGGTAGATTTTCAGCATTGGTGCAGTAAAGTCAACGAGACTTGCATCAGCAGTAAAGATGCCTACAAATATTTCGGGAATAAGCTGTACAGCTGCCCAGAGTGATATGGAGTAGGTTAAGCAGGTAGTCAGCAGTAAACGGAATGTTTTCTTTACCCTGTCCGCATTTTTAGCTCCGTAATTATAACTGGAAATAGGCTGTGATCCCTGTGCGATTCCCTGAAGGGGTAGCATAGCAAACTGCATCACGCTGGTTAAAATGGTCATGGCTCCGACTGCAATATCTCCGCCATAACGGAGCAGGGATGAATTAAAGCAAACCGTTACAACACTTTCGCTTGCCTGCATAATGAAAGCAGCAAGTCCAAGTGTAACGCAAGGAATAATGACCTTGGATTTCAGATGCATATATTTTTTCCTAAGATGAAGCTGTGTTTTTTTACCGCAAAGGAAAAAGATTACCCAGATTGTGGAAACCGCCTGTGACAGAACGGTTGCCAGGGCTGCACCTTTTACACCCATGTGAAAACCAAAGATGAATATAGGATCCAACGTAATATTGCAAATAGCACCGATCAGAACGGAAACCATAGAAGTTGTTGTGAAGCCCTGTGCAGTAATAAAAGCATTCATACCAAGAGTCAGCTGAACAAATAGCGTACCGATCGCATAGATATGCATATAATCAACTGCATAGCTGATCGTATTTTCACTTGCACCAAAAGCCAGTAATATATCTTCACTCCAGATCAGTAAGACAGCAGTCAGAATAAAGGAAACAATAATCTGGAGAACGAAGCAGTTGCCTAATATTTGTTCTGCTGACTGATTGTCCCGTTTTCCCATATAAATAGATGCTCTTGGTGCACCACCGGAGCTGACCAGTGCCGCAAAAGCAGAAACAATCATGATGATTGGCATACAGACTCCGACTCCGGTGAGAGCCAGACTGCCGTTGCCTGGTATATGACCGATATAGATGCGGTCTACGATATTATAAAGCATATTGATAAGCTGGGCGATTACGGTCGGGATAGACAGCTTAAGAAGCAATTTTCCGATCGGTTCTGTCCCAAGAAAATTTTTGTTATCCTGCATGGATAGTACCTCCTTTTGGTGTTTTGTGTTATTCATTCAGCATCTGGCATGCATTCACTGCCATAGAGTCAATGATTTCTTTATAAACATGTATCTGTTCTTCAGGGATATTCCGGGTAAGCTTCTGATTGAAATTCTGCTGCATTTCCAGTCCGGCTTTCAGAATTGGTTGCGCCTTTTCGGTGCAGGAGAGTAAAACCTTTCGTCTGTCTCCGGTCACGGATCCTCTCTGCAGATAACCGGCAGTTACCAGTTTATCAACATGGACAGACACTAAGTTCTTTTTTATTTTCCGAAATTCGCTTATCTGCTGGGCAGTACATAATTCAGGATTGTTGTTGAGAAACATTAAAATGTCAAAAGATACTTGTGGAATGTCAAATTCGTGAAGAATAGGTTCACACATTTTGTTGTAAGCATTTAATACATCATGAAAAAAGGCTACAAATGTCGATGGAGTCATAGATACCTCCTCATATAATCAAGTGGTTTTTATTGAAAATTCAAGATTTTTCAACCTTTCATATCTCAGTGAATAAGCCACAGCTATGAGCATTTCGATGTATCAGGTACTGAAATGGTGGTTAAAGGGTATACGAAATAAAACGTCATTGATTTCCGCTTTACTGGCCTTGTGTATACCCATCCCTCTATGGCAGCTAACCTCCTATATCCACCAGGATCATCTCTGTCTCCAGAGGTCCTAACTTCCTTCGTCCTGCCTGCCCATAACCAGGGTGTCAGCTATGCTCCCTAACGGGGTCATATGCCCCATGGTGACTATTTCTGCCGACTACTGGCTCATTCTTTGTATTATTGATTACTGACTCGCTTCCTGTTCCAGCACTGTGATCAGTGGACATTATCTGTTACATTCTGCTTGTTCCAGTGGCTGTCCATATGACAGCCTCCATTATAGTTACTTATCTTTCTTACGCAGCCTGTAGATAAACTGCCGGTCTCTTGATGTCACTGGCCATCTTTTTCGGATCATAATCCACTCCTTTTGTCAGCATGGCATAAAAGACACGTATCAGCTTGGCTGCAATCGCCATAAGTGACTGCATTTTCTTCAACGGATTCAGCCTTCTGGTTGTGTAATAATTATGGAGCTCTCTGAACTCCGGATTCTTCGCCACAAGCGACATTGCAACCTCAAAGAGCAGGTATCTGAGTCTCTTTCGACCTCGTCTGCTTATTGTTGTCTCGCCCTTGTGCTTTCCCGAACTACTTTCAACCAATGCCAATCCTGCAAGCTTCTGCAGTTCTTTCGGCGTGTTAAAACGGCTGATATCACCTACTTCTGCAAGGAATCCTGACACTGTCTTGATTCCCACACCTTTGATCTCCAATAGCTTCTCAGCCATCGGAATCTGTTTTACCAACCCTTCAATCAGAGTCATAACTTCCTGAAGGCATATGTTTCTGGATTCATAATCCTCCAGAAGCATTCGGATTTCCATTCTTGCAGATACTGCTCCTTCTTTGCTTCCGACACTGTGCTCTGCAGCTTCTATCAGGATCTTCGCCCTCGCTTTTCCAACTGCTCTTAACTTCGCATCACGCCAGATTTGGTTCACTCCATCGATACCTAACGTCAGGATATCTTCAGGGAGTGGTGCTGCTTTAAGGATTAGCATTCCGCTCTTGGCATCCGGCTTTCCGTATACCGTCTTATATTCAGGAAAATATACATTGAACCAACGACTGATCCTGTTTTGAATTCTTGTAAGTTCCGCCTGTAACTGGAATCTTATGTTTGATGCTGTTCTAAGATCAGCGTAAACACCATCCGGCAGGTAGGGGATCCTGTAACGTCCCTCTCTAACTAATCCTGCTATAACTTTCGGATCCTTACGGTCATTTTAGTTGGATTATTGTCGTCGAGTTCTTTTGATTTTTCACATGGTGAGGATTTACAAGAACCGGTTTCATTTCATTATCCTGTAGAAACTTTCCAAGATTGAACCAATAATGCCCGGTCGGTTCCATACCTGGAACCACCTTATCCTTCTCATGTCTTTCTTTGAGATCCAGGATCCATTCCTTAAGTGTCACAAATCCAGCCTCTGTGTTACTAAATTTAAAAGGTTTCTTTGAATACTCAATTCCTCTGTAATCAAAGCTCTGGCGTAGTGCGTCTCACTTCCGACATCAATCCCGAGTACCAAAGTTTTTCTGTAATAGCTTCAATTTTGCGTTCTGTGTGTTAGACTTCATTGTAGATACCTCTCTGTTCAATAAGATTTTTACTAACCTGCCAGTCAGTAGTCTTATTGTACTCTGAGGTATTTTCAATTTTCAACATCCACGTTTTTATTATACAGGAAGCTCCCTTTGAATAGTATTTTTTTGAACTGTATCAAATAATACTATAAAGAATAAGGAAAGTCAAGACAAATAATGTGAAATGATGGTCGTTGACGCAGTGGGACAGGTGATTTATACTGAGGGCAGATAATCGTGCTGGTCACAGAATATCGACATGGTTATTAGAAATGCTTTGCAGGTGTTTCATACGTATAAGAAAGAGCAGGTGTATCATGAAAAGAAAAATCATAATGGTAGTGGTGATAGTTGCTGTGATTCTGGCGGCAGTTGCGATTGTATCAATTCTGGCACAGACACCGGCACTGATCTGATGAAGGGGAGATATTATCATGAAAGAAAACAGAAAGCTGTTAAAAGAGGTACTTAAGGATATCCGCCATGATATGACTGACGAAGAGGTGCTGAATCTGCTGGCGGACAGTAAGATTTCAGTCAGTCCTGAAAGCGGCAAGGAAAAGTACACCCTGGGGCAGCGTGCAGCAGATGCAATTGCAAAATTTGCAGGGAGCTGGGCATTCATTTTTTCTTTTACTGGTGTCCTTGTTCTTTGGATGATTGTCAATGCCGTGCTGGCATCCAAGGCATTTGATCCGTATCCGTTTATTCTGCTTAATCTGGTTCTTTCCTGCGTAGCGGCAATCCAGGCCCCGTTGATCATGATGAGCCAGAACCGTCAAGAGGAAAAGGATCGTCGCAGAGCTGAAAACGACTACAAGGTCAACTTAAAAACAGAGATTATGATTGAGGATCTATACGATAAGGTCAATGTCATTCTTGCCAAGCAGTCGGTACTGGAGAAGCAGCTGCAGATAGAGAATCACACCAATGGGAAGTCAAAAGAGGAATAATTATTATTTTACCTTGACAAATGCAAGGAAGGTATATATAAACAATATTAGTAACAAATACTATTATTAAAAAATGATTTTGAAAAGGAGGAACTCGTAATGAAATATGTATGTGACGTTTGTGGATGGGAATATGATGAGGAGCAAGGATATCCGGAAGGCGGCATTGCACCAGGTACCAAATGGGAGGATGTTCCGGAAGATTTTGAGTGTCCCTCTGTGCTCAGTTGGTAAAGATCAGTTTTCAAAAGTAGAGTAAAATATCTTTGATGCCTCGTTGGGAAACCAACGGGGTATTTTTTCTAAAATAAATCAAAACTAGATGGAAAGGAATCAAATTATGGACGGGAAGAAAATGGTTGCAGCAGAGGAAAAGCATCTCATACCTTTGGATAAAGTCAATGGATATGATGTACGTCCTGGGTTTTATGGGATTAACGGAGCAACGGCTCTCAGGGAAGGCGTAAATTTTACAGTCTGTTCTCTGGAAGCCACGGCCGTGGAGCTTCTTCTATATCACCGGGGAGAAAAGGAACCTTATGCAATTCTGCCTTTCCCGAAACACTACCGGATTGGAAGTGTGTATTCCATGATTGTTTTTGATCTGGATATCTGTGATTTTGAGTATGCTTATCGGGTGGACGGTCCTTGCATACCGGAAAAAGGTCTGATTTTTGATAAAACGAAGCCGCTTCTGGATCCTTATGCAAGAGCGGTCACCGGTCAGAGCATATGGGGCGAACAGCCTAATCAGGATCATGAATATCGGGCGCGGGTGGTGGTCAATGACTTTGACTGGGGAAATCACGTGGATCCGATCAGACCCATTCAGGATCTGATCATTTATGAACTTCATGTCCGCGGTTTTACGAAGGATGCCTCTTCTGGAGTCAGTCATCCGGGAACCTTTGCAGGAATCAAAGAAAAAATCCCGTATCTGAAGGAACTTGGAATCACTGCGGTAGAACTGATGCCTGTCTTTGAGTTTGATGAGACCATGGGAAGGCGTGAAGTCAACGGCAGGACGCTTCTGGATTACTGGGGATATAATCCCGTGAGTTTTTGCACCGAATACCAGTTATACTGCAGACAAAGAGTTCAATCGGGAAGGTGATGAACTGAAAACCTGATTCGTGAACTGAATGCCAATGGCATAGAGGTGATTCTGGATGTTGTATTTAATCACACAGCAGAAGGAAATAAAAAAGGACCGTTCTTCTCATTCAAAGGGTTCGATAACAGAGTTTATTATATGCTGACACCTGAAGGCTGGTATTACAATTTCAGTGGTTGTGGTAATACACTGAACTGTAATCATCCGGTGGTGCAGCAGATGATCCTTGAATGTCTGCGGTATTGGACGATTGAATACCATGTGGATGGTTTTCGGTTTGATCTGGCCAGTATTCTGGGGAGAAATGAAGACGGTTCGCCTATGAATCAGCCACCTCTTTTGAAAAATCTGGCCGGAGATCCTGTTCTTCGAAATGTGAAGCTGATTGCGGAGGCCTGGGATGCCGGTGGACTTTATCAGGTGGGCAGTTTTCCTGCTTATACCCGCTGGGCAGAGTGGAATGGGAAATACAGGGATGACATGAGAAGCTTTCTGAAAGGAGACTACTGGTTTGCCCAGGCAGCAGCAAACAGACTTACCGGCTCTTTGGATCTGTATACCGGTCAGTATAAAGGATATGATTCTTCCATTAATTTCCTCACCTGTCATGATGGCTTTTCTCTCTGGGATCTGTATTCTTATAATGGAAAACATAATGAAGCCAATGGATGGAACAATTCTGATGGAGCAGATGATAACCGAAGCTGGAATTGTGGAGTGGAAGGAGAGACCATGGATCCTGAGATCCGTAAACTCCGTCTCAGAATGATGAAAAATGCCTGCATGACTTTGATGTGCAGCCGTGGGACACCCATGTTTCTTGCGGGAGATGAATTTGGAGACACCCGTTTTGGCAACAATAATCCCTATTGTCAGGATAATGAGATCTCCTGGCTGGACTGGACACGGCTGGATATGAACCAGGAGCTTTATCAATTTTCAGAAAAATGATCTGGTTCAGAAGAGAACATGCGGTGATTCGGAGCGATCAGGATTGTCAGAGACCGGTTTCCAGCAGTCAGTGTTCATACGGACCGACCGTGGAACGTGCCATTGACCAGGATACAAAGGCTCTGGCAGTCTGCTATGCAGGCAAGACTGCACAGGGAGAAGACCTTGTATATCTGGCACTGAATGTGTATTGGGAGAAGCAGAAGTTTGAGCTGCCAAAGCTTCCGCCAGAGTATGAGTGGAGATGTTTTGCAGATACCGCACTGGATGGATCAGGAGAAGAAAATTTCAGCGCAGCCATCACCGAGTATTGGCTTCATCCCAGATCTTCAGCCGTATTTGTTGGAGTTAAGCGCAGTTGTTTATAACTGCTTTATCTGCAACATGGTTAATCACCAGATAATCAGAATATTTTTATGATTTGCAAACCTGCATTTTTTTGGTATATTAGTGGATAAAGGGTTTAAAGGAAGGGTTAGATACATGGAAAAAAGAAATGCAAAAGCGTTATTACCAATTGCGGTGTTTGTAGTCTTATATTTAGGTCTGGGTATGTTATTTGAATATGGCCTGGAGATTGAGATGGGATTTTATAAAATCCCTGTTGTCGTTATATTTTTGATGGCACTATTTGTTGCATGTCTGCAGAACCGGTCACTCAAATTGAATGACAAACTAAAAGTAATGGGCGAGGGAATCAGTGACCCTAATATTATTACAATGATCATTATATTTATGCTGGCAGGAATTTTTGTGGGAGTAGTCGGAAGATCCTCTGCCAACAGTGTGGCATATTTTATATTGTCGCTGATTCCACCTCAGTTTGCAGTGATTGTTCTGTTTGTTGTGAGCTGCTTTGTCTCTCTGGCCATGGGAACATCCGTTGGAACGATCACACTGATCGTTCCCATTGGAATAGCGGTATCCAGAGCTTCTGGATTTTCCACACCACTTTGTATTGCTACAGTAATGGGCGGTGCAATGTTTGGAGATAATCTGTCTTTCATATCTGATACGACAATTGCCGCATGCAATGGACAAGGTTGTAAAATGACAGATAAATTTAAGGAGAATTTCTTCATTGCACTCCCGGCAGCAGTTGCCAGTCTGGTCATAATCTGCATGTTATCTGTAAAGAACTACAGTGGTGGCTTTGTTCAGGAAGAATATCATCTGATACAGACGATTCCTTATATTCTGGTACTGGCAGGAGGAATCATCGGTCTGAATGTATTTCTGGTACTGATCACGGGTATTGTAAGTGGATCCATCATCATGATAGCAACCGGAATGATAGTGCCAACAGATCTGCTTGGAAATATGGGAGATGGTGCGGCAGGAATGTTTGAAACCAGTATGGTTGCCTTACTGGTAGCTGCAATCTGTGCCTTGATCAAAGAATATGGTGGATTTGCTGCTCTGCTATATTGGATAAAAAGGTATTCAAGGGAAGAAAAGGCGGACTTCTTGGAATGGGGCTGCTGGTTGGTCTGATGGATATTGCAACAGCAAATAATACGGTTGCGATCGTTATGGCCAATCCGATTGCGAAGGAAATGTCAGGAAACTACGGAATCAGCAATAAGAAAGCAGCATCTATTCTGGATACGTTTTCCTGTGTTTTCCAGGGAATCCTTCCCTATGGAGCACAGATGCTCGTTGCGATCTCAGCTGCAACAGGACTTGGTGAAACGATCAATGCATTTGATATTTTACCGTTGCTGTTTTATCCTTATATGTTATTGCTTAGTTCGCTTGTCTTTATTTCTTTTGAAAAACGCATGATCACAGATTTTGATGAGAAGGAATGGATGAATATGGAACAGAATTCACAGACGCCGCATAAGCGCCGTGTACGGTATAAGGGAAATACCCGAAGAAATTTGAAGAAAAATATAAGGAGCTGCAGCCTGAAAAATATCAGGATACGATCCAGCATGTGATCCAGAAGGGAAATACTCCTGCAGGAATGCATATCTCTATTATGGTGGATGAGATCCTGGATTTTCTGAAGATCCAGCCGGGACAGATCGGATTTGATGCGACTCTTGGCTATGGCGGTCATACGAAAGCCATGTTGCAGTGTCTGCAGGGAAAAGGGCATATGTATGCCACGGATGTGGACCCGGAAGAGTCGGCAAAGACCAGAAAACGTCTGAGGAGCAGGGATTCGGTGAGGATATGCTGACGATCAAACTTCAGAATTTCTGTACCATTGATGAGATCGCAAAAGAGGTAGGCGGATTTGATTTTATTCTGGCAGATCTTGGCGTATCTTCTATGCAGATCGACAACCCGAAGCGAGGATTTTCTTTAAGGTGGATGGACCGCTGGATCTTCGCCTGAATCAGCAGAAGGGAATCAGTGCAGCAGAACGTCTGGACACTATTGAAGAGAAGAACTGGCAGGAATGCTCTATGAGAATTCTGACGAGCCATACTGTGAGGAACTGGCAAAGCCATTACGGATGAGATCCGACGGGGACATCGTGTGGATACTACCACAAAACTTCGGGAGATCATTGAAAAACGTTGGATTTTGCCGGAAAAGAGAAAAAAGAGACTGTGAAAAGACCTGTCAGAGAGTATTTCAGGCATTGCGGATCGATGTGAACCAGGAATTTGAAGTGTTGTATGAATTTATGGAGAAGCTTCCAGGTGCATTGAAGCCGGGGGACGGGCTGCTATCCTGACTTTCATTCAGGCGAGGACAAACTGGTGAAAGCGGCGCTCAAGGAAGGATACCGTGCGGGTATCTATGAAGAGTACTCAAAGATGTGGTACGCCCGTCCGCGGAAGAATGTGTGCGGAATCCACGGGCCCGTTCTACAAAATGCGCTGGGCAGTACGGGCAGAGGAGTAATTTCAGAGAGTGATCACCCAGTAGATCAAGCCAAGGATCCAGGAGGTAAAGACTCCATAGAGGATGACAGGACCTGCGATCGTAAAGATTTTAGAACCAATACCGAAGACCTGTCCTTCTTTTTTATATTCAATGGCAGACGAAGCGATTCCGTTTGCAAAGCCGGTGATGGGGACCAGTGCACCAGCGCCTCCCCATTTGGCAATAGAAGGATAGATATTAAACCCGGTTAACAGAACACTGAGAAGGACCAGAAGAATTGAGCACCAGGTGCTGGCAGTCTTCTGGTCCATTCCTATATTCAGACCCGTATTTTGTAGAAACTGCCCAAGTACACAGATCAGTCCGCCGGTCAGAAAGGCTTTTCCCACTTCTTTGGGAAGATTGTGGGTGGGCGTGACTTGCTTGACATATTCCTGATATTGTTGTTTCTGTTCTTCATTGATCTTCATATAAATATTCCTTTCCTGAATTGTATAGTTGTGAGTCGGTGTATGGATCCTCATGCTCAGCAATGCTCAAGCACTACCGCGTGTGCGATGCCGGGAATGCTCTGTCCTTCATTGAAGCTGACTTTGACAGCAGTGCACCGGTGGGGAGAAACAGTACCCGTTTCCATTCTCCTCGGATCAGTCTGGGCAGAATATATGCAGCTAAAGTGGTTGCAGCACAGCCGCAGCCGGAACCTCCGGCATGAGTATCCTGTGTATCTGGATCGAAAATCAGCATTCCACAGTCTTCATGAAGATCCCCGAGCAGAATTCCGCAGTCAGACAGGAGATCTTTGAGTATGGTCTGTCCGATACTTCCCAGATCGCCGGTGATGATCCGGTCATAGTCAGAGACATCTCTGCCGGTGTCGATGAAGTGCTGACGGATGGTATCAGCTGCGGCAGGAGCCATGGCTGCACCCATGTGCATGGAATCTTTGATACCATAATCCACTACTTTTCCGGTGGTAATACCGCTGATACAGCAGTGAGCCTGAGCGGCACAGGGTGTTCCTCGGCGGCAATGATAAAGGCACCGGAACCGGTGACCGTCCAGGTAGTTGATAAGGGACGTTGTCCTGCGTATTCCAGGGGAAAGCGAAATTCTTTTCTGCACTGGCAAAGTGACTGGAGGTCAGTGCCATGACACAATCAGCAGCCCTCCGGCAACGGTTATAGAAGCCAGTCCCAGGCTTTCACCACAGGTGGAGCAGGCGCCATACAGTCCAAACAGAGGAATCTGCAATTCCATGATTCCGTAGGAAGTGGCGATTCCCTGAGCCAGCAGATCTCCGGCGAACAAATAGCGGATCTGTTCCTCGGTCATGCCTGATTTTTCCAGAACTTTTCTGGCAGTGCGAAGCTGCAGTTCACTCTCGGCTTCTTCCCAGGTGTTTTTGCCGAATTTGGGGTCAGGTTCAATGCAGTCAAAGAGATGACTTAAAGGACCGTCCCCTTCTTTTTGTCCAACGATAGAAGCAGCTTCCAGGATACGGGGCGGCTGATCGTATGTGAGTGTGGCTTTTCCTGTAATCGTTATCATGTCTGGGTTCCTTTCCAATAAAACAAGATACAGATATTTTTTCAGATCAGAAGGAAAAATATTCGCACATATCAAAATTATGTGAACTTTCTGTAAACTTTTCAAAATCGCGTGCAAAGTGTAAAAAAGTGTGCTATGCTGGATAAGGTTTTGGGCAAGTGATAGGTACATTTGCATTTTTGTGGAGGGACGTACATGAGAAAAAAATCACATCTTGCGTTAGCAGGTTTTTTGATTCAGGGAATGGATCATGAAGTATTGAACCGCAGATGGAGATCCTTTTATTTTGGAAATATTTTACCGGATTGTAAACCATCCTTCGTGACTGTGCGTCATGAGTATGATGGAACGTTCGATATGATGGCTGAGATGCTCCGGGCACTGGTATCAGAGGAAGGCTACTGGTCTATTGATACGGCAGGTTATATGATGGATCTGGGACAGGTGTTCCATTATATTGCGGATTATTTTACCTATCCACATAATTCTCATTATCCGGGAAATATCAAGGATCACTGCCATTATGAGAATCATCTGAAGCATGGTCTGAGGGCATATATCAGAAGTGGTGAGGCAGTGTTTGGCGGAGCCGGTTATAAGAGAAGCTTTTCGACAGTTGACGAGATGCTGGAGTATATTCAGGAAGCACATGAGGAATATATGAAGCAGCCGGGCAGTGTGGAAAATGACTGTAAATACATTACAACGGTCTGCTCCAGGGTGCTGGCATCCATGCCGCAGTTTGCAGAGGTTCCAGTGATGGCATACGCAGGCTGATCGTGGGAGTGAATAATACTGGCTTGAAAATTATTTTATAGAGAATATCATTGGCGTCATCTGGAAGCCAATACAGGATTGAATCGCAGAAAAGGTGCATCCAGTGAGATGCCGTATTCTGCGATTTATTTTACCAGATTTTGTCCGTATGGTGTCTGGTCTTTGTAGAGCTGATGAGGTATAATGAATCTATTCATTAGAATCAATATAATAAAGGGAGCAGATATGGCATTACAGTTGATCCTTGGAAATGCGGGAGCAGGAAAATCCCACTATATATTTGAAAAATCATACAGGAATCCATGGAACATCCGACAAAGCAATATTTGATCATCGTGCCGGAGCAGTTTACCATGCAGACGCAGAAGGATCTGGTCATGATGCATCCGCGTCATGGAATCATGAATATAGATATCTTAAGCTTCGAGCGTCTGGCACACGGTCTTTTCAGAGGTGGGCGGTGAGCACCGGAAGATTCTGGAAGATACGGGAAAGAGCCTGGTGCTTCGAAAGCTGGCGGAGGAGAAGAAGGATGAACTGACCCTGCTGGGAGGAAGCCTCCGAAAGCTGGGATACATTTCTGAGGAAGTCACTGCTGTCAGAGTTCGTGCAGTATCGGATCGAACCGGAAGACCTTACACAGATCATGGAGCAGAATAAGAGTAATCCCCAGTTGTATTTTAAGCTGAAGGATATGAAGGTGATCTATGAAAGCTTCCGTCAGTATCTGAAGGACACATATCTGACAGCAGAGGAGCTGTTGAAAGCGCTGGAGGATACGGTGGAGCAGTCACGGTCAGTTCGGAACAGTGTGATCGTTCTGGATGGCTACCATGGCTTCACGCCTATCCAGCTGGGACTGATCGGAAGATTGCTGACGCTTACGGATGAATTGTATGTGACGATGACACTGGATCACAGGGAAGAGCCATTTCAGATGGAGGCGGAGCATCAGCTCTTCTATGCTACGAAAAAGACGATTCAGGATTTGAAAAAAGTAGCTGAGCAGACAGGCGTGGAGATTCGAAAGCCCATCATGCTTGGAAAAGATAAAATCTGGCGGTATAAGGATGCACCGGCACTAAGATTTCTGGAGGAGCATATCTACCGGCACAGCAGACGGTTCTGGAACGAAGAAACCGATGCAGTCACATTGTTTGCAGCGAGGACACCCCGGTCAGAAGTGGAGTGTATCAGCAGAGAGATCCTGAAATTAGTACGGGATGAGAAGTTCCGTTATCGGGAGATGGCAGTGGTCACTGGAGACCTGGATACTTATGGACCACTGTTTGAACAGACCTTTGCACGATTGGGGATTCCGGGATTTATGGATGCCAAGCGGGATGTGCTGAAGAATCCGTTTGTGGAGTTCCTGCGGGCGCTATTGCTGGCAGTTCAGGAGGATTTTTCTTATGAATCTATGTTCCGTCTGCTGCGAAGCGGCATGACGCCGGTGGATAGGAGAGAGACAGATCTGCTGGAAAATTATGTAATCGCCAGAGGTATCCGTGGATTCTCCGGCTGGAAAAGGGAATGGAAATATCCATTGAAGCAGATGACAGAGGAGGAACTGGCAGAAGTCAATACGCTTCGGGAAAAGGCACTGTCCGGTCTGGAACCACTGCGAAAGAGCCTGAAGGATAAAAAGGCAGATGCGGAAGTTATGACCAGAAGTATCTATGAATATCTGACGGATCTGTCTGTTCAGGAGCATCTGCTTCAGTATGAGCAGCAGTTTGAGCAGGAAGGAAATCTGAGTCTGGCCAAAGAGTATTCCCAGATCTATGGCATGGTCATGGATCTGTTTGACAAGCTGGTCATGCTGCTTGGAGACTGTCAGGTCTCTCTGGAGGAGTATGCTCAGCTTCTGGATGCCGGATTTTCAGAGATGAAGGTGGGACTCATTCCGGCAGGTACCGATCAGGTGGTTGTGGGAGATATGGAGCGAAGCCGTCTGAAAGACATTAAGATATTGTTCTTTGCAGGAGTCAATGAAGGGAGTGTGCCTCGTCAGAAAGACAGCGGCGGCCTTCTTTCTGAAATGGACCGGAGACCTTGTTATCACAGAATGTGGAGCTGTCACCCACATCCCGGCAGGAGACCTGTATCCAGAAATACTATATGTACGTGAATCTGACCCGGCCTTCCATGAGACTTAAATTATCCTGGAGCCTGGCGGATGAGGGTGGTAATGCACTGCGGCCGTCCTATCTGATCCGTTCAGTGCAGGAATTGTTCCCACAGGTGGCTGTGGAGACAGAGGCAGAGCAGGAGCTGTTGGATCGTCTGGCTTCTCCGGAAGGAAATTTAAGTGATGTGACGGAGGCTTTACAGGCAGCCAGAGAAGGAACCTATGATGCTCAGCAGAAGATGCTGGCCAGATGGTATGCGGAGCAGGTGGACTGGAATCAGAAGCTGGACCGCCTGATGGATGCAGTCTTTTACAGTCGAAAGGAAGAACCTATTGGAAAGGCAGTGGCGCGGACTCTGTATGGAACCCTTCTGGAGGGAAGTGTTACCAGACTGGAGCAGTTTGCAGCCTGTTCGTATGCACATTTCCTGCAGTATGGTCTGCGTCTGAAGGAGCGGGAGGAATACGGTCTTCAGGCAGTGGATATGGGAAATGTCTTTCACGATGCACTTAAATATTTTTCGGATAAGATCGAGGCCAGTGAATATGACTGGTTCCATGTACCAGAGGAGAAGCGGACTGCCTGGATGGAAGAGGCACTGGAGCATGCCCTTCAGATCTGCGCAGAAAAAGGTCTGGGGGAGGAAGCGACCGATGCCTATACCATGGAGCGTATGAAGCGGATCGGGCAGCGGACAGCCTGGGCATTGATGGAACAGCTTCGGAAAGGTAATTTTGCGCCGGAGAAGACAGAAGTATCTTTTCGCAATCTGGAGCAGCTTCCGAGTGTATCGGTATTGTTGTCAGAGGATGAACGCATGAGACTTAAGGGACGGATCGATCGTGTGGATATCTGCAGAGAGCAGGGAAATGTATATGTCCGAGTCATTGATTATAAGAGTGGATCGACCCGGTTTGATCTGACCAGTGTGTACTATGGCTTGCAGCTGCAGCTTGCAGTCTATCTCAATGCGGCAATGGATATGGAGAGCCGGGAGGGTGGAGAAGTTCATCCGGCGGGTATGTTTTATTATCATATTGAAGATCCTATGCTGGATTATGAAGAAGAGGAAGATACCGAACGACGGATGCTCAAAGAGCTGGCATTCAACGGACTGGTCAATGCAGACCTCGAGGTGGTGAAGCTGATGGATAAGGAATTGCATGGTTCCTCCGATATTTTACCGATAAGGCTTAAAAAGGATGGAACTTACACAGCGGCATCCTCCGTGGCAGAGGAACAGGAGCTTCTTAGACTGTCCCGTCATGAAACCGAAAGCTTACAGAATATGGACAGCGGATCCTGGCAGGAGAGGTCAGTCTGGCACCTTATGAGCTGCAGGATGACAATGCCTGCAGGTTCTGTACATTTCACAGTGTCGCGGATTTGACCGGCGCCTGGATGGCTGCGAGAAGCGCAGACTGACACCGTTAAATAAAGATGAGATCTGGAGACGGCTTGAGGAGGAAGAATCATGAGTGTTGTATGGACAGAAGATCAGAGAAAAGTCATAAATATCCGCAACCGGAATCTTCTGGTATCAGCCGCGGCCGGTTCGGGCAAGACAGCAGTGCTTGTGGAACGGATTGTCTCCCTGATCACAGATAAGGAGCACCCGGTGGATGTGGATCGACTGCTGATCACCACATTTACCAAAGCAGCAGCCGGGGAGATGAAGGAACGAATTGGAAAGGCACTGAGCGAGCGGCTGAAGGAGGATCCTCATAATGAATGGCTGCAGAGACAGGAATCTCTGGTGCATCGGGCACAGATCACTACGATCCATGGATTCTGTCTGTATGTGATCCGCAATTACTTTCATACGATTGATCTGGCTCCTAATTTCCGCATTGCAGATGAAGGGGAGATGAAGCTTTTAAAGCAGGACATTGCCCATCAGATCGTTGAGGAATACCATCGGCAGAAAGATCCGGCATTCATCCGTTTTGCGGACAGCTATGGAAATGGAAACCGGGGAAATGGTCTGGAGGATATGATCCTCAAATTATATGAATATGCCATTGCCAGTCCTCAGCCGGAGAAGTGGCTTTGGAGCTGCGCAGATGCTTATGATATGCCGGAGGATGGAAGCTGGAGTGATTTTGCCGGGCAGGAAGAACTGCTTGCGGAACTTCATACGGCAGCCGGTGATCTGCTGACGGAGATTCAGAAGGCAAGAAAGCTTGCACAGCTTCCTGAAGGACCGCAGGCTTATGAGGAGGCACTGGCGCAGGATGAGCAGCAGCTTACGTATCTGGTGGAAAGTGATTCCGTGGAGTGTTTTCAGACCAGACTGGAAGGAGTCTCCTATGCGCGGCTTCCCAGCCGACGTTCTAAAGCGATGGCGGGTGTGGATGATGCGCTTATCGATCAGGTTATGGAGCTTCGAAGTGTCATGAAAGACGGACTCAAAGATCTGCAGAAGCAGTATTTTGATGTTCCATCAGAGGAGCAGTTTGCCCAGCTTCGTGCGACAGCAGAACTGGTAAGGACCTATGTGCAGGTGACTCTCTCCTTTATAGAACGGCTGACAGCGGAAAAGCGAAGAAAAAACATTCTGGATTTTGCAGATCAGGAGCACCTGGCATTGAAAATACTGACCCGCGAGGTGGATGGGAAGCTGGTTCCGTCTGAGACTGCAGATCTGTTTGCAGATTATTTTGCAGAAATTATGGTAGATGAATACCAGGATTCCAATCTGGTGCAGGAGGCAATCCTGGACAGTATCAGTAAAAGCCGCAGAGGGCGGGATAATCGGTTTATGGTAGGAGATGTGAAACAGAGTATCTACCGGTTCCGTCAGGCAGAGCCTGGACTTTTTCTGGAAAAATACGCGCGGTATGGCACAGAAGATGGTGGTGTCCGTGTGGATCTTCATCAGAATTTCCGAAGCCGGAAAGAGGTGCTTGATCTGGTCAATGTGATCTTTGAACGGATCATGCGAAAAGAAGTGGGCGGCATCGAATACGATGAAGAGGCGGCTCTGAAAGCGGGAGCTGCTTATCCGGAGACCGAGACTACAAAGCCGGAACTTCTGGTGCTTACCAAGGAAGAATGGGAGAAGCTGGAGCCGGAATGCCGCTGGACAAAGGTGGAGGCGGAAGCACATCTGATCGCTGGAAGGATCCGAAAGCTGATGGAAGAGGGACAGGTCACCGAAGATGGGAAACTCCGTCCGGTCCGGTATGGAGACATTGTGATCCTGCTTCGTACCATGTCAGGCTGGAGCGAGACCTTTGTGAGAGTGCTGCAGGAGGAAGGGATTCCTGCCTGTGCGCAGTCCAGAGAAGGATATTTCCAGACTGTGGAAGTGGAGACATTGCTGGCGTATCTTCGTATTCTTGATAATCCGACCCAGGAGATCCCGCTGGCAGCTTCCATTCATGGATTGCTGGGTGGATTCACATCCATGGAGCTGGCACAGATCCGGGCAGGGGAAGATCATCCGGGATTCTATGATGCTTGCAGAGCCTATGCAGAAAACGGCGAGCAGGAGGAACTGCGTCAGAAGCTGCAGCGATTTTTTACTCAGATGGAGAACTACCGGCAGCGGGCAACCTACACATCGGTTCATGATCTGCTGTGGGAGATCCTGACAGAGACCGGATATCTGGATCAGATTCGGGCACTTCCCGGAGGAGAACAACGTCTTGCCAATGTGGAGATGCTGCTGGCAAAAGCAAGAGATTATGAGAAAATCAGTTACCATGGACTCTTTCATTTTGTAAGATATATTGAACGCATGAAGAAATATCAGATGGATTTCGGTGAGGCTGCCATGACCGGTAAGAACGGTGAGGCGGTTCAGATTATGAGTACTCACCACAGTAAAGGTCTGGAGTTTCCGGTGGTATTTGCTGCAGGGCTTGGAAAGACCTTTAATAAGCAGGATGCAAGAGAAAAAGTAGTCTGCCACAATCGCTGGGGATTAGGACTTGACTATGTGGATCTGGATCAGCGTATGCGAAGAGCAACTCTGGTCAAGCGACTGATCCGCAGACAGAACCAGCAGGACAGTCTTGGTGAAGAGCTCAGGATCCTCTATGTGGCACTGACCCGTGCAAAAGAAAAGCTGATCCTGACCGGCATGGTGCCGGAAAAGGTTCTGGGCGAGAAAGCAGACGAACAGCTGTCTTTTACACAGATCACCAGTGCAGACAGTTATTTCAGGTGGATAATCCCGGCACTGTCAGAGGACACCTGTGGAAAACAGTCCCTGATCAATGTGCAGATGGTCTCTCTTGAGACTGTGATCCGGGAACAGATCCGACAGACCATGACGAGAGAACTGTCCAGAACAGAGCTGGAGCAGAGCCTTCTCTATGGCAAGAAGGATGAAGAACTCTATAATCAGATCAATGAGCGACTTTCCTGGAGTTATCCATGGAAGATGCGGGAGACTGCCCGGCAGAAATATAGTGTGACGGAGCTGAAGAAGCTGCGTATGCAGGAAGAATCCGATGCAGCGGAGGAATTATATCCGGAGACAGACATGGTTCCGCTGATTCCGCAGTTTATCCAGAAGACAGAGGAAAAGACGGGAGCAGCCAGAGGTACCATCTACCATACAGTGATGGAGTGGCTCGATTTTGAACATCTGATAGAATTACGAGGAGCACATGTTCCGAAGATGAAGGCAGAGCTGCAGACATTGGTGGACGCAGGAAAACTATCAGAGGAGGAACTTCGTGCAGTCAATCCCATGGATCTTCTTGATCTGGCAGAAAGCAACCTTTCGGAGCGGATGGCGGAAGCTGCTTCCAGGGGCGAGCTCTTCCGGGAGCAGCCATTTGTCATGGTTGCCAGCCAGTCAGGTGGATGGAAGTGACTCGGATGAAACGATCCTGATTCAGGGAATTATTGATGCATTTTTCTATGAGGATGGACAGATTGTTTTGCTGGATTACAAGACAGATTATGTGCGTCGTGCATCAGAATTGCGGGAAAAATATCATGCGCAGCTGGAATACTATGAACAGGCACTGAGCATGATGACCGGGAAGAAAGTGAAGGAAAAGCTGATTTATTCGTTTACGCTGGGTGAAGTGATCGAGGTGTAATACGAGGGAGGGAAGCTATATGAAGCAGACTTATACGTATGAGGTAAATGGATTTCAAATCCATGCAGAATATGAGGAAAAAGACATTGAGACGATCTTTATTCCGCTTTTGAAGAAATGGAAGGAAATGCAGAAAAAGCGGGAAGACGAATCCTTGTATTTTAAGTGCACCTCCTGGAACCGGCAAGACAACGCTGGTACAGTTTCTGGAATATCTGTCAGAGCAGGAAGTCGATGCGGAGCCGATACAGGCCATCGGTCTGATGGATTTCATTATCATCAGCAGTATATCCTGACTCATGAAGCTTGTGTGGAGGGTAGGATTGTTCCCATGAAGGAGGTCAAAGGTTGTCCAGAGACCTATGATCTGGAAAAACTGCGTGCCAAGATTCATGAGCTGCGTAAGGGTGGTGAGATACGGTGGCCGATCTACAGCAGAGCGATCCATGATGTGGTGGAAGATGCGGTTCTGGTCAACCGGCAGATTATCGTGCTGGAGGGGAACTGGTTGTTGAGCAGTGAAGATCCGTGGAACCAGTTGGCGACTCTGTGTGATGACAGCGTGTTCATTGGGGCAGATGAATCATTTCTGAAGGACAGACTGGTGGATCGCAAGATGAAGGGCGGACTGTCACTGGAAGAGGCGACGAAGTTCTGCGAACGAAGTGATTGCAGAAATGTGCGACGACTGATGCGGGCGCACCAGATGGCGAATACCAATCTTATGTTGCAGGCGGATGGGACATATAGAGTATGAATAAAAAAGTCGGTGACATTTTAGTGGCACCGACTTTTTACTGGAAAATCACCTTAATCTATACCCGTTTATAGATAATAGGATCATCGTAGCCAAAAGTCCGCTTTCCATTAACTTCCATACTTTCAGATACTTCCAAACAGCTATCAGAAAACTTTTCCCAAAGCTTAAAGGTCATGACTGGAGAGAACTGGCTGATACTGCCGCCTTCCCAGATCCCGTCCTTTTCATGATACAGTGCCGGTGTAAATTTTTGGGATTTTTTTAGCTCACTGTAATCAACATTTTTCATAGAATCATAAGAAAATGTATTTTTATCATCTCCCGGAATCTCATAGGAAGAGAGTAGAATGCCGTCCTCATTTTCTGTAATCAGGAAAAGATGCGGAGAAGCATGGCGTTTTCCGTTGGTCTCATAATAACTTTCTTCAACAATGAATTTGCCATTGAAATCTGCAGGGATATTTTTTATTTTGTCATTACAGACTGTATTTACATGTTCTGCATAAGGATATGATTTTCCAGCTTTCTGCATCATATCAAACTGTTCTTTGTTGTCAAAATGTCCTGTCATCATATTAATAAAATTATCAAGTTTCATCAGATTATTACCTCCAAATTTTGATTTTCTCAATTCTCCAAATTTGAATTTCTCACTACTTTAATGTTTTCTTTTTAAGTAACAAATCACAATTATTATCAATACTGCAATTCCTGTCAGAATAAAAGAAATAGATAAATCACCGCCCAAATTTCCCGCAAGAAATATGGATGTGGGACCATCTGCTCCTCCAATAATGCAAACTGTCGTATGTTCTTTCATTTTCATCACACTTCCAAGAATAAGCAATAAAAATCCAATACAACAGCCAACGAGACCTAATACTTTTTTCACTGTTTAATTTACCTCCTGCAAATTGCGATTTTCCTACAACAACTATAGAATAAAAATAAGCGGATGTATATTTTCCATTTCCTTACATCCACTTATATCATTGCGATCATTTAAATGTGATAGCCTCTTACATCCAGTTGCTTTCCGCTTCATTCAGTTTCTTCACCAACGTATCTTTAAGAGTGGTAAAAGTAGGAATAAAACTATCACGTATCAACAGAATTATTTCGTCTACTTCATCTTCATTATATATATGGACAGAAGTATTTCTCTTTTTTAGCATAAGCAGCCATACTTCCGAATCACTGATAAATCCTATTTTATAAGCAAGTTGTAGAATCTCAAGCGGCGATCCGGTCGAAGCTTCTTCTATGCCATGCATTCTCATAATTTCCTGTAAGGCTTTCCATGCAAGTTCGAAAGTAAGATTAAATTGTCCAATAATTCCTGTTTGATATATATCATTTGTTTCCGCCATCTTAAAATCAGCATTTGCTAACACCGCCAGACAGTGTATGAAGTTATCAAGCTTTTTCATAAATCACTACGCCATCTTCCGCTATTTCTTTTTTTAATTCATCGGAAATTGATGCATCCGCCTGTACCACATCGAACATTAGGAGAGAATGTATATTTTCCTTTACATCCCAATAAAAGCTATCAAAATTTCCACCGTATACTGCGATATCGACATCGCTTCTTTCTGTGTTCGTACCCCGTGCACGGGAGCCAAACAGTACGATTTTTGTGACAGCATACCTTTGTGCAAAAGAACAAAGTTCCCTTACTATTCGATCCGATAAATGATATTTCATATTCAGTATTGACCCCTTTATATAAAATAAGTTCCAATATTTATTTTTAGCTTAGCATAATTTTTCCTGATTAACAAGTTGTCCATACTAATCACATTTCCAAACTTGAAGCTATTCAACTCGAATACTTACGGGGTACAGGGTGAGATTGCCCCCACCCTCAACTTTATACCATTTATCCTTTTCGAGGTTGATTTTTTCTGTCACACCATGTGTAATGTACCCGATTATGTACTGTTCTCCTGTTTCAATATCAGTAAAGACTACATCCGTATCGCTATCGCCACTTACTTTTACAGTTCCCCAAAGTGGCTGTATTTGTTCTGCTTTTATTGTACCTTCGCCATTTGAAAGAGTGATGGTATGCTTTTTCTGGATAATGGAACAAATCAAAAGCACGATCAGAAAGGCAACTATCGCACACAGCACCAAACGCTTCATTTTCATCAAGACACCTCCTGCAAATTTTAAGTTGTCGATTCCTTTATTATCTAATCTGTTAGCAATCTATTCAACAGCATCTGCCTGTTGTTGATAAACATTTCTGTTACCTGATAACTCTCTGTTTCTTCATATTCGCATAAATGGATACTTCCATTATCAAAACAATAGATGTCTGCATCTGGTATTCCTAACAAAATCGGTGAATGCGTAACGATGATAAACTGCGCTCCCTCTTTTGCACAGCTATATATTTGCATCAGCAATGTAAGCTGTCTCTGTGGTGATAATGCAGCTTCTGGCTCATCAAAAAGATATAAACCATTTGGACGCAGATGATTCTGTGCCAATGCGAGAAAACTTTCTCCATGTGATTTTTCATGATATTTAGCGGAAGGATGCTTGCGATCTGCATATTCTTCTTCCTGCGTTGCAACGTTATAAAAACTTTCCGCTCTAAGAAAATATCCCCACTTTTCCTTCCGATAGCCTTTGGAAATTCTTATGGCATCACACAACTCGGAATGCGTATCATGCGTAGAAAAAACATAATTCTTTGTTCCTCCCTCAGGATTAAAGCCATGTGCTACGGCAAGTGCCTCCAATAAAGTTGATTTACCACTGCCATTTTCTCCGACAAAAAAGGTAATTGATTTATTGAAATCAAGTTTTTCAATCCCCTTAAAAGCTTCAATGCTCTTTAAATAACTGTCGTTATCGATTCTATTCCAATCAAACATGACTCCTTGTATGAATTGATTATTCAACGAATCACCCTCCTGCAAAAACACTTTCTAAACTCGATAATAACCCCATACGATGTGTCAAAACGCATCTATGGTCCAAGGCTGTCGCCCTGGACGGATATCTTATAGGCTTGCCTTAGCCTGCTTATAAAGCAGAATGCCTTTGATAAGCAATAACAGGAACGTTACTGTTATCGCATACGGCTCTCTCGCCATAGCCAAAAACAAAACAGCAATGATACTGAGTCCTACAGAGATGAATGTAACCGCTTTTTTGCCCTTTTTCAAACTTGAAATAGACCATCAGTATTTTCACGATTCCGGCAATCGTCAAGCTGATAAACAATGCCCAATAGATCCTGATTATGAAAGCATTTCCATCTACATATCCTAAGAGATTTACCGAATAGATATATCCATTTTCCGGCTCTTATTTCTCCTCCACTACCTGGAAGATAAAGAACTTCAAGTAATAACTCTCATCTGCCGCCCACAGGATCGGATGATCCGGAGCCTGGGTACGGAACTCTACCTGGCGGAGACGCTTATGGGTTGCCTTGGCAGCTTCTTTGACGGTCTTTGCCAGCAGTTCCTGGGTCATGAAATGAGAGCAGGAGCAGGTGGCGAGATAGCCGCCATCTTTGACAAGCTTCAGGCCTTTCATATTGATCTCACGATAACCTTTGATGGCGTTTTTGGTTGCCTCACGGGATTTTGTGAATGCCGGTGGATCTAAGATGACTACATCGTATTTTTCGCCGGCAGCAGCAAGCTTCGGTAATTCGTCCAGTACATTGGCACAGCGGAAATGGACAGTATTCTCCAGATGATTCAGGCGGGCATTTGCCTCTGCCTGTGCTACGGCATATTCAGAGATATCAAGCCCGGTTACTTCTGAAGCTCCTGCGATTCCTGCGTTCAGTGCAAAGGTTCCCATGTGGGTGAAGCAGTCCAGCACCTTTTTGCCTTTGCAGATCCGCTGCATGGCAAGGCGGTTGTATTTCTGGTCCAGGAAGAAGCCGGTCTTCTGACCATTTACCACATCGACCATATAGTGCACACCATTTTCCACGATTTCTACATTGGTATCAAATTCTTCTCCGATAAACTGTTTGACTTTCGGAAGACCTTCTTTGGTACGTTCATTGGCATCGCTGCGCTCATAGACACCGCGGATCTGAATGCCATCTGCGGCAAGAATTTCTTTTAACAGAGAGACGATGGTCTCCTTGAACTGTTCCATTCCCAGTGCCAGACATTCCACAACCAGTACATCTTCATATTTATCAATGACCAGTCCCGGCAGGAAATCTGCTTCTCCGAAGATGATGCGGCAGGAAGAGGTGTCCACAGTGGTCTTTCGATAATTCCAGGCGTTCTGAACTCGCATACGCAGGAATGCTTCATCTACTTCCTGGTCTGATTTTCTGGTCATCATGCGGATGCGGATCTTGGAATTCTGGTTGATGAAACCATTTCCCATGGGATAACCGTCAAAGTCATGGACAGTCACCATATCGCCGTTGTGGAAACGGCCGGTGATAGTGTCGATCTCGTTGTCATAGATCCAGGCACCGCCGGATTTGATGGTGCGGCCTTCGCCTTTTTTCAAAGTTACGATTGTATGATACATAGATGATCCTCTTTTCTATTATTATCAGAATAAAATGATGTCGGGGTCAAAAGCCCCCGACTTTGATGCCTACGGATTGCTTCGTGCTACGCACTCCCACAATCCTACCCAATATTCGCATATCGTGGGATTATCATCCCACTTTTATGCTCATATCGGGGTCATAAGGTCTTTCACCCACCTATGAGCAAGCTCATGTGGGCTTAGACCTTTTGACCCTGGCATCATAAAATAAGTGTAAAGAAATTCGCCTCAAGTTTCAAGAGCAGATTTTCAGATCCGTGCAAATAGAAGGTATAGGCCTTGCAAAAATGGTACATACTTCTGGTATGAATATAGAAACAAGGTGGAAAGGAGCATCTATGGAACAACACACATCGGAATCATTTGAAAACCTGGAACCGGCGGATCGGATGAAATACGAGATTGCCGAGGAATTAGGATTATTGGAAAAAGTCCGAAAAGGCGGATGGAAGGCACTGTCATCCCGGGAGACCGGGCAGATTGGCGGAATGGTGAGCAGAAGGAAAAAGGCACTGGAGAAGGAGCAGAAAGAGAAATAAGAACATGTCACAAGACTATGGATCATGGTTTTGTGACATTTTTTATGTCCAATCCCTTGCACATTCCCGTGAGAGACTTTGGACTTCATTTCTGACGGATTCAATGGTATGCTAGGTTCATCAAAACGAGGAACGTTCCAGGAAAAATAAATAAGGAAGGAAAGCAATGGACTTATTAAAGAAAGAAAATGTGCAGATCGTTGAAAGTGCAACAGACTGGAAAGACGCCATTCGTATTTCGGTTCAGCCGCTGGAGCAGCATGGATATGTTGAGTCTCGTTACAAAGAAGAAATCATATCCAATGTGGAATCCATGGGTCCGTACATTGTTCTGGCTCCGTATATTGCATTACCGCATGCAAGACCAGAACAGGGTGTGAAAGAAAGCCAGATTGCTGTTACACTGCTTCAGAATGAGGTCAGATTTGCAGGTGAAGAGAAACCGGTAAAACTTCTGATTGCACTGGCTGCGTCGGATAATAACCGTCATCTGGATGCGCTGATGAGCATCTCGGAGATTTTGCAGAATGAAGATACCGTACAGAAAATATTAAATTCCAAAGACAAAGAAGAATTATATTCCTATTTTGAATAAGGAGAGGGGAGAAAAAAGATGGCAGTATTGAATTTTATACAGCAGGTTTTATCTACACCTGCGATTTTCGTTGGATTACTCGCATTATTAGGTCTTGCACTGCAGAAAAAAGATGCACAGACCATGATCAAAGGAACCATTAAAACAATCTTAGGATTTATCGTATTGAATGCAGGTGCATCTGTTGTGCAGCAGGCGATCATTCCGTTTGGAGATCTGTTTCAGCTTGCATTCGGAGTACATGGCGTTGTGCCTAACAATGAAGCGATCACATCTCTGGGACTGACCGAGTATGCAGTACAGACTGCTTCCATTTTTGCACTGGGTATGTGTGCAAACATTGTACTTGCTCGTTTTTCCAAATGGAAATACATTTTCCTTACCGGACATCATGCACTGTATATGTCCTGCTTGATTGCAATTATTCTTAACATTGCAGGTTTTGAAGGATGGATGTTGATCGTAGGTGGCGCATTGCTGCTTGGTTTTGTAATGGCACTGTTCCCGGCACTGATGCAGCCGACCATGCGTAAAGTAACTGGTAATGATTCACTGGCACTTGGACATTTTGCAAGCTGCTGCTACTGGCTGAGTGCACAGATCGGCAAGATCTTTGGACGTAAAGAGGGAACTACTACAACAGAAGATGTAAAATTCCCGAAAGGATTATCCTTCCTGCGTGACAATACCATTTCTATCGCAATTGCAATGTTTTTCTGCTATATCATCGTTGCAGGTGTGGCTGTATTTGCAGATCCGGCTGGAACTGCTGAAATTATCGGAGAAGATAACTGGATCCTGGTGTCCGTGATCAATGCAATCACATTCTCCGCAGGTATTTACATTGTGCTGGCTGGTGTTCGTATGCTGATCGCTGAGATCATCCCGGCATTTAAGGGAATCTCTGAGAAACTGGTTCCGAATGCAAAACCGGCGTTGGATTGCCCGATCCTGTTCCCGTATGCACCGAATGCCGTACTGATCGGTTTCTTCTGTTCTTTCATAGGAGGAATTGTAGGTCTGGGAGTCCTGGCACTTCTTGGTAATACAGGACTGGCAGTTGCGATCATCCTTCCGGGAGCAGTGGTTCACTTCTTCTGTGGAGCAAGTGCAGGTGTTTGCGGTAATGCAACAGGTGGCCTTAAGGGATGCATTGTTGGTTCTTTTATTCATGGAATTGTAGTGACTTTCCTTGCAGCAGGACTTCTGCCGGTGCTTGGATCCTTTGGATTTGCAAATACTACGTTCTCCGATGCAGATTTTACCATCGTAGGTATTATCTTCGGAAACCTTGCAAAAGTGCTGAATACAACTACTATGTTCGCAGTGATCGTGGTACTGTTTGTTCTGCCGATCCTGTACAATTACACCATTGGTGCAAAGAAAAACGAAGTAAAAGGAGAATAAAATAATGGAGATCAAAAAGATTTTATGTTTCTGTGGATCAGGTCTTGGAACCTCTTTTCTTATGGAGATGAATGTGAAAAAAGCATTGGAAAATTTAGGAATTACAGATGTAGAAGTAGAGCACTCTACCATCGATGATGTAATGCCGGGTGCAGCAGATCTGTTTGTCTGCGGAGCAGACCTTCTGCCGAATGCATTGAGTGCAGGAAAAGCCATTGGTCTGGAAAATATGGTTTCCATGTCTGAGATGGAAAGCAAACTGAAGGAAGCATTTGGATTATAAAATGTACTGAAAAAGTGGCTGCTGTGCAATCATGTACAACAGCCATTTTTTGGTTGCATCTGGTTAGAAGCACCAGATATAATACAGGCATGACAAGGAGGTGACCTGGTGACCGTATTAAATGACAGATGCTCACATATTCTGAATACATTATTATGGAGCAACGATTATATTTCTCTGCCACAGCTGGTGGAAGAGATGAAAGTATCCAGACGAAGTATCTACTATGATATCTGCAGGATCAATGAGTGGCTGGAGGAAAATGATATCAAGGAGATCGCCATGGGACGTGGAAGGGGAATTCTGATTCCAGAGGAAGACAGAGATCGGATCAAAGCTCTTCTTCTGGAAGAAAATCCGGACACAAATTACTATTTTCAGCCAAGTGAAAGAGTGAAGCTGATCATCATGCTGATCTTTTACAGCCAGACTCCGGTATATATCAATCAGCTGATGGAGTTCTGTCAGGTGAGCCGGAATACAGTTTTTGGTGATCTCCGGGTCGTTGTCAACACACTTCACGAATATGATCTGACATTGGAATATGAAAGTAAAAAGGGCTACACCATTGGTGGAGATACGGTGCGTGCACGTGCGGTATTTTTGCTGCTGTTTACAGAACTCCGACGTCTGTACGATAAAAATGTTCTTACGTTTCTTCCACAGAGTGTGATCAATGGCCATCTGAAGCAGCTGGAAACCATTGAGAAAGAACTGGGGATGCATTATGTGGATGGATGCCTTCTTGGAATTGCAGCTATGATGCCGGTGATTACCAGAAATAATGGTAAGCTTTATTTTCCGGGTCTGAAAAAACAGGAGATTGAGCAATCAGCAGAATATCATCTGGTAAGCAGACATTATGCGGAACTGGAAGAGCTGGAGAGAATTTATCTTACGCTCCATCTTCTGGGAGCAAGAATCACCACTGCTTCGGATGATATTTTCGAGAATGTCATTGATGAATCTGTATATGGGATTACAAAGTCCCTTGTAACAGAGTTTGAGAAGATTTCCTGCGTGAATTTTGAAGACAGAGAGAATCTGGAACGGGATCTGTTTGTGCATATCAATGCATCCATGTACCGATATCATTATGGAATTCAGCTGGGAAATCCTTTGTGTCAGGATATTAAGAGGGAATACCCACATGTGTTTGAAACCACAAGAATTGTATGTAAATATCTGGAAAAAATGATTGGAACCCGATGCTGGACAGCGAGATTGCATATCTGGCCATGCATTTTGGGGCACATTTGAAAATAGTGGATAAGGAAAATGAAGAACTTCGTATTCTGATCGTATGCGCAAATGGGGTTTCCATTGGAAATATGCTCAAGAGAGGTACAGAATCTCCTCCCCATGCAAGAATTGTGGGAGTGGCAGCGGCAGTGGATCTGGTAAACGTGCAGGATATTTGTGATCTGATTATTTCAGCTATACCGGTTCAGTGTATTGTACCTGTTATATTTGTGCATTCAGTTCTAACGGATGAAGACCGCAATCATATTCTGAATCATCGGTTAGTGGTGAAGCAGAGCAAAGTGGAGATTGAAAAATCTTTGTTCGACATTATGAAGAAATATGTACCGGAACCGGAGCAGGAGAAAGTAAAAGCAGAGATTCTGCATTGCCTTCATGGAAATGAAGCAGAAAATCATCGTACGTTATGGATGAAAAATGGACTTCTGGATCTTCTGGATATTTCTATGATACAGGTCACGGATGATACATATTTCTGGCAGGACAGTATCCGATATGCAGGAAGAGAACTATTGCAGACGGATAGTATCAGCAAAAAATACCTGGAAACGATCATATCACAGACACTGTATTATGGAACCTATATGTTTTTAAACCAGTCGATCATGCTTGCTCATGCAAAACCTGAAGATGGTGTCTGTCATATGGGCGTGCAGATGACGGTGTTTCGGAAGCCGGTTGAGTTTCCTAATGACCACCATGCAAAGATTATCTTTGTGCTCGCAGCGGAGGATCAGGAAAAACATCTGAACATGCTCAATGACATTTTCAAGATAGTATCGGATACAGAACTTTGTAATAAGATTGCAGAGCAGACATCACCGGAGGGAATCTTATATTTACTAAATCAGGCATTAAAATAAAAAAACTGCGGATTTTGCTACGTTGGTAACAGAATCCGCAGTTTTGCCTGTATCAGATTCGGATGGGAGAGCGATACTCTTTGCCCATCATCTGTTTCTTCTTCTCCTGGAATTCCCAGAAATAATCTTCCCGTACATCGGACCATTCATGGGTGGTGCGGTCATAGACCTGCACATATTCCTCAATGGTCGGATGCTTCCGGACCGTGTTGGTCAGATATTCTTCGCCGGTCAGAGGATTGATCTCACCAACCGGACGGGTGCGCCGGAATGCATCGGGAATCTGGAAGGTCGGGTGTGCATCGGAGGTGACCGCAGCTTCTGCCGGACTGGTGGAAGCGGAGTCATCATGAACGGCTTCTGAGGACATCGTTGTAGATGTTTCCAGCGCATGATCCAGTGAATTCTCATTGATATCCGAGACTGCTTCTTCCAATGCTTCCGCAGAAGGTGTCGCCTGCGCCTGTTCCTGAGCGGCAAGTGCAGCCGGGAAGAGTTCCGGGACTTTTCCATCTGTGGGTTCCAGCTGAATCGATACCTGATAGCCGAGCAGTGCTGCCAGGATCCGCATGTCCTGTTCCGGGAAGTTATCGCGTCTGAGCCGCTGTGTCAGGTTCTGCCGGGACATAGGCATGCCTGTCTTCTCTACATACAGATCTGCCAGCTCCTTGATCGTCATATTTTTCCGTTTCAATAAAATCTTAATCTGTTCTCCGAAGGAAAGTTCCATGGTACGCCCTCCTGCTTATGCTGTCTCTTAAGTGTCTGCTCTGATTATAATACAGTTTCGCAGGGTTGTAAATGTACGAAACCAGCATAGCATAGAAGATAGGACGGAGGTGCTTATGTTGAACAGTCAGAAAGTAGAAGATGAATTAAATCTGGCACTGGATGCCACGCAAAGCGAGCGTGAACGATCGGCGGGGCTGGAGACAGGGTATGATCCCAAGGCACGCACCTGGGAACTGATTGTAAAATATTCCGGAGATCTGGAGGCAGCAAGGAGTATAGCAGAGGCAGTGACAGAATTGTCAGCAGAGTTATGCGATCCTGCTGGTGCAGGAAAACCGGCTGGAAGAGATCATTTCGCTTCCGCAAATTGAATATATAGAAACCAAAGAGGCTCTTTTCCAGCGGACAGCGGGGAAAAGAGCCTCTTGTCGACCGGGGTACAAACTGTACCCATTTCTCTAACCGGGCGGGGTGTGCTGGTGGCAGTCCTGGATTCAGGAGGATATTCAACACCCGGAATTTTAAATCCAGATGGCTCTACCAGAATTGCAGCCTCTATGGGATCAGACCATAGAGGGTAATCCGCCGGAAGGCTATGCGCGGGGACGGAATATACAAAAGCCCAGATTGATGAAGCATTGCGTGACGGAGAACAGATACTGTCCAGCGACAGCAGCGGTCATGGAACAGGGGTATTGGCAGTGGCAGCAGGAAATAGAGGTGTGGCCAGAGACAGTGAAATCCTTGTGGTGAAGCTTGGTACGCCCAGTCAGAATGGATTTCCCAAAACGACGGAACTGATGACAGGACTTGACTATGTGATCCGAAAGGCTCAAGAATTAGGTATGCCCGTGGCAGTTAATATCAGTTTTGGAAATACCTACGGTTCCCACAGGGGAACGTCTCTGCTGGAAACCTATGTGGATGAGATGAGCAGCCGCTGGAAAACCGTGATCTGTGTGGGAAGTGGCAATGAAGGAGCCAGAGCAGGCCACACCAGTGTCAGACTTCAGAATGGGAGAACGACGGAGCTGGAATTTACGGTGGGAGCTTATGAACCGGCCCTGAGTCTTCAGATCTGGAAGAATTATGCGGATCGGTTTTCCATTTATCTGGCACATCCTGCTGGCAGACAGATCGGCCCTTTGTATGAGCAGCCGCCTGCTCAGCGATATCAAATCGGAAGGACGCAGCTGCTTGCCTACTATGGGGAGCCAGTGCCTTACATGGTGGAGCAGGAAATCTTTATTGAATTGCTGCCAGAGCAGGACTATATTGATGCGGGAGTGTGGACGATCCGGCTGGTTCCGGAAAAAATCGTGGATGGAAGAGTGGAGCTGTGGTTTCCTGCCAGTGCGGCTACAGGAAACGGAACCAGATTCTTAAATCCGATGGAGAGCGGCACACTGACGATTCCATCTACCGCTTCCAAGGTGATCACGGTGGGAGCCTATGATGCAGCCACCGATGCATACGCAGACTTCTCCGGCAGAGGCTTTGCAGATGTTGCCTGGCAGACAAAGCCGGATCTGGTGGCCCCAGGAGTAAGCATCCAGACTGCCGCACCGGGAGGCGGTTATGTGACAGTGTCAGGAACTTCTTATGCTACACCCTTTGTGACCGGCAGTGCAGCCATCCTCATGCAGTGGGGCATTGTGGAAGGCCATGATCCTTACCTCTATGGAGAAAAAGTGAAAGCCTGGCTCCGCCGTGGGGCAAGACCATTGCCTGCATTTACGGAATATCCCAATGAACAGGTGGGATATGGGGCACTGTGTGTGAGGGAGAGTCTGAAGGAAAGAAAAAGTGGTCGAATTCGACCACTTTAGTTCTTTACCCACCCGGGCAGATAGTAGATCTGCAGTTTTCCAGTAACTTCATTTTTGGTAATCTGGGATTCGATACCAAAGTAGGATTTGATGTTTTCATGGGTAAGCACTTCTTCAGGAGTGCCGTAATCTACGATTCTTCCCTGATACAGGAAGATGATCTTATCGCAGTACAGGGAAGCCAGATTCAGGTCATGGATTGAAGAAAACAGAGTGACATTCTGTTTTTTCAGGATATCCATGATCTGATACTGATAGCTTACATCCAGGTGATTGGTAGGCTCATCCAGTACAATAAAAGCACTTTCCTGCATCAGTACACGGGCAAGCAGTACACGCTGCTTTTCGCCGCCAGAGAGACTTAAGTAGGAGCGGTGTTCATAACCGGTAAGTCCTACTTCGCGAAGACATTTCTCACAAAGCTTTTTGTCTGTGGCTGAATCCCCTTCCAGAAATTTTTTCTTAGCATAACGACCGAACATGACCATATCTCGCACTTCAAAATCGAATTCCACATGATTTTCCTGTGCCATGACTGCCATTTCTGCTGCCATCTTTTTGAAAGAAAAATCAAGCACATCTTTTTCATTCAAGAATATAGTATCTCGGTCTGGCTTGTAGGAGCGGTAAATATTTTTGAGAAGGGTGGATTTTCCGCAGCCGTTGGGACCGATCAATCCTACAAATTCACCGTCTTTTACTTCCAGGCAGATTTGTTCCAGAATGCTTTTTCCACCTATCTGATAATCCAGATTTCTTACCTGTAAACTCATAATCTGCCTCCTTTACTTTCTGCCTGCGCTGCCCTTGCGGATCAGATACAGGAAAAATGGTGCACCGATAAATGCAGCGATCACGCCGATTGGAAGCTCCTCAGGGGCGATAATAATTCGAGAGATCAGATCGGCTACCATACTGAACAGTCCTCCAGCCAGAATGGCTACAGGGATCAGCCGTTTGTGACCGGAGCCCACAAAGCTTCGCATAATATGCGGTACGACCAGACCTACGAAACCGATCACACCGCTGACAGATACGACCACGCCGGTCAGGATCGTTGCAGTTATGATAATCAGAAGTTTGGTTTTCCGGGTATCCACGCCCAGTGTCTCTGCCACGTCATCGCCCAGCAGCAGTACATCCAGCTCTTTGGCAAACAGCAGAATCACAGCAACTGTTATAATACCTACGATTGCCACATATTTTACGCGACTCCAGGTAGCTCCACTTAAGGAACCAACCATCCAGTATTGTGCCATTTTGGTTTTGTCAGAACCCTGATTGAATCCGTAGATGATCAGGTTGGTCACCGCCGAGAAAAATGCAGAGGTGGCGATTCCGGCCAGAACCAGTTGGGTGGAAGTAATACGTCCCTTTATAGATGCAATTCCCAGTGACAGACAGATGGAGATAGCGGCACCTAAGGTGGCACCGAAGATTACAGAGTAGCCGCCTAAGAAGCTGAACCATCCAAGGATGATAACACCGACGGCTCCTGCGGATGCACCGGAGGAGATTCCTAGTACATAGGGGTCAGCCAGTGGATTTTTGGTGAGGGCCTGCATGAGAACACCGCACAGTGAAAGACCTGCGCCTACGATAAATGCCATGAGTACCCGGGGAAAACGGATGTTCCAGATGATATTTTCGGTCTTTCCTTCCCAGGCAATCTGGAAGATGTCTTTCCCGGACATTTTATTGACCAGAATCTTACCGATATCGGAAGCTGACACATTGACAGCACCTATGGTGGTAGAGATGGTTACTGCGATCACAATCAGTGTCATCACCAGTGCCAGCGTCAGCCAGAAACGGCCTTTTCCTGAGTTTCCTGTTCCTTTCATATATTCCTCCTACTACAATAAAGAAGGGGAGCTCTTACACTCCCCTGTCAGTTTTCCAGATGTTCTTAGAATTTGTCCGGATATAACTGCTCTGCGATTGCTTTTACAGCGACTGCACTTCCGGCACTTCCCTGCATATCACTGCAACATACGGAGAAGATTTTTCCTTCTTTGACAGCGCGCAGGTTCTTGGTGAACTCGTTGGTCTCCAGGAATTCCTTTTTATCTGCCACATCACCTCCGGTGTACTCGAGAATCAGAATTACATCCGGATCACGCTCCACAACCTCTTCCCAGGACGGAGTAGCCCAGCCAGCCTCGATATCATCGAAAATGGAAATTCCGCCAGCCAGCTTGATGATGTCGCCTGGCATACCCTGACATGCAGTAAACGGAGCATCTTCACCAGAGTCATAAGCGAATACAGTGACCGGATTTTCATAAGCTTCATCACCCAAAGTGTCTTTTACTTTCTGAAGGGTATCCTTCATAGCCTGTACTTTTTCAGCAGCTACATCCTGTACCTGGAAAATAGCACCAAGAGTCTCATAGTCTTTGTACAGATCCTCGAAGGTTGCCTTATCAGAGCATACATATGGGAAATAAGTCGCGATACCGTTCTGGTCGCAGAATTCTTTACTGAAGTTTTTGTCTGAAAATACGGAGTCCCAGCCAATCAGAAAATCACATCCGGTTGACAGCAGTTCTTCCTTGGACATATTGGAAAGACCTTTACCCGGTTCCAGAAGCTGTGGAACTTTGTCGCGTGCCGGATACTGGGAAACGGTGCTCCAGCAGCTTCCCTTGGTGTAACCAGCCATCTGGTCTTCCAGGCCAAGATCAAAGAAGAAATCTGCCATCTGATCACCGGAAGCAACCACTGCGGATGGCTTCTTAGTGAAAGTGTATTCAACATTTTTGCCAAGACCGGAACGCTCTAGATTCAGAGTAATGGTGACCGGCTCATAGTCGCTGTCTGCATCGGCAGTTTCAGAAGCCTCAGATGCATCTGTACTCTCCGTTTCGTTGGTAGTCTCTTCTGTTGTTTTGTCAGTAGTGGCTGTGGTATCAGCGGATGTGGAACCGCATCCAGCCAGCATACCTGCTGCAAGACAGGTAGTTAATAATACGCTTACTGTTCTCTTTTTCATAAGATTTCCTCCATTAATATGTAGTTTGTAATCAGCCCATAAAAAAAGCATCATCTGAAATCTATGGATCAGATGATGCACCCGTTTTCGGCATCTGGACGCACTGCGTCCTATATCTTTCGCAAGTGTCATGGACCGTGACAGCAAAAGAAAAATAAGCAGGTCTTCTGGCTTGCGCGGGTCTTGTCTGTTTTCTCTCTTCCCATCCATGTTTTGAGAAAAGGACAGTGAAAGAAAACAACCCTGTATCGTGCGCTTACAGCGGCGGCACCGCATGGGACTCACACCCATTTCCCTTTTCACCGACTCAATCGAAGATTAGCCGACACTTATTCTGTTAAAAATATAACAGAGCCACACTTGGGTGTCAAGCGTGAAATCAATTTGTTATATATTTCCTCTGTTGACAATATCAGTGTAGAGAACCATAATAAATTTAAGAGAATGAGAATAAGTCCTGATGGGATGAATTATGTGTGATTAAGAATCCGGCAAAGAAAGGAAAACTATGATAATGAGTTTCCAGATTATCATATAAGTAGCATTATGGGATATAGTATACGTCAGAAAAATATTATTAAAGAACTTGTTCATAAAGAGCATGCTACCGCAGAAGAGATAGCCAGGGAACTCCAGATCAGTGAAAAGACAGTTCGTAAAGAGATTAAGGAAATAAACCGTATTAATGGAGAAACAGTTTTGTTTCCTGTCAAAGGGAAAGGGTTTAGGATTGATGAGAAGGAGATAAATGACGCCTTAATGGGGGTGGACAGTTATGATAGGAAGAAAGAATTCTTAAAAGAGATTCTTGTAAAGGATAAGGTTGACTATTATGAGCTGGCTGACAACTATTATATCAGTGAATCTACGTTGGAAAGTGATATTCAGGAGTTGAATGCAGGAATACTTAACAGATACCAGACGAGTATTGTGCGAAAGAAGAATTGCCTGTACCTGGACTGCCAGAAACAAGTGCGGCGTCAAATCCATACAAATCTCCTTATGAAGGAGGTGGAAACTCATGAATTTAATCTGGATTCTTATGAAAACTGCTTTATTTATTCCACACCGGAGGAATTGAAGAAACTGCTGTTGGATTTTTCAAGAAAAAATGGCTTGGATTTCAATGATATTGAATTGCTGACCTTTCTTATCCATATTGGTATTCTGATTGACAGCGTAAAGAGTGGAAATTCTGGAGAAGAATTTTTAATTACGGGAAATAACAGGAATGTACCCCATGCGGAGGAACTTTGTAAATGTATTGAGGAGCGTTATTCACTTTTGCTGAATGAAGTGGAACAAAGCTATGTGGCTTCATTGCTGTCTGCCAGAAGCGGAGGACAGTTTGCTGAAGAAGAGCGTACCGTGAAAATTCAGAAGTTTATCAAGCATATTCTGAATGAAGTTGAGACAAGCTATAATATAGTACTGAAGCAGGACAGTGGATTTGAAAATAATCTTCTGATGCATTTGTTGGCACTCCTTGGGAGGGCACAGCACGGTCGGCAATGGGAAAATCCATTGATAATGGAAATTCGGGAAAAGTTTCCGTTCCTTTATGATATCAGTGTATTTATCATGGTAGAGTTTCAGAAGCAGTTTCAGGTTAATATTCAGGAGGACGAGATAGGTTTTATCACACTCCATTTGATGTGCCTGGCAGAAAAATGAACCGGAGTGCTGGCGCATTGCGGTGATCGATCCTGTAAGTGGCAGAAATGTATCTTACTATCAGACACGGCTGGAATTCTGTTTTCCAAATGAACTCATAGAAGTGGAGTTTTTCACTTTTGAATTGGAGATTATACGGGATTTTTACCTTCCTTTATCATTATGACGGCAGGATTACAGGAAAATTTGATGTGCCATCTCTTTTATGCAGCCCGCTTTTAATGGAAACAGACATAAAGAAGATAGAGAGATGTATGAAAGAATTAAAAAACGAACGGACGAAAAATCAGATGCTTCGTCTGCAGTTTGATGAGAGATTGTTTTTTTATGAACCGGATGTCAGAGGGAAGAAAGAACTTATTCATCTTATGTGTGGGAAACTTACGAAATATGGATATTGTGATGAAAACTATGAAGAATTGATTCTGGAGCGTGAACGGATTGCACCAACCAGCTTTGGAAATCTTTTTGCAATTCCTCATCCGGTGAAAAAGGAAGCATTACGATCAGGGGTTGCCATTGCTGTATTAAAAAAAACAATGGACTGGTCCGGGCAGAAGGTGCGGCTGGTATTTATGTTTTCCCTGCCGAAGGATAATGAGGATATGATGAAGCTATATGGCAGTATCGTAGAAAGACTCGATGATAAAGACAGAATCAAAAGATTGTTACAGAAGCAGAACTATGAAGAATTTGTAGAGGAGTTTATAAAAGGCTGATATCAGAACCGCGGGATTTTAGGAATTACCGATCCCGCGGTTTTTCCGTTTCGTAACGGTAAATTTCCATTTTTTATTTGTTTGATTGCATGTTAAAGTATTCTTGCAGAGAAAAGGAGGACGTAGCATGAACAATAGCTTTTTGTGGGGAGGCGCTACCGCTTCATATCAGTGCGAAGGGGCTTGGAATGAGGACGATAAAGTTGACTCTATGTGGGATGCGTATCTACATGAAAAAGGACTGGAAAACGGAGATGTAGCATCTGATTTTTATCACAGATATAAAGAAGATATCCGTATGATGAAAGAGGGAGGACAGAATTCTTTCCGGTTTTCGCTTTCCTGGCCAAGGATCATTCTGGACAAAGAAGGAACTGTGAATCCGAAAGGACTTCAGTTCTATCATGATCTTATTGATGAATGTCTCAGACAGGGAATTGAGCCTTTTGTGACGATTTATCATTGGGATCTGCCACAGTATCTGGAAGCAGAAGGAGGCTGGCAGAACCGGGCAACCTGCGATGCATTCATGCATTATGCACGTGTGGTCATGAAGGAGTTTGATGGAAAGATTACTTATTGGACTACCTTTAATGAGCCGCGCTGGTTCATTTTCAATGGGTATTTTATTGGAAACTATCCACCAGAGTGTCATAGTGCGCAAATGACCGTAAAAGGAGCATGGCATGTACTTTTGGCTCATGCCATGGCTGTACAGGCTTTTCGGGAGGAAGGAATACAGGGAAAAATCGGTATTGTCCATTCCTATACACCGGTGGATGGTGTAGATGACAGGCCTGAGACTCTGAAAGCAATGCGTTATGCAGATAACTACTGTAATAACTGGGTGCTGGATACGGCGGCTAAGGGAGAAATTCCCCAGGACATGTTGGATAAATTAAGTGCAGAAGGAATTGATTTATCCTTTATGAATGAGGCGGATTTACAGATTATCCGTAATAATCATGTGGATTTTCTGGGACTGAATTATTATTCCCGTACTCTTGTAAAACCGTATACAGAAGGTGAAACAACGTTGATTGTCAACAACACCGGTAAGAAAGGAAAAGGCACAAGCAAAACAATTGTCAAGAACTGGTTTGAGCAGGTGCAGGATCCGGATTCCGAGTATACGGAATGGGATACAGAAATTTATCCGAAAGGACTCTATGATGGGTTGATTCGGGCATGGGAACGTTATCATTTACCCATATTTATTACAGAAAATGGAATTGGCTGTTATGAGGATGTGAGTGTGGATTGTGTCCAGGACGACTGGCGCATCTCCTATATGAATGACCATATTAATGCAATTATGAATGCTATGGATGATGGTGTGGATGTAAGAGGTTATTTCGCATGGTCTTCTTTTGACTTGTATTCATGGAAAAATGGATGCGAAAAACGTTACGGTCTTGTAGCTGTGGATTTTGAGAATGGATTATGTCGCAGACCAAAGAAATCTTACTATTGGTTTAAAGATGTAATAGAAAGTAAGGGAGAAAGGGTGGAAAGAAGAAAACTATGAAAAAAATTGTATTAGTATGCAATGGTGGTATGTCAACAGCAATGCTTGCAAAGCGGATGAGAGAGGCTTCAGAGGAAGAACTGGATATCGCAGCTTATGGGGAGGTAGAGTTTTTAGAGCACATTGAAGGTGCAAGCGTGATTCTGGTAGGTCCGCAGCTTCGTTTCCGCATTCCTGATTTTAAAAAGGAGACGGACATTCCCATAGTGGGAATCAGTCCCCAGCGTTATGGTCTGATGGATGGTAAGGGAGTTCTGAAAGATATTCAGGAATACTTATAAAAAAGGGGGATTTTGATTATGAACATGGATAAGATAAACAGTGTTCTGGAGGCAAAAGTTATGCCTCTGGCAAATAAGATGAGTGGACAGAGACACCTGCGTGCGATCCGTGATGCTTTTGTATCTATTCTGCCGATCACACTTGTAGGAGGAATTGCTTCTGTTCTGAGTGCAGCACCTGTTACAGATACTACAACCAATGGCTTTCTGCTGGCATGGGCAGCTTTCGCAGAGAAAAACAGCCTGCTGCTTAGCTGGGTGAATGCAGTTACTATGGGATCTATGGCTTTGTACATCTGTATCGGAATTGTACACTTTTTGTGCAAACATTATAAGATGGATTCTTTTATGCCCTGTCTGCTGGCGGTGGGCAGCTTTATCATGCTGGTTGTGGATCCGCTTGAGCTGAGTTTTGCCGGAAAAACTGCGGAAATTTCGTATATGGATGGTAAAGGACTTCTTCCGGCTATTTTGATTGCTATTTTTACGGCTGAGGCATATACCTATATGAGAAAGCATAACTGGGGTAGAATCAAGCTTCCTGACAGTGTGCCGGCAGCTTTAAGTGAGACTTTTGCTTCTCTGGTTCCTGGAACTGTTCTGCTGCTGATATCCTCTGTATTATTTGCAATTCTGAAAGCATGCGGAACTACGCTGCCGGGATTGATTTACCAGATTGTATCTCCTGCTTTTGAAGCATCAGACTCTCTTGGATTTACAATTATTGTTACCCTGCTTTTACATGTATTCTGGTTCTTTGGTATTCATGATGCAGCTTTTGGAGGTATTTTAGGACCGATTCGTGATGGTAATCTTTCTGTAAATGCAGCTGCAAAACTGGCAGGAGAACAGCTTCCCTATACTTTTACCACTTCATTCTGGGTATATTTTGTTATCATTGGAGGTTGTGGATCTGTACTTGCACTGGCAATCCTGCTGTGTTTCTCTAAATCCAAGCAGTTAAAAACCGTAGGACGAATTGGTCTTATTCCGGCATTCTTTAATATTTCAGAACCGATTATTTTTGGAGTACCACTTATGTTGAATCCGGTATTCTTTATTCCGTTCCTGATGACATCTACTGTCAATGGAATAATTTCGTTCCTGCTTGTCAGTGGAGGAGTGATTGGTAAGAGCTTTGCAATGCTTTCCTGGAATATGCCAAGTGTTTTCGGAGCATTCTTATCAACTATGGATATTAAGGCAGCAATTTGATTATTGTACTGGTAATTCTTGATATGGTAATTTATTTCCCGTTTTCAAGATTTACGAAAAATCTTTGGTTAAGATGGAAACCGGGGAGGAAGAGTAACATTGGTAAGCGTTGAGTTTATAACGGAAAAGGCAATGGAATTATTACCTATGCTGGTATGGCAAAATCCAGTTACATGGAAGCCCTTGGATTTGCAAAACAGGAAAAATTTTCGGAGTCTGACGATAAGCTGAAAGAAGGAAGTCGATATATTGTAGAGTCGCATCATATCCATGCGGATCTTCTGCAGAAAGAGATGTCCTCAGAAGAACCTCAGATCAGTCTTCTGATGGCTCATGCGGAGGATCAGCTGATGGGTGCGGAAATGTTGAAACTGGTAATTATGGAGCTGATTGAGTTACATAAGGATAAGTAAAACAACATGGAGGAGCTGCCGCCTGGCAAAGATTGCTGATATGGTAGCTCCTTTTTATATGTCTTTAGAGCAGGAGAAAACTAATGAAATATGATGTAGCGATTATAGGAGCTGGGCCGGGTGGTATTTTCTCGGCATATGAGCTCCTGAAGAAAAATGAAAAACTGAAAATTGCAGTATTTGAAGCGGGATATCCGCTGGAAAAGAGAAAATGTCCTATTGATGGAGAAAAGGTAAAAAGCTGTATCAAATGTCCGGTCTGTGCAATCATGAGTGGATTTGGCGGAGCAGGAGCCTTTTCTGATGGAAAATATAACATTACCAATGATTTTGGTGGAACATTATATGAGCATATCGGACGTGCAAAAGCTATCGAATTAATGAAGTATGTGGATGAAATCAATGTTGCTCACGGTGGAGAGGGGACAAAGATGTATTCCACTGCCGGTACCCAGTTCAAAAAACTTTGTCTGCAGAATAAACTTCTTCTTCTGGATGCATCGGTTCGCCATCTGGGAACAGATATTAATTATGTGGTTCTGGAAAATATTTATAATGAATTAAAAGATAAAGTGGACTTTTTCTTCCGCACCCCGGTAGATAAAGTAGAACTGTTGGAGGATGGATACAGAATCTGTGCAGAAGGACAGAACACAGAGTGTAAAAAATGTATTATCTCTGTTGGTAGAAGTGGAAGCAAATGGATGGAAAACGTCTGCAGATCTCTGGATATTGAGACAAAATCCAATCGTGTCGATCTTGGTGTCCGTGTAGAACTTCCGGCAGTAATCTTTTCACATCTGACGGATGAACTCTATGAGAGCAAGATTGTATATCGTACTGAAAAATTTGAAGATAATGTGCGTACTTTCTGTATGAATCCATATGGAATGGTCGTAAATGAAAATAATAATGGAATCGTTACGGTAAATGGTCATAGTTATGAGGGAAAAGAAAAACGGACAGAGAATACCAACTTTGCTTTGCTGGTATCAAAACATTTTTCAGAGCCGTTCAAGGACAGTAATGGTTATGGAGAAAGTATTGCAAGATTGTCCAATATGCTGGGCGGTGGTGTGATCGTACAGCGATTTGGAGACCTGGTGAGAGGAAGAAGAACCAATGCCCGCAGATTGGAAGAGAGTACTGTGATTCCAACATTGGCAGCTACACCTGGTGATCTTAGTCTTGTACTTCCTAAACGAATTTTGGATGGAATCATCGAGATGATTTACGCACTTGATAAAATTGCACCCGGAACGGCTAATGATGATACATTGCTGTATGGCGTGGAAGTAAAGTTCTACAATATGGAAGTTGATATTGATGAACATCTGGAGAGCAGACATCGTGGACTTTATATCATTGGTGATGGAAGCGGGGTCACCCATTCTCTTTCTCATGCATCAGCCAGTGGAGTTTATGTGGCAAGAAGAATCGCAGAAGAATTAAACGAAATCTGTACGAATTAAACATTGAAAAATCCCTTTCTTGTGATATACTGGAAAAGTTGTGTGTAAAACAACCGAGGATATCCAACAAGAAAGGGATTTTTTTACTGATGAGTTCTTTAAAACCAATGTTACTAACATGTATGAAAACGTATAGCCGGGAACAGTTTGTCAAAGACGTGACTGCTGGAATCATTGTGGCGATCATTGCACTTCCGTTGTCTATTGCGCTGGCACTGGCATCAGGAGTCGGTCCGGAGGCAGGTATTTTTACCGCAATCGTGGCAGGATTTGTGATCTCTGCTCTGGGTGGCAGCAGCGTACAGATTGCAGGACCCACAGCTGCATTTGCGACGATCGTAGCTGGTATTGTTGCGAAAAATGGTCTGGATGGACTGGTGATCGCGACGATCCTGGCAGGAATCTTTCTGATTCTGATGGGACTGTGCCATTTTGGTACACTGATCCGTTTTATTCCGTACACCATCACCACCGGATTTACAGCTGGAATTGCTGTGACCATCGTGATCGGTCAGCTCAAAGATTTCTTTGGCGTGACTTATCCGGACGGAGTAAAACCCATTGAGACCATGGAAAAGCTTCACGCTTTTGTTGAAAATTGCGGCACTGTCAATCTGTCTGCAGTGATTGTTGGCGTGGTAAGTCTTGCAATCCTGATTATTTCTCCTTATATTTTCAAAAAGATTCCGGGTTCTCTGCTGGCTGTGGTCGCAGGAATCCTGATGGTAAAATTCCTTCCGTTGAAGGCTTCTACCATCGGAGATCTGTATTCTATCAGCAATGCACTGCCAGGTTTCCACCTTCCGGCACTGAGCCTTGCAGCTGTGGAGGATGCAATTCCAAATGCATTTACCATTGCTGTGCTGGCAGCTATTGAGTCTCTGCTGTCCTGCGTGGTTGCAGACGGTATGATCAACGGGAAACATCGTTCAGACATGGAACTGGTAGCTCAGGGAGCAGGAAATATTGCCTCTGCCCTGTTCGGCGGAATCCCGGCCACAGGAGCCATCGCACGTACAGCAGCCAACATTAAAAATGGTGGACGTACTCCCATAGCTGGAATGGTGCATTCTATCACATTGGTACTGGTACTGGTAGTTCTGATGCCTTATGCGGGAATGATCCCCATGCCGACCATCGCTGCGATCCTGTTCGTGGTTGCTTACAATATGTGTCAGTGGAGACCGTTCACTCATCTGATCCAGACCGCACCGAAGAGTGATATTCTGGTGCTGCTGGTAACCTTCTTCCTGACCGTTGTATTTGATCTGGTAGTTGCTATTGAGATCGGTATGCTGTTGACCTGTTTGCTGTTCATGAAGCGCATGAGCGATGAGACGCACGTGGACAGCTGGACTTACGTGGACGATGATTCAGATGCAGTTAATGATCATATGCAGAAACTTGCGAAAGAGATCCGCGTCTATGAGATTACCGGACCGTTGTTCTTTGGAGCAGCCAATGCGATTGAACACATTGTAGTGAAAGATTTTACCAAATGTCTGGTGCTTCGTATGAGAAGTGTTCCTGCACTTGACAGTACTGCTATGAATGCTCTTCAGAATCTGGTGAAATATTGTGAAGCTAAAGGCATCACACCAATCTTTTCTCATGTGAATGAGCAGCCGATGCATGTGATGGAGAAGGCCGGATTTGTGGAGCTGGTTGGAAAAGACAATTTCTGCGCCAATATCTCAGATGCTCTGAAGCATGCTGAAGAATTGATCAAATAAAAGAAAATGTAAATATTTTTGAAAATATGACATAGAACTTAAAAATATTTATATAAAAAGCTGAAAATAAAAAATCATTCAGAAATATCTGAAAAACTTGCATTTCCTAAAGTCTGGATATATAATCATTGCAACAAATGAGTGAAATGCAAGCGTAACAAAGATGTTACTTGGCCTGGGGGCCGGGCAGCATCTTTTGTTATAACGATGAGGAAAGAGACATCGCGCTTGCGCACCGGAGATGGAGGAATGTATGATGCAGACTTTAGGTTACTATGATGGAAAGTATGACGAAATCGACAAAATGGTGGTTCCTTTTGATGACCGTTCTCATTACTATGGTGACGGTGTATATGATGCCACCTGTGCAGGCAACCATGTGATCTTCAATCTGGATGAGCATGTGGATCGTTTCTTTAACAGTGCAGCACTGCTGAAGATCGAGATTCCGCATACGAAACAGGAAGTAAAAGATATTCTGAACGAGATGGTGAAAAAAGTTGACGGAGATGAGCTGTTCGTATACTGGCAGGTAACCAGGGCCGTTGCACCGAGAAATCATGTATTTCCGGAAGGACAGAAAGGACGTCTGTGGGTCATGATCCGTCCATCCAAGATCGGTGATCCGTCCAAGACTCTGAAACTGATGACCGTAGAGGATACCCGTTTTCTGCACTGCAACATCAAGACTTTGAACCTGATCCCGAACGTTATGGCTTCCGAGCTTGGTAAACAGCATGGATGCAACGAGATCGTATTCCACAGAGGTGATATTGTAACCGAGTGTGCACACAGTAATGTACATATGATCAAAGATGGCGTATTTATCACACATCCGACAGATCATTATATCCTGCCGGGTATTTCCCGCGTCCATCTGATCAAGATGTGTAAAGTGGCAGGCATCCCGGTTGATGAAAGACCGTTTACTGTAGCAGAGATGATGGATGCAGATGAGGTTATCGTAAGTTCCTCCAGCAACTTCTGCCTGAGTGCTCATGAGATCGATGAGAAACCGGTAGGAGGAAAAGCTCCGGAAATCCTTGCAACATTAAGAAAACTTCTGATGGATGAGTATCTGACAGCCATCGGCAGAAAGTAGGTGGAACCTATGTGGTCTGTATTCCGTTCCCTTTTCGGGAAGAAACCGGAAGATGGAAGAAAGATCCTGCCGGCTGGAGACTGTGCTCTGGTGGTAGAATTTGGAAATGAGATCAATGAGGCACTGAATCGAAAGGTTCAGTGCCTGAATGAAAAAGTGGCAGCAGCCCATGTGAAAGGAATCGTGGAGACGGTTCCTACCTTCCGTTCGCTGATGGTGACCTATGATCCGTCAGAGATCAGCTTTGAACAGCTGAAAAAAGAACTGTCCGGTATTTCCGTAGAAGAATCTGCAGGACAGGAGACACCTCATCATGTGGTGGAGATTCCGGTATGCTACGGCGGCAGTTACGGAGAAGATTTAAAAGATGTGGCAGCTCACGCAGGTCTTACCGAGGAAGAAGTGATCAAGCTTCATTCTTCTGTAGACTACAATATCTATATGTTGGGATTCCTTCCTGGATTTCCGTATCTGGGAGGACTGGATCCGAAGCTATTTACCCCGCGTCTTGATAATCCGAGAACCAAGATCCCGGAAGGAAGCGTGGGAATCGGCGGAGAACAGACCGGTATCTACCCGCTGGAATCTCCTGGCGGCTGGCGGCTGATCGGAAGAACACCGCTGAAACTTTATGATCCTGACAGAGAACAGCCATTTCTCTATCAGGCAGGAGACTATATCCGCTTTGTACCGATCACAGCGGAAGAATACGAGGCATACCTATGAGTCTGGAAATAGTAAATGGCGGCGCCCTGACAACCGTTCAGGATCTGGGGCGCTTCGGATATATGAATAAAGGATTTCAGGTGTCAGGAGCTGTGGATGACCAGGCCATGCGTCTGGCAAATATTCTGGTGGGAAATGACCAGAAGGAAGCGGTTCTGGAAGCAACAATCATGGGACCGACGATTCGGTTTACTGCTCCGGCAGTGATCGCCATGGCGGGTGCCAACATGACACCGAAACTGAATGGTACAGCGATGCCATTGTATGAAGCAGTGGAGGTTCATGCAGGAGATACGCTTGTGTGTGGATTTGCCATGACCGGCTGCAGAGGATATCTGGCAGTGGCTGGCGGATTTGCTGTGGAACCGGTGCTGGGAAGCCGTTCCACTAATCTGAAATGTGGACTTGGCGGATATGAGGGACGTGCACTGAAGACCGGTGATGTGTTGGACCTTCGGACAGAAAAGGCGACTCTTCCGCATATGGAAAAACGAAAAGTAAATGCGGCAGAAGGAAGTTTTCAGACGCCTGTATCAGCGGATAAACTTCCGGTGCTGCGGGTGGTTCCAGGACCGCAAAGTGAGTATTTCACAGAAAAAGGTCAGAAGACCTTTGCAGAACAGGCATATACGGTTACGCAGGATTCTAATCGGATGGCATGCAAGCTTACCGGAGAAGCAATTGAATTTGTGACCAGCGGAGATATTATTTCGGATGGAATCACAACAGGTTCTGTTCAGATCTCATCCAGCGGGATGCCCATCGTGATGCTGGCAGATCATCAGACAACTGGCGGATACGCTAAGATCGGAACCGTGATCTCCACGGATATTCCGGCTATCGGACAGCGGAAACCGGGAGAAAAAGTGAGATTTTCCTATATATCAGTAGAAGAAGCTCAGAAGCTTAATCTGGAGCGGAAAAAATATCTGGATACATTGGACAAGAAGATCAACGGCTAAGGGAAACAGAGAACAAGGAGGAACACAGGGATGGATTACAGCAGTATGTCACCGGCAGAGGTGAGAGCACTTATCAGAGAAGGAAAGATCACAGGACCCACAGCAGGAATGTGCGCAGGTTATGCTCAGGCAAACCTGGTGATCCTGCCCAAAGATCTGGCATATGATTTCTTATTGTTTACACAGAGAAATCCGAAATCCTGTCCGCTGCTGGAAGTCAGTGATGTGGGTGGAAAAGGTCTGTCCTATCTTGGCAAGAATGTGGACATCTACAAAGACATTCCAAAATACCGGATCTATGAAAATGGAGAACTGACAGGAGAGTATACAGATGTTTCCCGGTTCTACAGAGAAGATCTGGTCAGCTTTCTGATCGGATGCAGTTTTTCCTTTGAGTCAGAACTGCTGGAAGCTGGTATTCCGGTACGCCACATTGAAGAAGGCTGTAACGTTCCTATGTATCTGACCAATATTCCCTGTGAGTCTGCAGGCGCATTTTCCGGAAATATGGTCGTAAGTATGCGTCCGATTCCTCATCATCTGATTCCGGCTGCAGTGACTGTGACAGCAGCGATGCCGAGAGTCCATGGAGCACCGGTACAGATCGGTTATCCGGAAGCAATCGGTATCAAAGATATCAATAAACCGGATTTTGGTGATATGGTGACCATCCGCGAAGGCGAAGTGCCGGTATTCTGGCCTTGTGGTGTGACTCCGCAGGCAGCAGTGATGAACAGCCGTCCGTCATTTGCCATCACCCATGCACCGGGACATATGTTTATCACAGATGTGAAAAATGTGTCATTGAAACTGTAAGGATATGAGGAGAGAAAGTTATGAAAAGCGTTGATTTGAACTGTGATCTTGGCGAGAGCTTTGGAAGATATACACTTGGACTGGACGATCAGGTGATTCCGCTGATCTCTTCAGCAAATATTGCCTGCGGATATCATGCATCCGATCCTGTAATCATGGAAAAAACGGTTAAAATGGCGAAAGAGCATCAGGTGAGCATCGGTGCTCATACCGGATTCCCGGACCTGATGGGATTTGGCCGCAGAAATATGGCAGTCTCCAACGAGGAGGCAAAAGCCTATACCAAATATCAGATCGGAGCATTGCTGGCATTCTGCAAAGCAGAAGGTGTAAAGCTTGCCCATGTAAAACCTCATGGTGCTTTTTACAATATGGCAGCCAAAGATTATGATCTGGCAAAAGCCATCTGCGAAGGCATCTATGAAGTAGATCCGTCTATCAAGCTTCTGGGCTTAAGCAACAGCAAGATGATCGAAGCAGCCAAAGATACGGGTCTTGCCTATGCACAGGAAGTATTTGCAGACCGTGCCTATGAAGAAGACGGAACTCTTGTGAACCGCCGCAAACCAGGTGCTATGATCACTGATGAAGACGAAGCCATCCGCCGTGTGATCGGTATGGTAAAAGACGGAAAAGTAACCGCCATCACCGGAAAAGAAGTTGCTATTCAGGCAGATTCCATCTGCGTTCATGGAGATGGTGAAAAAGCATTGGCATTCGTCAAGAAGATCAGAGAAGCACTGACCAAAGAAGGTATTGAGATCAAACCGTTCTGATTTCAAGAAACTATATGAAGCTATGTATTATATAAAAATTTCATGTAAAACCTTCCCGACCCGGAGGGGCTTGGAGTTCATGTTGTAGTGCAGAGAAAAAGACAGAAACCGTATTCCATATGCCGCCTGTCGGACATAATATGTCCGCCCGCGTCACACGGGATACGGTTTCCGTCTTTTTTACAGCATACAACCATTGAACTTTCAAGCCCCTCCGGGTCGGGAAGGTTTTATGTTATTTTATGCTAAGATAATTTGACCAGAATATTTCTGAAATTCCAGTATAAACAGCATGACAGCTCAACGGACATGTATTATGCTAAATGTATAATGAAATGTATAATAAGTTCTTGTAAGAAGGAGGAAAGGCATGTTATCAGTTACCAAAAGAATAGAAACAGTTCAGCAACCTAAAGGTGGTTATCTGCCGACATCACTTTTTTCCCGATATGAATATGAGGATGATTATGATATAGAGGATATTCTGCCTGCATATAAATCGGCACAGGGATTAGTTGTGGATTATATGACACGATTTTTGATGGGATTTTCAAAGGAAGAGGCATTTAGAATATCTTTAAGTGGTGCGGGGAAAGTCCATAGATTAAGGGAGGCGGAAAGGCTATTAAGAAAAATAAATACTGTAGATATGGAATCTGTTGTAGCGGCCTATAAATTGGTAAAATATGATGTTTATGCAAGAACAGGGACAGAATATAACCCCGAATTAGTAAAAGGAGAAATACCAGAAGACATTATATGGAATACAATTAAATTGATAAAAAGAACATGCGTATTTTTTAAGAGAAGTGGACCTGTTATAAAAATTGGATTTACTTTTGAAGGTGGTTATACAAGTTTAGTAAGCAGTGGAGATGGGGATTATCTGACAAAAGAGACTTTATGGGATTTGAAAGTAAGTAAATCGCAGATGAATTCTCAGAATACATTGCAGATACTAATGTATTATATATTGGGAGTACATTCTGTTCATAAAGAATTTTCAAGGATAAAAAATATTGCAATTTATAACCCAATACTAAATAAAGCTTATATTTTGAATGTTGAGAAAATCCCTGATGAGATATTTCAGATGGTGAGTTATAAAGTGCTTGGGTATAGTAAATCAAGTTATTCAAATGATTGGAGGAAAGCTGACCCGAAAAACTTTATAGCAGTTCTGGAATTTTTAGAGCCGATGCGGAGAAATCGTTTTGATCCGGATAAATATGAGGATGGAGTGCACGATATTTCATTGACAGATTATTGGTCATATAATATTGGAAAGACAGCTATGAAATATCCTAAATTTGATGATGCAAAAAGTATTAAACTTTTGAAAAAAGGCAAATATAAAATGTTTGTTTTAGAAGAAATAGATGGCAAATATAAACTGTTGTATGGAGCAAGAAGGCATGTACTGAAATATGAATTAACATATTATTATCAAAACATGGAATTGTACGGCGAATCTATTATGCAATACTTCAAAAAATATTGGGATTTTTTATATGAAGTATCTGAAGCAGTTCAAGAAATAGATGAGAAAGAATTTGATGGGAAAGTACATGGGTGTATAGTAGATTTGGATTGGTATAACCATCTTTATATAAATCCATATGATGGTAAGATAGTACCGTATTTTGCGGAAACAATGTATGAAAAACATGTTTATAAAAATATCCGTAATCTGTTAAAGGATCATAAGCCGAATACATTGTTAGAATATAAGCGTCACTTGAAAACAAGTAACACTTTGGCAGACATAGAAAAAAGAAGCCAGCAAAGATGCCTTGTAGATACGTTGGGTAATACAAGTTTAGAAAAAGATATGGAAATAGAATATGGCATAGATATGTATACAATATCAAAAAAATTAAAACAACTTCAATATATCTATGATTATTGTTGGATTACAAGGTGGTATGAGGGAATCGTTTTAGCACAACCTCAATTACGGGTAAAAAATACAAAGCCTATACAAAATAGAGGGTCTATACTTGGAAGAACAGAGATAATGGAATGTGGAATGAGGGCAACCGTAATAGAAGATAATGGAAGTGATGATATTACAGTACGGTTTGACGATGGTATGATTGTAGAGCATGTTACAAGAGGCCAGTTTAGAAAGGAAATCATAAAAAATCCAAATATCAAGAAAAGCAGATCCATTGCGATTGCGGCGGTAGAAGGATACGAGTGGGAAAAATGCGAAAAAGTAGAAAAAAGAAAGGCGCCGTCCTATAAAGGAAGAGTTAATCTTATGAAATGTGGAATGGAAGCAGAGGTAATTGAAGATTTTGGAAGTAATAATATTACTGTGCGCTTTGAAGATGGACTAGTGAAAGAGCATTGTACCAGAGCAAGATTTAGTGCCGGAAAAATTTCGCATGATAAATAAGAGATATAGAAAACATCTTGACATGAACCAAAGTTATTTTATAATAAGTTATAAAACATAAAGTATACGGAATGAAAACTGAGGACGGAACAGGCGGCCGTCGCCCATAGTTAGGAGATGTGGATTGTCACCCACCTTTTTCATTCCAATATAATCAAAGACTACTGACAGCATATCACTACCTAGCCCGAAGGGGCTTGAAAGTTCAATGATTGTATGCTGTGAAAAAGATGGAGGCCATGATATGTGTGATGCTGGCGGACATGCTAATGTCCGACGAGCAGCATACATATCATGGCCTCTGTCTCTTTTCTCTGCACTACAACATGAACTTCAAGTCCATTCGAGCGGGAGTATGATATTGCTATTACGGTATTTAAAATTTTGATTGCACTTTCTGCAGTAATGCTTCTTGAAGAACCTGCGAGAAATTAAGACCCATAGAGCAGGCAGCTTCATTGAGCCACTCTGGAATACTCAATGTTTTTTTGACAGCCTTTGAGCTGTGTCTTTTTAAATATTCCATCATATCAAAGCAAATGACAGTGATAATTCCACCATCGGCATCAATTACATCGGGATCGGATGGAGATGGAATCTCTTCTTTTTCCTCTTTTCTGCTGGTAATTGCCAGCCCAAGAGCATCGACAGCCATATCATAAGCCTGTTCCATATTATCCCCTTCTGTCAGACATTCTGGAAAGTCAGGAAAAGATACCCAGAAGCCATCATCTTCTTTATGAAAAATTGCCGGATAAAATAATTTTTTCATGAAATACACTCCTTTCTGAACACTTAAAACGGGCTATTTTAGTCCAGCCTGTTTTAATATTGCCTGTTCAAGCCCTTTTTTCAAAGCTTTATTGTGATAGGGAATAATAGTTTGTTTTCCTGTTTGGAAATTTTTCATTTTTACATGCGATCCATTCTGACTGACTTCTTCAAAACCATTATGTTTTAGAAGGATAATAAGTTCGCGTGGAGTCATCGGCATCTTTTGTATCTCCTTTACTTCATATAATATTACGTAAAAATACGTATGTCAATAGAACTGCAATAAATCAATTAGTGTATAATCGGGAAATCATAGGAGAATTCCTAAGATAAATAATGTATATCATAAATGAAAATAAAAGTCAAAAAATTCATGCTCCGTTCATGAAAATATTTCAGAATGGAAAGATCAGGAATTCGACATCCTTCGGTTGTATTTTTGGTGGAAACCAGTATACTGTAAGGTACGAACAGAACCGGAGAGGATGAGGATAAATGAAAAAAACTGGAATTGGAATCAAGATCATATGTGCATGTGTACTTCTTTTACTGGTTGTTTACGCAGGAGGCTGCTATTATTACGGAAACCATTTTCAACGGGGAACTCTGATCGATCAGGATCTGACGGGTAGATATTTCCTTCCTTCGGATTCAGGAGCGAAAAAGCGACGGTAGCAGTTATGAGGAATCCATCGATGGAAAAGCCATCGATCTTTCTTATGCATCCACAGAACCTTTGCAGCAGATCCTGAGAGAGCAGAACCAATATCTGTGGTTTCTGCCGCAGCATGAAGAACATGAAACGGAAGCCCTTCTTTCCTATAATAAAGAAAAACTGACACAGGCGGTTCAGGCATTAAAAGGTTTTGAGGAAGATTTTGCACAGGCGCCCACGAACGCACACATCAGTGAGTATACCCCGGAGACTGGATTTTCCATTGTGGCAGAGACACAGGGAAATGAGCTGGATCAGGTAAAGACACTGGAAGTGATCAGCAATGCAGTGGAAGAACTTAAAGGTCTGGTGAATCTGGATGCAGAGGGCTGCTATGAAACACCTGCAGTAACATCAGACAGCGAAGAACTTCAGAATACATTGCAGAAGCTTCAGAAGTATGGGACAGTTACGATTACATATCGGTTTGGAGATAACATAGAAGTTCTGGATGGAAGCACCATCAGTACCTGGCTGGAGGTTGATGGATTCGCTGTGACGCTGGATCAGACGCAGGTGGAAAATTATGTGGCGACTCTGCGGAAGAAGTATGATTCGATTTTCCGTTCCAGAACGTTTATGACCAGCTATGGGAAGGAAATCACAGTAGATGGCGGTGATTATGGCTGGTGGATGAATTACCAGCAGGAGGCTAAAGAACTGGCAGCACAGATCGAGACCGGAGAGAGCGGAGAGAGGACGCCGGTCTATTATCAGACAGCTGCTTCTTATGGAGCACCGGATTATGGTGATACCTATGTTGAGATCAATCTGACTGCGCAGCATCTGTTTTTCTATAAGGATGGGCAGCTGGTGATGGAGTCTGATTTTGTGTCCGGTAACTCGGCGAGAGGTTATGATACTCGAGGAACTTACAGCATCACTTACAAGCAGCGAAATGCGACACTGGTGGGAGAAAACTATGAGACGCCGGTATCTTATTGGATGCCGTTCAACAAAAATATCGGTATGCATGATGCTACCTGGAGAGCCAGCTTTGGAGGAACTATTTACAAGACGAAAGGGTCACATGGCTGCATCAATATGCCTTATGAAAAAGCGCAGGAGCTATACGGCTATATTGAAAAAGGAACGCCGGTGATCTGTTATCATCTGGCAGGAACAGAACGTTCCACTGAGTCTGAACTGGAAAAATGACGGATGATATGGTAAGATAAAGAAGACTGACAACTTGTGTGTAGAATGCAGAAGAAAGGAGATGTTATATGGGATATAAACAAACAGTGGGAGAATTATACGGAAAAATATCAGAAATTATGTATGGAAATGATGTGATCCCGGATAGTCTGTTCAAAGAATATGGTGTGAACCGAGGTCTTCGAGATATTAATGGAAATGGTGTTCTGACCGGCCTTACCAATATTTCAAGAATCGATTCCTTTTGCGTAAAGACGGAAAGAAAGTTCCGTGTGATGGAAAGCTGTGGTACCGTGGATACAATGTGACAGACTGGATCAGAAATATTCCAAAAGATTCTCTTGGTTTTGGAAGACTGCCTATCTTCTGCTCTTTGGAAGGCGCCGACAGAAGAAGAGAAAGAATTTAAGGAACTGATGGGTAAGTGTCGTGCACTTCCTACCAATTTTACCAGAGATGTTATTATGAAGGCGCCAAGTAAAGATATTATGAATTCTATGACCAGAAGTATTCTGACCCTGGCATCATATGATGAAAATGTGAATTCCAATGATATCGGAAATGTGATCCGTCAATGCGTGAACCTGATCAGTGTATTTCCAATGCTGGCAGTATATGCTTATCATGCATACAACCATTATGAGAGAGATGAAAGTATGTACATCCATCGCCCGGATCCGAGACTGTCTACTGCAGAGAATCTTCTGATGCTGCTGCGCCCGGATAAACAGTACAGTTTTCTGGAGGCAAAGGTTCTGGATGTGGCGCTGATGCTTCACATGGAGCATGGCGGTGGTAATAACTCTACCTTTACGACCCGTGTGGTAACATCCTCCGGTTCTGATACTTATTCTGCGGTGGCGGCGGCCATGTCTTCTCTGAAGGGACCACGGCACGGCGGAGCCAATATCAAGGTTATGGAAATGATGGACGATATCCGGGAGCATGTGAAGGACTATGAAGATAAAGACGAGATCAAAGCGTATCTGACAAAGATCCTGGAGGGACAGGCATTTGATCAGAAAGGCCTGATCTACGGAATGGGACATGCAGTGTATTCTCTGTCTGACCCAAGAGAGCGGATCTTCAAAGGCTTTGTGGAGCAGCTGTCTGCGGCAAAACACCGGGAGAGGGATATGACTCTCTATAATAATATCGAAGAGCTTGCACCGGAGATCATTGCCCAGAAGCGGAAAATCTACAAAGGTGTCAGCCCTAACGTGGACTTCTATAGTGGTTTTGTCTATGATATGCTTGGTATTCCGGTGGAATTGTACACTCCGATCTTTGCGGTAGCCCGTATTGTGGGGTGGAGTGCTCATCGCCTGGAAGAGATTGTTGGAAATGGAAAGATCATCCGTCCGTCTTATAAGAGTGTAATGGAAGAATTATAGAATTTGAACATCAAAATAATCCCCGACCGCGGAACTGCGGATCGGGGATCATTCTTTTTCGGGATGATTTATTTCAGTACAAGGTCATTCCATTTTGCAGAGTTTACAAGACCTACATAGGTTTTACCGGTGTTCAGTTTGATCTCATTGCCGTCTTTATCAACAAATTTGGTGATATCAACGTCGCCGCCCTTGGACCAGGTGATCGGGATCGCTTTTCCGCCGGTGATATAGTAGCCCTTACCGCTGCTCTTCAGAATATTGTACTGCATATAACCATGATCATCATACTGGGTGATCGGTGCACTCTGAAGAATAACATTGGTAAATGCAAGCTGCTTGTTGCCGTTAGCCGGATCAGTGTGTTTCATATTGTATTCGGAATACAGATATGTGTTGCTTGCTGCATCGTAGTCAAGCTGAGATCCGTTGTGCTCGAACGGAAGATCTACCAGTGTACAGTCGATAGAATCAGCTGCAGCAGACAGATTGGTCGGATCAGCTTCACTTGCGAACTGCCAGTGTGGTCCCTGATAGTAATCATCATAGCTTTCAGAGATGTTGGCAGCTTTCAGACGGCTTGCAACTTCACCAGTCGCTACGTACTCAGTGAACTCTCTTGCTTTACCGTTGTTGATTCGTTTGAATCCGCCGCTTAAATGTTTAACCCACGGGTTCTTTAAGAATGCATCAATATAGTAAGGACCTCCGTCATGGATCACGACTGCATCATACTCTGGTGCGATCATGAAGTTAGTCGGACGGACACTTCGGATACTACCGAACTGAGTGATGCTGTCCCAGTCTTTACGATACATAAAACGGGTACTCCTCCGTTCATGGTACTGTTCTGCATCTCATAGATGATGTCTGCCTGAGTCAGTCCATAGTGAAGAAGTGCAGTCTTCTCGTTGTCGACCATAATTGCTACCGGCGCTGACTCTGGAGACTATCGTCGATCCACTCGTTGGTCATCTCGCTGCGGTACTTCCTTCACGGGTTTCTTCTTCTACGGCAGGTTCTTCCTCTTCCGGTTCTTCTGCTTCTACTTCCTCTTCTGCTTCAGAGACATCTGTTACGGCCGGTGCTGCAGCCTCTTCAGTAGAATTTCCACATCCTGCCAGTGTAGTGGCAGCCAGTGCGGTGCTGAGGAAAGAAGTAACAATTTTCTTCATGCAATTGAATCCTTTCTGTTTTCTCAGATTCTTATAGTATACACCACTTTTCTTTTGGGTTCAAATTTTTTTCGCTATTTCATCACATTTCCATCACAATTGACTGTTATATTGTAATCACAAACAAAGAGAACAACAGGAATTGTGAAAGGAGAAAGCAATTATGTATGATGATATAAATAATAATGAACAGGAAAACATGAATCACTATGATACAGGAAGTACTTACACCCATTATGATTCTTCCGAGGCGATGAATCAGGGACTAGCTCCGAAGAAACGGAAAAAAGGCGGATTTGGCAGAACTGTTGCAAAATGTCTGGTTCTGGCATTGGTATTCGGAAGTGTTTCCAGTGCAGCTTTCATGGGAGTGAATTATGTGGGAAACCAGTATCTGGGAAATTCTGTGAAAAGTCAGGTGTCCCTGAGTAAGGCAGGCAATAATCTGACGACTACAACTACGGCATCATCCGCTTCTGATGTGTATGATGTATCTGACATTGTTACAAATTGCATGCCGTCGGTAGTATCCATCACGAATGTAGGAACCCAGGAGTTCCAGACAATCTTTGGAAATTATGAACAGGATACACAGTCCAGTGGATCCGGTATCATTATTGGAAAGAATGACACAGAACTTTTGATCGTGACCAACAATCATGTAGTATCCGGAGCAAAAGAACTGAGTGTTTATTTTAACTCTGACGGAGATGCCGCTGATGACAGTAATGTGATTTCTGCTAAGATTAAGGGAACTGATCCGAATAAAGACCTGGCTGTTATCGCTGTCAAGCTGTCTGATATTCCGGATGAGACCATGGAGAGCATCAAAATTGCAACAGTCGGTGATTCTTCCGCATTGAAAGTCGGTGAGCCGGTAGTTGCTATTGGTAATGCATACGGTTATGGATTGTCTGTAACATCCGGTATTGTCAGTGCACTGAACCGTGAAGTAACCGTACAGTCTGACGGACAGAATATTACCAACAAACTGATTCAGACCGATGCGGCCATCAATCCTGGCAACAGCGGCGGAGCTCTTCTGAACAGCAAAGGAGAGCTGATCGGCATCAACTCTGTAAAATTCATCTCAGAGGATGTGGAAGGCATGGGTTATGCAATCCCGATTTCTGATGTAGAGTCTATTATTGGTAATCTGATGAATAAAGAGACCAGAGATAAAGTAGACGATGCACAGAAAGGTTACCTTGGAATCAGCAATATGGTAGATGTTACCGATGATGTATCCAAGAACTACAATATGCCGGTAGGCGTTTATGTAAAGACCGTTCTGGAAGGACTGGGATCCGACAAAGCCGGTATGCAGGATGGAGAATATTATTACTTCTGTAGATGGAACCACGGTAAGCACGTCTGATCAGCTGAGAGAGATGATGAGCTATTATTCCGCAGGAGAGACCATTGAGGTAAAGGTACAGCGTCTGAATGGCAATGCTTATGAGGAGCAGACTCTGCAGGTGACTTTAAGTACACAGGATGAGACGACAGCTCAGAGCCAGATCCAGAATAAACAGGAAAAATAATCCAGAGGAAATAAAAACAGTGAAGAGGGCTGAGGCAGTTACTGCCGCAGCCTTTTTTCAACAGGTTGTTTATAAAAAGTTCACTTGCGGATGGCAAAACTGTACTATATAATTGAACCAGTGAAAAGAGGAGAATAACAAGTATGAACATAGACGAAAAAGATACAGAATTAAAAGAAGGACAGAATCCGGATGACAACAGCAGCCAGGAGGCATGTTTTGTCTGCCACAGACCAGCCAGCAAAGCGGGAAAGATGATCCATCTGACCGATGAGATCTGCATCTGCCAGGACTGCATGCAGAAGACACTGGATATGATGAATAATGGCAATGTGGATTACAGTAAGATGGATTTCTCCAGAATGCCCAATATCAGTATGGTGAATCTGTCGGATCTCCAGAACATCTTCCCGGGTCGTCAGAAAGTAAAGAAAAAAGCACCGGACAAGGAAAAACAGCCAGAAAAAGTGCTGGATATCCATTCAATCCCGGCACCTCATAAGATCAAAGCCAGCCTGGACGAATATGTAGTGGGACAGGAGCAGGCGAAAAAAGTGATTTCCGTGGCAGTGTACAATCACTATAAAAGAGTGGCTGCAGGTCCGGATGCAGATGGCATTGAGATCGAAAAATCCAATATGTTGATGATCGGACCGACTGGAAGCGGCAAGACTTACCTGGTAAAGACCCTGGCCAGATTACTGGATGTACCGCTGGCCATTGCAGATGCTACGTCTCTTACAGAGGCCGGCTATATCGGTGACGATATTGAGAGCGTATTGTCCAAGCTTCTGGCAGCTGCAGACAATGACGTGGAGAAGGCAGAAAAAGGAATCGTATTCATTGATGAGATCGATAAGATCGCCAAGAAGCGCAATACCAATCAGCGTGATGTGAGCGGAGAATCTGTGCAGCAAGGATTGCTGAAGCTGCTGGAAGGAGCAGAGGTAGAAGTGCCGGTGGGAGCCAACAGCAAGAATGCCATGGTTCCGCTGGAGACTGTGAATACGAAGAATATTCTGTTTATCTGTGGAGGTGCATTCCCGGATCTTGAAAATATTATTAAGGAGCGTCTGAATAAGCAGTCTTCTATCGGTTTTCGGGCAGATCTGAAGGATAAATATGATCATGAAAAGAATCTGATCCGGAAAGTGACTGTAGAGGATCTTCGTAATTTTGGCATGATTCCGGAATTTCTTGGAAGATTACCGATCATCTATACGTTGGATGGACTCAGTGAAGAGATGATGGTGCGTATCTTAAAAGAGCCGAAAAATGCGATCCTGAAGCAGTATCAGAAGCTGCTGGCGCTGGATGAAGTAAAGCTTGATTTTACAGATGATGCGCTGTCTGCGATCGCCAGAAAAGCAATGGAAAAAGATACAGGTGCGAGAGCACTGCGTGCGATCATTGAGGATTTTATGCTGGATATTATGTACGAGATCCCAAAAGATGATAATATCGGACAGGTGACGATCACCGGCGACTATATTGAACATAAGGGCGGACCGCTGATCACCATGCGCGGAGTGCCCGCACTGGAAATGCAGGGTTAAGAGATGAAATTATTATATGTACAACTTGCTTTGGGACTGTTTCAGCTGGATCATGCAGTGAAGCAGGAGATCGAGCAGCTGCCTGAACAGGAAGAAGAACATCTTCTTCCTGGAGGGCTGGCAGGGATTAAGCGATTACATAATTATGGAACAGCCGGAGGACATGCCAGGGGACACATGGACAAGATCATCCGCTGGAGCGGCTGTGTGACTGCAGGAATTGCTGCTATGTTTGCGTGGGTGCTGACAAAGCCAGATCGGAAGATGGAGAAGACCGGATATACGTTCCTGCTGGGAGGAGCATTGTCCAACCTGTATGATCGTTGCAGGAAAGGTTATGTAACAGATTATATCCGCTTCCATTCTCCATGGAAACGGTTGAATGAGCTGGTATTTAATCTGTCAGACTTCTTTATTATGGCAGGCGCTGTGCTTGTCTGGCTTGGAAGAGAAGGCCATTCCCGAAGATAAGACTTCCGGGAGTGGCTTCTTTTATTTTTCGGCTTTTTCCAGAGCAGTGCGGATGGTACTCATGAGCATCATGGAGGTATACTGGCTGTCTTCGGAATAAGAGACATCCTCCGCAGACTGCTTTTCGCAGATCTGAGCAGAGAGATCATGAAGAGCTGGTTCCATCAGAGGATACATGGCTGCTACAGTCTCATCCAGCTGATGAAAGGTGATGGAAGAGATGTAGTCCCGGTCCACAGTGACTGCGATTTCCACCGGGCTGCCGCCAAGAGTCATGGAAGCAGTGTAGATCCCGGCTGTATATTTACCGGAGAGATCCGTAAGAGTGCGTTCTGAATGGTCTTCTGAGAACATAAAGATCAGGAGCAGAAGCAGTACGATGCCCAGTACAACAAAGATGGCGGTATAGATCAGTTCTTTCATATGGAAGACCCATATTCTGGTTTTTGAACTCATGGATGGACTCCTGTATCGGGGTTTCTTTGACTACACTTTATGTGAGCTGTCATGGATTTATGCATAATAATTCATAAAAAAGTTCTTTCTTTTTTTGCTATTTTGCATTATTATATAACGTAGATATTTAGTATCTAGGGGTTTCAGGGGAAAAAGAATCGTTGTAAAGGAGAGGACATGCTATGATTTCGAATCAGATACTTCAAAACACCATTGATGGACTGAAGGGGATTACTAGGATCGACCTGTGCGTACTGGACATGGAGGGACAGACCCTTGCGTCAACAGAAGCACAGCCGGAGAATTTTGGCGGTGAAGTCGCGGCTTTTATTTCATCACCGGCAGACAGTCAGGTGGTTCATGGATATCAGTTTTTTAAGGTATTTGATGAAAATCAGCTGGAGTACATTCTACTGGCAAAGGGATCCAGTGATGACGTTTATATGGTGGGAAAGATGGCGTCCTTCCAGCTGACCAGTCTTCTGACTGCTTATAAAGAGCGTTTTGATAAAGATAATTTTATCAAGAACCTGCTGCTTGATAATCTGCTTTTGGTAGATATTTATAACCGTGCAAAGAAACTGCATATTGCAACAGAAGTACGTCGTGTGGTATTTATTATAGAAAGCGACCGCGAGCGTGTGAATGCAGCACTGGACAGCGTGCGTAATCTCTATGGTGCGAAATCCAGAGATTTCATTACAGCCGTAGATGAGAAGAACGTGATCGTGGTAAAAGAACTGGCATTGAATGAAGGCTATGATGAGATGTTCCAGGAAGCAGAAGCCATGAAAGATGTAGTGGCACAGGATGGAGAAGATATTCATGTGGCGCTGGGAACCATTGTAGGTGAGATCAAGGAAGTATCCAGATCCTACAAGGAAGCCAAGATGGCTTTGGATGTGGGACGTATTTTCTTTGATGACAGAGATATTATTGCGTACAGCTCCCTGGGAATTGGCCGTCTGATCTATCAGCTTCCGATTCCGCTGTGCAAGATGTTTATCAGAGAGATCTTTGACGGCAGATCGCCGGATGATTTTGATGAAGAGACGCTGACAACGATCAATAAGTTCTTTGAGAACAGCCTGAATGTATCGGAGACTTCCAGACAGCTCTACATTCACAGAAATACTCTGGTATATCGTCTGGATAAGTTACAAAAGTCCACAGGACTTGACATTCGTGTGTTTGAAGATGCCATCACGTTCAAAATCGCACTGATGGTTGTAAAATATATGAAGTATATGGAGACTCTGGATTATTAAAAAGTCTCCCGCGGCAGTATGCCGCTGCTGAAGTAAGACACTTAGGAGGATTTCCATGATTGTACTGGAAAACGTGGTGAAAGAATATCCCAATGGCGTGGGCGCCATCAATGGGATCAGCCTGCATATTGAGCGGGGAGAATTTGTATTTGTAGTAGGTGACAGCGGTTCGGGTAAATCAACACTGATCAAGCTGCTTTTGAAGGAGCTGGAACCCACCAGCGGAACGATCCGTGTAAATGGTGTGAATCTTGGACGTATGAAAAAGCGCGCGATCCCCAAATACCGCAGAAAGATCGGATGTGTATTCCAGGATTTCCGTCTTCTGAAAGACAGAAATGTATATGAGAATGTGGCATTTGCCCAGAGAGTTGTTGTCACACCGATCAAAGAGATCAAGAAAAATGTTCCGGCCATGCTGTCGCTGGTGGGACTGGCAGAAAAATACAAGTCATTTCCAAGACAGCTCTCCGGTGGAGAACAGCAGAGAGTGGCACTGGCGCGTGCGCTGGTGAACAGCCCGGATATCCTGCTGGCAGATGAGCCGACCGGAAATCTTGACCCCAAGACCTGGATCATGACGGTGCTTGTGGTTACACATGATCAGGCAATATTGCAACGATGATGAAAACGTTCCGATGCGAGGAAATTGAAAGCGGGTACATCGGATGAGATTCAATACGATAGGATACTGCTTTAAGCAGGGATTTAAAAATATCTGGAGAAACAAGTTATTTTCACTGGCTTCCATGGCAACCATGGCAGCATGTATATTTATGTTTGGCATCTTTTTCTGTATGGTACAGAATTTTCAGCATTTTGTAAGAGAAGCGGAAGAGGGTGTTGCAGTAACAGTTCTGTTTGACGAAGGAACCACAGAGGATGAGATCCTGGAGATCGGGCAGGGACTGACCAAGCGTGACGGTGTCTCGGAGGTTGTCTATGTTTCAGCGGACGAAGCATGGAAAAGCTATCAGGAGAAATATTTTGAGGGTAATCCGGAAGTTGCTGAGGCATTTGTAGATGATAACCCGCTGGCAAACAGTTCGAACCTTGAGATCTATATGAAGGATATTTCCAAACAGGATGATCTGGTCACCTATATTGAATCACTGGATAAGGTAAGAAAAGTAAACCGTTCAGATTCGGTTGCATCCATGCTGACAGATTTCAACAGACTGGTCAGTTATGTGTCGGTTGCAATTATCGGACTGCTGCTGGCAGTAGCGATCTTCCTGATCAATAATACAGTTGCTATCGGTATCTCCGTCAGAAGAGAAGAGATTGGTATTATGAGACTGATCGGCGAAGAATTCCTTTATCAAAGCACCGTTTCTTATTGAAGGTATTGTGATCGGACTGGTGGGAGCGATCTTCCCGCTGATCCTTCTGTATTTCCTGTATAATAAACTGATCACTTATGTGGGAACCCAGTTTACAGGACTGAGCAATGTGATGGATTTTCTTCCTGCAGCGCAGCTGTTCCAGACTCTGCTTCCGGTAGGTATGGCACTGGGTGTGGGAATTGGATTCTTTGGAAGTATAGTGACCATTCAGAGACATCTGAAGGTATAGAGGAGTGCAGGCCGGAGGCTGAACATGAGAAAAAGAACGATCGGTATCCTACTTGGCATGGCAGTGCTGGCTTTTGCGTCTGGCAGGGTCAGCACAGCGATTGACAGTGTGTATGCGGCAGAAGAGTCGGACACGTCTGATGATGAAGAGGATGAAGATGAGGAAGAAGAGGACGACAGTTATACAAAAGAACTGGAACAGAAGCGAAATAATGCGCTTGACCAGATCAAGTCACTGAAGTCTGATATTTCCACTGTAGAGAGCAAGATCAAGGAACTGAAGAACAGTAAGAGCAATCTTCAGTCATATATCAATCAGCTTGACGGGCAGATGAATACTCTTTCTTCCCAGATCAAAAAGCTGGAAGATGATATAGCAGCTACGGAAGATGATATAGCAGCTCGCACAGAAGAGCTGGAAAAAGCAGAAGCGGATGCGCAGGATCAGTATGAGATGATGAAAACGCGGATCTGCTATTTGTATGAAAACGGGAATCCGTCGATGCTGGCTGCATTTCTGGAAGCGGACAGTATGGCAGATATGATAAATCGGGTAGACTATGCAAGACAGGTGTCTGAATATGATCAGCGGATGATGCAGAAGCTGAGTGATACCATGCAGGACATAAAAGAACAGAAGGAAGCTCTGGAGGAAGAAAAGCAGGAGCAGGAAGATCTACTGAGTGAAGTACAGGCACAGAAGCAGGCGGTCAACAAAGCCATGGATGCCAAGACAGCCGAGATCAACAGCTATCAGGAACAGATCAATTCCGCTTCCGGCGAACAGAGCGAATATGAAAAGCAGCTGAACGAACAGGAAAAGCTGCTGGCACAGGTGGAGAATCAGATTGCAGCGGCGGCAGCTGCCAAAGCGGCGGCCAGTGATGGAGACGGAGGAAGCTCCGGTTTCATGTGGCCATGTCCAGCCAGTCATCGGATCACCAGTACATTTGGTAATCGTACGGCACCGGTTGCAGGAGCATCCACCTATCATAAAGGAATTGATATTGGAGCATCATCGGCTCTGCCATTGTAGCAGCGGCTTCCGGCAGAGTGACGACCTCAGCATATAGTTCTTCAGCAGGAAATTATGTGGTTATTTCCCATGGAAATGGGATATCAACGGTGTATATGCATGCTTCTGCACGCTATGTATCAGAAGGTGATGTGGTTTCCAAAGGGCAGACCATCGCTGCTGTGGGATCCACAGGATTTTCAACCGGACCGCATCTGCATTTCGGCGTGATTGTCAATGGAAGTTATGTGAACCCGTTGGGCTATGTAAACTGATTGGAACATAGAATGTGAGGAGTAAAAAAGGAGAGACAACAGATGGAAGAAAGACCGAAGCGGCATTCTTTTGGAAAAGGGCTGCTCTGTGGCATTCTGTTGTGTGTGGTTGCGATGGGCGTGGGCGGATGTGCTGCGCCCTATTTCTATAAAATGTTCACACACACCAGCTTGAACAAAAGTCTGGAAAATGAAGCAGAGATCACAGAGAAGATGGAGGAACTGAACGACTATATCAATCAGTACTACCTCTTTGATTACACAGATGAGAATGTAGAAAGCGGCATCTATAAAGGGATGATGGCAGGACTTGGAGATATATATACCTGCTATTATACACCAGATGAGTATGCAAGCTTCATGGAGAGCTCCAATGGTAATTACAGCGGTATTGGTGCTATGCTGAGCCAGGATTATTCCACCGGTATCATCACGGTTGTACAGGTGTTTGAAGGATCCCCGGCAGAAGAAGTGGGACTTCAGCCTGACGACATTCTTTACAAGGTAAAGGGGGAAGAAGTAACGGACAGGATCTGTCTCTGGTCGTGACAGATCTGAAAGGGGAAGAAGGCACAGCTGTGGATATCAGTGTGATGAGAGGCACTGAGGAGATCGATCTTACGGTAACCAGAAGAAAGATCGAAGTTCCGACAGTAGAGAGCAGAATGCTCACAGATACCATCGGATATATTGGAATCACAGAATTTGATGATGTGACAGATGACCAGTTCTTAAGCGCGTTAGATGAGTTGAAAGAAGAAGGAATGCAGGATCTTGTGATCGATCTTCGCAACAACGGCGGCGGACTGGTGGATGTGACCTGTAATATTCTGGATGAATTGCTTCCGGAAGGTCTGATCGTCTATACAGAAGATAAATATGGAAATCGTCAGGAAGAATATTCCGATGCGGAGCATTATTTTGACGGAAAGATGGCTGTGCTGGTCAATGGAAACAGTGCCAGTGCATCCGAGATCTTCGCAGGTGCCATCAAAGATTATGGAGTGGGAACCCTGATCGGAACCCAGACATTTGGAAAAGGAATCGTGCAGAGCCTGTTCCCCTTAAGCGACGGATCTGCCATTAAGATCACTGTGTCCAGATATTATACTCCGGCAGGAAATAATATTCATGAAGTGGGAATTGCACCAGATATTGTTTTAGATAAAGATACAGAAAGTGCAGATGATAACCAGCTGCAGAAGGCAATCGAAGTATTGAGCGAATAAAAGGAGGCCAACGAATGAATTACAGTAAGAAAAGCACCTCCAGAAAACAGAAGGCTCTCAAAGGAAAAGGTACCAAGATGGGTAAGAAACTGGGAGTCGTCTTTATGAAGACACTGTTGGTGCTGATCATTGCGCTGGGCGTCGCCGGTCTGTGCGGCGGAATCGGTATTATTAAAGGTGTTATGGAAAATGCACCTGACATTACCAGTGCCAGTGTACTGCCAAGAGGTTATAAATCCGTTGTCTATGATGCGGACGGTAACAAGACGGCAGAGCTTGTGGCAGAAGGAACCAACCGTACGTATGTAAAACTGGATAATATTCCAAAGCATGTGCAGGAAGCATTTATCGCCATTGAGGATGAGCGATTCTATGATCACAATGGAATTGATATTCAGGGTATGGTCCGTGCGGGAGTCAAATTTGTAGTCAGCGGATTCAGAACTACACAGGGTGCAAGTACGATCACCCAGCAGCTGCTGAAGAATAATGTCTTTGACTTCATGTCGGAGGATGGCATGCTGGATAAGATCGAGAGAAAGCTGCAGGAGCAGTATCTGGCGATCCAGCTGGAAAAGGTCATGTCTAAGCAGGAGATTTTGGAGAGCTATCTGAATACCATTAACTTGGGTCAGAACTGCCTGGGTGTTCAGGCAGCAGCCAACCGGTATTTTGGAAAGAGTGTCAGTGAACTGGATATTTCTGAAGCAGCGGTTATTGCGGCGATCACTAAGAGCCCCAGCGGATATAACCCAATCAAGCATCCGAATAAGAACAAAGAGCGTCGTGCACTGGTTCTGAAAAATATGATGGATCAGGGGTACATCTCAGAGAGTGAGTATGAAGACGCACTGGCAGATGATGTATATGCACGGATCCAGGAAAATAATGAAACAACAGAGACAACCAACACAGTATATTCTTATTTTGTAGATGAGCTGATTGATCAGGTAAAGGATGATCTGGTGGAAAAAGCCGGATATACGGATTCCCGGGCGTCCAATGCGCTGTACAGCAGCGGACTGAAGATCTACAGTACACAAAGTCCCAGTATACAAAAAGCGCTGGATGAAGAATTTGCAAATGAAGAGAATTTCCCGAGCAATGTAAAGGTAGGTATTGAGTGGGCCATGACTGTGGTGAATCCTAACGGAGATACCACCAATTACAGTCAGGAAATGATGATCTCCTACTATAAACAGAACGACAGCAGTTATGAACCTCTGTACAGCTCCAAGGATGATGCACAGGCAGCTATTGATGGTTATGTGGCAACTCTTGGAATTACAGATGATGATACGGTCTATGAAGATTGTTCCTTTATCATGCAGCCACAGGCTTCCATGGTGATCATGGATCAGACAACTGGCGAAGTGGTTGCCATGATCGGAGGCCGTGGAGAGAAGACTGCGAACAAAACTTTGAATCGTGCATCTGATTCCCTCAGAAACCCTGGTTCTACTTTTAAGATCGTGGCAGCTTATGCGCCTGCTTTTGAGGAATTGGGTTATGGACCGGGAACTGTATTATATGATGGACCGTATGCATATTCCGGTGCGGACAGCCGACTGGTAAAGAACTGGGATAAAAATACTCCATACCGTGGATGGACAACGATTCGCGAGGCAATCACCCGTTCCATGAATATTATGGCAGTTAAGACCATTACGGATGTGACTACTCCGGTAGCGGTTGATTACCTGCTTCGGTTTGGATTTACCAGCCTGTCACTGGAGGGCTCTAATACAGACTATGGTCAGGCAACTGCTCTGGGTGGAATCACCAACGGTGTATCTAATCTGGAACTGACAGCCGCTTATGCAGGTATTGCCAACAAGGGTGACTATATCAAACCGAGAATGTACACCAAGGTTGTGGACAATGAGGGAAATGTAGTCCTGGACAATGAGCCGGAGGAGACGCAGGTCATCTCCGAGCAGAACGCATGGCTTCTCATTGACTGTATGAAAGATGTTGTCAATGGTGCAGGCGGAACTTCAGGTTCGGCGAAGATCACCAATATGACTACTGCTGGTAAATCCGGTACTACATCTGAAAACCGTGACGTATGGTTTGTTGGTATGTCTCCGTATTACACGGCAGGTATCTGGGTTGGTTATGATAACAACGGGTATAAGCATGAGTTGAGCAGTAAGGCCGGTGAGACCAGCTTCCACAAAAAGCTGTGGGCGAAAGTTATGAGCCGGATCCATGAAGGTCTGGAAAATAAAAATTTTGAGAAACCTTCAGGAATTGTGCAGGCAACCATCTGTACCAAATCAGGCAAACTGGCAGTGGCTGGCTTGTGTGACAGTGATGGTCGGGAAGGTATCGTGCGAAATGAATATTTTGCAGAAGGAACCGTGCCGACAGAGACTTGTGATCATCATGTGATCGTAAATATCTGTGCAGATACAGGACTTCTGGCAACCAGCATGTGCCCGAATCAGGTACCGCAGGTGAAACTGCTTCTTCCGGCAATGCAGGAGGGAGTGGCAGAGGCAGTAACGCAGGATACGGCATATGGTATCAGTGCCAATCTGCAGGCAGCAACCTGTACGGTTCATAGTGGCGGTGTCTATGTGCCGAGTGAATATGAATTGTCCGGCAGCGGAGCCGCTGGAACGGCAGCACCAGCGCAGGATCAAGGTGGAGCTGCGGCACAGGAAAGTAATGAACCGGCGCCAATTCCATAAAATAGAGCAGCCCTGAGTGGTGGCATAAAAGCTCGTATGAATATATAACAGCCCTGAGTGGTAGCATAAAAGCTCGTATGACGTGTATCGGACAAAGCAAGTTCTGTGTATCGTCTGGATACGTACACTAAGGTGTACGCACCAGCCGACACACGGAGCTCGCTTCGTTCGCTCCAAGTCATACAGTGCAGTTTATTGCTACCACTCAGGGCTGTTGCAGGTTTTAAGAGTTTTATGCTGCCGTCCGGGGCTGCTGTGGGTTTTGCGAGAAGTTATGGCGCTATTCTGGGACTGTTTGGACAATTCTGCTGTGATGCGGGGCCCGATTCTCCAAAAGCTTCTTTGAAGTGGGGAGTTTCAGCTCTCATTGGATAATTCCCGCGTGCTTAAGTCATGAATTCTCCAGAATTATGAGTTCCTGTCAGATATTCGGACAATTATGAGCCTGGTGAGCATGTAATTGTCCGATGCCGTAGGAAAAGGCTTCACGCGAGGAAGTGATTGGCTAGCCAGGGGCTTTTCCGCGCTTGAATTGTCCAAACCCTATCAAGATGCATACATCTCATGACACATTGTCTGTTTTTCTATTCATTATTCCACTTAATTTGACACATTAACAATACAATAATAATACAAGTCAGAGTCTTTGTTTGTTTTGACTTGGTCATACTGACAAAAATAATAGGATGTGATAGGATGTCTTTGTCGGATGAGAACAAAAGGGAGGTTACATATGAGAGAAGTGATTCTTGCCTCTCACGGGAGATTTGCAGAGGGAATTGAGGATTCGGTTACTATGATCATAGGAAAGCAGGAGAATCTGAAAACTTTTGGAATGAGACCGGGAGAGAGTGCGGTAGATTTTGCTGAGGTAATAAAAAAGGAGATTCTGGAAAAGCCTGATGCGGAGTTTGTGATATTGACAGACTTGTATGGAGCCAGTGTATGTACGGCAATGTCATTTTTAAGTGAGTATCCGAATGTAACAGTATTTTCGGGTATGAATCTTGGAATGGTTCTGGATATCCTGACAGATACCAGAACAGAAGCCAGTGCAGACGCATGGGTCGAAGAAGCAAGAACGGGAATCCGTGAGGTAAAAATAGAGATAACAGAACAGGAGGATTTTTAGGAGTGGAAAGAAACATTTTATCTGTATTTCAGGAGAAGAAGCCGATCATCGGTGTGATTCACTGTAAGGGAGATACAGAAGCAGACGTACTGGAGCGTGCGAAAAGGGAGATCGATATTTACAGGACTAACGGAGTAGATGGTGTGCTGGTAGAAACCTACTTTGGAACCTATCACAATGTGGAGCAGGTGCTTGGATATTTGCAGAAAGAACAGGCTGATTACCCATATGGTATCAACTGTCTGAATGTGGATGCAATGGGATTTGTTCTGGCACAGGAATTTGGATGCAACTATTTGCAGATTGATTCTGTGGGTGGTCATCTTAAGAGCAGAGATGATGAGACGCTGGATGCATTTTTTAAATATTTCAGAGAAAAATGTGATGCTTACCTGATGGGAGGCGTTCGTTTCAAATATCAGCCGGTAAATTCCGGAAGATCTACAGAAGAAGATCTGAAGATCTGTATGAACCGCTGCGATGCGATTTGTGTGACAGAAGATGCCACAGGTCAGGAAACTTCGATGAAAAAGATCGAACAGTTCCGCAATACGATTGGAGATTTTCCATTGATCGTATGTGCTGGTATGACTGCTGAAAATGTAGCGGAACAGTTAAAGGTTGCAGATGCCGGAGTGGTAGGAAGTTATTTCAAAGATACTTACAAAGATACCGGTGATGTATCTGCAGAGCATGTAAAGAACTTTATGGACAGAGTCAGAATACTGAGGGAGAAAATCAATGATTAAATTAGTTCGGGTCGACCATAGATTACTACATGGGCAGGTAGCTTTTACATGGACAAAGAATCTTGGCGTAGATTGTATTTTGATAGCAAATGATGAGGTGGCTGCAGACAAGCTTCGTATGGCAGCACTCCGTATGGCAGCACCGGCCGGAGTGAAAGTCGTTATTAAAAATATCGAAGACTCCGTGGCAGCTATTCAGTCCGGAAAGACAGATAAATATCATTTGATGATCATACTGGAATCCATTAAGGATGCTGATCGGCTGACAGAGAAACTACCGATGATCAAACATGTAAATCTTGGCGGAGTGAAAAAAGAAGAGGGTAAAAACAGATTTCTATGGCTGTCTATTTGTATCTGAGGAGGAGACACAGATTCTTAGAAACATGCATGACAGAGGGTAGAACTGAGATCAAAATGGTTCCGGAGGATAAGTCTCAGGATGCCATGAAATTAATTTAAGGGGAAAATGAAATGTTAATGACAACAATACTGATTTTGTCTGGTAGCAGCTTTCGGATACTTAAACAGTTTCTTTGAAGTGGAAATATTGACGTCCTCTTGTGATGTCCACACTGACTGGTTTGGTTCTGGGAGATATGCAGCTTGGAATTATGACAGGAGCAACATTGAGCTGGTATGGCTGGGAGCATTCCCGATTGGAGCAAGTAACCCACCGGATTATACATCAGGAGCAATTCTTGGAACCTGTTACGTAATCTTATCCGGTGCAGACCCTGCATCTGCAGTTCTTCTGGCAGTTCCGATTGCTACACTGGTAGCAAGACTTGCTGATTTGATGATGATGTTTATTGTTCCGATGTGTGGTCATAAAGCAGACAGATATGCAGAAGCTGGTGATTGTGATGGTGTGGACAGAATGCATTATCTGGCTATTCTGGTTCAGGTGATTCCGCAGGCACTTCTGGTTGGTATGGCATATTACTTTGGATCTTCTGTCATTGAGACTGTACTGGATGCAATTCCGAGCTGGCTTACCAGTGGAATGTCCTATGCGACAGGTATTATCCCGGCAATCGGATTTGCACTGATTGCGAGAATGATTCTGAATAAACAGCTGGCATGCTTCCTGTTCCTTGGATTCTTCCTGTGTGCATATCTGGAAATGCCGATTATCGGGCTTGCCGGAATCGGAGCATGTATTGTAGCATTTTTATATTTCAATGAGAAGAACAGTGTACAGGCAGTAGCAGGGGGTGTAGAAGATGACAATGAATTCTGATGTGATGGAAACTACAGATAACAAAGCAAAACTTACCAAAAAAGAATTAAAGCAGATTTATGTACGTTCCTGCCAGTTGGACATCTCCTGGGACTATGAGCGTCAGCAGCATATGGGATATTCTTACGCACTGACACCGGTTGTCAGAAAGCTGTATCCAGGAGAAGAAAATAAGGCAAAACGTGTGGAAGCATTGAAACGTGGTCTGGAATTTATGGCAATTACTCCGCAGCTGTCCACACTTCTGATGGGTATCAATGCTGCAATGGAGGAAGAAAACTGCAACAATCCGGATTTTGATGGAAACTCGATCAACGCGGTAAAAACCTCTTTGATGGGACCGCTGGCAGGAATCGGTGATTCTCTGATTCCTGGAACATTGCGTATCATTGCATCCGGCGTTGCAATTTCCTTTGCAGCAAACGGAAGTATTTTAGGACCACTGCTGTTTTTACTGATCTTTAATATCCCGGCATTTATTATCCGTTATTTCTGTCTGAAGTGGGGATATGGTTTTGGATCTACCTTCATTGAGAAAATTGCAGAATCCGGAATCATGAATAAAATTTCTTATTATGCAGGAATTATCGGTTTGATGGTTATTGGCGGTATGGTCTGCCAGCAGATCTGGCTGGATTTGCCAATTATGGTAGGTAGTGGTGATTTTGCAGAGCCTCTGACCAATTATCTTGATCAGGTTATGCCGTGTCTGGTTCAGTTGGGACTGTTTGGCGGTATGTACTGGATTCTTGGAAAGAAAGTCAAGACAACTACCATTTTGATGGTATTGATTGTTGTATGCTGTGCAATCAGTTTTATTTTTGGACTGTAAAGCTGTTTGACAGGGATATCGCAACGTGCTAAGGTAAAACAAAGGAGAGAAGTATGGGGAATATAGAGACAAAAAACGGAATTCCTTTGTATGAACAGGTATACAGCGCGCTGTGCCGGGACATTGATCTGGGAATTTACAAATCAGGGGAACAGATTCCGGCGGAAGGTTATCTGTGTGAGAAGTTTCATGTCAGCCGGGTGACAGTACGGAAAGCTCTTCAGAAGATGGTTGATAAAAGATTCTTGTGAAGCGTCATGGAATCGGTACATTTGTCAGCAGTCCGTTTGTGGAGAGTACTCTGGCACAGAACAGTTTTACACGCCCTGCGAGCAGATGAATGCAGTGCCATCTACAAAAGTAATTTCTGTGGAATGGGAAAAGGCAGCATGTTGGCTGGCAGAGCAGCTAGAAGTGCCGGAGAATGCAAAGGTGATCTGTGTAAAACGGGTGAGAATGGCAAATGAGATTCCGGTAATATTTGAAAAGACTATTTTTCGGAAGAGCATACATATATTCTGGATGCAGATATGGAAAATGTTCCGGTTCGTGAAAGTATTGTAAAAATACGGGGTATGAAGTACAGCGATATCAGGATACATTTGATGTTCATTTTGCAGACAAAGAAGAAGGCGAGTGGCTTCTTTGCCCGGCACATACGGCATTGTTGGGAGTCAGTCAGATCGTATATGGAGAAAATAATAAAGTTCTCTACTATAATGAACAGTATATCCGCAGTGATATTTATAAGTATGTAACAGGAAGATAATAGTTGATTGTATGGAAGTGGCTGCACAGAAATGTGCAGCCATTTTTATATCAATCATTCAGATTCCGTGCAGACCTGTCTTTATGAAGTTCCGTCATATAATTGTACCAGATATCCAACGGATAGGTGGCTCCCGACAGAGAGTGGGTACTGCGCGGAGAGTCAAATCCAACCCACACGCCGGTGGTATAGTAAGCTGTATAGCCCACAAACCATCCGTCAATGTTGTCGTTGGTGGTTCCGGTCTTTCCGGCGCAGGGCATATTGGTCAGTGCTTTTCCGTGGGCGGTTCCGCGGGTCAAAACTCCTTCCAGAATGTTGGTCATCTCATGAGCAGCCGAAGACTGGTAGACCTGCTTTTCTTCTGTTTCCGGCCTGACGACCACATTGCCCTTACTGTCAGTGATCAGGGTGACGCAGGTAGGCTGGCGGAACACACCTTCATTTTCCAGAGTCGCGTAAGCGGAAGTCATCTCCAGACAGCTTGCACCTTTGCTTAAGCCTCCCAGAGAGGCAGATAATACATAATCGCTGTCCTCAATTGAGGAAAAATTCATATCCAGCAGATACTGAAGTCCCACTTCCGGCGTCAGTTCCCGGAACAGTTTATATGCAACCGTGTTCTTGGACTGTTCCACTGCAGTCCGAAGCGATATGGCTCCGGAATAACTTCCTGCATTGGAAGGTCCATCCGGCTCCTTGGAATCGACCACCGTGGAAGAAGCCGTGTAGCCACGCTCCAATGCCGGCGTGTAGACGATCAATGGCTTGATGGAGCTTCCCGGCTGACGGAAGCTTAAGTAAGCCCGGTTATAGTCCGCAGACACATCATCCTGGCTGCGTCCGCCTACAATAGCAGTGACCAGACCAGTCGTGTTGTCAATGGTGACAGCTGATGCCTGCAGCGCATAGGAACCGTTGTTATTTCTCGTATTATAATCTTCCAGTTCCGTATCTACCGTCGTCTGCAGCAGTTCCTGCGCTTCCATATCAATGGAGGTATAGACCTTGTAACCATTGTTGTACAGCATATCATGACAGGTATCATAATCCTTCCCCGTCACTCCCATCAATGCTCTCGTTGCACATTCATAGATATACGTATGTGCCCATGTACGGGTGTAGGACGGGCTGTACGGACTCAGCGTAATCTTCTCATTTACCGCATCCGTATATTGCTGCTCATTGATGATCCCGTCATCCAGCATATTCTGAAGGATCAGATTCCGGCGCTCTATCGTCTTGTCCGCATGGGTCAGCGGATCATAGATACTTGGATTGTTGGGAATTGCGCATAAAAATGCCGTTTCCGACAGATCCAGGTCAGACACACTGCGGCTGAAATATTTCTGACTGGCAGCCTCGATACCATAACATCCATTGGAAAAATAAATATTATTGATGTAAAATTCCAGCAGCTCGTCTTTGGAATATTCCCGTTCCATAGCATGGGCGATAAAGATCTCCTCCACTTTACGTTCCCAGCGGATGGTATGAGTCAGATAAATGTTCCTCACCAGCTGCTGTGTGATCGTACTTCCGCCCTGGGTGATCCGTCCCTTTCCAAGCAGTGAAGTCACCGCACGCACAATAGCAAATGGATCAGAACCATGGTGCTTGTAAAACCTCTTATCCTCAATACTGACAAATGCCTGTTTTACCAGTTCTGGAATCTGGTCAGAAGTCAGATAAATAATATTTTTATCGTTCTGCAGCAATGCGATCCGGTTGCCGTCGGAATCATAGACTTCCCCCACCTGCCCGGTCTGAAAATCACCGGCAGATGACTCCTTGGCAACGGTCTGTGCTTCCAAATACAGAGAAAATACTTTCTGCGGATATCCTGCCACAAAAAACAGTCCGATCGCACCAAGTACAATACACAATACACAGATCTGTGTCAGATGAAATACAAAACTGTTCATGTTCTTGCGGGAATGCTTCTTTGTTGTGGTCTTTTGTGTTGTGATTTTTATGATGTGCCCTTTTCTTTGTCTGTTTATCAGGTAAATGTTCGTTCTCCATAATCGGCCCCTTTATTATTTCTCTATTATTTTGTGATTTCATCACTCAATAATTTCGCCGTTCGTCAAGAGTGAGCAAGCGCTCTCTGACTCTCTTGCGCTCATTATTTCATATTTTGGCAGGAAGTTCAACCATGGCAGAACAAGATTTCTATACTTCTGCGGTGCAGTCTGTTATAATAAAAGCCACTTACAGACGGAGGACTGACTGTGAACTACGTGATTTCAGATATTCATGGCTGCTATGAGCAGTACATGAAATTATTAGATAAAATTCATTTTTCAGAGAAAGATACTTTATATCTGCTGGGAGATCTGGTAGACCGTGGACCTGATCCCATGGAAGTGGTCAAGGACGTGATGTGGCGAAAAAATGTGGTGACGATCATGGGCAACCATGACTACCGGGCACTGCGGATCCTGGAGCGTTTCGATATCGGCGAGACACCGAACCCACATGGAACCATCATCAACTCCGAGGATCTGCTGACCTGCAAATACTGGATCAAAGACGGCGGAAAGTCAACGGTACAGGGATTCTTAAATATGAGCCTTCATGAACGAAGTGAATTTCTGGATTATTTTCGGAAGATGCCTTCTTATCAGAAAGTGACAGCCGCAGACAAAACTTACATTCTGGTTCATGGCGGCATCCGTGATTTTGAAGAGTCGAAACCTCTGGAGCAATATAAACTTCAGGACTTTATCTACGAACGGACTGATTATGAAAGACGATATTATTCCGATCCTTCCATCTATCTGGTGACCGGACACACCCCCACCCAGCTGATCCGGAAAGATATGGAACCACTGATCTACGAAGGTGCCGGACATATCGCCGTGGACTGCGGCTGCGTCTTCGGAGGAAAACTGGCCGCCTATTGCCTAGAGACAGGGGTGTGTAGTTATGTGGAAGGATACAAAAAATAGTATTTGGTTAGTATAATCAAGAATGAAAAAGATGGATATCAGACATTTGTCTATAAGTTGTTACTTGCCAGAACAGGAATCAATCCAAAGAAAAAGTACAGAACAAACATTCGAGTTTGTTCTGTACTTTTTTTCTTTTGAATGATATACTTGGTGAGTAACAATACTAGGAACAGAAACAAAGATCAATCAGGAGAAGACAATGGATCACTTCAAATTAGTATCTGAATATCAACCGACCGGAGACCAGCCACAGGCTATCGACCAGCTGGTGAAGGGATTTGAGGAGGGCAATCAGTTCGAGACGCTGCTTGGCGTGACGGGATCAGGAAAGACATTTACCATGGCAAATGTGATCCAGAAGCTGAATAGGCCGACGCTGCTGATCGCTCATAATAAAACACTGGCCGCACAGTTATATGGAGAGATGAAGGAGTTCTTTCCGGAAAATGCGGTGGAATATTTTGTTTCGTATTACGATTATTATCAGCCGGAGGCGTATGTGCCTTCCAGCGATACTTATATAGCAAAGGATTCGTCTATCAATGATGAGATCGATAAGCTGCGTCTGTCGGCAACGGCGGCACTAATCGAACGGCGGGATGTGATCATCGTCTCCAGTGTATCCTGCATCTATGGACTGGGTGAGCCGGAGAATTTTGAAAAGATGATGGTATCTCTGCGGCCGGGCATGGAGCGGGATCGGGATGAGATCCTGCGGGCACTGATCGACATTCAGTATGACCGGAATGAGATGGATTTCAAGCGTGGTACCTTCCGTGTCCGCGGGGATGTGGTGGAGATCTTTCCGGCAGCATCCACGGATACTGCAGTCCGCGTGGAATTCTTCGGAGACGAGATTGAGCGAATCACCGAGATCGATGTACTGACCGGCGAGATCAAAGGAGAGCTTGAGCATGTGGCGATCTTCCCGGCATCTCACTATGTAGTACCCGGAGATCAGATCAAGCGGGCAGTGGTGGAGATCGAAAAAGAACTGGATGAACGAGTACGTTATTTTAAGAGCGAGGACAAGCTGCTGGAAGCCCAGCGAATTGCAGAGCGTACCAACTTTGATATCGAGATGTTAAAGGAGACAGGATTCTGTTCGGGAATTGAGAACTATTCCAGACATCTGGCAGGCCTGAAGCCGGGACAGCCGCCGCACACACTGATGGATTATTTTCCCGATGATTCTCTGATCATCATTGATGAGTCCCACAAGACCATTCCACAGATCCGCGGAATGTATTTTGGAGACCAGAGCCGGAAAAACACGCTGGTGGACTATGGCTTCCGTCTGCCGTCTGCCAAGGATAACCGTCCATTGAATTTTGAAGAATTTGAAAGTAAGATCAATCAGATGCTGTTCGTGTCGGCAACGCCGGGAGACTATGAGGCGGAGCATGAGCTGTTGAGAGCGGAACAGATCATCAGGCCTACCGGTCTTCTTGATCCGGAGGTGTCTGTACGTCCGGTGGAAGGACAGATTGACGATCTGATCGGGGAGATCCGCAAGGAAGTAGAAGGAAAACATAAGGTGCTGATCACCACTCTGACCAAGCGGATGGCAGAAGATCTGACTGATTATATGAAGGAGCTGGGCATTCGGGTGAGGTATCTTCACTCAGATGTGGATACGCTGGAGCGGATGGAGATCATCCGGGATATGCGTCTGGATGTGTTTGACGTGCTGGTGGGTATCAACCTGCTTCGTGAAGGTCTGGATATTCCGGAGATCACGCTGGTAGCGATCCTGGATGCGGACAAGGAGGGATTTCTGCGTTCGGAGACATCCCTGATCCAGACCATTGGACGTGCGGCACGTAACAGCGAAGGTCATGTCATCATGTATGCGGACAACATGACGGATTCCATGAGGCTGGCTATCGAGGAGACCAACCGTAGACGGGAGATCCAGAAGGCATACAATGAGGAACATGGTATCACACCGCAGACCATTCACAAGGCAGTGCGGGATCTGATCCGTATATCTAAGGAAGTGGCTCAGGACGACCTGAAGTTTGAGAAGGATCCGGAATCCATGAGCCCGAAGGAACTGAAGAAACTGATCGAGCAGATCCAGAAGAAGATGAAGAAAGCAGCGGCGGATCTGGATTTTGAGACTGCAGCAGCCCTGCGTGACCAGATGATCGAACTGAAGAAGCTGCAGAATGAGGAGTAAGAATGTCTGAAGAGAGAAGAAAATTTATAAAGATTCGAGGTGCCAATGAGCACAATCTGAAAAATATCAGTCTGGAGATCCCCAGAAATGAGCTGGTGGTTCTGACGGGTCTGTCCGGTTCGGGAAAATCTTCCCTGGCCTTTGATACGATCTATGCGGAAGGGCAGAGACGTTATATGGAGTCCTTATCCTCCTATGCCCGTCAGTTCTTAGGACAGATGGAGAAGCCGGACGTTGAGAGTATTGAAGGACTGTCTCCGGCCATTTCCATTGATCAGAAATCCACCAACCGTAATCCAAGATCTACGGTGGGAACAGTGACGGAGATCTATGATTATTTCCGTCTGCTCTATGCAAGGATCGGCACACCACACTGTCCCAAATGCGGCAGAGAGATCCACAAGCAGAGTGTGGATCAGATGGTGGATCAGGTCATGGCGTTGCCAGAGCGAACAAAGATCCAGCTGCTGGCTCCGGTGGTCAAAGGCCGGAAGGGTGAGCATGTGAAAGTGCTGGAAAAAGCCAGAAAGAGCGGATTTGTCCGTGTGAAGATCGATGGACATCTGTATGATCTGTCCGAGGAGATCAAGCTGGAGAAAAATAACAAGCATCTCATTGAGATCGTGGTAGATCGTCTGGTAGTAAAGCCGGGGATCGAGAAACGTCTGGCAGATTCTATTGAAACAGTGCTTGGGCTGTCGGATGGACTATTGGTGGTGGAAGTGATCGACGGGGAGATCCTGACCTTCAGTTCCAGCTATGCCTGCCCGGATTGTGGTATCAGCATTGAGGAAGTGGAGCCGAGAAGTTTTTCCTTCAACAATCCATTTGGTGCCTGCCCGGAGTGTTCTGGACTTGGCTACAAGATGGAATTTGACGAGGATCTGATGATTCCGGATAAAGCTTTGAGTATTGCAGAGGGAGCCATCCAGGTAATGGGATGGCAGTCCTGTACGGATCCGTCCAGCTTTACCTATGCGATCCTGAAAGCACTGTCAGAGGCCTATGACTTTGACCTGAATACTCCTTATGAGGAACTGCCGGAGGAGATCTGTCATATGCTGATCCATGGAACTGATGGCAGAGAGGTGATGGTCCATTATAAAGGGCAGAGAGGTGAAGGCATCTATCCGGTAGCATTTGAAGGATTGATCAAGAATTGTGAGAGACGGTATCGCGAGACGGGTTCCGACACCATGAAGCAGGAGTATGAGAGCTTTATGAGGATCACGCCCTGCCGTGCATGTAAAGGACAGCGACTGAAACCGACTTCACTGGCGGTGACTGTCTGTGATAAAAATATTTTTGAGGTGACAGATCAGTCGGTGCGTGATCTGCAGCAGTTTCTGGAACAGATGACACTCACTCATCAACAGGAGTTGATCGGCGGACAGATCCTGAAAGAAATTCGTGCAAGAATCCGATTCCTGATGGATGTGGGTCTTGATTATCTGTCCCTGACCCGTGCCACCGGAACCCTGTCCGGTGGTGAAGCCCAGCGTATCCGTCTGGCAACTCAGATCGGTTCTGGGCTGGTAGGCGTTGCTTATATTCTGGATGAGCCAAGTATCGGACTTCATCAGAGAGATAATGACAAGCTGCTGCGAACCCTGTGCCGTCTGCGGGATCTGGGCAATACAGTGATCGTGGTAGAACATGACGAGGATACCATGCTGGCAGCAGATTATATTGTGGATATCGGACCGGGAGCAGGAGAACATGGTGGACAGGTGGTTGCCACCGGCACAGCCAGAGAGCTGATGGAGAATCCGGCATCTGTGACCGGAGCGTACCTTAGCGGCCGTCTGCAGATCCCAGTGCCTGAGACCAGACGGACACCGACGGGGTGGATGACCGTCCGTGGCGCAAGAGAGAATAATCTGCGGAATATTGATGTGCGGTTTCCGCTGGGAGTGCTGACTTGTGTGACAGGTGTGTCAGGATCTGGCAAGAGTTCACTGGTCAATGAGATTCTTTATAAGACGCTGGCGAAGACCTTGAACCGGGCAAGAACCATTCCGGGCAAACACCGCACTGTTGAAGGTATGGAGCAGCTTGACAAGGTAATCTGCATCGATCAGTCCCCCATCGGAAGAACGCCCCGGTCCAATCCGGCTACCTACACCGGTGTATTTGATATGATCCGGGACCTGTTCGCATCTACATCGGATGCAAAAGCCAAGGGTTACAAAAAAGGACGGTTCAGCTTTAACGTAAAGGGCGGCCGCTGCGAAGCCTGCTCCGGTGATGGAATTATCAAGATCGAGATGCATTTCCTGCCGGATGTCTATGTGCCATGTGAAGTCTGCCAGGGAAAACGGTATAATCGGGAGACTTTGGAAGTAAAATATAAAGGAAAGAGCATCTACGATGTGCTGGAGATGACAGTGGAGGAAGCACTGGACTTTTTTGAAAATGTGCCGTTTGTCCGAAGAAAGATCCAGACGCTCTATGATGTGGGACTTTCCTATATTAAGCTGGGGCAACCGTCCACTACATTGTCAGGTGGAGAGGCACAGCGGATCAAGCTGGCTACTGAGCTGAGTCGAAGAAGTACAGGTAAGACGGTATATATTCTGGATGAGCCTACCACAGGACTTCATTTTGCAGATGTGCATAAGCTGACCGAGATCCTCCAGAGACTGGCAGAGGGCGGCAATACGGTGATCGTTATTGAACACAATCTGGATGTGATCAAGACTGCTGATTATATCATTGATATGGGACCGGAAGGCGGAGACGGCGGCGGAACGGTGGTTGCACAGGGAACACCGGAAGAGATTGCAGAAGTGAAAGAGTCCTATACAGGATACTATGTGAAACATTATTTGGAAAAAGCGACTTCTCAAAAACGATAAATTGATGTATGCTAATAGGTATGAAAAAAGAGACTTCAGGGGGAACAAGATGTTAACAAAGCTGGAAGAACTGATCGGCAAAGGGCATGTTTTGTATGATGAGCCTATGAAAAAGCATACCACATTTCGTGTGGGAGGACCGGCCCGTGCACTGGTGGAGCCAGGATCTGCAGAAGATGTAAAATCAGTGGTGGAGTTCTGCAAAAGTGAGCAGATCCCCTATTATATAGTAGGAAATGGAAGCAATCTGCTGGTAAGTGACAAGGGATATGATGGAGTCATTATTCATCTGTTCAAAAACATGTCCGCCATGCGGATTGAAGGAAATAAGGTCTATGTACAGGCAGGTGCGCTGTTGTCCAAAGTGGCTGTACAGGCAGGAAGAAAAGGGTTGACCGGAATGGAATTTGCTTCCGGGATTCCGGGAACCATCGGGGGCGCGCTGGTCATGAATGCAGGCGCTTACGGCGGCGAGATGAAGGATGTGGTTCGTCTGGTACAGGTGATGTGTGAGGACGGAAGCTTCCGGGAATACACAGGAGCTGAGATGGAATTTGGCTATCGCACCAGCCGTGTCTTACATGAGAAGAGTGTGGCGCTGGAAGCAGTGTTGGAGCTGACCCCGGGAGATCCGACAGCGATTCAGAACCGGATGGAAGAACTGAAAGAAGCAAGAATTACCAAGCAGCCGTTGAATTATGCAAGTGCAGGAAGTACCTTTAAGCGGCCGGAAGGATATTTTGCAGGAAAACTGATTCAGGATGCGGGACTCTCCGGATTTTCTGTGGGAGATGCCCAGGTATCAGAGAAGCACTGTGGATTTGTAATTAACCGTGGAGAAGCAACGGCTGCTGATGTGGCAGACCTGATCCGGAAAGTACAGGAACAGGTGTATGAGAAATTCCAGGTAAAACTGGAACCAGAAGTAAGAATGTTAGGTTTTTAAGATAAGAGAGGAAATGGAGACGAATGAGACTGGTGATCGTGACCGGTATGTCCGGTGCAGGAAGAACAACCGCATTGAAGATGCTGGAGGATGCAGGATATTTCTGCGTGGATAACCTTCCGGTTCCATTTATAGACAAATTTGCCGAGCTGACTGCTTCAGGAAATAGCGAGATCACAAAGGTTGCCATCGGTATTGACATCCGAAGCGGTAAATCCTTAAGCCAGCTGGAACAGATTTTGGAGCGCCTGACAGCAGAACATATTGATTATGAGATCCTGTTTCTGGATGCCTCTGATGATGTGCTTGTCAAGAGGTATAAGGAGACAAGACGTATGCATCCGCTGGCGGAATCTGGCCGTGTGGAGCAGGGGATCACGCTGGAGCGTGAACGGCTTGGATTCCTGAAAAAACATGCAGATTACATCATTGATACCAGTCAGCTCCTTACCAGGGAACTGAAGCAGGAACTGGATAAAATCTTTGTACAGAACCGGGAATTTAAGAATCTGATGATCACGGTATTGTCCTTTGGATTCAAGTACGGAATTCCGGCAGATGCGGATCTGGTCTTTGATGTCCGTTTCCTTCCAAATCCATATTATTATGAAAATCTTCGGAAACTGACCGGTAATGATAAAGAAATCCAGGATTTTGTCATGGGTTATGACATGGCGCATATTTTTCTGGACAAGCTGGAGGATATGATCCGTTTTCTGGTGCCGAACTATGTGCTGGAAGGTAAGAATCAGCTGGTAATCGCCATTGGCTGCACCGGTGGAAAGCATCGTTCAGTGACGCTGGCGAATAAATTATATGAGCGTCTGTCAGATCAGACAGATTACGGCATCAAGCTGGAGCATCGGGATATTGGGAAGGATGCCGCCAGAGGAAAATAGGTTCAGGAGGCACATATGTCCTTTTCTTCGGAAGTGAAAGAAGAACTTTCAGAGCAGATTGCAAGCGGGCGGCACTGCCGTCTGGCAGAGACTGCAGCGATCTTAAGTCTGTGCGGAAAGATCGTCATTACAGAAAATGACAGATACTGTGTAAAAATACAGACAGAAAACCTTGCAGTTGCAAGAAAGTACTTTACATTATTGAGAAAAACATTTAATATTAGAGCTGAGGTTTCTGTCAGGAAAGCAGAGAAGTCCGGTTTTACTCCGTGATCGTATCCAAGGATCCGGAAGCAAGGCGGCTTTTGGGTGAGACCTGTCTGCTGGATAAAGATGGAAACGTCTCTGAATGCATGTCACCTATGCACCATCGACTGTTGAGACAAAACTGTTGCAGAAGGGCTTTTATACGGGAGCATTTCTGGCAGTTGGTTCTGTCAGTGATCCGGAGAAATCCTATCACTTTGAGATCGTCTGTACAGTACCGGAAAAAGCGCGACAGCTGCAGGAGTTGCTGGCTTCTTATGATGTGGATGCCAAAGTAGTTCTTCGCAAACGTCATTATGTGGTGTACATAAAAGAGGGATCTCAGATTGTAGAACTTCTGGGGCTGATGGGGGCGCATATATCTCTCATGCAGTTGGAGAATGTACGAATTGTGAAGAGATGCGCAATTCGGTAAACCGAAAAGTAAATTGTGAGACGGCGAATTTAAACAAGACCGTATCCGCAGCAGTCAGACAGGCAGAGGATATCCGATATATACAGGAGAAGATCGGACTTGACAAACTGCCGATGGATCTGGAGGAGACAGCCAGACTCAGACTGGAGCACACAGAAGCCAGCTTAAAGGAGCTGGGGATATGTTGTCCCCGAAGGTGGGAAAGTCAGGAGTCAATCATCGTCTGCGAAAGCTAAGTCAGATCGCAGATGATTTGCGTGAAGGCAAGGAGGAGTAGTATTTATGATTAAGAAACCAATTATCATTCAGCTTGCTTCCGGACTGGAGCCGAGACCGGTGGCAGTACTGGTTCAGGTAGCAAGCCAGTACAACAGTAAGATTTATGTGGAAGATGGGGACCGCAAAGTCAATGCAAAGAGTATTATGGGAATGATGACACTTGGACTGAGTGCCGGAGAATCCGTGGTAGTATCTGCTGAGGGGTGAAGATGAGGCAGAGGCTATTGAGAATATCGAAAAATATCTGAGCAGCGGAAACTAAGCTGGAAGATAGATGGAATCGGGCAGGTTTTCCTGCCCGATTTATGCGTTACAGGGGAATTATAATTACAGCACAAGGAGGAAGGCGATGGACGCATATACAGAGTTTGCGAAAGTATACGATCTGTTCATGGATAATATTCCTTATGAAGAATGGGGAGCCTATCTGAAAGGACTGCTTCATGAAAACGGAGTGGATGACGGACTGGTACTGGAGCTGGGCTGTGGAACAGGTACGATGACAGAAATACTGGCAGAAGCCGGATATGATATGATCGGAGTGGATCAGTCAGAGGAGATGCTGGAGGAAGCAGCCAGAAAGAGAGAAGAATCCGGACATGAGATCCTGTATCTGTGTCAGGATATGAGAGAATTTGAATTGTATGGAACGGTTCGGGCTATCGTCTGTGTATGTGATTCCATGAATTATATTCTGGAAGAAGAGGAAGTGCTGGGAATCCTTACCTCCGCGGCCAGAAATTATCTGGATTATGGAGGACTATTTATCTTTGACCTGAATACAGAGTACAAGTACAAGGAGATCCTGGGAGAGCAGACCATTGCAGAGAACCGGGAAGAGAGCAGCTTTATCTGGGAGAACTATTATGATGAAGACAGCCATATTAACGAGTATAATCTGACCCTGTTCATCAAAGAGCATGGAGACCACTATCGGAAATACGAGGAGACTCCATTATCAGAAATCATATTCATTAGATACCATCGGAAGCTTGCGGAAATGTCCGGACTGGAATTACTTCCATATCTATGATGCATTTACCCATGAAGAACCAAAAGTTGATTCCGAGCGTGTGTATGTGGTATTGCGAAGACCCGGACAGCCAGAGTAAAGGGACAGAGGAAGCAAGGTACAGACAGTGATATAGAGTATGAGAGACAGGAGAGAATATGAAAGACTATATTGTAAGAGCAACAGCGGCGGATGATCAGATCCGCGCATTTGCCATCACATCCAGAGGACTGGTGGAAGAGGCAAGAACAAGACATAATACAAGTCCGGTTGCAACAGCAGCCCTTGGCCGTCTGTTAAGTGCAGGAGCCATGATGGGGGCTATGATGAAAGGGGATCAGGATCTGTTGACCTTACAGATCAAATGCAGCGGCCCGATCCAGGGACTGACCGTCACTGCAGATGCAAAAGGAAACGTAAAGGGATTTGTGGAGAATCCAGAAGTAATGCTGCCGCCAAACAGCAAAGGGAAGCTGGATGTGGGAGGAGCACTGGATCTGGGAATCCTGACCGTGATCAAAGACATGGGACTCAAAGAGCCTTACTCTGGTCAGACTGAGCTGAAGACTGGTGAGATCGCCGAAGATCTGACCTACTATTTTGCCAATTCTGAGCAGGTTCCATCTTCTGTGGGTCTGGGCGTTCTGATGGACAAAGACAATACAGTCCGTCAGGCAGGCGGATTTATCATTCAGCTTATGCCGTTCGTGGAGGATGGCGTGGTAGATAAGCTGGAACAGAAGTTAAACTCTATTGATTCCGTAACTTCATACCTGGATCGTGGATTTACACCGGAGCAGCTGCTCACAGAGATCCTGGGTGAGTTCGGTCTGGAGATCCATGACAAGATGGATGCACAGTTCCACTGCAACTGCAGCCGGGAACGTGTGGAAAAGGCGCTGATCAGCGTAGGAAGAAAGAATTTGAATGAGATGGTGCAGGATGGAAAGCCGATTGAGGTAAAATGTCATTTCTGCAATACCCCTTATACTTTGATGTGGAAGATCTGAAAAACATGATTAAAAGGAGTAAATAACATGGAGTACGGGTTCGTAAAGACAGCGGCGGTATCGCCGAAGATCCGGTTGCAGATCCGGTGTACAACGGAACAGAGATTATTCTGACTGATGAAGGAAACCTGGGAAAAGGCGCCCGTATCATCGTATTTCCCGAACTGTGCATCACTGGTTATACCTGCAGTGATCTGTTTCGTCAGGAGCTCCTGCTGAAGACAGCAAAAGAAGTGCTGATGGAGATCGTGGAAGCCAGCGCAGGAATGGATGGTCTGTTCTTTGTAGGACTTCCTCTGGAGAATCGCGGAAAGCTCTATAATGTGGCAGCAGCTTATTCGGATGGAGAGCTTCTGGGACTGGTTCCTAAGTCTTATATTCCTAATTACAGTGAGTTCTATGAGGCGCGTCATTTTACTGCTGCACCAGAAGGGTTAAGCTATGAAAGGTGGTCGGAAGAAGATGCAGTGCCATTTGGAACCAATCAGCTCTTCACCTGCCGGAGTATGCCAGAGCTGAAAGTGGCAGTGGAGATCTGTGAGGATCTGTGGACTCCCAATCCACCCAGTGTGCGTCATGCCATGCATGGGGCGACGGTGATCGTCAATCTGTCAGCCAGTGATGAAATCACTGGAAAAGACGCCTATCGAAGAGATCTGGTGAAACTTCAGTCCGGCCGCCTGGTATGCGGATATATCTATGCCAGCGCAGGAGAAGGAGAATCTTCTACGGATCTGGTCTTTGGAGGACATCATCTGATTGCAGAAAATGGTTCTGTCCTGGCAGAATCTGAGAGATTTACCAATGAGACGATCTACGGAGATCTGGACATAGAACGTCTGATCGGTGAAAGAAGACATTATACCACCTATGATGTGTCAGCTGCGCCGGATGGTTATATCGAAGTGGAATATGAGATGGATCCGGCAGATGCGCTATTTGATCGTTATGTGGACAAGGCACCATTCGTACCAGGAAGAAAAGAAGAGCGTGAAAAACGTTGTGAGGAAATCCTTGCGATCCAGTCCATGGGTCTGAAAAAACGTATGGAACATACCCATTGCCGCAGTGTGGTGATCGGTATCTCCGGAGGTTTGGATTCTACTCTGGCACTGCTGGTGGCAGCAAGAGCTGTGGATCGTCTGAACCTGCCCAGAACCTGCATTACAGCTGTGACGATGCCATGCTTTGGAACCACGGACCGTACTTACAACAACGCATGTGAGCTGACCAGACGACTGGGAGCAAACTTAAGAGAAGTAGATATTAAAGAAGCAGTTAACATTCATTTCCGGGATATCGGGCATGACAGCAGCGTACATGATGTGACTTATGAAAACTCTCAGGCAAGAGAGCGTACCCAGATCCTCATGGATATTGCTAATCAGACTTCCGGCATGGTCATCGGTACCGGTGATATGTCCGAGCTGGCACTGGGCTGGGCTACTTACAATGGAGATCACATGTCCATGTATGGTGTCAATGTATCTGTGCCAAAGACGCTGGTGCGCCATCTGGTTCGCTACTATGCGGATACCTGTGGAGATGAGAAGCTGACAGAAGTACTGCTTGACATTCTGGATACACCGGTGAGCCCGGAGCTTCTGCCGCCGGAAAATGGAGTCATTTCCCAGAAGACAGAGGATCTGGTAGGACCTTACGAATTACATGACTTTTACTTATATTATATGCTGCGTTTCGGCTTTGCACCGGATAAGATCTACTATCTGGCGAAACAGGCATTCAAAGGCGAGTACGACAACGAAGTGATCTTAAAGTGGCTGAAGACCTTCATGAGAAGATTCTTTGCCCAGCAGTTCAAGCGCTCCTGCCTGCCGGACGGACCGAAGGTCGGTACGGTGGCAGTATCTCCCCGTGGAGACCTGCGTATGCCGAGCGATGCATGCTCCAGAATCTGGATGGATCGGGTGGAAAAACTGGTTCCCTAGCATGCTAGTAGGAATGCATTAACAAAAACGCACAAAAAACAATGCATAAAATTATACAATATGCACAAATAAAAAAGTAGAATTTTTAAGAAAGACAGAAGAATTTTCTATGTTTTTTTCTCCTTCTGACTGGTATATTGTCATTAGTAACGGAGAGTTACAACATTCATTTGGGAGGTAGAATAACAATGAAAAGAAAAGCAGTAAGTCTTGTACTTGCACTGACCATGGTAGCTTCTGTAGTCGCAGGATGTGGCAGCAAACAGGAAGCAGCAACCACCGAGCCGGCAGCAGAGGAAACCACCGAAGCAGCTGAGGATACCACAGCAGCAGATACCGCTGATGCAGCAGCAGAGGCAGCTGGAGATGCTGATCTGGCAGACAAAAAAGTTGGTGTATGTATTTATCAGTTCTCTGATAACTTCATGACCCTGTTCCGTACCGAGCTGCAGAGCTATCTGGAGAGCAAGGGATTCAAAGCTGAGAACATTAAAATCGTAGATGGTGCTAATGACCAGGCTACCCAGTCCGGACAGATCGATAACTTCATCACTGAGGGTGTTGACGTTATGATTATCAACCCGGTTAACTCTTCTTCCGCAGCAACCATTACTGATAAAGTAGTTGCAGCAAACATTCCGCTGGTATACATCAACCGTGAGCCGGATGCAACTGAGGAGCAGAGATGGGCAGATGAGAACATGGATGTTACCTATGTAGGTTGTGATGCTCGTCAGTCCGGTACTTTCCAGGGCGAGATCATTTCTGATCTTGGACTTGATGCTATCGATCTGAACAAGAACGGTAAAGTTGATTACATCATGGTTGAAGGTGACCCGGAGAACGTAGATGCTCAGTATCGTACCGAGTTCTCTGTAAAAGCTCTTGAGGATGCTGGACTTGAAGTTAACTGCCTGACAGATCAGGTTGGTAACTGGCAGCAGGATCAGGCACAGCAGATCGTTGCTAATGCTCTTGGACAGTATGGTAATGATGTAGAAGTTGTGTTCTGTAACAACGATGCAATGGCTATGGGTGCTCTGCAGGCAATCCAGTCCGCAGGACGTACTGTAGGCAAAGATATCTACCTGGTAGGTGTTGACGCTCTGTCTGAGGCTCTTGAGGCTGTTATTGCTGGCAACCTGACCGGTACTGTATTCAACGATCACTTCTCTCAGTCCCACAGTGCAGCTGATGCAGCAATCAACTACCTGACCGGAGCTGGAAATGAGCATTACATTGGTTGTGACTATGTAAAAGTTACCCAGGACAACGCTCAGGAAGTTCTTGATATGGTTAAATAATTAATTCTGAAAATGGTGCGGGCGTTGGACAACGACGTCCGCATTTTTTAAGCTGATTGAAGAAGGAGAGCAAAATGGCTGAGTATAAACTGGAGTTGAAGGGCATCTGCAAGTCCTTTCCCGGCGTGAAGGCACTCGACAATGTACAGTTGTCAGTTCGTCCTGGCACAGTCCATGCGCTGATGGGAGAAAATGGTGCGGGTAAGTCCACTCTGATGAAATGTCTGTTTGGTATCTATAAGATGGATGCCGGAGAGATCTATCTGGATGGAGAAAAAATTGATATTAAGGATCCGGATGATGCTATGAGTAAAGGAATTGCCATGGTACATCAGGAGCTTCAGCCGGTTCTGGCTAGAAGCGTAGGCGAGAACCTTTTCCTTGGAAGATTTCCTACCAAGAATTATGGTCCGCTGAAAGTGATCGATCATAAGAAAATGTATGAAGATACGAAGATGTGGCTGGATGAGGTTGGTATGGATTTCGATCCGAAGGCTCAGCTGGGTTCTCTGTCTATCGGACAGATGCAGTCTGTTGAGATTGCAAAAGCAGTCTCTCATCAGGCAAAAGTCGTAATCTTCGATGAGCCGACATCTTCTTTGTCTGACAAAGAAGTAGATGCTCTGTTCCGTATTATGAATGATCTGAGAAGTAAAGGTGTAGCAATGATCTATATCTCTCACAAGATGGATGAGATCAAGAGAATTGCAGATGACATTACCGTCATGCGAGACGGTGGTTATGTAGGAACCTGGCCGGCAGCAGAGATGACCACAGAGCAGATCATTGCCAAGATGGTTGGTCGTGAGCTGACTAATGTATATCCTGACAAAGATAATGAGATCGGTGACGTAGTTCTTGAAGTCAAAGACCTGTGTTCCATTCATCCGAAGTCTTTCCAGCACGTAAGCTTCAAGCTTCGTAAAGGCGAGATCCTTGGATTTGGTGGACTGGTCGGAGCTCAGAGAACCGAGCTGATGGAAGGTATTTTTGGAATCCGTGGTGTGGCATCTGGTGAGGTCTACATGCATGGAAAGAAAGTGAATATTAAGCACCCTATTGATGCTATGAACGCAGGTATCGGTCTGATCACTGAGGACCGTCGTGGAAATGGTATCTTCGGATGTCTGTCTATTAAAGACAACGTAGGTGTTTCCGTATATAATAAGTATTTGAAAGCAGGATTTGTGCTTGACCACAAGAAGATCAATACAGTTGTGGATGATAGTATTAAGAAACTGAGAATCAAGACTCCCAGCATGAAAGAGCATATTGCAAACCTGTCTGGTGGTAACCAGCAGAAAGTTATTGTATCCAGATGGCTGGCAAATGACCCGGATGTGCTGATCATGGATGAGCCTACCCGTGGTATTGACGTAGGAGCAAAGCATGAGATCTATGAGATCATGAATGACCTGGCAAAACAGGGAAAAGCAATTATCATGATTTCTTCTGAGATGGCTGAGCTGCTTGGTATGTCTGACAGAGTCTGTGTAATGTGTAACGGCCGCCTGACTGGTGAGATCACTGAGAAAGAAGAGATGTCTCAGGCAAATGTTATGCAGTTTGCAACACAATTCTGATGCTGAAGGAGGATGAATAGAATGGAAAAGACAAAGCAGAAACAGATTACAGATTTTCTGATCAATAATGGTGTTATTATTGTTATGTTCATTCTGGTTATTGTAGCCGGACTGACAACCCAGAACTTTTTTACCTTGAATAACTTAAACAACCTGTTAAACAACATGAGTTTCCGACTGGTAATCGCACTTGGTATCGCAGGCTGCGTTATTACCGCAGGATGTGACCTTTCCGCTGGTCGTCTGATCGGTCTTGGCGGATGTATCTCTGGTGTACTGCTTCAGAGAATGGACTATTCCGGAAAATTTTTCCCGGATATGCAGCCTTTGAATGTATTCCTGGCAGCTTTGGTTGCAATGCTGATCTGTGCAGTATTCGGAACCATTACTGGTTTCTTCATTGCTTATTTAAGTGTACCGCCGTTCATCGCAACGCTGGCTACCATGGAGATTGTATATGGTCTGAACATGCTGTTCACAAACGCAACCCCGCTTGGTGGCTTTACCACTGAGTATACCAACGTAGGTAGTGGTAAGTTCCTTGGTCTTAGCTATCTGGTATGGATCGCACTGGTTGTAGCAGCCATTACCTGGTTCATCTTCAATATGACCCGTCATGGAAAATATATGTATGCAATCGGTGGAAACCCACAGGCAGCAGAGGTTGCCGGTGTTCCGGTAAAACTGACCCTGATCCTGATTTATATGAAAGCAGCAGCTATGTATGGTCTTGCAGGATTCATGCTGGGTGCAAAATCCGGTGGTGCTTCCGTACAGCTTGGTTATGGTTATGAGATGGAGGCAATCGCAGCATGTACTATCGGTGGTGTATCCGTTACCGGTGGACGAGGAAAAGTATCCTCCGCATTTGTCGGTGTTGCAGTATTCGAGCTTCTGAAGATCGCTCTGCAGTACATGGGTGTTAACGCAAATGCACAGTACATTGCAATCGGTATCGTTATCTTCGTGGCAATCTCTCTGGATATCAGAAAGTATGTGGCAAAGAAATAAAATACATAGTATAATAGATAGCGGCAGGACGCATAAGCGTCCCGCCGCTATTTTCATATATGCAGGAACATATGTTATAAGGGAGATTTTATGGACACAAATAACAGATACTCGGTACTTCTGGTGGATGATGAAGAGGACGTGATCCAGATTATTGTAAAAAAACTGGACTGGGAAGCAATGGGTCTTAAGATCATTGGACACGCGGCCAACGGGGTGGAAGCACTGGAACTGGCAGAGGAGCTGCAGCCAGACATTGTCATGACAGATATCAAGATGCCATACATGGATGGACTGACACTCTGCCGGAAATTAAAAGAATTATCAAGAACCATCCGGGTCATTATTTTTTCTGGATTTGATGAATTTGAATATGCAAAAGAAGCGATCAAGATGGACGCAGCAGAGTATCTGCTCAAGCCTGTCAATGCCGGTGAATTAAAGGAAGTATTTGAGCGGATCAAAGCAGATCTTGACCGGGAACGGGATGAGAAGCGGAATACGGATAAGCTGCGGGAATATTATATGGAAAGTCTGCCGGTCTTGCAGGAAAGCTTTTACATGGCATTGTTAGAGGGCCGTGTGGCAGCCAGACAGATTGGAAAATATGCGAAGGATTATCAGGTGAATCTGTCAGCTCCTTACTATGCAGTGACAGTTTTGCATATCAGTACGCAGTCATTGCCGGAGGAAGAGAGGGAAGATCCATTTCTGCTTGCCATGGCAGTGAAGAAGTATGCAGAGGAGCAGGTGGATGAACGGTGGAACAGCCGTTTTGTAATCTATCTGGGGGATATTATTATGATCTCACAGCTGCAGGAGAAGGATGATCTGATCGCTTATACAGATGAGATGGACCGTCTGTGCCGGATGGCGAGAAAGGTCTGCAATGCAAGAGTGACTGCAGGCATTGGATATCTGTGCGATAGTCTGGAGCAGATACCATTCTCCTATCAGGGCGCCAAGCAGGCAGTATCTTATCGAGTACTTTATGGAAATACCAGATCTATCAGTATCTCTGAGGTGGAACCGGGAGAGACAGCAGAACTACAGCGAGTGGATGCGTATGCAGATCTGATCCAGAGGATCATTAAGAAAATCCGTGTGGGCGAGGAGAACGTGCTACAGGAAGCGATTCATGATTTTATTCAGTGGCTCAACGAAGCACATCTTTCCATGCAGAATTACCGGATCGTTATGATGGAACTGATCTCCGAACTGGTGCGCTTCGCTGCCGGTCATGATCTGAGTATTGATAATGTATCAGGAACAGGGACGGATGCCTATCATCAGGCACTGCAGATGGAATCCACAGAGGCACTGGAGAAGTGGCTTCTGGATCTGTGCAGACATCTGCAGAGAGAAGTACTCCATGAGAGACAGGATTCTACGAAATCATTTGTGCAGAGCGCAGAAGAATATGTAAAAACAAACTATGCAGATCAGGATCTGAGTGTGGAAGTGATCTGCAAGAAGTTAAATGTAAGTGCTGCCTATTTCTCCACGATTTTTAAGAAAGAGACGGGAAAGACATTTGTGAGATATCTGACAGATTATCGGATGGAGCAGGCGGTGAACCTTCTGATGACAGGCAATGATAAGACCTATGTGATTGCTGAAAAAGTGGGATACTCGGAAGCCAATTATTTCAGCTATGTATTTAAGAAGCAGTTTGGCGTATCCCCGTCCAGATATCGTTCGGACAGACTGGAGAAGAAGTGAAGAAACTGACAGAACTCTTAAGTCTCAAGAAAAAATCAATATCGATCCAGGTGGGAATCGCCATATCCTTTACGGTTGTCGCTCTATTTGCCATGGGAGCTTTCGGTATTACCATGTACCATCTGTTCACTAACCGAATGGAAGCAATGATGTCTGAAAATGCAGTGCAGCTTCTGGATCAGACAGCGACCAATCTGGAAAGTTATCTTAAAAATATGCGTCGGATCTCGGATACCATGTATTATTCTGTGATCAAGGATAAGGATCTGGCATCGGAGGATATGGTGCAGGAGATGAATCTTCTGTATGATGCCAATAAAGAAAATTTAGTCAGTATTGCCTGTTATACCAGCAATGGTAATCTGGTAGAGGCAGTGCCGGTTGCCGGAGAAAAAGAAGATGTAGACGTGACAGAGCAGGAATGGTTCCGGGAAGCAGTGGGAAAGATGGAAAATTTTCATTTTTCCACACCGCATGTACAGAATCTGTTTGACGATGCCAATTATAGATATCACTGGGTGATCTCCTTAAGCCGTGCGGTAGAACTGACCAAGAGTGGAGATTCTGAACTTGGTGTTCTTCTGGTCGATATGAATTATTCCAGTATTGAACAGTTACTGGAAAAAGCAAATACCGGAATCAATGAAGAATATGTGTATCTGATGGATGGAAATGGTGAGATTATCTATCATCCCAAACAGAAGCTGATCTATGCAGGACTTTATGAAGAAAATAATGAAGAAATTGCTGCCTGGGATGATGGAAGCCATAAGGAGGATTTTGGGAGTGAGAACCGGCTGGTGACGGTGAAGACTGTCAGTTATACAGGATGGAAGATTGTCAGTGTGATTCCAAACAGTGTCTTTAATATGGGTATGTATGAGACAAGGCTGTTTTTCGTGATGTTGCTGATCATATCCATGCTGCTCATTATTTTTGTAAACCAGATGGTATCTTCCAGTGTGGCAAGTCCGTTGGAAAAGCTCAATGAGTCTGTGAAGGAATGGGAAGCAGGTAATATGAATCCGGATATTTATATTGGCGGATTTACGGAGGTCGAGCATCTGGGACGAACATTGAAATCCACAGTGGAGCAGATCCGGAAACTGATGGATGACGTGCTTCTGGAACAAGAGGAGAAGCGAAAAAGTGAGCTGGATGCACTACAGTCTCAGATCAATCCGCATTTCCTTTATAATACATTGGAGTCTATTACCTGGATGATCGAGGGAGAACGTTATGAAGATGCTGTGTTTATGATTTCTCAGCTTGCCAGCCTGTTCCGCATCAGTCTTAGCAAAGGACGGACGATCATTCGTGTGGAGGATGAAATCAAGCATGCTACCAACTACATGAATATTCAGAAGATCCGGTATAAGAATCGGTTCCATGTGGATTTTCAGATTGATGAAGAGATTCTGAACTGTTGTACTGTGAAGTTGATCGTACAGCCTCTTCTTGAAAATGCTATCTACTACGGCGTTGAAGGGATGGATGATGAAGGAGAGATCTTGGTACGTGGTTACAGGGATGGCGATGACGTATGTATCGAGGTCAGAGATAATGGTCTTGGCATGTCTGGGGAAATACTGGATTCTCTGTTAAAAGAAAACAGCAGAGTACCAAGGAAAGGTTCCGTGTAGGCGTGATCAATGTACATAAACGAATACAGATCCGCTTTGGAAAAAAATACGGGCTGGAGATCGAGAGCGAGCCGGATGAAGGAACGATGGTAAGAATTCGACTTCCGTATATCGAATATTCACCGGAGATCCTGGAATATCTGGATGGAAAGCGGACGAACAGACCGGAGGAGGGAACAGCAGATGAGAAGAAGTAAAGAAATATGGTATCTGCTGCTGTTTTCGCTTCTGATAGCAGCTGTGGCTGGATTGATCATGACAGTTGGGCGAAAGGAAGAAAAGAACAGTTATACGGTGTCTGTAATTGTAAACAACAGCAGTGACAGCCGGTGGACGTCTCTGAGAGAAGGAGCTGAAGCTGCAGCCAGAGACTACAATATACGTCTGAACTATGTAGCTACTGGAGAATTCTGGGGAAAGCAAAACGAACTGGAGATCATATACAAAGAACTGGAATCGGGTGTGGATGGCATGATCATTCAGATGTATGCAAGTGAAGGTGTCTATGAAGGGATAGAAGACAGGCTGCCAAGAGAAAAATGTGTACTGCTGGAGACGGATATTACCCCGGAAGAATATTATCAGACGGTTGGCCCGGACAACAAGGAACTGGGCAGTGTACTGGCTGAACGGATCTGCCAGGATTTCGGAGAAAATCTGACGGGAAAGACAATCGGTATTCTCTGTGGAAACACTGGTCAGATCGCTCTGAGACAACGACTGGATGGGTTGGAGGAGACGCTTCTGAAAGCGGGAGCAAAGATTCAGTGGAAGCTGGCAGAGATGGGTCGGAATCCAGACAAGAAACTATTTGAAGAAAAATGGAATCTGGGAGCTGATATTGTGATCGCACTGGAAAACAGTGAGACTGAGAGGGCAGTGGATTATATGCAGGAGAATCAGATATCTGTCAATAACTGTGTCCTGTATGGAGTGGGTAACTCAGAAAAGGTCGTCTATGAGCTTGATAAAGGGAGAATTCAGGCACTGCTGGTTCCAAATGAATTTCACATGGGGTATCAGAGCGTGAAAGAGCTGGCGACAAAGCTGGAGTATCATACAGCGGAAATGAGAAATGTGACGACAGGATATTTGATGGTGGACAGAGAACATCTTTATGATGCCGAGAATCAGAAGATCCTGTTCCCAATCGTACAGTAGGGGGGATAAAATGTTTGCGAAGAAAATGACGATAGCAGGACTTGCCTGCCTGCTGGCAGTAGAAGCCTCAGGCTGTGGAAATACAGGTGGAGGACAGGTCACCAGCATCAGGATCGGTGTCAGTGTCTATGATCAGTATGATACATTTGTTTCGGAAATGATCAATCATTTTAATGAATATGCCAGTGAAGTGTCTGCTTCCATGGATTCGAATGTGTCGGTTAATATTGATGTTTACAATGCGGCAGCCAGTCAGACCACACAGAACAATCAGGTGAAAACCATGTTGGAAGATGGGTGTGATATTATTTGCGTCAACCTGGTGGACCGTACAGAACCGGTAACGATCATTGATATGGCGGAGAAGAAGGATGTGCCGGTGATCTTCTTTAACAGAGAACTGGTGGAACAGGATCTGGAACGATGGGATAAGCTCTATTATGTGGGAGCTAAGGCATTTGAATCAGGAATTATGCAGGGGGAGATGGCTGCAGATATCTTCAAAAACGATCCTGCGGCGGACAAGAATGGAGATGGTGTGTTCCAGTACATTGTGCTGGAAGGAGAAGCAGATCATCAGGATGCCATTGTTCGGACAGAGTATGCTGTCAGTACAATTACGGATCAGGGCGTGCCAGTGGAAAAGCTGGGTTATGCCATCGCAAATTGGAACCGTGCACAGGCAAATACCAAAATGAGTCAGCTTCTGACGGAATACGGGGATCAGATCGAACTGGTGCTGTCTAACAACGATGATATGGCACTGGGGGCTGTGGACGCCATGAAAGCGGCAGGCATCGATCAGGCAGAATGGCCGGTGATCCTTGGAATCGATGGAACAGACGTGGGCCTTGCGGCGCTTAAGAACGGTGAGATCAGAGGAACAGTCTATAATGATAAGGAAGGACAGGCAGAAAAGATGTTTGATCTGGCATTCTGTCTGGCGAGGGGACTGCCTCTTGATGATCTGGGACTGGAAGATGGAAAATATATCCGGCAGCCTTACACGAAGCTGGAAGAGGTACCGGAAGAACAGGAGTAGAAAAATGGATCAGGATACAAAAAAAATGACAAGGACCGCCATCTATGTGGCGGCGGGCGGATACCTTCTGTATCTGGCATATCAGTTATTTGGCAGACTGTCTGAAAGCACAGGCTTATCTTATACGGTCAGCATGGCAGCCATGGTGCTGTTTGCAGCAGGCGGGGCAGGCATAATGATATTTGGCATTCGGCAGTTGATCTTACTGGCAAAGAATGGTGCCAGCGAGTTTGATAAACAGCCGGGTCCGTCAGAGCAGGATTTATCAGAAAATGTTTCGTCAGAAAACGAAGATAATTCTGAGAAATAAGGAATATAGAAAAGCCTCGTTCATATATTGGTAGAAAGTGGGTACAGAGGAGCCTGTCCCACAGGATCAATGTAGAAACGAGGTTTTTATATGGCAGAAACAGAATTTACGAATACGCCGCGCCTTCCGGCAGAGACGGGGCAGCTTCAGGTGCGCCTGATGGAGGAGCGGACACGCCGTCCGATCGGAGGTGTACAAATCCACATCACCTATGAAGGAGAGCCTGATGGAGAAGAGCGTGATGCGGTGACTGATGAATCTGGAATGACAGAGATAATCACCCTTCCGGCACCAAACCGTGATTACAGTACATCTATCTCTGAGCAGCAGCCTTATGCGGAGTATACCATTCGGGTAAATGCAGATGGCTATGAACCAACAGAGGTGGCTGGGACAGAGATCCTGCCTGACGAGACAGCCATTCAGGAGATTCTGATGAAGAGATCCGTGCAGACCGGGGAGTTTGACAGGATCGTGATCGGCCCTCACACGTTGTTCGGTAACTATCCACCCAAGATCGCAGAGTCGGAGATCAAGCCGATGACTGAGTCAGGAGAGATCGTCTTAAGCCGGGTGGTGATTCCAGAGTATGTTATCGTCCATGACGGCGCTCCGTCGGATTCCAGTGCCCGTAATTACTGGGTGCGTTACCGGGATTATATTAAAAATGTGGCATCCAGTGAGATCTATGCTACCTGGACAGATGCGGCCATCCGGGCCAATGTGCTGGCAATCATGTCATTTGTGCTTAACAGAGTTTATACGGAATGGTATCGCAATCGTGGCTATGACTTCACGATCACTTCTTCTACTGCTTTTGACCAGAAATGGATCTATGGAAGAAATATTTACCAGAATATTTCCAATATTGTAGATGAGGTATTTGGAAATTATCTGTCACGGCCTAATGTGAAACAGCCGATCCTGACCCAGTATTGTGATGGACGGCAGGTATCCTGCCCGGGTTGGATGACGCAGTGGGGTTCTCAGAGTCTGGGAGAGCAGGGATATTCTACGATTGAGATTCTGCGGTATTATTATGGAGAGAGCATCTATATCAATACAGCAGTGGAGATCTCCGGTGTTCCGTCCTCCTGGCCGGGATATGATCTGAGTGTGGGCTCCAGCGGAAGCAAGGTTCTGCAGATGCAGGAACAGCTCAATGTGATTGCAGAGGCATATCCGGCATTGCCCCGGGTGGATACAGACGGTATCTATGGACCGGCTACACAGGCGGCTGTGGAGAAATTTCAGTCGATATTTGGATTGCCTGTAACTGGCATTGTTGACTATCGGACCTGGTACAAAATCTCAGAGATCTACGTGGGAGTGTCCAGAATTGCGGAGCTTCGGTAAAAAATCCTTTTCAATTTGAAAAAAATTGGGTATAATCATAACATGAGCCTTGACACAGGACAAAATAAGATGCATTATTTCAGATAGACTTGTTTAGAAAAAGAACGAAAGGGGAAACGTATATGGCAGGAACTGATATTGGAATTGACTTGGGAACAGCCAGCATCCTTGTTTACATCAAAGGGAAGGGCGTTGTACTGAAAGAGCCGTCTGTCGTTGCATTCGACAGAGATACAAATAGAATTAAAGCGATCGGAGAGGAAGCGCGTCTGATGCTTGGCCGTACACCGGGCAATATCGTGGCAGTCCGTCCGCTGCGTCAGGGAGTCATCTCTGATTTCACGGTAACGGAAAAGATGCTGGATCATTTTATTAAGAAGGCAGTTGGAAAGAAGACGTTCCGTAAGCCGAAGATCGCTGTCTGCGTACCGAGCGGTGTTACTGAGGTAGAGAAGAAGGCAGTTGAGGATGCTACTTATCAGGCAGGCGCAAGAGAAGTATTTATTATTGAGGAGCCGATCGCAGCAGCTATCGGAGCCGGTATTGATATTTCCAGACCTTGCGGAAATATGATCGTGGATATCGGTGGTGGTACTACAGATATCGCTGTGATCTCTCTGGGCGGTACCGTTGTCAGCACATCTGTAAAGATCGCCGGTGATGATTTTGATGAAGCGATCGTACGTTATATGCGTAAGAAACATAATCTTCTGATCGGTGAGAGAACCGCAGAGGATATTAAGATCAAAGTAGGAAGCTGTTATCCGGGAACAGAGCCGAAGACTCTGGATGTCCGTGGACGTAACCTGGTGACTGGTCTTCCGAAGACGGTAACTGTTTCTTCTGAGGAGACAGAGGAAGCTCTCAAAGAGGCAACTGCACAGATCGTGGAAGCTGTACACAGCGTACTGGAGCGTACACCACCAGAGCTGACTGCAGATATTGCAGAACGCGGTATCGTTCTGACCGGAGGTGGAGCACTGCTTCGCGGACTGGAAGAGCTGCTGGAGTCCAAGACTGGTATCAACACTATGACCGCAGAGGATCCAATGCAGTGTGTAGCTGTAGGAACAGGTAAGTTCGTAGAGTTCCTGTCCGGCCACAGAGAAGAGGAAAGAAAAAAACTGTAAGTAATTCAGAACCATGTGAATGTGGTTCTGAATATATCATACCGTCTATCAAGGACATGGCAGTGCGCCATGTCCTTTTCACACAAAATCCATGACAGGAGCGGGGATGGAAGTACGAAAGGGATATGTGGAGCACATTGTGTTCCGCAACAATGACAATGGGTATACGGTGTTCCAGCTGGTCAGTGAGGAAGAAGAACTGACCTGTGTGGGACTTTTTTCTGTGCTTGCAGAAGGGGAACTGGTACAGGTCAGCGGATATATGAAAGAACATCCGTTATATGGAGAGCAGCTTCAGGTGGAGCAGTATGAGCTGCTGGCACCGGAAGACGAGACAGCCATGGAGAGATATCTGGGAAGCGGAGCTATCAAAGGGATCGGAGCTGCCATGGCGGCGCGTATGTCCGCAGATTCAAAGGGATACCTTCCGCATTATTGAAGAAGAACCGGAGCGCCTGGGAAGTCAAGGAATCAGCGAGAAGAAGCCATAGATCTCTGCCCAGATGGAAGAGAAGGATCTGCGTCAGGCCATGTTCCTGACCAGTATGGATTTCAGTGCCGCTGGCAGTGAAGATCTATCAGCAGTATGGCAACCGGACCTATCAGGTAGTGGAGAGATCCGTATCGTCTGGCTGATGATATTTCCGGCATAGGATTCAAGATTGCAGATGAGATTGCCAGCCGGATCGGCATTCATACAGATTCCGATTATCGAATCCGCAGCGGTCTGCTCTATGTGTGTTACAGGCCACCGGAGAGGACATACCTGTCTTCCGAAGGAGAATCTGCTGCACAGAGCATCTGTACTTCTGGGCGTGGAGGAAGAGCAGATGGAGACCCAGCTCATGAATCTTTGTATGGATCGGAAGCTGGTCATGAAAGAGCAGAATGGAAAAGTCATGGTCTGGTATGGACGAGTATTACTATATGGAGCTGAACGTGGCCAAGATGCTGCATGATCTGAATCTGGAATGTGAGATGGAAGAAAGCCAGATCGTGAAAAAGCTTTCTAAAGTGGAAGCAGGCATCGATCACTCTGGATGAGATGCAGCGAAAAGCAGTGGTGGAAGCAGTGAAAAATGGTGTGCTGGTCATCACGGGAGGACCTGGTACCGGTAAGACGACCACGATCAATGCCATTATCCGGTATTTTTGAGACGGAGGATATGGAGATCCCTGGCGGCACCTACAGGCCGCGCAGCCAAGCGGATGACGGAAGCCACCGGCTGGGAGGCAGTGACGATCCACCGGCTTCTGGAGCTGTCTGGGGTGCCTTCTGACGACCAGCACAGCCTCCTTTGAGCGGAATGAAGAAAATCCGCTGGAAGCGGATGTGATCATCATTGATGAAATGTCCATGGTAGACATTTTCCTGATGAATGCCTTGCTGAAAGCTGTCAGTGTGGAACCAGACTGATCCTGGTGGGTGATATCAACCAGCTGCCAAGTGTCGGTCCGGGCTGTGTGCTGAAGGACATTATCAGAGCCGGAAGCTGTCCGGTAGTACAGCTGACCAGGATCTTCCGTCAGGCAAGCCAGAGCGATATTATTGTGAATGCCCACAAGATCAACCGGGGCGAGCATGTGACATTGGATAACCAAAGCCGGGATTTCTTCTTTTTGCAGCGGGACCCCAACGTCATTCTACGCGTTGTGCTTGCTCTTGTGCAGGAGAAGATGCCCAGATATGTGGATGCAAGACCTACGGATATTCAGGTACTGACGCCTATGCGAAAGGAAGCCTGGGAGGTGGAGAACCTGAACGAGATGCTTCAGAGATATCTCAACCCGCCATCTCTGAGAAAATGAAAAGGAGACTGCCAGAGGGCGGTTCCGCGAAGGCGATAAGGTTATGCAGATCAAGAATAACTATCAGATCGAGTGGGAAGCAAGGAACCGCTATGGAATCGCCATCGACAAAGGAACGGGTATTTTCAATGGAGATATGGGAATCGTGCAGCAGATCGACCTTCTGGCAGAGACCATGGAAGTGCTGTTTGACGATTATCGCACAGTCACCTACAGCTTTCAGATGCTGGAAGAACTGGAGCTTGCCTATGCGGTGACGATCCACAAGTCCCAGGGAAGTGAGTACCCTGCAGTGGTGATCCCGCTGCTTACAGGGCCGCGGATGCTTATGAACCGTAATCTTCTGTATACAGCAGTTACAAGAGCACGCTCTTGTGTGACACTGGTGGGAAGTCCGGAGACGTTTGCACAGATGATCGACAATGCCAGCGAGCAGACCAGGTACAGTGGACTGTATGACCGGATCAGAGAGGTGGAAGGATGCGAATAAAAGAAATTTTAATAGGACTTTTATATCCAAAAAGATGTCCGGTGTGCCATGACGTGGTAGAGGACAAGGGGGAGCTTGTCTGCAGGATCTGCAGAACGAAGCTTCCCCTTGTACGGCAGCCTGCCTGCAGGAAGTGCGGCAAACCGCTTCTGGAAGAAGAGCGGGAATATTGTCAGGACTGTACCAGAAAGCATCATGAGTACCGGCAGGGACGGGCAGCATTTATATACGATGAGAGGATGCGCCGCTCCATAGCAAAATTCAAGTATGAAGGCAGACGGGAATATGCTGCATTTTACGCAGAAGAGATCGTAAGAAGCTGTGGAAGAGAAGCCGCACTCTGGCAAGCACAGGCACTGGTTCCTGTTCCGCTGCATCCATCCCGCAGACGGAAGCGGGGGTTTAATCAGGCAGAGGTGCTGGCAGAGGAACTGTCACGATGGATGGGGATTCCCGTGGAACGTAAAATATTGATCCGCAGCAAGAAAACCAGAGCGCAGAAGCAGTTGAACGATCAAGAACGTGTATCAAATCTTAAAAATGCCTTTTCTGTCAGAAAAGGATCCATTCCCCCTAAGACAATCATATTAGTAGATGACATTTATACCACCGGCAGCACGATTGATGAAGCGGCAAGGGTATTGCTGGAAAATGGTGCACAGACTGTATATTTTTTATGCATTTGTGTTGGAAGAGGAAGTTAATTGTGTTATACTATAGTCTATATGAGGTGGAGACAGTAGTATGATTAATGAAGAGAAGGTCATTTTAATGACACATGCCTCCCTCTATGAGAATGGAGAAGGCAAGAAACAGATGAAGATCGCCGACTACTACAGACATGACTATATCAGCGTCAGACTTCTGCTCGGCTGGTTCTGGGGAACGGTCGGTTTTGTTGCCATGCTGGCATTATGGGTCTTCTGCAAAATGGAATACTTAATGGAAAATCTTCATAATATGGATCTTAAGGGATTTGCAACTACGATCGTTGGGCTGTATGTGGCAGCAATGGTCATATACTTAGGATTCCTCTATGGAGTCTATTCGTTCCGCTATCAGGCGGCTAAAAAGAGTGTGGGAGCATATTCCCATACGCTTCAAAAAATCTCTGGGATCTATGCAAAAGAGGAAAAAATGAAGGATGCTGGATCTCTGACGGAGGAAATGGACCATGACGGAACTACTTGAGATGAAGCAGCGGCTGAAGATCTTTTACGGAAAATATGATGTATATCTGAAGCCTGCGTTAAAATTTTTACTGGCATTGTTTGCCTTTTTCATGATCAACGAACAGATCGGATTTATGCAGAAGCTATCGGGACCGGCGGTGTCTTTATTGCTGGCACTTTTGTGTTCTTTCCTTCCGGTCAATATGATTGCTGTATTTGCAGGACTTTTAGTGTGTGCCCATGCATATGCATTGTCACTGGAAGTATTCGCCATGGCAGCCGGGCTTCTGGCGGTTATGTATATTCTGTATTTCAGAGTATCGCCCAAATACGGATATGTACTGGTGCTGACGCCCATAGCATTTTTACTGAAGATTCCATATGCGGTTCCGCTGACCATGGGACTGCTTGGCGGACCGGCCTGTGTGGTGCCGGTAGCCTGCGGAACGGTTTTTTATTATTTGATTTATTACATGAAGAACAATGAGGCCATGCTGGCAAGCTCGGAGACCGAACAGATGACTTCCAGACTTAGTTATCTGGTGGAAAATGTGCTGAATAACAAGATAGTGATCCTGACAGTGCTGGTATTTGCCGTTGTCCTGATGATCGTCTATGCGATCCATCGCCTGAGCGCAGATCATGCATGGCATATTGCGATCGGAGCCGGAGCGGTGACGAATATAGTCCTGTTCCTGGTAGGAGCACTTGTGATGCAGGTGAAAGTGCCGATCATTCAGCTGATTCTTGGTACGCTGGTGTCCATCGTGATCGCCATGGCTGTGGAGTTCTTTGTATTCAGCGTGGACTATTCCAGAACAGAGTATGCGCAGTTTGAAGATGACGAATATTATTATTATGTGAAAGCTGTTCCGAAGATGTCGATTGCGGTTTCGGATAAGCAGGTGAAGAGGATCAACACCAGACACCGCACCGGTCAGCGGAAGCGTCACTAAGCAAAGTATAAGAGGAAAAACAGACAGAAAGGTTGTGAAGAGATGATACCAGAATGGATGGATCAGTATGTGTCCATGGCGGCATTGAATATTACTTGGTCAGATGTGGTCGAGATTCTTATATTGGCATTCATTATTTATCATGTGATGATATGGATCAAATCAACCCGCGCCTGGAGTCTGATGAAGGGATCTGCGGTTCTGTTTGCGCTGCTGATCCTGGCATATGTGTTCCATATGAACACGATCCTGTGGATCGCCAAGAACTTCTTCAGTCTTGGAATCATGGCGGTCATTGTAGTATTTCAGCCGGAACTTCGCCGGGCCCTGGAACAGCTGGGTGAGAATAACCTGCTGACATCCATCGTGCCTTTTGACAACAGCCGGAAAGTAGAAGAGACGTTGACAGACCGCACCATCGGAGAACTGGTAAAGGCCTGTTTTGAGATGGGAAAAGCACGGACAGGAGCATTGATCGTTCTGGAACAGGCAGTAAGCCTGCAGGAATATGAGAGAACGGGGATCTCTATTGATTCTCTGGTATCCAGCCAGCTGATCCTGAACATTTTTGAGAAAAATACACCCCTTCATGATGGTGCGGTGATCATGTCAGGCAATCGGATTCGTTCGGCAACCTGCTATCTGCCGTTATCAGATAATATGACGCTTAGCAAAGCATTGGGAACCAGACACCGGGCGGCAGTCGGTGTCAGTGAAGTCAGCGATTCTCTGACTATCGTAGTGTCTGAAGAGACTGGTTCTGTATCGGTGGCAAGAGGCGGAAGACTTTTAAGGAATCTTAATCAGGAGCAGTTGAAGAAGCAGCTTCAGGCACTGCAGCCAAAGACCGATGACAGCCGCAAGATCAGGCTCTGGAAAGGACGGGGAAAGAATGAAAGCAAAGATATTTGATAATCTGTTGTTTAAGATCCTCGCATTGCTCATGGCAGTCCTTCTGTGGGTCGTAGTGGTTAATATTGATGATGCGGTGTCTTATAAGAAGATCAGTGGTGTGAAGGTCAATCTGATCAATACAGATGTGCTGACGTCCCAGGATCAGACAATCCGGGTGGAAGAGGGAACCGATATCGTGAATCTGACGGTCTATGCCCGTTCCTCTGTGTTAAAGAGTCTGAAAGCAGAGGATTTTTCTGCCACTGCGGATGTGAAGAAGGATCTTCTCTATGACAACATGGTGAAGATCGGAGTCAGCTATGTGGGAAGTCTGCCATCCAGCAGCATTCAGAAGATTGAGCAGGATCGCAGCAATGTGCTGGTCAGCATTGAGAAACAGGTGACCGAGCAGTTCAAGGTAACTGCCAAATATACAGGAGAGCCCAGTGACGGACTGGTACTTGGTTCTCTGGTTCCGGAGCAGTCTCTGGTAGAGATCACGGGACCGGAATCGGTGGTTGAGAAGATCAAACAGGTAGTAGCAGAGGTAGATATTACCGGAATTACTGGTACGGCAGTGAGAAGCTGTAGTCTGAAGCTTCAGAACAGTGATGGGGATGCTATTGAGGGCACTTACCTGGATTATGTAGGTAAGAACGGGGATTTTGAAGTGACGGCAACTACATTGAGCACCAAGCTGGTAGGCATCAGCTTTGATGTGAGTCAGGCAGCACCGGAGGGTTATGGGCTGTTATCCATTTCCTATAAGCCGGAGACTGTGACCATTGCCGGAGAGAAGACAGCACTGACCGCTATCTCGAACCTGGAGATCCCGGCGGAAGCATTGAATCCGGAAGGCAAGACCGGAAGTGTGCAGAATACGGTAGATATCAGTCAGTATCTGCCGACAGGCATTCAGATTCCGAAGGAAGATGATAAGAGTATTGTGGTGACTATGGAGATCCAGGAGCTTGAGACTGCGGATTATGCATTTGCACCGGCGCAGATCAATTATGACAATCTGCCAGATGGACTGACCGTGGACAAGGATGAGAGCCATACACTGGAGATCCCGATCCGGGGCATGCAGCACGATCTGGCGACCCTTTCCATGGATGCTGTGGAGGTTCATGCAGATCTGAGCAGTTACAGGAAAGCAGGTACTTATACGGTGCCGGTGGCCGTCACATTACCGGATGGATTTTCCTGTCCTTCCGATTTGACGGTGGATGTAAAGCTTGAAAAAGCAGATTAAAAAGAAGGAAAACAGATGAGACAGGGGAACTGCGGATAACAGCATCCCCTGCCTTTGTTGTTACATGAGGATGTGAAAAATGCGGAATCTGGAGAACAAGAAAAAATATCTGGCCATCTGGCTGCTGATCTGTCTGGCCGTGGTACTGATAGGTACAGCGATCCCGGTAAGAGAGGCACGGTCTTTGGGACTTTCCGGAGCCAATCAGGCCAATTTAAAATCAGCAACAGAAGAACTGACAGAGGGACATGAGCTGATATTTCAGGTGGACATGCCTTCGGAGACAGCCAGTCAGATTGGATTTTTCTTTACAATAAATAAACATCAGTTTACAGAAGGCGAGCTGTCGATCTGTGCATACGACGGGGAGGAGCAGATCGGTAAGACCGTTACTCCACTTGTAGATATGGAAGCAGATCAGTTCTTGTTTGTGAAGTTTTCCCGTTGTCCTAAGACTCTGACAGTGCGGATATCTTCTGACGCGCCGGAGACAGGACCTTCTGTGTGGCTCAATGAGGTCACGGTCAATCCGGGAACGGCACAGATGGATGGAGAATCTATAGAGAAAAGTCTGGTCTACAATCTGACATATACCGTCATGGTACACAGGTTCCAGAAGCCGATGCTGATCGGACTGATCCTGCTGCTGGGAGGTATCGGAGTCTACGGAGCAGGCGGATTTGTACGACCTGTGAAAAAGGAAAAGATAAAGCTGCCAAAGAAAAAAGGCAATCGAGTACGTCAGATGATCGGTCTTGGCTGTACCGTGCTGGCAGTGGCACTGATCTTCTTCTATCTCTATGATACGAAGATCCGAATCGCGCAGAATACAACAGAGCGGGTAACAATACTGGAGCCAGATGGGGAGACACAGGAAATCACCGAAGAGAACGCATATTATCGACAGCTGGTGCATCCAGAACAGGATTCACTGACAGGTCTTGGTGTGCGGTTCTTTGTGGAAGCGGATAACACATTGACGGATGAGGGAATCATGCATGCCAGAGTGACAGATCTGTCGATAGGACAGGTCATGTGTGAGACAGATGTGGCTGCATCCTCCTTTATTTCCGGGGAATATGTGGGACTTCTGTTTGACGACTCTCAGACTGGCGTGGCAGATCATGACTACGAGATCGAACTTACTTTTTCGCCGGAGCTTCTGAACCGGGGCTTAAGTCTGATGACCAGCGAGGAAGGAGCCTGCGTCTGTGCGTACCTTTATTTTAATATTTTCCTGAAGAAATTTTTCTTCTTTTTATTTCTGGGTGCTGAAGCCTTTGCCTGCCTGTTTGTATATCTGACTTTTATACGGAAGACAAAGCTTACCACCGTGTTTTTAGTGACGGTACTGTTCCTGGGACTGGTGTACAATGTGCTTCTCACCCCACAGATGGTGCCGGATGAAGCGAAGCACATAGATATGGCTTATCGGTATAGCAACGAGTTGCTGGGATACGAATCTCTGGGAGATACCACCTGCCTTATGAGAGCAGACGATGCGGCCATTGATTTTACATCCTCGCCGACCATTCATAATTACAGAAATGTATATTATGAACTGTTCTCTAAAGTGACAGATGACCGGATGGTAGAGACAGAGATCAACAGTAATATAGAAGGTAGCTTTCTGTTCTATGCGCCGGCGGTACTTGGCATGACGTTCGCCCGCCTGCTGGGACTGGGAACGGTTCCGATGCTGCTGATCGCCAGATACTTGAATCTGGTGGCATTTGCCCTGCTGGCATGGTTTGGCATGAAGCATCTGCCATTTGGGCAGATGACCTTGTTTGTGCTGGCGATGTTACCGGTCAATCTACAGCAGTGTACATCCTTTTCCCATGATGCGATCACCCATGGGATACTCCTGCTCTATGGATGCCTTTGTCTGGAAGCTATTTACAAGGAAGAGAAGATGACCGGTCAACGGATGCTTCTGCTGGAAGTGATGGCATTGCTTCTGTTGTACTGTAAGAATGGAAGCTATGTGCCGCTTTGCCTGCTTCCAATACTGATCCCGGCGGCTCGGTTTGCCGGAAAACGGGAAAAATATCTGTCTGTGGGGGCGCTGGCAGGCATTCCACTGCTGCTTGCATTTGCAGGAAAGCATATGACAACAGTCAGCGGAATCGTCACGACGACCGCGGCAACCAGCGTGGTCAGCACCGGAGATGGAACAGAATTTCTGACCGGTTATACCATTGGATATTTTCTGAAGGATCCGTTGGAATTTGTCTATATGATGGCAAATACATTTTTTGATAAGATTGGATTTTATCTGGAGTCACTGGTGGGTTATAAGCTTGGCTGGGTGGAGATCGAGACCTCTATGTTGGTGGTTCTGCTGTTCTGGTTCCTTTTGTTCTTGACGACGCTGGATACACAGGAGAAACAGGTGCGGATCCGTGGTTTTGAACGGTTCTGGATGATCTTCCTGTGTCTGGGTTGCACGGGGCTCATTCTTCTTGGCATGTTGTTCCAGTGGACACCTATGGGACATGTCTCCATTGAAGGGGTGCAGGGAAGATATTTTCTGCCGTTTATGCTGATCCTTCTGACAGCCGCAAGAGGCAGGTGGATCAGTCTGACCACGCGGATTGACCGGGGAATTGCAGCAGCTGCTGTGTCTGGCCAGCTTCTGACGATCATGTATGTGATCAAACAAGTGACGACGGTTTAACCTAAGAAAGAGGATAGATTATGGATAAAAAAAGACTGGCAATCAATATGGCTGCCCAGCTTCTGGCTTTTGCAGTCAATATGGGGATCAGCTTTTTCCTGGCACCCATTATTGAGGCGCAGATGGCAAATACGTATGGATTTGTGACGCTTGCCAATCAGTTTGTACTGTATGCCCAGATTGTAGTATCGGCGCTCAACACCATGGCAAGCCGTTTTGTGACGATTCACATTCATCGTGGGGAAGAGCAGGAGGCGAGAGAATATTTCTCCTCTGTATTTTTCGGGAATGTGATCATGGCTGGCATTTTCCTGCTGCCGGCACTGGTGATCGTGATCTTTATGGGGAACTTGCCGTTCCTGCATGTTCCGGCGGATGCTCTGCATGATGTACAGCTGTTGTGGGCGTTTGTATTTTTGAACTTTTTCCTGAGCATTATCATGTCTATTTACAGTGTATCCACTTATGCCATGAACCGGTTGGACCTCACATCCATCCGAAGCATGTATGCGGATATTTTGAGAATTATTTTCCTGTTTGGAACATTTCTGTTGTGGAGACCGGCTCTGTGGCTGGTGGGTGCAGCATCTCTGATCAGTACCTGCTACACAGCGTTCTGGAACCGCAGATATACGAGACAGCTTCTGCCAGGTATCACGGTGCGTCGGCAGGACTTCCGGTGGAAAAAAGTGTGGGAGCTGATCTCTCTGGGGGCATGGAATTCTCTGACCCGTCTTGGACAGCAGCTTCTGGACGGTGTGGATATTCTTCTGTCAGGTGCGCTGATCCTGGATGAGAGTGCTTCCATGACCATGCTGTCTCTGGCAAAAATGGTACCTACAGCTATCTCCAGCCTGATGGGCACGGTAGTGGGTGTCTTCAATCCCCAGATCACCATCGCATACGCAGAAGGTGACAAGGAAAAGCTGGTGGACATTATCAAGAGCTGCAATCGGATCCTGATTTTTATTATGAGCATTCCCATTGCATTTCTAACGGCTTATGGAAGAGATTTCTACGCACTGTGGCAGCCAACGAAGGATCCTGATATGCTGCAGAGACTGTCTTTGCTGGCAGTAGGCGTGCTGTATGTAAGTATGAGTATTCAGGTGCTCTATCATGTATTTATTATTACGAAGAAAGTAAAATGGAACTCTTTAGTGGTTCTGGGATCGGGAATCTGTTCTTCGCTCCTGTCACTGATCCTGTTGTCAAAGACAGATCTTGGCGTGGCCTGTTTCCCTCTGTCCAGCATGCTTACCGGAGTTCTCCGGAATATGATCTTTACACCGATCTATGCGGCAAGATGTCTGGAGATCCGCTGGAATCGGTTTTACAGTGATATTTTCCTTGGTTTTGCGTCCATTGGTACAATTACTGTGCTTGGACTTCTGTCCAGAATGATTGTTCCGATCCATTCCTGGATAATCTTATTGTTGACAGGTGTGGTCATGGGACCGCTGGCACTGCTGGTGAATTTCTTTGTGATCCTGCGTAAACAGGAGAGAAACATGGTCATTGGCATGGTTCGTTCCCGGCTGAAAGGAGAGGCTTAAAGAGACATGTACAGTGTAGTCATTCCGGTGTACAATGTAAAAAGCAGTCTAAAACGATGTGTGGATTCCTGGCTTGCCCAGAGCAGGTCAGATCTGGAGCTTCTGCTGGTGGATGATGGTTCCACGGATGGAAGTGCCGGACTTTGTGATGAACTGGCAGACAGAGATCCAAGAATCCGTGTGATCCATCAGAAGAACAGTGGAGTCTCCGCTGCACGAAATGCAGGAATTCAGGAAGCCTGTGGGGAGTATGTACTCTTTACAGACAGTGATGATTATGTGGCGGTGGATTATCTGGAAAAGATGGCAAACTGTGTGGATAACGCCGGCGCAGATCTGGCCTTATGTGGATTTCATCATCTATTTGAGGGCGCAGATATTCCCAAGAGTCCCCGAAGCGGCGTCTGGGAACTGCAGCATTTTAAAGAGATGTTTCTGGAGCTTTACAGCATGAGCTATCTTAATATGCCCTGGAATAAATTATACCGAAAAGACTTGATGGGAACATTTGATACATCCTTAAGTCTTGGGGAAGACCTGTTGTTTAATCTGAATTATCTGAGCAGATGCAGAAAGATAGCAGTGCTTTCTGACAAGCTTTGTTATTATATTCAAGATCTTCAGAAGACCAGTCTTTCATCGGTGGTGAGAACGAACCGGCTGGAGCTGGCGCGCAGAGTCTGTGAGGCTGCGGAAGCATTCTACGAGAAGACATGGGGAGAGCACTGTCCGAATGGACAAATCTTTACACGCTATATGAATGAAGTACTGGATGAATGTGAAAAGCTGCCCTTGCAGAAAGAACTATCTTATCAGGAGAAGATTGAGACAATCCGACAATATGCTCAGGATGACTGGGTGAGAACCCGTGGAGGAGAAGCAAGGCTTACCCTTACGGATTACCGGATATTATTTCCGTTTCTCCGAAATAACAGACCCCGAATGGTCTATGCATTATGTGTTATGAGAAACTGGCTGGTAACGATCGTTCATTGGATACGGAGGAGAGAAAGATGACAGAACCTTTAATCAGCATCATAGTACCGGTGTACCGGGTGGAAAGCTATCTTTCCCGTTGTGTGGACAGTCTGCTTGCACAGACCTATCAGAATCTGGAAATCATCCTGGTGGATGATGGGTCTCCGGATCAGTGCCCGCAGATCTGTGAAGATTATGCAAAAAAAGAGGAACGGATCCATGTGATCCATCAGGAGAACCGAGGGCTTTCCGGTGCCAGAAATGCTGGCATCGATGTGGCAAAAGGTGAGTATCTGGCATTTGTGGATTCTGATGATTATGTGTCGGATGACTATATTCAGGTTATGTATGATGCGATCAAGGCCACAGGCTGTGCAATCAGCCAGTGCCGTTTTACTTATACAAAGGGAGAAAAGCTAAAAGAGAACCGTGGAACCGGTGCTTTTCGAATCTATCGCGGCAACAGCCTGATGGAAAAGCTTTACGGAAATGAAGAGGAAGCTACCTGGTTTGTGGTGGCATGGAACAAGCTGTATCGCAGGGATCTCTTCGAGACCATTCGTTATCCGGAAGGCAGAATCCATGAAGATGAGGCGACCACCTATCTGCTTTTTGATGAGGCGAAGAAGCTGGTATTTGTAGATCGTGTGTTATATGGATATTTTACAGAAAATACAGGAAGCATTACAGCTATATTTTCCAGAAAACGGCTGCAGTGGCTGGAGGCGCAGGAGGAACGGATCAGATTCTTTGATGAGCATGGATATACCGGTCTCATGCCGTCTGCTTATCGAAAATTATGTGATGCATGTATTACTTTTTATTTCCGTTGCACAGATAATGTGGAAGAAGCAGCAGCGCTTAAAAAGGAACTGAAGGACAGACTGAAAGCTTATGAACAGCAGGGGGCAGAATGGATCGAAAAGCTTCCGGTTAGGACAAGAATGGGATATAAACTGTTTGAGATCTGCCCGGCAATTTACGGAAAACTGCTGAGTCGGATGCAGGAGGCAGGATGAGAGAGAAGATCAGTGTGATCGTGCCGGTGTATGGCGTTGAAAAGATGCTGGCACGCTGCGTGGAGAGTATTCTGGCGCAGACCTATGAAAATATAGAATTGGTGCTGGTGGACGATGGATCTCCGGATCAGTGTCCGGCGATCTGCGACCAGTATGCAGAAAAATATAAAAATATCGTGGTGATCCACAAGAAAAACGGTGGACTGACTTCAGCCTGGAAAGCAGGCGTGACTGCTGCTACTGGTGATCTGCTTGGTTTTGTGGACAGCGATGATTGGATCGATCCGGATATGTATGAGCGTCTGTATGAGACCATGGAGAGATACGACGCGGATCTGTCTATGGCAGGTCTGGTATTTGATTATGAAGATAAGAACTATCCGCCTCGCAGAGAGGGGAACCGTCTGGAGCAGGAGTTCTATGATGAACAGAGCTGGCATGCTTTATTTCCGGTACTGTTAAATGACGGCAGTTTTATCGGCAGAACGATCCAGCCATCCCGCGTGACCAAGCTGTTCCGGAGAAAGCTGGTGGAACCAAATCTTCCTCTGTGGGATGACAGGGTATCTGTGGGAGAGGATCTACAGATGGTATTTGCAGCGGCACTGGATGCCAGAAAAGTCTGTGTCGTGCAGGACTATTATCCCTACCATTACTGGTATAATATGTCTTCTATGACTGGCCAGTACGATGGGAAATATTTAGGAAAGATCAAATTGCTGCGGGAGAGGCTGGAAGCTATTTCTGATGACAAGGGCATCTATGATTTTGTACCACAGATCCGTAACGATTTTTTGAGTCTGGCAGTGATGGCGGTAAAAAATGAGATCTGGCGGAACAAGAAAGATTCTGTTGAACAGATTCTGAAAAATGTACGGAGCATGTGTAAAGACCCGCAGGTGCAGGAAGCGGTGGAGCATCATACGATGAATCAGATTGGAATCTCAGTGAAACTGTATCTCTTCTTTATAAAACATGCCCTTGCCCTGCCCTGTTATCTGGTTACAGAAATATTTTTCTCACTTTATTATGGAATATTTGCAAGAATTCAGAATTGGAGGAAACATGGATAGAAAACTGATTTTTTTAGATATAGACGGAACGATTCTGGCACATGGGGAAGAAGTACACCCGGCAGTGCTGGAGGGGCTTCGGAGAGCAAGAAATAAGGGACATATGGTATTTATCAGTACAGGTCGGTCTCATGGCAGTGTACCTCCTGAGATCCTTGATATGGAGACAGATGGTCTGATCTGCAGTGCAGGAAGTGATATCTGGATCCATGGACAGCGTGCGTGGAGTGCGGCACTGGACACAGCACTCGTGGAGAAGGCCTGTAAAGTGCTGGATCGTCTGGATGCGATCTGTCTGCTGGAGGGTAGTGAGAATATCTATATGTCAGAACACGGAGGTGATTTCCTTCGTGAAAAAGATAAGCCAGGAGATAACTCTGAGCTGGCCCGATGGAAATTCTATTTCCGGACAGCAGGGAATCTGCTGCCGATCAAAGAATGGCACCAGACGCATATACCGATCCCGAAGGTGACTTTTCTGGTCTGGGGAAAAGAGCGGATGGAGCAGTTGATTGAAGAACTGAAGCAGGATTTCTACATCGCTTTTTTTGAGACAACTACAGAAGGAGTATATAACGGGGAACTGATCTCCTTGACAGAGAATAAGGGAACAGCGATCCGAAGAACAGCAGAGCTTCTTCATGAAAATGCGGACAACACCATAGCATTCGGTGACAGTATGAATGATTATCAGATGATCCGGGATGCAGCCTGTGGAGTTGCCATGGGCAATGCAGATGAGAAGCTGAAAGCGATTGCAGACAGAGTCTGCGAGACTGTCTGGGAAGATGGCGTGATCTGTGAACTGAAGCGGATGAACATCATATAGCAATATAAAACAAGATCCATACACATAGCTGCTGAATATGTGTATGGATCTGCATCATTTAAAACCCATTTTCAATACAATTGTTAATCAGTGCTGGCGTATTCACCAGATGATTTCGGAAATCTTCAATGAGGATCTGGCGGTCTTCCATAGTAATATAATCTTTCTCCTCCAGTGGGGAGCTGTTCACGGAGTACATCAGATATCCGGTGAATGCTTCTGACTGGAAATCATAGGCGACCTCATCATGCATTCGCTCTTCTTCCTCTGCAAAAACAGAATCGATGACTTCCGGTGTAAAGGCATCTTCTTCCATCTGATAGATGAGATTCGTAAATTCCTTCTTGTATTCCGGATTTTTCAGCAATGCCGGAAGGATATTGTGATAATCGGCACTTTGGGTGGCCTGCTCAAAATTCATTACGACCAGATCAGAAAAACTGCCGATCCAGTCAAGATCGAACAGGAAAAACCGCCACTTTCCATCCTGATAGGGAAGACCGTTATCTTTGCAACGCCATACACGGAGATTATTATCCAGCCAGTCTCCGTTGCCAAGCAGCAGATTTACTGCATAATATTGCAGACATTGATGGACATCCAGCTGAGCTTCCACCTGTTCGATCACAGAAGGATCGGTCATATCTGCATGTTGCAGAAAATCTACAAACGTCAGGTAGGATGCAAGGATCTCTGGCCTGGATTGCGTACCGGTCTTTTCTTCTTCAAATACAGAGACTACTTCAATATCCTCTTTTTTCTCAATATTGTAGAGCTCTGCCAGAGCGTTGTCGGTCTTTGCCGGCATCAGAAAATAAGCACCCTGATATTTGCCGTTGATATAGACAGCTGCAGGCGTGGTTGGGGATGCATCTACGATCCCTGCTTTCCTGGCCAGAGAATAACCAACGCTGTTGTGGATTCCGGTGGAGTCCATGGCAAGACGGACAGAATGAAGAATAAAGGAACTGTATTCCTGGATGGGCTTCGTAGCTCCATCCAGTGTGGTGCGTCCGTTCCACAGATCATAGGTAAAGTCTGGATGCTGTTTATCGTATTCTTTTCTGGCAATCACGCGGAAGGATTTGCGGATCGCGTTTCTGGAGGTGGCACCGCTGATCCGAAGTCCTGCATTCTGAGCGATCAGAGGAGTTCCACTCTGGTCGTATACAAAGACCTGAATCTCACATTCTCCTTCTCTGCCGGAACACATATATCTGGCAGACAGAAGGCCATTCTCCTCACCGTAAAGGGTGTCATTATCTGCCTGGATCGAAACAATAAGTCCAGGAAAAGATTCCCGGCTGGCAAAGATGTCTTCTGCGTAAGTATCATAAGCTGCCCGGCTGTAAACCTCGCGTGCTTCCGGGGTGTCGGAGGCAATACGGCGAAAGCCAAAGCATGAGAAAAGTAAAACGAAAGACAGGATTAATAAAGAGAAAACGGAAAGCTTCTGTTTCATGATTTTATCCTTTGCCGTTTGATTGGATTCAGAGTTACATATACAAAACTATGAACTTATAATATAAATTTTATATGAATAGAAAGTAAAGTTCAAGGAAAACGCCGGAAAATTTTGTGAATGTGACAAAACAGGGATATTTGGTTTACATGTGGTTGACAAATATCGTGTAAAATAATAAAGTTATCGAAAAAGGTGGAAGGAGATATGATGTGAGAAAAGAAAATCTCAATTCCGTAATAAACTGGATCTGTGCAGCATTGGCATGTTTTGCACTGATGGTGAGTATGAATGCAGATCTTTCCGGGATCAGTGCAGAAGCAGCAGGCGGCGGCCTGTGGACTTTGCTGGCAGCGAATATAAAAAAACTGGAATATATTCTGCCGACCTTCTCCTATCGGGACGCGTTTTTTGCATTGATGATCCTGTTCTTTTTCTATAAAGTTCCGTGCCGCTGGCCGGAGCATGTGCCGCGTCTGTCATGCAGGATTCCGGCGGTACTGGCAGCTTTTTTTCTGGTATTTGGGTATAGCTTCCGCTACACCAACTCCTGGGATCTGATCTTTATGGATTCGTTCCATTTGCTGATCTCTGGGGTTGTGTTTGCAGGATATTATGTACTTGCAGTGCGCCTGTTTCAGATGGTGCTCAGATATCTGTGCAAAAAAGCGCAGGAAAGTAAGACATCCTGTGGAAAATGGACGACACTGCTCTTTGAGACTCATGCATTTGCAGGACCGCTGCTGGTGATCATGATTTTCTGGAGTCCATACATTCTGGCAAAATTTCCGGGAGCGTCCATGCCGGAGACGCTGGCAGAGATGCGCCAGTTCTACTGGGGAACCATCAACAACTATTACCCACCGCTTCATACGATCATGCTGAGCCTGATCATGCAGCTTGGTAATCTGCTAGGTTCCTATATATTGGGATTTTTCCTGAACCTGGTACTGCAGCTTGCCATGCTCTTGTCTGCCTTTTCCTATGGGTTCCTGTTGATGAAACGATGGAAGACGCCGTATCTGTTCCGCTATCTGGCATTGGGCATCATCTGCATGACCCAGTTCTTCCCTATGGAATCTACGGTGGTGGAGAAGGACATTCCGTATACAGCCTGTGTTGTATTTTTGATGCTTCTTCTGGCAGAACTGGTGCGGACCATAAAGGATTCGGAGTCACTTTCAAAGAAACAGATTGCAGGACTGATCCTTGTATGTCTGGGCACAGCAGGATTCCGTAATGAAGGCATCTATCTGGTGCTGGTATCCGCAGTGGCAGCGATCGCCTATGGCTGGTCTGTGATCGGAAAAGAGAACCTGAAAAAGTGGAAGAGTATTCTGGTTGCATTTCTGATTCCAGTGGTATTGATCCTGGGATACCAGAAGGTGCTTCTTCCGGCATGCGGGGTGGAGGATAACGGACCAAAGGAAGCATTGTCCATTCCTTTTCAGCAGACGGCAAGATATGTAAGAGATTATGGTGCAGAGGTGACAGCAGAAGAGGCGGAGATCATTGGAAAGGTGCTGGATTATGAGAATCTGGCAGAACTTTATGATCCAATCACCTCAGATCCGGTAAAATATACCTACCATGCAGAGACAACAGGTGAGTTGCTCGATTATTTCCGCGTATGGGCGATCCAGCTTGTGAAGCATCCGGCCAATGCGGTGGAAGCGACCATGAACAATGCTTATGGCTGGTTCTATCAGGAAGGATATACGCAGAATTATATGATGACTTCCAGAATTGACGGGCAGGATGTGCGCTGGGAGATCAATCAGCCTGCAAAACTGGCCGGTGTCCGCCAGGTTATGGAACGGGTGGCAAAATTATTGTCCCGTGTGCCAGTGCTCAACTGGTTTGAAAATGCGGGAATGGTTTCCATGCTGCTGATTCTTTTGGTGGCAGTATGGATCGGTGCAGGAAAAAAACGATATCTGGTGGCGGTAAGTCCATTGATCGTGGCGGTGCTGGTATGCATTGCTGGTCCGACATTCAATTATCAGATGCGGTATATTATGCCGGTGATGTTCTGTGTACCGTTTCTTGCAGGATTATTTGTGCAGAGCATGCGCGAATTGTAATAGAAGAGTACAAAGGAAGACATGATTAAGGCGGTGTAAGGATTTATTCTAAAAATTCTTACACCGCCTATTTAACTGTTATTTCCAATGGACTGTGACCTCATTTCTTGAAATCTATGTATTTATAGTCGCTTCCGACATTTTTTATTTTATCGTCTTATATGACTTTTCCAGTTTTCTCAACTGTTCATGTGGTTTTTTATTAACAAGGTATATTTCCGTTACCTTCTATATCACTTACATGTGATTCCTGTTATCTAAACAAGGTTCTTAATTAAATAAATGTTATTCAGTTTTTAAAAGTAATCTTCGTATGCCGGTGGACCGTACCATCCTTTCTGATATATTATGGGGTGTTACGTTAAGTTTTGGTTGGACTCTCCTCCTTTTCATGCTCCGTTCGATGGATTATTTTTCTTTTTCGTTCTCTGTTGTTTTATGAGTTTATTATAACATGAAAAAATGATTTGTCAATATATTTTTATAAAAAATATAAATTATCTGATTTGAATAGAAAATAATAAAAATACACAGATAGAATGTGCGCCATAGACAAACACCTGTCATTGACAGAGCATAAAGCCTTTGGTAGACTGTTACGAGAACAGAAACGAGGTGTATCATGCAGTATCGTAGTGACAGAAAAGGAACGAAGCTCTCCGTTCTGGGATATGGGTGCTTACGGTTTACCAAAGAAAATGGAAAAATAGATATTGATAAAACGGAAAAAGAGATCATGGAAGCAATCCGTTCAGGTGTCAATTATTTTGATACCGCTTATGTGTATGGAGGAAGTGAGGCTGCACTGGGTGAGATTCTTGCACGTAATGGGGTGCGGGAGCAGGTCTATATTGCGACCAAGCTACCCCATTATCTGATCAAGTCCAAGGCAGGTCTGGAGAAATGCTTTCAGGAACAGTTGAAGAGGCTCAGGACTGATCATGTGGATTATTATCTCATGCATATGCTCAATGATGTGCAGACCTGGCAGGGACTGTGTGCCAAAGGTGTAGATCAATGGATCAGGGAAAAGCAGGCTTCCGGGCAGATCGGCAGTATCGGATTTTCTTATCACGGAAACAGTGCTAATTTCAAGGAGCTTCTGGATGCATATGACTGGGATTTCTGCCAGATTCAGTATAATTATCTGGATGAGCATACCCAGGCGGGACGGGAAGGCCTTCTCTATGCAGAAAGCAAAGGAATTCCGGTCATTATCATGGAACCTCTGCGGGGCGGAAGATTAGTACAGCTTCTGCCGGAAGAGGCAAAGCTGTTATTTGCAGAGGCAGTGCCGAAGCGGACTCCGGCAGAGTGGGCATTTCGCTGGCTGTGGAATCAGACCGGGGTTACGGTGGTATTGTCTGGTATGAATTCGTTAGAAATGGTGCAACAGAACGTACAGGTGGCATCGGAATCCAAGGCAGGAGAACTGACAGGGGAACAGATGGAGCTTTATGAAAAGGTCAGACAGGAAATCAATCGGAAAATCAAGGTGGGATGCACTGCCTGCGGTTATTGTATGCCCTGCCCGAAAGGAATTGATATTCCGGGAACCTTCCGTTGTTATAATGAACTGTATACGGGAAGCCGTAAAGCCGGAAAAAAAGAATATCTGATGACCACAGCATTTCGGAAGAAGCAGAATCCGGCGTCTGGTTGTGCTCAGTGTGGAAAATGTGAGCAGCACTGTCCGCAGCAGATTCCTATCCGGCAGAAATTAAAAGAAGCTTCCAGAGAACTGGAAGATCCAAGATATAAGTTTATGGCATTTGTAGTAAAGCACCTGCGGATCTGGCAGTAGTTTTTGATGAGAGACAGAAAGGACGAACAGAAGATGAAGAAGAATGTGACATTGATCGGTATGCCTGGTTCTGGAAAAAGTACAGTAGGAGTAGTTCTTGCAAAAGTGCTGGGGTATCATTTCGTGGATTCGGATCTGGTGATCCAGGAACAGACCGGAAAGCTTCTGCATGAACTGATCACAGAATATGGTGACGAAGGATTTCTGGAAATTGAAAATAAAGTAAATGCGGGTCTTCAGGTAGAGAAGTCTGTGATTGCCACAGGAGGAAGTGCGGTATTCGGAGAAGAAGCCATGGAGCATTTACGAGAGATCTCTACGGTCGTGTATCTGAAGCTGTCTTATCCCAATCTGAAAAAACGTCTGGGAGATTTGAAAAAGCGCGGCGTTGTGCTGAAACCAGGTCAGACTCTGGAGAATCTGCTGGAATACCGGACTCCTTACTATGAAAAATATGCACATGTGGTAGTAGATGAGGAAGATATGGATATCCGTGGTGTGGTGGAGACGATCACCAGTCTTCTGGAAGAGGTGTAAGAAAATATTGGAACAGCCGTTTTCCTTCGGCGAAAGTCCGTTCCGGGTGCCATTGGACACCAAGGACGGGCTTTTTTTCATGTTCCAGAGCTTCGATGACGCAGTCGGGAGCCGTCTGAGTAATCAGAAGTCCGTCTCCAATCCGGCCGCAGCCCTGATGATGGGCACTGTTGACGATCATATCAGACCCATAGAGCTGAAACAAGGCAGAACCGGGAACATTATGGACAGAATGGTACTGGTCAGCATCTTTGTATTCATGGTTGGATGCAGTGGACAGGTGCTGGATGATCGTACCGCCAAAATACACATTGATCACCTGAAGCCCGCGGCAGATGCCAAGGACCGGTTTTCCGGCAGTGACAAAGGCATGGAGCAGGGAGAGCTGGGTTTTGTCAAGAAATGGATCCGGTGTGCGAGAACCAAGATCTGGCTCGTTCCACAGAGCCGGGTCTAAGTCACCGCCGCCGGGGAGCAGCAGCCGGTCACAGGAGGCGAGCTGTTCCGAAGATGGGGAAAGGCTGACCAGATAGTTGCAGCGTAAGGCTTTTAACGCATTTTCATAATTGGCAGTCAGGTGCGGGTAACCGGCGATTAGAACATTCATGGGCTGCTCCTGTGGGGTGGCGGGTCTTGATATAAGGATATGTGGATGACGGCAGCAGTGCTAATAAGAAGAAAGGTCTGCATATAATGACTGAGAGCGAATGTATCGGAGCAGAATATGGAACTTCAACAGCAATACATAGAGCAGGCTATAAACCTGCATAACAATAATCCGGTGGTGGATGCTCATCTGGATCTGGCTGCAGAGCTTGTCTATCGGGTAAGAAATGGTGAAATGAATCCTCTGCGAACATATTATCTTAAAAATCTGCGGGCAGCGGGCGTGAATCTGGTGGTATCGTCCGTCTATCAGTCAGACCGGCAGCTTCTGGAGGAAGGATACGAAGGCGCCTTGTGGCAGATCCATGTGCTGCAGGAAGCGATCCGGGCGGATCCGGAGTTTATGGAAGTGCGGACCTGTAAGGATCTGGACATGGCACTTGCCACAGGGCGGATCGGTGTCCTTCTCTATATGGAAGGACTGGACTGCATCGGAACAGACCTTGACCGGTTATATCAGTTGTGGGAGCTGGGAGTCAGGGGCGCATCTCTCACCTGGAGCAGGGAAAATGCGCTGGCTCACGGCTGCTGCAAAGCAGGAGAGCGGATACAGATCCCCGGTGGTCTTACGGCCCTTGGAGCATGTGCGGTCCGTGAGATGGAACAGATGGGGATGTTTCTGGATGTAAGCCACTTAAATGACGACGGATTCGAGGATGTGGACTGGATCGCACAAAAGCCATTTCTGGCAACTCATTCCAACAGCCGGAGAGTCTGGTTCAATTACCGGAACCTGCGGGATGACCAGATGCGGCGGCTGGCAGCCAGAGGCGGCATGATGGGACTGAATGGGTGCCGCTGTATCGTCGGCTGCGAAGGAGACCAGGATCCGCTGGAGATGCTGTGCCGACATGTAGAATATGAAGCAGCCCTGATCAGCCCGGAACATGTAGGATATGGATTTGATTTCTGTGACTCCTTAAGCGCGGCCCAGTCCGGCTTGGAAATTTCAGCAGAACAGGAGATGCCCTGAAAGACCACCGCCAGATCATACTTCTCACCGCAGCCCTTCTTCAACGTGGCATGCCGGAAACCTATGTACAGAAAATCATCGGCGCAAACTTCTTGGAGTATTTCCGGAAGATGTTACCTAGGTAAAATTGTGTGAAATCTATAACAGACTCGGACGATAGCAATAAACTGCGCTGTATGACTTGGAGCGAGCTGGAAGGTGATGGCGTATTGACTGGCGCGTACACAATATGTGTACGTGATCAGGCAGTACGCCATCACCTTCCTGTCCGATACACGTCATACGAGCTTTTATGCTATCGTTCGAGGCTGTCGTAATTTGGAAATCTTAATTGACGAAACCGCAGAGCGGGAATATACTGAAAAATAGTGGGGAAACCGAACAAAAGACGCAGGGGGAAATATGGGATGAAAATGGAAAAGTATCTGGAACCACAGTATATCAACCGGTTTCTGTGGATGTTTTTTGCAATTATTGTGATGGGCATCGGCCTGTCATTTATGTTTATCGCAAATATGGGAACGGATCCATTTTCGACCATGAACCGGGGAATCGCAATGCGGCTTCCGATCTCTTACGGAAACTGTCAGTTACTCTGCAATATTTTCTTTTTTGTTCTGGTTCTTATCTTTCAGCGAGATCAGATCGGACCGGGAACCGTTGTAAACATGCTGCTGATCGCATACATTGCTGAGTATCTGGAAAAAGTATGGAAATCAACCTCAGTGATCGGAGAGACACCTTCCATGACGATCCGTATCGTGATGCTGATCGTGGGTGTATCCATATTTGTGCTGGCTGCCGCTGTGTATATGACTGCGGAACTGGGAACGGCGCCCTGTGATGCATTTGTGATCCTGGTAGCCAACAGAGTGCCATTTTCTTATCGTACCATTCGTATGATGATGGATTTTGGAGCAGTTGTGATCGGCTGGATCTGCGGAAATACACCGGGAGTGATGACATTTCTGATCGTACTGACTATCGGACCGGTGGTATCCTGGTTTGGAAAACATCTGGCAGTGAAACTGTTTAAAAAAGAAACCTCTTTTGTATAAATCTTTATAAATCGGGGCTTGACAATCCAGAGGTTCTCACCTAAAATAGCCGTATATTGACAGGCGATGAAAAGAATAAGTAGTGATCCATGGGAAGCCACAGAGAGCTGCCGGCAGGTGAGAGGCGCGGAGAAACAGGATCATGAATACCTCTTGGAGCTTCTCTCTGAAACAATTTATTGTGGGTAGGAGACGACGGCGGCACCCGATATCGTGCGAGGGTATCTGAAGGATGTTTGTGTATGCAAGAATAATTGTATTTTCATTCAGACAGCATGTACCCGGTGAGGCAGTGCGTGTGAGCGTACTGTGAAAAAAGGTGGTAACACGGGATTCTATCACTCCCGTCCTTTGTAAGAAGGGCGGGAGTATTTTTATGCAAAAATATGTGGAAAGCTTCTGTCCGAGTCACATATTTCTATGGAGAAAAAAGGAGAACAAAGATGCAGGTTTATGACGAACTGGTAGCCCGGGGACTGATCGCCCAGGTAACAAACGAAGATGAGATCAGAGAGATGGTAAATAACGGAAAGGCAGTATTTTATATTGGATTTGACCCGACTGCTGACAGCCTTCATGTAGGACATTTCATGGCACTGTGTCTGATGAAGAGACTGCAGATGGCAGGCAACAAACCAATCGCCCTGATCGGCGGCGGTACTGCTATGATCGGAGACCCGTCAGGTCGTACGGATATGCGTCAGATGATGACGAAAGAGACTATTCAGCACAACTGCGACTGTTTCAAAAAGCAGATGAGCAAATTCATCGACTTCTCAGATGGTAAAGCAATCATGGTAAATAACGCGGACTGGCTGCTTCCGTTGAATTACATTGAGATGCTCAGAGACGTTGGAGCACACTTCAGCGTGAACCGTATGCTGACCGCTGAATGTTACAAGAAGAGAATGGAGAAAGGTTTAAGCTTTCTAGAGTTCAACTACATGATCATGCAGAGCTACGACTTCTATATGCTGTATCAGAAATATGGCTGTAATATGCAGTTTGGTGGCGATGACCAGTGGTCCAACATGCTGGGAGGAACTGAGCTGATCAGAAGAAAGCTTGGAAAAGATGCACATGCCATGACTATCACCCTTCTGCTGAACTCTGAAGGAAACAAGATGGGTAAGACTGCTAAAGGCGCTGTATGGCTGGATCCGGAAAAGACTTCCCCGTACGAGTTTTACCAGTACTGGAGAAATGTTTCCGATGCAGATGTGCTCAAGTGCCTGCGTATGCTCACATTCCTGCCGCTGGAGCAGATCGACGAGATGGATAAGTGGGAAGGAAGTCAGCTGAACGAAGCAAAAGAGATCCTGGCATATGAACTGACCAAGCTGGTTCACAGTGAGGAAGAAGCAAAGAAAGCGCAGGAAAGTGCACGTGCACTGTTCGGAGTAGGTGCAGGCGACGGATCTGACGCACCGGTTGCAGAGCTTTCCGAAGAGGATTTCAAAGACGGACAGGTAGATATCCTGACCATCGTGCATAAAGCTGGTCTGGCAGCATCACGTTCTGAGGCAAGAAGAAATGTACAGCAGGGCGGCGTGACTGTTGATGGAGAGAAAGTAACCGATATTGCTGCAGCTTATACCAGGGAGCAGTTACAGACAGGTCTTCTTGTAAAACGTGGAAAGAAGAACTTTAAGAAAGTGATCGTGAAATAAACATGGCAAGACAGGAAAAAGCAGGGCAGGCGCAAGTCTGCCCTCTTGCTAAAAAATGCGGTGGCTGTGATTATCAGGGAATCGCATACGAAGAGCAGTTAAAGAAAAAAGAACAGACGGTGAAAAAACTCATGAAGGGTATGGGTGAGATCCTGCCGATCATCGGTGCAGAAGATCCCTATTGTTACCGTAATAAAGTTCATGCAGTATTTTCCAGAAGACGAAATGGTGAGATTGTCTCCGGTATTTATCAGGAGGGAACCCATAAGGTGGTTCCGGTGGAAACCTGTCAGATTGAGGATCAGAAGGCAGATGCCATCATCGGAACGATCCGGGGCCTTCTGAAATCCTTCAAGATCAAGGTCTATGATGAGGATACGGATTATGGTCTGCTTCGTCATGTACTGATCCGTACCGGTGCGAAGACCGGTCAGATCATGGTAGTGCTGGTGACCCGTTCTCCGATCTTTCCGTCTAAAAATAATTTTGTCAAAGCACTACGGGCAGTCCACCCGGAGATCAGTACGGTAGTCTTAAATGTAAATGAACGCAAGACCAGTATGGTGCTGGGGGCAAGAAATATTACCCTATATGGAAAAGGATATATAGAGGATGAACTGTGCGGATGCCGGTTCCGGATCTCGCCAACATCCTTTTATCAGATTAATCCAGCGCAGACAGAAAAGCTCTATAAGACAGCCATGATGCTGGCGCGCCTGAATAAGAGAAATGTGGTGGTGGATGCTTACTGTGGAATCGGAACCATTGGTATGGTAGCGGCAAAGACTGTAAAAGAAGTGATCGGTGTGGAACTCAATGGCGAAGCAGTACGGGATGCAAAAGTGAATGCGCATCTTAACAATATGAATAATATTCGCTTTGTAGAAGGAGATGCCGGTGTCTTTCTGGAAGGTATGGCTGACCGGGAAGAGACTGTAGATGTGGTCTTCATGGATCCGCCGAGAAGTGGAAGCAGTGAAGCATTTTTGCAGTCTCTGCTTGTGATCCGCCCGAAGAAGATCGTCTATATTTCCTGCGAGCCACAGACGCAGGCAAGAGACTTGCAGGCTTTGAAAAAAGATTATAAAATAGAAGCGATTCAGCCAGTGGACATGTTCCCTATGACCGAGAAGATCGAGACGGTAGTTCTTTTGTCCCACAAAAAAGCCGACAGTTATATCCACATTGATGTGGGTTTGGAGGGCGAGGGCAAGATTCCGGTAGATAGTATTGCTAAAAGAGCCGAAGCGTACAAGCCCAAAGAAAAAGTGACATACAAAATGATTAAGGAGTACATAGAAGCGAAATACGGCTTCAAGGTACATACCGCATATATCGCAGAGGTAAAGCGAAATTTGGGATTGCCGATGTATGATGCTCCTAATGCGGTAGAAGAATTGAAACAGCCGAGGAAACATCCGACACCAGAAAAGGTAGAAGCAATCAAAGATGCACTTCGTTATTTTGCAGTGATATAAAACTTTACTTACAATCGAATATTTCTTACATAGCCGTTTATTCATTTATTTGAGTAAGCGGCTTTTTCATCTATTTTCGGAATAGGGATATTTTTGTAGAAGGAGGAGGTTTATTTGAACACGCAAATCATCGCCATCGCCAACCAGAAGGCGGCGTTGGCAAAACAACAACCTGTGCGAACTTGGGAATAGGTCTGGCACAGGCCGGAAAAGTGCTTCTGATCGACGGGGACCCACAGGAAGTCTGACAATCAGCTTGGGAAATCCGCAACCAGACAAGCTGCCATTTACACTGTCGGATGCAATGGGCAAAATTCTGATGGATCAGCCTATACGCCCCGGAAGGTATTCTGCATCATGCAGAAGGCGTTGACCTGATGCCCGCTGACATCCAGCTCTCCGGTATGGAGGTCTCTCTGGTGAATGCCATGAGCCGTGAAACGGTTTTACGGCAATATCTGGACACACTGAAGGGACAATATTCCCATATCCTGATTGACTGTCAGCCCTCGTTGGGGATGCTTACGGTCAATGCGCTGGCGGCTGCGAACAGGATCATAATTCCCGTTCAGGCGGAGTATCTGCCCGCCAAAGGGCTGGAACAGCTTTATCTACGGTCAGTAAGGTGAAACGGCAGATCAATCCAAAGCTCCAGATTGACGGTATACTGCTGACGATGGTGGATAACCGCACCAACTTTGCCAAAGATTGCTGCTTTGCTGCGGGACACCTATGGAAGTAAAATCAAAATCTTTGGAACAGAGATTCCGCACTCTGTCCGGGCAAAGGAAATCAGTGCAGAGGGAAAAGCATTTTTGCCCATGATCCCGGCGGCAAGGTGGCTGAGGGTACAAAAATCTGACGAAGGAGGTGTTGAAACTTGAAAAGCAGCGCGAAAAAAGTAGAACTGGCATCGGTAGATGATCTGTTTTCTACGGAGGAGAGCCGTGCCGATGCTCAGAGAGAAAAAGTAGTAGAAATCCCGCTGTCGGAACTGCACCCGTTCAAAGGGCATCCATTCAAAGTCAAGGATGACGAAGCCATGATGGAGACCGCAGACAGTATCAAGCAGTATGGCGTTCTGGTTCCGGCGATTGCCCGCCCGGACCCGGAGGGCGGCTATGAGCTGGTGGCCGGACATAGGCGGCACCGTGCCAGCGAGCTGGCTGAGAAAGAAACCATGCCGGTCATTGTCCGGGATTTGGACGATGACGCTGCCACAATCATTATGGTTGACAGCAACCTGCAACGAGAAAGTCTGCTCCCCAGTGAAAGAGCATTTGCCTACAAGATGAAGCTGGATGCCATGAAACATCAGGGAGAGCGAGTTGATTTAACTTCGTCCCAAGTTGGGACGAAGTTGAGAGCCGATGAAATATTGGCTCAGCAGGCTGGTTCAAGCAGAAATCAAGTTCAGCGCTATATCCGTCTGACAGAGCTGATTCCTGAATTGATGGATATGGTGGATGAAAAGAAAATTGCCCTGAACCCTGCCTATGAGCTGTCCTTTCTCAAAAAGGAGGAACAGGTAGACCTGCTGGACGCGATGGACAGCGAACAGGCTACCCCTTCTCTTTCTCAAGCCCAGCGGCTCAAGAAAATTTAGTCAGGAGGGGCATCTGACCCTCGATATGATGCGATGTCATCATGGGTGAGAAAAGAAAGCGATCTGGACCGAGTGACATTTACCTCTGACACCTTGCGGAAGTATTTCCCTAAAAGCTATACGCCCCAGCGGATGCAGGAAACCATCATCAAGCTGCTGGAGGCATGGCAGAAAAAGCGTCAGAGAGACCAGGAACGATGAAAGGAGCCGCCTATGAGGGATATTTCAGCCCGTGAGCTGAAAGGACACAACATTCTCGCCGTAGAGAGTTTTGGGATAACACCCGCTGGATGATCGAGTTTTCCGTCCTGCGTCCCAGCACAACACGGCAGCCCCGGAGATGAAATGCGGCTGTTTTTGACCGAGGACGGGTATCAGGCTGCCCTGCAAAGCCAGCAGCGCCGGGAGATTAAGATCAAGCGTTACGCTCGTGTGATTGAGGGACATATCCTCGATTTCAAACCGGGAAAACGCCGCCGCTCATAAACCCATACAACGAAAGGAAAGGAATGACTATGTGTACGGTAAAGGAAATTCAAGAAGCAATCCGGGAAGATTGCAAATCTCAGCATGACATGGATTCAACGGATATTGACCGAGTGATGCAAACACTTCTTTCGCCAGGAGGAGCCATTTACAGAGGCGCGTCCTCGAAAGCCGCTGTTTTGGTTCTATGCAAGAAAATTTGAAAAGTGTTGAACACCGCAATTCTTTGGAATGAGGATTGCGGTTTTTTTGTACCCAAAATTCGGAAGGGTGAGGGTCGATGGCCGTTTTCGTATTGAACGGACCCGTGATTATACTGTGATGAGCAATCATCATTTACGAAATGCAAACCTGTCGTTAAAGCCAAGGGGCTGCTTCCATGATGCTGTCTTTGCCAGAGGACTGGAATTACACCACCCGTGGTCTTGCAAAGA
>SCPN01000294.1_pt1 | contig 179391 bp, 172 predicted proteins | sample 6106831 | NCBI WGS metagenome assembly SCPN01 (sample SAMN10720447, study PRJNA508395) | human gut metagenome | isolation source: Participant 1, 0 month | reverse complement strand
TTAACAATAAATGATCAGCTTGATGGAAGCAAGAAATTTAAGAAAAGAAAGAACAGGGGTTGTGCTGAGCAATAAGATGGAAAAAACCATTACCGTTGCTGCTAAGTTCAAGGAAAAACACCCTATATATGGTAAGTTCGTTAGCAAAACGAAGAAGTACCATGCTCACGATGAAAAGAATGAATGCAATGTAGGTGATACTGTACGCATCATGGAAACTCGTCCTTTGAGCAAGACTAAAAGATGGAGATTAGTAGAAATAATTGAAAGAGCTAAGTAATTATGATACAAGTAGAATCCAGACTTACAGTATGTGACAACAGTGGAGCTAAAGAAGCCCTGTGTATCCGCGTTTTGGGTGGTACAGGTCGTCGTTACGCTTCAGTGGGGGATGTTATTGTCGTTTCTGTAAAGAGCGTCATCCCTTCAAGTGATGTTAAAAAGGGTGCAGTGTCAAAAGCTTTGATCGTACGTACTAAGAAAGAGATCCGTCGTCCCGATGGTTCTTATATACGTTTTGATGATAATGCTTGCGTGTTGTTGAATAATGCAGGTGAAATTAGAGGTAGTCGTATTTTCGGTCCTGTAGCAAGAGAACTTCGTGCTACAAACATGAAAGTTGTGTCACTTGCGCCTGAGGTACTTTAATTTTGTAAAAGATTTAAGTAATGAGTAAATTACATATTAAAAAAGGCGATACAGTTTACGTAAATGCTGGTGAAGACAAAGGTAAAACTGGTCGTGTATTGAAGGTTCTTGTTAAAGAAGGACGTGCAATAGTTGAAGGTATCAATATGGTATCTAAAAGCACAAAACCAAATGCAAAGAACCCGCAGGGTGGTATAGTTAAGCAGGAAGCTCCTATCCACATTTCAAACTTGAATCCGGTTGATCCAAAAACTGGTAAAGCAACGCGTGTTGGTAGAAAAGTAAGTTCTGAGGGAACTTTAGTGCGTTATTCTAAAAAATCAGGAGAGGAGATTAAGTAATGAGTAATACTGCAAGCCTTAAGAAAGAATATGCAGAGCGCATTGCTCCTGCATTGAAGTCACAATTCCAGTATTCTTCTACAATGCAGATACCCGTACTTAAGAAGATTGTTATCAATCAGGGTTTAGGTATGGCTGTTGCTGATAAGAAGATTATCGAAGTGGCAATCAACGAAATGACAGCTATCACTGGTCAGAAGGCCGTAGCTACTATTTCGCGTAAAGATATCGCTAACTTTAAGTTGCGTAAGAAAATGCCGATCGGAGTTATGGTAACTCTGCGTCGTGAAAGAATGTACGAATTCCTGGAAAAATTGGTTCGTGTGGCTTTGCCGCGTATCCGTGACTTCAAAGGTATTGAAACTAAGTTCGATGGTAAGGGTAACTATACCCTTGGTATTCAGGAACAAATCATTTTCCCTGAAATTAATATCGATAGTATTACCAGAATTCTCGGAATGAATATTACCTTTGTAACCTCTGCGCAAACAGATGAAGAAGGTTATGCCTTATTGAAAGAATTCGGTTTACCGTTTAAAAACGCTAAAAAAGACTGATAAATTATGGCAAAGGAATCAATGAAAGCACGCGAAATAAAGCGTGCTAAATTAGTAGCCAAATATGCCGAAAAGAGAGCTGCCTTGAAGCAGATTGTGAGAACCGGAGATCCTGCTGAAGCTTTTGAAGCTGCACAGAAATTACAGGAGCTTCCTAAGAATTCTAATCCGATTCGTATGCACAATCGCTGTAAATTGACTGGTCGTCCTAAAGGATACATCCGTCAGTTCGGTGTTTCAAGAATCCAGTTCCGTGAGATGGCATCTAATGGGCTGATCCCAGGTGTTAAGAAAGCAAGCTGGTAAATATATTGTTTAAATATTGTCAGGGTAGTCCTGATTAATTTAATTATTTTTTATATGACTGATCCAATAGCAGATTATTTGACGAGGTTAAGGAACGCAATTAATGCAAAGCACAGAGTTGTAGAAGTTCCTGCTTCAAATTTGAAAAAAGAAATCACTAAGATTCTTTTTGAAAAAGGCTACATCCTTAATTATAAGTTTGTAGAAGATGGTCCTCAAGGAACTATTAAAGTTGCCTTGAAGTATGATTCTGTTAACAAAGTTAACGCAATCAAAAAACTTGAAAGAATATCTTCTCCGGGTATGCGTCAGTATACTGGTTACAAAGATATGCCGCGTGTTATTAATGGTTTGGGTATTGCTATAATATCTACTTCCAAAGGTGTAATGACAAACAAAGAAGCTGCTGAACTGAAAATCGGTGGTGAAGTATTGTGTTATGTATATTAATAGGAGGAAAAAGCAATGTCAAGAATAGGAAAATTACCCATTAGTATTCCGCTGGAGTAACAGTTACTCTGAAAGATGATGTGGTTACCGTAAAAGGACCCAAAGGCGTGAACTTCAGTATGTGAACCCGCTATCAATGTTACTAGATTGACGGACACGTTCTTTAACTGAAAACGAAATGCAATGCTGGATAACCCAAGCAGAAACATGCATTTCCACGGTTTGTATCGTTCGTTAGTACAACATGGTTGTTGGTGTTTCTGAAGGATATAAGAAAGAATTGGAGCTTGTTGGTGTTGGTTACCGTGCTTCTAATCAAGGAAATATCATTGAATTAGCATTAGGATATACACACAATATCTTTATACAGTTGCCCTGAAGTCAAAGTGAGACAAATCAGAAAGAAATAAGAATCCTCTTATTCTTTTGAGTCTTGTGACAAACAATTGCTTGGTCAAGTTTGCTCTAAGATACGTTCTTTCCGTAAGCCCGAACCGTATAAAGGTAAAGGTATTAAGTTTGTTGGCGAGGAAATCGCAGAAAGTCTGGTAAATCAGCCGGTGCTAAGTAATTTACGTAAATTTGTATTATTATGACAACAAAAATAGAAAGACGAATTAAGATCAAATATAGAGTACGCAATAAGTGTCAGGTACTGCTGCACGTCCGCGTATGAGTGTATTTAGAAGTAACAAGCAAATCTATGTCCAGATTATCGACGATTTGTCTGGTAAGACATTGGCTGCTGCCTCTTCACTGGTATGACTGAGAAGTTGCCTAAGAAAGCAAGCTGCTAAAGTGGGTGAGATTATTGCGAAAAGCCTCAGGAAGCAGGTATTAACGACTGTTTTTTCGACCGTAATGGTTACTTGTATCATGGGAGAGTAAAAGAAGTAGCTGATGCTGCTCGTAACGGTGGACTTAAATTTTAATCATTATGGCAGGAGTTAATAATAGAGTTAAGATTACTAACGATATAGAACTGAAAGACAGATTAGTTGCTATTAATCGTGTTACTAAAGTAACCAAAGGTGGTAGAACTTTTAGTTTCTCTGCAATTGTAGTTGTAGGTAACGAAGAAGGTATTATCGGTTGGGGACTTGGTAAAGCTGGTGAAGTAACAGCAGCTATCGCTAAAGGTGTTGAATCGGCTAAGAAAAATCTGACAAGAGTGCCTGTACTGAAAGGTACTGTTCCTCACGAACAGTCAGCTAAGTTTGGTGGTGCTGAAGTATTCATCAAACCTGCTTCTCACGGTACTGGTGTTGTAGCCGGTGGTGCTATGCGTGCCGTATTGGAAAGTGGTGTAACTGACGTTTTGGCTAAATCAAAAGGATCTTCAAATCCGCATAACCTTGTAAAAGCCACTATCATGGCTTTAGGCGAGATGCGTGATGCAAGAATGATTGCTCAGAACAGAGGAATTAGTGTTGAAAAAGTATTTAGAGGATAAGGAGGGAGATATGTCAACTATAAAGATCAAACAAGTTAAAAGTAGAATTGGTGCTCCGGCTGATCAGAAAAGAACTCTTGATGCACTGGGACTTCGCAAATTGAACCGTGTGGTTGAACACGAAAGCACTCCTTCAATTCTTGGAATGGTAGATAAGGTTAAACACTTGGTTGCCATTGTTAAGTAATTATTTGTTGAATATAAAACGAATTACAATATGAACTTAAGTAATTTAAAACCTGCAGAAGGCTCTACTAAAACAAGAAAAGAATGGACGTGGTCCGGTTCTGGCTTAGGAGGTACTTCTACAAGAGGTCATAAAGGTGCTAAATCAAGATCTGGATACTCTAAGAAAATCGGTTTTGAAGGTGGTCAGATGCCTCTTCAACGTCGAGTACCTAAATTTGGTTTTAAGAACATCAATCAGAACTGAATATAAAGCTATTAACTTAGAAACAATCCAGAAATTAGCTGAAGCTAAGAGTTGGAAAAGTGGTGTTAATGACTCTTTATTGAAGCTGGATCATTTCTTCAAGCCAGTTGGTTAAAGTATTAGGTAACGGAACTTTGACTGCTAAGCTGAGTGTAGAAGCATCATTCTCTAAGAGTGCAGTTGCTGCTATTGAGGCTGCTGGTGGAAATGTAGTAAAACTCTGATTCAATGAGAAAAGCTATTGAAACATTAAAGAATATATGGAAAATTGAGGATCTGAGACAACGGATCCTCATTACCATATTGTTTGTGGCGATTTACCGTTTCGGTTCGTACGTCGTTTCCTGGAATCAACCCGGGTATGCTGACACAATTGCATCAACAAACAAGCGAGGGCCTTTTAGCCTTGTTAAACATGTTCTCAGAGGAGCATTTTCTAATGCATCTATTTTCGCATTAGGAATTATGCCTTATATCTCTGCATCAATCGTTATCCAGTTGCTGGGAATCGCTGTGCCGTATTTTCAGAAACTTCAGCGAGAGGGAGAAAGTGGCAGAAGAAAGATGAATCAATATACTCGTTATTTGACGATTGCTATTTTGTTGGTTCAGGCCCTTCTTATTTGCTCAATCTTAAAATGCAGGCTGGACCTTCCTTAAATGCTTCATTAGATTGGACTCTGTTCATGGTTACTCTACCATTATTTTGGCAGCTGGAAGTATGTTTATCCTGTGGCTTGGTGAAAGAATCACAGATAAAGGTATTGGTAATGGTATTTCATTTATTATTTGATTGGTATTATCGCTCGTCTCCGCAGTCATTCCAGGAGTTGATTTCCGTATGACCGACAAGACTGGTGGTTTGATCATGTTTATTTGAAATAGTATTCCTGCTGATCAATTGCCGGAGCTATTCTTTGGTACAAGGTACAAGAAAAATTCCTGTACAGTATGCAAAGAGAATCGTTGGTAATAAACAGTATGGCGGTGCAAGACAGTACATTCCTTTGAAAGTGAATGCTGCCGGTGTAATGCCTATCATTTTTGCTCAGGCAATATGTTTATTCCGATCACTTTATTGGTTTTCTAACACGTAACAATGAGTGGTTTCTTGTTCATGCATTTACTGACCATACGAGTTTCTGGTATAATTTTGTTTTTGCAGTAATGATTATCTTATTTACGTACTTCTATACTGCGATTACCATTAACCCGACTCAAATGGCCGAGGATATGAAGAGAAATAATGGTTTCATTCCGGGAATTAAGCCAGGTAAGAAAACTGCTGAGTATATCGATGATATCATGTCACGTATTACTTTGCCGGGTTCTTTCTTTTTGGCTTTCATTGCTATGCCCGCATGCTTTGCCGGTATCTTTGGTGTGAAGAGCTGAGTTTGCTCATCTTCGGTGGTACGTCTCTTGTTAATTCTTGTAGGTGTTGTTTTGATACACTGCAACAAGTCGAAAGTCATTTGTTGATGAGACATTATGATGGCTTGTTGAAGTCTGGTCGTATCAAAGGACGCACCGGTAGTAGTGTAGCTGCATATTAATTCTTTGAGTAGAAATGATATTTCTTAAAACTGAAGATGAAATAGAGCTGCTCCGTCAGAGTAACTTACTTGTTGGTAGAACGTTGCTGAAGTTGCCAAACTTGTGAAACCGGAGTTACCACAAAGAGCTGGATAAGGTAGCGGAAGAGTTTATCAGAGATCATGGTGCTGTTCCTACCTTTAAAGGTTTTCCCAATCAATATGGAGATCCGTTTCCTGCCTCTTTATGCACATCGGTTAATGAACAGGTAGTGCATGGCATTCCGGGAGATATCGTGTTGAAAGACGGTGATATTGTATCGGTCGACTGTGGTACCTACATGAATGGTTTCTGTGGTGATTCAGCTTATACCTTTTGCGTTGGTGAAGTGGACGAAGAAGTTCGTCAGTTGTTGAAGGTAACTAAAGAGGCGTTGTATATTGGCATTCAAAATGCTGTGCAGGGAAAAAGAATCGGTGATATCGGATATGCTATTCAGCAATATTGTGAGTCCCATTCTTATGGTGTTGTGCGTGAATTTGTCGGTCATGGTATTGGTAAAGACATGCACGAAGACCCTCAGGTACCGAATTATGGTAAAAGAGGATACGGAACACTTTTAAAGAAAGGTCTTTGCATTGCGATTGAACCGATGATTACGCAAGGTGACCGACAAGTTATTATGGAACGTGACGGATGGACAGTGAGAACCAGAGATCGGAAATGTGCCGCACACTTTGAACATACCATTGCGGTAGGTGCAGGCGAGGCTGATATTCTGTCATCATTTAAATTCATAGAAGAAGTTTTAGGAGATAAAGCGATATAATATATGGCAAAGCAATCTGCAATAGAACAAGATGGAGTTATAGTTGAAGCATTGTCTAATGCAATGTTTCGTGTTGAATTAGAAAACGGACATGAGATTACTGCTCATATTTCTGGTAAGATGAGAATGCATTACATTAAGATCCTACCGGGTGATAAAGTCAGAGTCGAAATGTCTCCTTACGACTTATCGAAAGGAAGAATTGTATTTAGATATAAATAAAATAAGATATGAAAGTAAGAGCATCATTAAAGAAACGTACGCCAGAATGTAAGATCGTTAGACGTAATGGCCGTTTGTATGTTATTAACAAGAAAAATCCTAAGTATAAACAACGTCAAGGATAATTTATTATTTTTGCAAAAAAAATAATTTAGTATATGGCTATAAGAATAGTTGGTGTAGATTTACCTCAAAATAAGAGAGGTGAGATTGCGTTGACCTATGTATATGGAATAGGTCGTAGTAGTTCAGCAAAAATTTTAGATAAAGCTGGTGTAGACAAAGATCTGAAGGTGAAAGACTGGACAGATGATCAGGCTGCAAAGATTCGTGAGATCATCGGTGCAGAGTATAAGGTTGAAGGTGATCTTCGTTCTGAAGTACAATTGAACATTAAGCGATTAATGGATATTGGTTGCTACCGTGGTGTACGTCACCGTATTGGTCTGCCTGTAAGAGGTCAGAGCACTAAGAACAATGCGCGTACTCGTAAGGGTAGAAAGAAAACCGTTGCAAATAAGAAAAAAGCTACTAAATAATAATTGTTGATATGGCAAAAAAAACAGTCGCAGCTAAGAAGAGAAATGTTAAGGTAGATGCTAATGGACAATTGCATGTTCATTCATCTTTCAACAATATTATTGTTTCTCTTGCAAATAGTGAAGGGCAGATTATCTCTTGGTCGTCTGCAGGAAAGATGGGATTTAGAGGTTCTAAAAAGAATACTCCTTATGCAGCTCAGATGGCTGCCCAGGATTGTGCTAAAATTGCATTCGATCTTGGCCTGAGAAAGGTAAAAGCATATGTTAAAGGTCCGGGTAACGGTCGTGAATCTGCTATCAGAACGATTCATGGTGCCGGTATTGAAGTTACAGAAATCATTGACGTAACTCCGCTTCCGCATAACGGTTGTCGTCCTCCGAAAAGACGTAGAGTTTAAGATTTACCTTTAATAAAAATGATACTTGATTTTGTTTTTGGATTGCATTAATTTCTTCTCTGTAATCGCGGCTGCAACAAATTGAGTTCATGAATAAACAATTAAATATTTAAAAAGAAATGGCTAGATATACTGGACCAAAATCAAGAATAGCCCGTAAATTCGGTGAAGGTATCTTTGGAGCTGATAAAGTTTTGTCGAAGAAAAACTATCCTCCCGGACAGCACGGAAATTCAAGAAAAAGAAAAACTTCTGAATATGGTATTCAGCTTCGTGAGAAACAGAAAGCTAAATATACTTATGGAGTATTAGAAAAACAATTCCGCAACTTGTTCGAAAAGGCAGCTACAGCTAAAGGTATTACCGGTGAGGTACTTCTCCAGATGCTTGAAGGTCGTCTTGACAACATCGTGTTCCGTTTGGGTATTGCTCCTACGCGTGCAGCAGCTCGTCAGTTGGTAGGCCACAAACACATTACAGTTGATGGACAGGTAGTAAACATTCCTTCATACGCAGTTAAACCGGGTCAGTTGATTGGCGTTCGTGAAAGATCTAAATCTTTGGAAGTAATTGCTAATTCTCTCGCTGGTTTCAATCACAGCAAATATGCTTGGTTGGAATGGGATGAAGCTTCAAAGGTGGGCAAATTGCTGCACATTCCTGAAAGAGCAGACATTCCTGAAAACATTAAAGAGCATTTGATTGTTGAATTGTATTCTAAATAATAATTAATTTCATGGCGATATTAGCATTTCAAAAACCTGATAAAGTATTAATGTTGGAAGCGGATGCCAAATTCGGTAAATTCGAATTTCGTCCCTTGGAACCCGGTTTTGGTATTACCGTTGGTAATGCTTTGCGCCGTATCCTCCTTTCTTCATTAGGTTTTGCTATCACCACTATCCGTATAGAAGGTGTTGAGCACGAATTTTCTAGTGTTCCTGGAGTAAAGAGGATGTTACCAACATTATCTTGAATCTGAAACAAGTGAGATTCAAGCAAGTAGTTGAAGAATTCGAGAGCGAAAAGGTGAGCATCACTATCGAGAATTCTAGTGAATTTAAAGCAGGTGACATAGGTAAGTATTTGACTGGATTTGAAGTGTTAAATCCGGAATTAGTTATTTGTCATTTAGATTCTAAAGCAACTATGCAGATTGACATTACAATTAACAAAGGTCGTGGATATGTCCCTCGCTGACGAAACCGCGAATATTGTACCGATGTTAATGTAATTCCAATCGATTCAATCTATACGCCGATACGTAATGTTAAGTATGCTGTAGAAAACTTCCGTGTAGAGCAGAAGACTGACTACGAGAAACTGGTACTTGAAATTACTACCGACGGTTCCATTCACCCGAAAGAGGCGCTGAAAGAAGCTGCTAAAATTTGATTTATCACTTTATGTTATTCTCTGACGAAAAAATTACTCTTGAAAGTAATGACGTTGATGGTAATGAAGAGTTTGATGAAGAAGTATTGCATATGCGTCAGCTGTTGAAAACTAAACTTGTCGATATGGATCTGTCAGTACGTGCCCTCAATTGCTTGAAGGCTGCTGATGTTGAAACATTGGGCGATTTGGTACAGTTCAACAAAACTGACCTGCTGAAATTCAGAAACTTCGGAAAGAAATCGCTTACCGAGCTTGATGATTTGCTGGAAAGTCTGAATCTGTCGTTTGGAACCGATATTTCTAAATATAAATTAGATAAAGAATAAAAAATGAGACATAATAAGAAATTCAATCATTTAGGTCGTACTGCTTCTCACAGAAGTGCTATGTTATCTAACATGGCTTGTTCTTTGATCAAGCACAAAGAATCACTACGACTGTAGCAAAGGCGAAAGCTCTGAAGAAATTCGTTGAGCCTTTGATCACAAAGTCTAAAGAAGACACTACAAACTCTCGTCGTGTTGTATTTAGCAACTTGCAGGATAAACTCGCTGTAACAGAATTGTTCAAGGAAATCTCTGTGAAGATTGCTGACCGTCCGGGTGGTTATACTCGTATCATCAAGACTGGAAACCGTCTGGGTGACAATGCTGAAATGTGCTTCATCGAACTCGTTGACTACAACGAAAACATGGCTAAAGAGAAAGTTGCTAAGAAAGCAACTCGTACTCGTCGTTCAAAGAAAACTACTGAAGCTGCTCCTGCTGCCGAAGTACCTGCAACTGAAGAACCGAAAGCTGAATCAGCAGAATAATTCAACTATTATTCTTATAGATATAAAAAAGGCTGCTCTGAAAAGAGTGGCCTTTTTTGTTGATTTTACTAAAGATACATTAAAAACATTTGAAGGTGAACAGTCGGACTGAATAATCTGTTATATTTGCAGGCAGATATGGCAAAGTTCATTAAAATTATATTGTTCATGTTGTTTGCTGTGGCACTTCATAGTGTAGCTAACGACTATTTCGCTGAAAAACAGGCGGAACAAGATATCTATATGGCTATGTCAGCAATGAAAGGGGATACGCACGAAACAGTCAGCAGTCCTCAGACACCCTATTTCCCTGATGCCGAATTGGCCGGGACCGGCATTCAGACGCATCAGATCGCAATGTCGCGCATACAGCGTATACAGGCGGCCGAATCTATTTTTTCTTTAAAAGCCCTTGCTCAAAGGCTGGCAGACCGTGATGCTGTTTTATCTCAGCATTGGGGGAAGCTTTATGAAACCACTACTTCTTATTGTTGTCATCCTGTAAGCGAATACTATGTTTTCGCTCTAAGGCGTATTATTGTATAGGAGTTTAACTTATTAGTTCTATTATTATTTTATGTTGCCGTGCCTGTTAGTTATAGGTGTGGTAGTATTTATCAGCTATTATTTACTAATAATTTAAACTTCAATATTATGACAACCCAAGCTATCGATGCAACAATTTTTGCATCTTCACACCCAGATATTGCAAAACGCACCAGTGTTTCAGGACTTATCTTCTCTTGCATTATGTTATTGGCAGGAGTGATTGCATTTGTTTCTACTTTTGAGATGGAAGACCGTTCATCGACTATCAGTATGGGACTTATGGTACTAGGCACCGCCTTGTTCTTGATTGGCGTTTTCCGGTTGTTCTGGAAATCCAAGGAGATTGTTTACTTGCCGACGGGCAGTGTTGCTAAAGAGCAAAGTATCTTTTTTGATTTGAAACATCTGGATGAATTGACAGACATGGTGAAGTCGGGTGATTTCTCTATGCAATCGACTGCCAAAGGTGGTACAAGTGGAAATCTGCGTTTAGATGTAATGCTGTCCGAAGACAGAAAGTTTGCCGCCGTACAATTGTTCCAATTTGTACCCTATACTTATAACCCGGTTACATCCGTACGTTATTTCACGAATGGTGAAGCAGCTTCTATTGCCGCTTTCCTGACTAAGACAAAAGGACACTGATTCTAATTCAAGCTTCAATACGAAATGGGGATTAGTCGTCGATGACGGCTATTCCCATTTTTTTCATCAGGAAGCAGGCATTCATGTTCTGCGCAATTCCATCTCTGAGCTTGTAGGAGAAAGTCAGTTCGTTGTTAGTGATGTCCGCTTCGAAACAATAGTTGTGGATATCTTTGGGGAATAGATCGATAAGAGAGCCTAGCAGGAGATCGTGAGTGGCAATAATGCCGTTCGCCTGTAAAGCCATGAATTGTTTGATCAGTGCGAAGGAGCCCTTTTGTTTATCCATCGAATTCGTTCCTTTCAGAATTTCGTCGAGTATGATGAACAGTTCCTCGCCGGAGTTCAGTTTATCAATAATAAGTTTCAGTCGTTTCAGTTCTGCAAAGAAATACGATTCATTGTCTGCCAATGAGTCGGTCGTGCGCAGGCTGGTGACGAGTTGTGCCGGATATAGCTTCATCTTCTCTGCCCAGACAGGGGCTCCGATACATGCCAGCAGATAGCTTACTCCTATGGTACGTAGATAGGTGCTTTTCCCTGCCATATTCGCACCTGTTATGATGATGAAGAAAGGACGCTTTGCGATCCGGATATCATTGCGTACACATTTATTTCGATTCATCAATGGATGACCCAATGCTTCGGCCTCCACGCAAAATGGTTTGGATGCAATTTCGGGGAACACATATCCGGGATGATTATACGCAAAACAGGCCAGCGAACAGTAAGCATCCATTTCTCCAATGGCTTCAAGCCAATCCGGCAGGTGGGCTGCATAGTTTTCCTTCCAGGCTTCTATCTTCATGACTTGCCGCAATTCCCAGAAAAATAGTCCGTTCAGGACAAATTGCATTAACATATTGTTTCGTTGGTCCAGTGCATTCATGAGTTCGGTGAGGCGTTTTACGGCTTGTGAAGCCGTTTGTTTTTCACCTCCCACCAATTCCTTGATTTCCTTTAATGCGATGCAGCGCATTTTTTTCTCCTCAATAATGTGAATGAGTCGTGCATAGGTTGTCAGTATCAGCATCTTTTTACCGTAAACAGACTGCATCCGGCTAATACCTTTTGAGAATGAAGAACTGAACAATCCTATACTTGCGAAGACGATTCCCCATGTGGTGAATGAGATGATTCCGGCTATGGCCAGCCCGATGCAGACAGCATTGGCGGTGGGGATAAGGATAGCCAAAGTTCGGAAATACCATTTCTTCCGATAATATTCCGGACTCGAAGCCCAGTTCCTGATTTCTTCTTCGTCAGCAGTTTTACCTTTATGCAGCAATCCGAGTACACGGAAATGCTGGCGCATTTCTAACTCCGGAGCCAGTTCCCGTACTGCTTCCTGTCGTTTCTCTATCTCCGCTTTGCTCTTCAGGTGCATATTCATCCATTCTGCCAGTCTTTTTTTACCGGGTTGCGTGGCAGTCCGGTTTATGTACTGAAAGAGTGAATGCTCCAAATACGTCCAGATCATAAGTATAAAGATGTGATGGATTGATAAACTCCTCCCCATTATCGAAAGCTGACGTATCGTATGTAAGGGCTTGTAATTCCTGTCGGTTGATTTCTATCTTCTTTTCAAGGTAATCTTTCTGATGAAACAACCGGTTGTGCAGTTTCACCAATAATATAAAGGGGATGAAGGTGATAGCCGCGATACCGCCGATCACCAGCCTACCCTCGTCCCAGAAATAAATGATACCTGCAATTCCTGCCGCGAAAAGTATCAGTCGGAGTGTACCGATACGGTAAATGTGTTGTTTTACCTTTGCCAGCTTCGATTCCGATTCGAGAATAATCCGTTGATAAGTGTCTATGATGAGATTTACTTGTTCCATATTTCCTTGATTGTTTGACCCGCAAAAATAATATATTTAGCGTGAGTACGGCGCTCTCTTGGCATGAGCTTGTTTTTGTCAAGAGCAGATTTACTTATTATTAACGTTGGAGCCAGTTTCCGCTTTCCTTTCAGGTACATTTCCGTCTCTTCCGGAGATTCTTCATATTCTTCTTGGTATATCTCCGGATATCCCGGCCTTTCTTGCCGAAGCTGCCGGGTAGAGAGCTTTGCAGAGCCGGGATCCGAGTGAAATAGAGCCACTGTTTCGTTTCGGCAGAGCCTTGCTTCAGGGCAAACGGAGCCTGAACTCATCTTTAGCTCCGTCTGTTATGGGGAGGTTGGGTGAAGTGATTCCATAAAAAAAGGGAGCAATAGTCTCCCTCTTTCATTCCTAATATGAATTGAACGTATTTTATGATTCTGATAGTAAAGATACGACATTGGAGAGCAAAAGTCAAGTGTTTTCTCCTTTTTCTTAAACTTTTCTTCTGAAAACTTGCTCCGATTCGTTAAAAGGTGTACCTTTCCGCCATGAAAGTCTTTAATAGGATGCGTTTATGAAGAAATTGTGTTTCCTGCTGTTGATGAGTTGGGTAGTGATGGATGTTACTGCGCAGAATGTCGTATATTCCAATCTGAAAGGGCTGCTCGCTTGTGAAGGAGATACGGTTGCCTCGCTGAAAGTGGAGAAACGTACAAAGAATCATATTCTGATGACCGGTGGTGCCGACTATAAGATCAGTGCTGGTCCGGATGATTCCATGTGCAAATACCTGAAGTCCCGCTGTTATGCCGTGCAGGCGGACACTTCCCTTTATGTGAATTGCAAGAGATTACGCTATAAGAAGTTTCGTTTCGGAGGTTGGTATGCTCCCGCCCTGCGCATTGGAGACCATATTTATTTTAGTGCCATTCCTTTAGGTTCCGTAGCTGCCGGCAGCGATGCCACGATGGATGTGATGCTGGGTGGTCAATTCGGCGATGCGATTGCTGCTTCCGCTTTAATATCCAAACGGGTATATTATGAAATAGATCCTGAAACCAATAAGGTAGGATTTGTCGGAAAAGAGCGGATGGAAGAACTGCTTGGGGGGCATCCTGATTGGAAAGCCGCCTATCTGAATGAAAATAGCGAGTCTGCCAAAGTTACCGACAAATATCTGCGACTGCTGAAGGCGGAAGAGAAGTAGCGTTTCGATCAGCAGCAGGGACTGCTGTCTTGCCACTATACAACCCTAACAGGCGGCTACTCATTTGCTTCTTTTTATTATTCTAACCTTTTGATAATAAATCTGCTGAAATCTTGGTAGATTCCCACCTTTTTTCTATATTGCGAAGAGTTATCAAATTGTAGAGCTGACAGTTTGTAATCCTTAATTCCTCTTATTATGAAAATGACTCTCAGCAATCAGTTACCTGAATATCCGGTATTCGCCGAAGGTATTCGCCGGGCGCCCGACCGTGGATATACCCTTTCGCCGGCACAGACCGTCACGGCCTTAAAAAATGCATTGCGTTATATCCCTGTGGAACTGCACAGAAAACTGGCTCCTGAATTTCTGGAGGAGTTGCGGACCCGGGGACGAATCTATGGGTACCGTTTTCGTCCGGCAGGCGACCTCAAAGCCAAACCCGTCGACGAATATCAGGGGAACTGTATTGAAGGCAAGGCCTTTCAGGTGATGATCGACAATAATCTTTGTTTTGATATCGCTCTCTATCCTTATGAACTCGTCACTTATGGCGAGACCGGGCAGGTATGTCAGAACTGGATGCAATACCGGTTGATAAAACAATACCTCGAACTCCTGACGCGTGAACAGACGCTTGTTATCGAATCGGGACATCCGTTAGGGCTTTTCCATTCCCGTCCCGATGCCCCTCGGGTCATTATCACCAATTCAATGATGGTAGGCATGTTCGACAATCAGCATGACTGGCATGAGGCAGCCCAGATGGGAGTCGCCAACTATGGCCAGATGACAGCCGGCGGATGGATGTACATTGGTCCGCAGGGTATTGTGCATGGCACATTCAATACTCTGCTGAATGCCGGCCGGCTCAAGCTAGGCATCCCTCAAGATAAGAACTTGAGTGGACATTTGTTCGTTTCCTCCGGTTTGGGTGGTATGAGCGGTGCCCAACCCAAGGCAGCCGAAATAGCCGGTGCTGCTTCGATTATAGCCGAAGTGGACCGCTCGCGTATTGAAACTCGTTACAAGCAAGGGTGGGTGGAGCATGTCACGACTGATCTCCATACCGCTTTCCGGATGGCACTGAGCGCTGCTGAACGGCATGAATCCTGTTCGGTGGCCTATCATGGCAATGTAGTAGATCTGCTTGAATATGCCGTTCAGGAAGATATTCCTATTGAACTTTTATCCGATCAGACCTCCTGTCACGCTGTTTACGAAGGTGGGTATTGTCCTGCCGGAGTTACTTTCGAAGAACGTACCCGGTTGTTGCATGAATCTCCCGAAGCGTTTCGTCAGTTGGTAGACGAATCCCTCCATCGTCATTTTGCAGTGATCAAGAAACTTGTTTCCCGCGGAACTTATTTTTTCGATTACGGCAACTCGTTTATGAAAGCTGTCTATGATGCCGGAGTCAAAGAGATTTCACGAAACGGAACCGATGAAAAAGACGGCTTTATCTGGCCGAGTTATGTGGAAGATATTATGGGGCCGGAGCTTTTCGACTATGGTTACGGTCCATTCCGTTGGGTATGTCTCAGTGGTAACCCCGAAGATCTTGCCAGAACGGACCGTGCTGCGATGGAATGTATCGATGTGAAACGTCGCGGACAGGATCTGGACAATTATAACTGGATACGGGATGCCGGCAAGAACCGGTTGGTGGTGGGTACACAGGCCCGTATATTGTATCAGGATGCTGTCGGTCGTTTGAAGATAGCTCTCCGGTTTAACCAAATGGTGCGTGACGGAGAAGTCGGGCCTATTATGCTGGGACGCGATCATCACGATGTGAGTGGTACGGATTCACCCTTCCGTGAAACCTCTAATATCAAAGATGGCAGCAATGTAATGGCCGATATGGCCGTACAGTGTTTTGCCGGGAATTGTGCCCGGGGCATGAGCCTGGTAGCTTTGCACAACGGAGGCGGAGTTGGCATTGGCAAAGCTATCAACGGAGGTTTCGGTATGGTGTGTGACGGGAGCCTGAGAGTAGACGAAATCCTTCGTTCTTCTATGCTTTGGGATGTGATGGGGGGAGTGGCCCGCCGTTCGTGGGCCCGCAATGAACATGCGATGGAAACCAGCGAAGCGTTCAATCTGTCACATGGTGATGCCTACCACATCACGCTGCCTTATCTGGCAGATGAAGAGTTGATAAAGAGAATAGTTGCGGAATAATGAGAATAAAAATAAATCTTGATCTGTAAGAATCCGTGTAATCTGTGGTGCCCTTAAAACGATGTAGTATGAACTGGAATAAAATAGTAGAATGCGTCCCCAACTTCAGTGAAGGGCGGGATCTGGAAAAGATAGATCGTATTGTCGCTCCGTTCCGTGCCCGGTCTGGGGTGAAATTGCTCGATTATAGCAATGATGAAGATCACAACCGACTGGTAGTAACCCTTATCGGCGAGCCGGAAGCTCTGCGTGATGCTGTTATCGAGGCTATTGGAGTGGCTGTGGAATTGATAGATCTTAATCACCACCGGGGGCAGCATCCCCGCATGGGGGCCGTTGATGTAGTGCCCTTTATTCCCATTAAAAACGTGACGATGGACGAAGCCGTCTCTCTTTCCCGGGAGATAGGAGAGAAGGTAGCCGGGCTTTATCACCTTCCTGTCTTCCTTTATGAGAAATCGGCGACAGCCCCTCATCGTGAAAATCTGGCAGCTGTTCGCAAAGGAGAGTTCGAAGGGATGGCCGAGAAGATGAAACTGCCCGAATGGCATCCCGATTACGGTCCTGCCGGATGCCATCCTACAGCCGGGGTAGTCGCTATCGGTGCCCGTATGCCGCTGGTGGCTTATAATATCAATCTGAGTACTGATAATCTTGAAATTGCAACCAAGATAGCCAAAAATATCCGTCATATCAATGGTGGTTTGCGTTATGTCAAAGCGATGGGGGTAGAACTGAAGGAACGGAACATTACCCAGGTGTCTATCAACATGACCGACTATACCCGTACGGCACTTTATCGTGCTTTCGAGTTGGTGCGCATCGAAGCCCGTCGCTATGGAGTGACCATTCTCGGTAGCGAAATCGTAGGGCTCGTCCCGATGGAAGCACTGATCGATACTGCTTCCTACTACCTCGGTCTGGAGAATTTCTCCATGCGGCAAGTGCTTGAATCACGTATAATGGAATAGAGAATCATGAGTGAGAACTTAATTATATTCAATGCCAAAGTAGTGACTCCGCTCGGCTTTTCGGCTCGGAAAGGGAAAGAGATGGCGGAACTGCGAATTTTGGAGAAAGCGACAGTCGAAGTTGTAGATGGGATCATTACCTATGTCGGTCCCAACCGGGGTGAAGTGCGTGATGGATATTATCATCACTTCTGGCATTACAATGCTCGTGGGAAGTGTCTCTTGCCGGGTTTTGTCGATTCACATACCCATTTCGTATTTGGGGGAGAGCGGGCCGAAGAATTTTCGTGGCGCCTCAAAGGGGAGAGTTATATGTCTATCATGCAACGTGGCGGCGGTATAGCCAGTACAGTACAGGCTACCCGTGAACTCTCTTTCATTCATTTGCGCTCTAAGGCAGAAGGACTCCTCAAGAAGATGACAGCCATGGGAATTACGACCGTCGAAGGCAAGAGCGGATACGGTCTGAACCGCGAAACGGAATTGTTGCAACTCAAGGTGATGCGCAGCCTGAATAAAGATGAGGGTGTACGGGTGGATATTGTGCCTACTTTCCTGGGTGCACATGCGTTGCCTGACGAATATAAAGAGCGTCCTGATGATTATATTGACTTCCTGATCCGTGAGTTACTTCCGGTGATTCAGCGGGATTCACTGGCTGAATTTTGTGATGTGTTCTGCGAAGAAGGCGTTTTCTCCATCGAACAGTCACGTCGTTTGCTTACAGCTGCCGGAGATTATGGTCTCTTACCAAAACTTCATGCCGACGAGATTGTCTCTTTGGGAGGTGCCGAACTGGCTGCCGAATTGGGAGCTGTATCTGCCGACCATCTGCTTCATGCTTCCGATGCCGGTATCGAAGCCATGGCGCGTAAGGGAGTGGTTGCCACACTCCTCCCGCTCACAGCGTTTGCCTTGAAGGAGCCTTATGCACGGGACGCGACATGATTGATGCCGGATGTGCCGTAGCCCTGGCTACCGACCTGAATCCGGGCAGTTGTTTCTCCGGTTCCATTCCACTGACGTTTGCCTTAGCCTGCATTCACATGCAGCTCACTGTAGAAGAAGCAATTACGGCCCTACCCTGAATGGGCTGCACTCAACCGTGCCGACTCTATCGGCAGTATCGAAGTGGGTAAAAGGCGACTTCGTAGTGCTTGACTCCGATAATTACCATATTCTTCCCTATTATGTCGGGATGAATTGTGTAAATACGACTATCAAAGGCGGAATGCTTTATCCGTCTGTCTGAATTGAGATATAAACCCGATAATACTTGAAGAATTATGTTAGCAGAATTGACCGTAAAAGAATTTTAGATAAAGTAGCCGGTAGTGATCCTGTACCCGGAGGCGAGTGTGGCTGCTTAACGGTGCGGTGGCCTCGGCGCTGACTGCAATGGTGGCCGGACTTACCATCGGGAAGAAAGGATACGAAGAACATGAAGAGTTGATGAAGCATATTTCCCGTCTGAGCATCCGGCAGCAGGAGTTTTGTTGAATACATTGACCGTGATTCCGAGGCATACGACCATGTTTTCGGTTGTTTCAAGTTACCCAAATCTACAGATGAAAGCCCTCGTTCCGATGCAGGTGGCGCGCAATGCCTGTGAGCTGATGGAGATCATAGCTGATGTAGCGCGTTTGGGCAATCAGAATGCCATTACGGACGCATGTGTAGCCATGATGGCTGCCCGTTCGGCAGTATTGGGCGCTTTGCTGAACGTCCGCATCAATCTGGGTTCGCTCAAGGATAAAACCTTTGTTGACGAGCTGAAGCGGGAAGCCGACCATTTGGAACAATTGGCATGCATGCGTGAGAAAGAATTACTTGAAGTTGTCAACCAAGAACTGAACCAATGAACAATGTCTATTATGTAGGCTCCGGTGAACTGACTTTCAGTATCATCGAACGCATCATTAACGAAAACCTGAAACTTGAACTGGCTCCCGAAGCCGAACAGCGCATCCGGAAATGCCGTGATTATCTCGACCGGAAAATTGCGGCTTCCACCGAGCCGCTGTATGGTATCACTACCGGTTTCGGTTCGTTGTGCAGTAAAAATATATCGTCCGATGAACTCAACACCTTGCAAGAGAATCTTGTGAAAAGCCATGCGTGCAGTGTGGGTGAGGAGTTACGCCCGGTCATTATCAAGCTGATGCTGTTACTTAAAGCCCATGCTCTTTCCCTGGGTCACAGCGGGGTACAGGTCATCACCGTACAGCGCATTCTCGACTTTTTCAATAACGACGTAATGCCTATTGTCTACGATCGCGGATCCTTGGGGGCTTCGGGTGATCTGGCGCCGTTGGCCAACCTCTTTTTGCCTTTGATTGGAGTTGGCGATGTTTATTATAAAGGTAAAAAGCGGGAAGCCATCAGTGTGCTCGACGAGTTTGGTTGGGAGCCTGTGAGATTGATGAGTAAGGAGGGACTTGCTTTGCTGAATGGTACCCAGTTCATGAGTGCCAACGGAGTTTTTGCATTGCTCAAAGCCCGGAGGCTTTCAAAGAAGGCAGATATGATTGCTGCCCTTTCACTTGAAGCGTTCGATGGGCGCATCGATCCTTTTATGGAGTGTATTCAGCAGATTCGTCCCCATCCCGGTCAGATTGAGACGGGAGAGATATTCCGTCGCCTGCTGCATGGAAGTGAGCTGATAGCCTGTACCAAAGAACATGTACAGGACCCTTACTCTTTTCGTTGTATTCCCCAGGTGCATGGGGCAACGAAAGATGCCATCCGGTACGTTTCTTCTGTTTTGTTGACTGAGATAAATTCAGTGACGGACAATCCGACCATTTTCCCGGATGAAGATCAGATCATATCCGGCGGCAACTTTCACGGACAACCGCTGGCCCTCTCTTTCGATTTTCTTGCTATCGCAATGGCCGAACTGGGCAACATTTCCGAGCGGCGTGTAGCCCAGTTAATTATGGGGTTGCGTGGTCTTCCGGAATTTTTGGTCGCCAATCCGGGACTTAATTCCGGTTTTATGATTCCTCAGTACGCTGCTGCCTCTATGGTCAGCCAGAATAAGATGTACTGCTATGCGGCCTCGAGTGATTCAATAGTCTCTTCCAACGGTCAGGAAGATCATGTTAGCATGGGAGCCAATGCCGCTACCAAACTTTTCCGGATCATGGATAATCTGGAGCACATCCTTGCCATCGAGTTGATGAATGCTGCGCAGGGAATTGAGTTTCGTCGTCCGGCAAAAACTTCTCCCATCCTTGAGCGCTATCTGGCTGCATATCGCAAAGAGGTTCCGTTTGTAAAGGATGATATTGTGATGTACAAAGAAATTCATAAAACGGTAGCTTTTCTCAATCGGACCAGATCCGAGTATTAGTGGAGTCTTCTTTGTCATTCCTTTCACCTCTTCATTCATCGAAGTATATCCGCTGTTTATCGATTTTTCTCTTCCGATGGGCGGGAATACCTTTATAAGGGTATTTCCTCGCCCTATCTTTGTATCCTCATTCTCTGTTAACACTTGTTTTGATATTTGTTTCGGAAGTTATAATATTTATCAAATATGTGTGCTTAAATCAGGAAACTGAATTAACTCGTCGAGTTTTCTGCTTATCTTTGTTCAGTTTTTCGTTTTATTGGACGAAAACGCTGATAATCGATAGTCTAACAACAAAAGAACGGGTTAATGATTGAGAATGCGAAAGAGAACTCACAAAGAGTAGAATTGAAAGACAGAATTATTGAGACAGCTTCGGAGGCTTTTACTGCACATGGTATCAAGAGTATAACGATGGACGACATAGCGCGTCCTTGGGTATATCAAAACGTACACTTTACGAAGTGTTTCAGGATAAAGAGAGCTTGCTGACCCAGTGTATTTTAAAACGTCAGGAAGAGATGAATGCTTTTCTGGCAGAGACCTTGGCCAACTCAAAGAATGTTCTTGAAGTCATTCTTGTGTGTTATCAGCGGAGCATTGAGACATTCCATCGGACTAACAAGCGTTTTTGAAGATATAAAGAAGTATCCGAAAGTACACAGTCTGCTGAAGAACTATCGGGAGCGGGACTCGGACAGTACGATCGAATTTTTAAGATGGGCATTAAGCAGGGCATATTCAGGGATGATGTCAATTTTGCCATTGTCAACCTGCTGGTTCACGAACAGCTCGACTTATTGATGAATACGGATATTTGCAACAAATACTCCTTCCTTGAGGTTTACGAAGCGATTATGTTTACCTACATCCGGGAATCTCGACAGAGAAAGGGCAAAGGTATTGGAAGATTTTATAACGGAATATAGAAAACAAAGGATACACTAAGACAGGGAATAAAGAGATTCCCAAAGAAGATAAACAACTAAAATTATTGTATGAACAAAATGAAATGTTTCTTAAGCAAAAAGATGCTTTTGGCGGTGGTTGTACTGCTCTCGGTGGGTTATGTACAGGCACAGGAGGCAAAGGACATCGTGCTACTGACGCTTGACAAAGCACTGGAAATTGCATTGAGCGAAAACCCCACAATGAAAGTGGCCGGCCAAGAGATTCAGCTGAAAAAAGAGGCTAAGAAGGAGGCATACGGCGGACTATTTCCGGAGGTTTCATTGACGGGTTCTTACTCGCGGACACTAAAAAACAGACAATGGTGATGGACTTTGGCGGAGAATCGCAGACCATCCAGGTAGGTTCGGACAACTCGTATAACGGAGGACTCAATGTGAGTCTCCCTGTATTTGCTCCGACGCTTTACAAGAGTATCAATCTGACCAAGACAGATGTGGAACTGGCTGTTGAAAAAGCACGCTCGTCGAAACTCGACTTGGTGAATCAGGTGACCAAGGCATATTATCAGTTGTTGTTGGCCCAGGACAGCTACAAAGTGCTCCTGCAGAGTTATGCGCAGGCAGAAGCCAACTATGAAGTGGTGAAAGCCAAATATGAGCAGGGAACGGTTAGCGAGTATGATAAGATACGCGCCGACGTACAGGTGCGTAGCCTGAAACCCTCGGTAGTATCTGCCGGTAACGGAGTGAATCTTGCCCGCTTGCAGTTGCAGGTACTGATGGGTATGGATACGGAGGTGGAAATTGCTGCCGATGGTAATCTGAAGGACTATGAAATGGTGATGTTCCGTCGTCAGATGGAAAGCAACCAGTTGAATCTGAATAACAACAGCGATTTGAAGCAGTTAGACTTAAATGCCGACTTGTTGAAGAAAACACTGGCTGTGCAGCGAACCAATTTCATGCCGACATTGGCTGCATCGTTCAACTATTCGTATACATCGCTGAATAATGACTTCAAGATGTCGCATTACAAGTGGTTCCCATATTCTACTGTCGGTCTGAGTCTGAGTATCCCTTTGTTTAAGGCAAGTAACTTTACGAAGGTAAAGCAAACTAAGATCCAGATGCAGCAACTGGCCGAGAACCGCACCAACGTATATCGCCAACTCACCATGCAAGCCACCAGTTATCTGGATAATATGGCTGCAAGTACCGAGCAGGTAGTCAGCAACAAAGAAGGAATCGTACAGGCGGAAAAAGGACGTTTGATAGCCCAAAAACGTTATGAAGTAGGTAAAGGGACTATCCTTGAATTGAACGATTCGGAAGTGGCGCTGACACAGGCCCAGTTGACTTACAACCAGTCTATCTACGACTATTTGGTTGCTAAGGCTGATCTCGATCAGGTATTGGGAAGAGAAGAAGTAACAGAGTAACTAAACACACAACAATTAAAATTTGAATATGAAAAGATGTTTCCAATTAGTAGCCCTGCTCGCCGTTGTGCTATTGGGCTCGTGCACTGGAGGAAAAGACAAAAGTGCTGCTGAAAAAACAGAGGAAAAGCCGAAAGTGAAATTGGCCGATGTGACAGCACGCCCGGTAGAACAGATACAGGAATACACGGCAACCGTAGAAGCTGAAGTGAAGAATAACATTGCTCCGTCATCACCGGTGCGTATTGATAAAATCTTTGTGGAAGTGGGCGATCATGTGTCCAAAGGCCAGAAACTAGTGCAGATGGATGCTGCCAACTTGAAACAGACTAAGCTGCAACTGGACAATCAGGAAGTGGAATTCAATCGTATCGATGAACTGTATAAGGTAGGTGGTGCTTCAAAATCGGAATGGGATGCTGCAAAGATGGCCTATGACGTGAAGAAAACTGCTTATCAGAACTTGTTGGAAAATACTTCTCTGCTGAGTCCTATCAGTGGGGTGGTAACTGCCCGCAATTACGATAGCGGCGATATGTATAGCGGTGGTAATCCGGTGCTGACCGTTGAAAAGATTACTCCGGTCAAACTTTGATCAATGTATCCGAGGTTTACTTCACCAAGGTGAAGAAAGGTGCTCCCGTGAATGTGAAGCTCGATGTCTACGGTGATGAGGCTTTCGAAGGCAAGATCAGCTTGATTTATCCGACGATCGATCCGTCTACCCGTACATTCCAGGTGGAGATTCAATTGCCTAACCAGAATCAGAAAGTACGTCCGGGAATGTTTGCCCGTGCCAGCCTGAATTTTGGTACGGAAGAGAACGTCGTTGTTCCCGATTTGGCTATTGTGAAGCAAGCTGGTGCCGGCGACCGTTATGTGTATGTATACAAGGATGGAAAAGTGACATACAACAAAGTGGAACTGGGACGTCGCATGGGGGCTGAATATGAATTGAAACCGGTGTACCCAATAATTCTCAGGTAGTCATTGCCGGTCAGACCCGATTGATCAACGGCACTGAGGTAGAGGTAGAAAAATAATGAATCAATGTAACCGTATGTTGTGTACAGCTTTATAAGTTGAAAGCTATACAATCCGATGACATACGGCGCATTATCCACATTTTAATAATTAGCAAAAATGAGTTTATACGAAGGAGCGGTAAAAAAACCGATTATGACCTCCCTCTGCTTCCTTGCAGTGGTGATTTTTGGTCTCTTCTCTTTGTCAAAATTACCTATCGACTTGTATCCGGACATCGATACAAATACGATTATGGTAATGACCGCCTATCCCGGAGCCAGTGCTTCGGATATAGAGAACAACGTGACTCGTCCGTTGGAGAATACGCTGAATGCTGTCAGTAACCTGAAGCATATCACCTCCCGTTCGTCTGAAAATATGTCTCTGATTACATTGGAGTTTGAATACGGTAATGATATCGACGTACTGACTAATGATGTGCGTGACAAGCTGGATATGGTCAGCTCGCAGCTTCCGGATGATGTGGAGAATCCCATCATCTTTAAGTTTAGCACCGACATGATTCCGATTGTGTTGCTGTCGGTACAGGCCAATGAAAGTCAGTCGGCACTTTATAAAATCCTGGACGATCGCGTTGTGAACCCGTTAGCACGAATTCCCGGTGTGGGTACGGTATCCATCAGTGGTGCTCCCCAGCGTGAGATCCAGGTATATTGCGACCCCGGCAAACTGGAAGCCTATAATCTGACTATCGAAACAATCAGTTCGATTATCGGAGCCGAGAATAAGAATATTCCGGGCGGTAACTTCGATATCGGTAATGAGACCTATTCGTTGCGTGTCGAAGGAGAGTTTGACGATTCGCGACAATTGGAAGATGTTGTGGTGGGTAGCTACAATGGAGCGAATGTCTATCTGCGCGATGTGGCCCGCGTGGTCGATACCGTGGAGGAGCGTGCTCAGGAAACATATAATAATGGGGTAAAAGGAGCCATGATTGTGGTGCAGAAACAGTCGGGTGCCAACTCTGTGGATATTTCAAAGAAAGTGGCCGAGGCTTTACCGAAGTTGCAGAAGAATTTGCCGAGCGACGTGAAGCTCGGAGTGATTGTCGATACATCCGACAACATTCTCAACACCATCGACAGTTTGGCCGAAACCGTACTGTACGCCCTTTTGTTTGTAGTTATCGTGGTGTTCCTCTTCTTGGGACGCTGGCGTGCCACATTGATTATTTGTATTACTATTCCGCTTTCATTGATCGCCTCGTTTATTTACCTGGCAGTCACCGGAAATACAATTAATATTATCTCGCTTTCATCTCTCTCTATTGCCATCGGTATGGTGGTGGACGATGCGATTGTGGTACTCGAAAATGTGACTACCCATATCGAGCGCGGTTCCGATCCGAAACAGGCTGCCGTGCACGGAACGAATGAGGTGGCTATTTCCGTAATTGCCTCTACACTGACCATGATTGCAGTGTTCTTCCCACTGACAATGGTAAGCGGTATGTCGGGGGTGATGTTTAAGCAGTTGGGTTGGATGATGTGTGCCATCATGTTCATTTCTACAGTAGCTGCTTTGTCACTGACACCGATGCTCTGTTCGCAATTGTTACGTTTGCAGAAGAAACAGTCTAGGACTTTCAAACTTCTTTTCGGTCCTATTGAGAAAGGTTTGGATGCTTTGGATACAGGCTATGCCCGTATGTTGAATTGGGCGGTTCGCCATCGTCCGATTGTCATCTTCGGTTGTATCGTGTTCTTTGTGGTCAGCTTGTTCTGTGCCAAGAGTATCGGAACCGAGTTCTTCCCGGCACAGGATAATGCCCGTATCGCGGTTCAGTTGGAGTTGCCTATCGGAACACGCAAGGAGCTGGCACAGGAGGTCTCAGAGAAACTGACTAACCAGTGGCTCAATAAATACAAAGGTGTAATGACCGTATGTAACTATACCGTAGGTCAGGCCGACTCAGACAATACCTGGGCCTCTATGCAGGACAATGGTTCCCACATCATTTCGTTCAATATCAGTCTGGTCGATCCGGGAGATCGTGACATCAGCCTTGAACAAGTCTGCGACGAGATGCGTGAGGACCTGAAGAAATATCCGGAGTTCAGCAAAGCACAGGTGATCCTGGGTGGTAGCAACACGGGTATGTCTGCTCAGGCAAGTGCCGACTTCGAGGTATATGGTTATAGTATGGAAGAAACCGACAGTGTAGCTGCACGTTTGAAACGTGAACTGCTGAATGTGAAAGGTGTATCGGAAGTAAACATCAGCCGTAGTGATTATCAGCCGGAGTATCAGGTAGACTTCGATCGTGAGAAGCTGGCTTTGCACGGACTGAACCTGGCAACTGCAGGTAACTATCTGCGCAACCGTATCAATGGTGCCATTGCCTCCAAGTATCGTGAGGATGGAGACGAATACGATATCAAAGTGCGTTATGCACCGGAGTATCGTACCAGTATTGAAAGTATCGAGAACATTCTTATTTATAACAGTCGTGGCGAAGCCGTACGTGTGAAAGAGTTGGGTAAAGTTGTCGAGCGCTTTGCTCCTCCTACTATCGAACGTAAAGACCGCGAACGCATTGTGACCGTTTCGGCTGTTATCTCGGGCGAAGCGTTGGGTAATGTAGTGAATGCGGGTAATGCTATCATCGATAAGATGGATATTCCGTCGGACGTAACGATTCAGGTAGCCGGTTCGTACGAAGACCAGCAAGATTCGTTCCGCGACCTGGGTACGCTGGCTATTCTTATTGTGGTACTGGTGTTTATTGTGATGGCAGCGCAGTTCGAATCATTGACTTATCCATTCATCATCATGTTCTCACTGCCGTTTGCCTTCAGTGGAGTGTTGATGGCGCTTTTCTTTACAAAGAGCACGCTGAGTGTAATGAGCCTCTTGGGAGCCATCATGTTGATCGGTATCGTTGTAAAGAATGGTATTGTACTTATCGACTACATCACTCTTTGCCGCGAACGTGGACTGGCTGTGCTCAACTCTGTCGTAACAGCAGGTAAGAGCCGTCTTCGTCCGGTATTGATGACCACTGCTACTACAGTTCTCGGTATGATCCCGATGGCAATTGGTGGTGGACAGGGTTCGGAGATGTGGAGCCCGATGGCGATTGCCGTAATCGGTGGTCTGACTGTTTCCACTATTCTGACTTTGGTCCTGATTCCTACTTTGTACTGCGTCTTTGCCGGTACAGGTATCAAGCATCAGCGTAAGGTATTGAGACGGAAACGTGAGCTGGAGGCTTACTTTGAAGAGCATAAAGATGAAATGATTAAGAAATAATAAAGAAGAAATCAAGATATGAAATCAGTATTAATCACATTCGATCAGGCTTATTACGAACGTATCATTGCTTTGCTGGACCGTTTGGGTTGTCGGGGCTTCACCTATTTGGAGCGTGTGCAGGGACGTGGTTCGAAGACCGGTGATCCGCATTTCGGCAGCCACGCCTGGCCTAGTATGTGTTCGGCCATCATAACGGTGGTGGATGACAAGAAGGTGGACCCGTTGCTGGATGCGTTGCATCGGATGGACATGCAGACAGAACAGCTCGGTCTGCGGGCTTTTGTCACTAACGTGGAGCGAAGCATTTAATCCTTTGCCTACACAGATAACATCAGAGGAGAATCTGCGTGAATTTCATGCAGATTCTCCTCTCTTTTTATGGGTTTTATCTATCTTTGCAACTTCTTATTAAATTAAGAGCGTGCATGAAAAATTATTTGAAATATTCGTTATGGCTGACATTGATCGTCCTGTTCGCATTAATTGGAATGCACTGGCTGCCTGCTATAACGATCGACGGACATACGATGAGGCGTGTCGATTTGCTGAGTGATGTCCGTATGCCTGAACCTGATAAAGATGAAGTAGTGGCAGACAGTCTGCCGCCGGTCCCGGTTGTGAAACCTGCATTTGTAGATACGTGCCGCAGCGGAATGACTTGTATCGAAGATTATAGTGACTCGACGATGCGAGGGATGACTCCTTTTTATCGTGCGCTGGACGAAATTCAGTCCAAAGGTCGCTTGGTCCGTATAGCTGTGTTCGGTGATTCCTTTATTGAGGCGGATATTTTCACAGCCGATCTGCGCGAGATGTTGCAGAAGCGTTTCGGCGGATGTGGTGTAGGCTTTGTCACCATAACTTCGATGACCAGCGGCTATCGTCCGACGGTACGTCATTCTTTTGGCGGATGGTCTAGTCATGCAGTGACCGACAGTGTTTACTTTGATAAAAAGAAACAAGGTATTTCCGGGCACTATTTTGTTCCCCGTGAAAGAGCTTACGTTGAACTTCGCGGACAAAATAAATATGCTTCTTTACTCGATACCTGCCAGATAGCATCCATCTTTTTCTATAATAAGGGCGAGGTCAATCTTTCTGTATGTGTCAACCGTGGGGAAGCTGAAGCGCGGGACTTTTCTACTACTGGTCGTTTGCAGCAGATGAAAGTGAATGGTCGTATCGGTTCGGTACGCTGGGATATCAATCGGGCAGATTCCACTTTGTTCTATGGGGTGGCAATGGACGGCACACAAGGAGTTGTTGTCGACAACTTCTCTTTGCGTGGTAGTTCAGGACTTTCCCTTCGCAGCATACCATCCAAAATGCTGCAAGAGTTTAATGCCCAGCGGCCTTATGATTTGATTATTCTGGAATATGGACTGAACGTTGCAACCGAACGCGGAAGAAACTACGACCCTTATAAGAAAGGACTTCTCACAGCCATTAACCACCTGAAAGAATGCTTTCCGCAGGCCGGTTTTCTTTTGTTGAGTGTGGGCGATCGTGACTATAAGACTGATACCGGTGAACTGCGAACAATGCCCGGAGTGAAGAATCTGATCCGCTACCAGCAGAATATAGCGGCAGAGAGTGGTATTGCTTTTTGGAACATGTTCGAGGCTATGGGAGGAGAGGGTAGTATGGCCGAGCTGGTGCATGCCAAGCCCTCTTTGGCTAATTATGATTATACACACATCAACTTCCGGGGTGGACGTCACTTGGCAGGACTACTATACGAAACATTGATTTATGGAAAAGAACAGTATGAAAGGAGAAAGGCCTATGAGGCTGAATAGATGGCTGGGGGTGTTGATCCTTTTGCTTTCCGGTGTTTGGTCGGTTCGGGCACAGGACCTTTTGCCAGCCTGTCCGCAGGTGGATAAAGGCACGAAGGCTTGTAAGCCGATGCGTGAACCGGGATCATTGGGGGATACTGTTTCGGTAAAAATTGTTTTTCCCGTAGCTTTCAAAGGTGTAGGGAGGAATGAGGTCGTGGATAGTCTTGGGATACTGGCTCCGGTGCTCGAACATTTGCGGCTGGTGCAAAACGGGAGTTCGGAAGATACTGTGCGCATTGTTCATATTGGTGACAGTCACATTCGCGGGCATATTTTTCCTCGTACTACCGGTGCCCGTCTGACCGAAACATTCGGAGCGATCTCCTATACGGATATGGGGGTGAACGGAGCCACTTGCCTGACTTTTACGCATCCCGACCGTATTGCAGCCATTGCAGCCCTGAAACCCGAACTATTAATACTTTCGTTTGGAACGAACGAAAGCCATAACCGAAAATACAATTCGAATGTACATTACCGGCAGATGGAGGAATTGCTTGAACTGTTGCATGACAGTCTGCCTGATGTTCCTATCCTGATGACTACGCCTCCGGGATCTTATGAAAGTTTCCGTCAACGTCGTCGGCGTCGCACATACGCTATTAATCCCCGAACGGTAACGGCAGTGAACACGATTCATGATTTTGCCCGCCGCCATAAACTGGTGGTGTGGGATATGTATAATGTTGTGGGCGGAAGCCTGCGCGCCTGCAAGAACTGGTCAGACGCCCAATTAATGCGTCCGGATCACGTACATTATCTGCCTGAAGGCTATACGCTTCAGGGAGAATTATTATATGAAGCCATTATTAAAGCCTATAATGAATATGTTTCCCATTGATATTGATTTCAGCCGCCTGTTGGAGGCTTTCAAATATAATCCGGATGCGCCGATGATATTCAGCAGCGGAATTTTTCTTTGGCTGTTCGCTGCGTTTATGGTAATCTATACACTGTTGCAACATCGCAATACGGCACGGATTCTGTTTGTTGCTCTTTTCTCCTATTATTTTTATTACAAGAGTAGTGGAACCTATTTTTTCCTGTTGGCCATCGTTACTGTTACCGATTTTGTGATAGCCTGGCTGATGGATCGAACCGATGTCCGCTGGAAACGTAAGTTTTGTGTGGTACTCAGTGTATCGGTCAATTTGGGATTACTCTGCTACTTTAAATATACCAATTTTCTGGGTGGGGTCATTGCCTCGCTGATGGGAGGGGAGTTTACGGCACTTGACATCTTTTTGCCTGTCGGCATCTCCTTTTTCACATTCCAGTCGTTAAGCTACACCATTGATGTCTATAGGAAAGAGATCAAACCTTTGACCAGTCTGCTGGATTATGCCTTTTATGTCTCTTTCTTTCCACAGTTGGTGGCCGGGCCCATTGTCCGGGCACGTGATTTTATTCCGCAAATTCGTAAACCGCTCTATGTGTCGCAGGAAATGTTCGGCAGGGGTATCTTTCTTATTGTGGCAGGTTTGTTCAAGAAAGCGGTTATCTCCGATTACATAAGTATTAACTTTGTTGAGCGTATTTTTGATAACCCGACACTCTATTCGGGAGTCGAGAACCTGATGGGGCTTTATGGTTATGCTTTGCAGATTTATTGTGATTTTTCAGGATATAGTGATATGGCAATCGGCATTGCTCTTTTACTTGGTTTCCATTTCAATTTGAACTTTAATTCTCCGTATAAATCAGCGTCGATCACTGAGTTCTGGAGACGTTGGCATATTTCTTTGTCGAGTTGGTTACGCGACTATCTTTATATTTCTTTGGGAGGTAACCGTCACGGGAAGTTCCGTCAATACCTCAATCTGATTATTACCATGTTCCTTGGTGGACTATGGCATGGGGCTTCATGGAATTTTGTGCTTTGGGGTACTTTTCACGGAGTGGCACTTGCTCTTCATAAAGCATGGATGTCCATTATTGGGCGTAAAAAGGGGGAGACCAGTCACGGTATTCGCCGGGTATTGGGTGTTATCATTACTTTCCATTTTGTCTGCTTTTGTTGGATTTTCTTCCGTAATGCTGACTTTCACAATTCGATGGACATGCTGAATCAGATTTTTACTGCTTTCCGTCCACAGCTTTTCCCACAACTGATAGAAGGGTATTGGCGGGTATTTGCACTGATGGCAGTTGGTTTCCTGCTCCATTTTGCTCCGGATAGTTGGGAAAATGCCGTTTGCCGTGGAGTGATCAAGCTTCCTTTCTTAGGTAAAGCTATTGTAATGGTGGCTATGATTTATCTGGTCATCCAGATGAAGAGCAGTGAGATTCAGCCGTTCATCTATTTCCAGTTCTAGTAGTTATCGCCTTTACTTCTTGAAAGTATTTTAGCTTATTTTGATCTTGTCAATATGCAGGAAAGTCCTAGTGATGTTGTTATTTATTTTGAATAGAAGAATGTTATTCCTGAGCAATATTCTGGACGGGAAACCTGCAACAAGAGATTCTATGATCTTGTCGTTGTTCAAGATTTCCCTCTTTGCAGTAAAAAAAACTCTGAATATCCGTTGTCGTCACAGGATTTTGAAGCAGAGTAATCAGTACATCAACCGTAACTGGCGTATGGTGGCTGAAGGTATCCGTATGGCACAGTATTTATTTTGCGTCTTTTTTATAAAAGAGTTATATTGATAATTATCCGGTTAGTTGTAAGTTATTGAGGATTTCGTATAACGTTGACGGTGTTCTTCCGAAGCAGTAATACCGCAATCATTAGTGGTTATCTTCACTGGGATCAGTTTACCCATGCACAGGATTAGCTGCTTTTTGAAAAGAATATCGGTGCTTACGTCTGTATTGATAAAGTTGCCCTTTCGCGCGGTGAACTCTCCATACTCAGCAACAAGGCTTCCCATGGTGGCAAAGGCAGTATTGTCGCCATAATAAGAGGTATGGATATCTATATGGTAAGCTCTGTGTTATTCAGACTGTCCCGTCGTCGTTATCAAGTGCGTGACATCAAATTGGATATGACTCCCAATATGGAGCAGATTGTTCGTAGTTGCTTTCCTACCGCCAAACGAGTTATTGACCGTTTCCACAAGAAACTGGCTTATGAAGGGTCAGTAGATTTTTAGTGGGGATAAATTTGTAATCTAATTGAATAGTTCTTTACTTTACAGCATGGAAAACGATTATTTATGTTGCCAGTATTGTACTGCCCACACAGATATTGGATTACTTCTCCATAGTCGGTATATCGCAGACTTCTACGGAAATCCACATCAGTCTGGACGAGAAGATGCATCCGGAGCTAAGCAAGGACGTACACTTTGAATCCAAAGGTTTTATGGAAGCGGTAAGCGTGACGGATTTCCCGATACGTGACCACAAAGTGATTCTGAAGATCCGTCGCAGGCGGTGGACAGACACGCGCACGGGCAAGAGTTTCAGCATCCCGATAGACCTTGACATTGTAGCCAAGGGACTCGTTACTCCAAGGAATTTGGAGCTTTTTTAAAAGAAACGTATGGAGACGTCCCCCGTGACCTGCCATACGCTTGAGGAGTTCTATCACATCGACGGGCATACGTTTGAGAAGCAATACAAGGAAGTGCTGAGCGGTTTCCGGCAGTGGAGCAGTTGGAACATGCAGATAAATGGCTGCTGTTCCCGGAGAATATCGGCCCTTGTCTGGCTATCGACGAATCCTCGCTATCCAATGGTGAGCTGTACACGTTTGTAACCAACCGTGAGGTCCGCACGCGGGAGCAATCCTTGGTTGCCGTCGTTGCAGGTACAAAAGCGGAGGACGTAATCGCTGTCCTGCAACGGATTGACGAGGAGCATCGCAATGCTGTCGAGGAGGTCACGCTTGACTTGTCGGACTCCATGCGCAAGATCGTGCGTACGGCATTCCCTAAAGCCAGCCGGGTCATCGACCGCTTCCATATCCAGAAACTGGCTTGTGATGTACAGGAGCTGCGCATCAAACACCGTTGGGATGCCATGCAGCAGGCTAATGATGAGATGGAGGAAGCCAGACAAAACGGTAAGGAGTATATCCCGTACCGCTATCCCAATGGAGACACCCGCAAGGAACTGCTTATACGCTCGCGTTATCTCCTGTTCAAGTCTGCCGACAAATGGACCGACAGGCAAAAGCAAAGGGCTGCGATACTGTTTGAAGAATACCCGGACATCAAAACGGCATACGGACTGTGCCATTCCCTGCGGATGATCTTTGCCAAAAACCACAATCAAGGATGCCGCACGCCTGTCCATGGCACGCTGGTACAACAAAGTCGAAGAAGCGGGATTCCGCTCCTTTAATGTCATCGCAGCCACCTTCTATGAGCATTATGATGAGATACTCAACTTCTACAACAACCGTTCCTCAAATGCACTTGCTGAATCATTCAATGCTAAAATCAAACTCTTTAGAGCGAATCTCAGGGGAGTTGTTGACAAGAAGTTTTTCTTATTCCGCATTGCGAACTTATATGCATATCCCCACTAAAAATCTACTGACCCCTTATGAAGCTGTTCTGGAGACTTTAGTAGCACAAAAAAGGACGAGGCAAATGCCCCATCCTAAATGTTTTCACAACGGAATAGTCCTTATTGTGATTTGCTTCAAATTAGTGACCCAAAGATAATGAATAATTTTTATTATCATGTTTATTTATGGAAAAATATTAATATATTTGGGGTGTTGTGATAAAATGAGTTAAGTATGAAAAGGATATTGGGATTGGATTTGGGTACTAATAGTATCGGTTGGGCATTGGTGAACGAGGCGGAAAATAAAGACGAGAGATCGTCAATTGTTAAGCTTGGTGTGAGAGTAAATCCTCTGACAGTAGATGAATTGACCAACTTCGAGAAAGGAAAGAGTATTACGACTAACGCAGATAGAACACTTAAGAGAGGAATGAGGCGTAATCTACAACGTTACAAACTTCGTCGTGAAACTTTGACGGAAGTGTTGAAAGAACACAAATTGATAACAGAAGATACAATACTTTCGGAAAATGGTAACCGAACAACTTTTGAGACATACCGATTAAGGGCGAAGGCGGTAACAGAGGAAATCTCGTTGGAAGAGTTTGCGCGTGTATTGCTCATGATTAACAAGAAACGGGGTTATAAAAGTAGCAGGAAAGCAAAGGGAGTGGAAGAAGGTACGTTGATTGACGGTATGGATATAGCTCGTGAACTTTATAACAATAACCTTACACCCGGTGAATTATGCCTGCAACTTCTTGATGCTGGTAAGAAATTTTTGCCCGATTTTTATCGTTCTGATTTGCAGAATGAACTTGACAGAATTTGGGAAAAACAAAAAGAATATTATCCGGAGATTCTTACTGATGTATTAAAAGAAGAGTTGAGAGGGAAAAAACGTGATGCTGTTTGGGCTATTTGTGCCAAATATTTCGTTTGGAAAGAAAACTATACGGAATGGAACAAAGAGAAAGGCAAAACAGAACAACAAGAAAGAGAACATAAGTTGGAAGGTATTTATAGTAAACGGAAAAGGGATGAAGCGAAAAGAGAGAATCTGCAATGGCGGGTAAATGGTTTGAAGGAAAAGTTGTCGTTGGAACAATTGGTTATTGTTTTCCAAGAAATGAATACCCAAATCAATAACTCAAGCGGTTATCTCGGCGCAATCAGTGATAGGAGTAAGGAGTTGTACTTCAATAAACAGACTGTCGGGCAGTATCAAATGGAAATGCTGGATAAGAATCCCAATGCGAGCTTGCGAAATATGGTATTCTATCGCCAAGATTATTTGGATGAGTTTAATATGCTTTGGGAAAAGCAAGCTGTATATCATAAAGAACTGACAGAGGAACTGAAAAAAGAAATCCGTGATATTATCATTTTCTATCAACGCAGACTGAAGAGTCAGAAAGGATTAATCGGTTTTTGCGAGTTTGAAAGTCGGCAGATAGAGGTAGATATAGATGGTAAGAAAAAGATTAAAACTGTAGGTAATAGGGTGATATCCCGTTCTTCTCCCTTGTTTCAAGAATTTAAAATATGGCAGATATTAAACAATATAGAAGTAACTGTTGTCGGAAAGAAAAGGAAACGAAGAAAACTGAAGGAGAATTATTCTTCTCTTTTTGAGGAACTTAACGATGCGGAACAATTAGAACTGAATGGTAGCCGTCGTTTATGTCAAGAAGAAAAAGAATTGCTTGCCCAAGAACTTTTTATTCGTGATAAGATGACGAAGTCTGAAGTTTTAAAATTGTTGTTTGATAATCCACAAGAATTGGATTTAAATTTTAAAACGATTGATGGTAATAAAACGGGATATGCGTTGTTTCAGGCCTACAGTAAAATGATTGAGATGTCTGGGCATGAACCAGTTGACTTCAAGAAACCGGTTGAGAAGGTTGTTGAGTATATAAAAGCAGTCTTTGATCTTCTTAATTGGAATACGGACATTCTAGGTTTCAACTCGAATGAAGAGTTAGACAATCAGTCTTATTACAAACTCTGGCATTTATTGTATTCTTTTTGAGGACAATACACCAACAGGAAACGGTCGTTTGATTCAAAAGATGACAAGAACTATATGGCTTTGAAAAAATAGAATATGCTACTATACTAGCAAATGTTTCTTTTCAAAGATGATTATGGCAGTCTGAGCGAAGGCTATTCATAAGATTCTACCTCATTTGAAAGAAGGTAATCGGTATGATGTGGCTTGTGTATATGCCGGATACAGGCATTCAGAATCGTCATTAACCAGGGAAGAGATAGCAAATAAGGTGTTGAAAGACAGACTTATGCTTCTTCCCAAGAATAGTTTGCACACAATCCTGTGGTGGAAAAGATTCTGAATCAGATGGTAAACGTTATTAATGTCATTATAGACATTTACGGTAAACCGGATGAAATACGTGTAGAACTTGCTCGTGAGTTGAAGAAGAATGCCAAAGAGCGTGAAGAACTGACTAAATCTATTGCACAAACTACCAAAGCGCATGAGGAATATAAGACACTTTTTACAGAACTGAGTTTGTTTAACCAATGTAAGGTACTGATATTTTGCGTTACAAACTTTACAAGGAGTTAGAGTCGTGGTATAAAACACTTTATTCTAATACGTATATTTCACGAGAAAACTGTTTAGTAAAGAATTTGATATTGAACATATCATTCCGCAAGCACGGCTTTCGATGATAGTTTTTCTAATAAAACACTTGAAGCTCGTAGTGTAAATATTGAAAAGGAAATAAAACAGCGTATGATTTTGTGAAAGAAAATTTGGTGAAAGCGGAGCTGACAATAGTTTAGAACACTATTTAAATAATATCGAAGACTTGTTTAAGTCGGGGAAAATATCGAAAACAAAATACAATAAACTGAAAATGGCTGAGCAGGATATTCCTGACGGCTTTATTGAACGTGACCTACGTAATACGCAGTATATTGCCAAAAAGGCTTTGTCCATGTTGAATGAAATTTCGCATCGTGTGGTTGCTACAAGTGGATCAGTAACTGACAAGTTGCGTGAAGATTGGCAATTGATTGATGTGATGAAAGAATTGAACTGGGAAAAGTATAAGGCATTAGGTCTGGTTGAATATTTTGAAGATAGAGATGGAAGGCAAATAGGTAGAATCAAGGATTGGACGAAACGGAATGATCATCGTCATCATGCGATGGATGCGTTGACGGTAGCATTTACAAAGGATGTATTCATTCAGTATTTTAATAACAAAAATGCCAGTCTGGATCCTAATGCAAATGAGCATGCAATAAAGAACAAATATTTTCAAAATGGCAGAGCGATTGCGCCCATGCCATTGAGAGAGTTTCGCGCAGAAGCTAAAAAGCATCTGGAAAATACTTTGATTTCGATTAAAGCGAAGAACAAGGTCATTACGGGTAATATTAACAAGACAAGGAAAAAGGGTGGCGTGAAACAAGAATATGCAACAGACACCACGTGGGCAGTTGCATTTAGAAACAATCTATGGTAGTGGCAAAGCAATATCTGACAAAAGAAGAAAAGGTTAATTTCGTTTGATATGAGAGAAAAATTGAACTGTAAGCAAGTTAGCTTATAGGGATGCATTGTTGAAACGTTTGTATGAAAATGATAATGATCCGAAGAAGGCGTTTGCCGGTAAGAATTCGCTGGATAAACAGCCCATATGGTTAGATAAGGAACAATGAGGAAAGTGCCCCTGAAAAGTGAAAATTGTAACACTTGAAGCGATTTATATACGTAAGAGGAAATCTCTCCTGATTTAAAAGTTGATATAATAGATGTGGTGTCCGTAAAATACTAATTGACAGATTAAACAGAGTATGGCAATGATGCAAAAAAAGCATTCTCCAATCTTGATGAAAATCCTATTTGGCTGAATAAAGAGAAAGGTATATCTATTAAGCGAGTTACAATTTCAGGAATCAGTAATGCGCAGTCATTACATGTGAAAAAGGATAAGGACGGTAAACCTATATTGGATGAGAATGGTAGAAATATTCCTGTGGATTTTGTTAATACAGGCAATAATCATCATGTGGCAGTTTATTATAGACCAGTTATAGATAAGAGGGGACAATTAGTGGTTGACGAAGCTGGCAATCCCAAGTATGAACTGGAGGAAGTTGTGGTTAGTTTCTTTGAAGCAGTGACAAGGGCAAATCTTGGTCAACCGATTATTGACAAGGATTATAAAACGACTGAAGGCTGGCAATTCCTTTTCAGTATGAAACAAAACGAGTATTTTGTTTTTCCAAATGAAAAGACTGGATTTAATCCGAAAGAGATCGATTTACTTGATGTGGAGAATTATGGGTTGATAAGTCCTAATTTGTTTAGGGTACAGAAATTCTCTCTTAAGAATTATGTTTTTAGACACCATTTAGAAACAACAATTAAGGATACAAGTTCTATTTTGAGAGGTATTACATGGATAGATTTTCGTAGCTCAAAAGGCCTGGACACTATTGTTAAAGTCCGTGTTAATCACATCGGCCAGATAGTGTCGGTAGGAGAATATTAATATAATGAATGACTTATGGACAAAAACAATAATAATCCTCCAATTCCATCTGATTTCTTTCTCTATAAAAACAGCAATGGAGAGGTGAAAGTCGAAATCTATATTTTTAATGAGACGGTTTGGCTACCGCAAGACAAGATCGCACAATTGTTTGGAGTGGACAGAAGCATAGTAACTGAACATCTGAAGAATGTATATAAAAGCGGGGAATTATCAAAAGGGGTAACTTGTGCAATTTTTGCACAAGTTCAAATCGAAGGCACAAGGCAGGTCACAAGGCAGATTGAGTTTTATAATCTCGACGCTATCTTATCCGTAGGCTACCGTGTCAACAGTATTCAAGCCACACAATTTGGAATTTGGGCGAACAGTGTGCTGAAAGAATATCTGATTAAGGGGGGGCCATGAACGATGAGCGATTGAAGAATCCGCAAATGTTGTTTGGTAAGGATTATTTCGAAGAACAGTTAGCCCGTATTCGTGACATTCGTGGCAACGAACAACGCTTCTATCAGAAAATAACCGATATTTATTCGTAATGCAGTGCCGACTATGAAGCGGGTAGCGATGTTACTAAGAAGTTTTTTGCAATTGTTCAGAATAAGTTGCATTGGGCAATTTCCAGGCAAACGGCGGTTGAGATTATTGTTTCTCGTGTGGACGCTGATAAGCCTAATATGGCATTAACTACTTGGAAGAATGCACCCAACGGAATGATACGCAATCCGGATGTTTCTATTGCAAAGAACTATCTCAATGAAATGGAAATGGATGATTTGAACCGCATTGTTTCGATGTATTTGGATTATGCGGAGCGTCAAGCAAAAAAAAGGACAAGTGATGTACACGAGAGATTGGGTGAAAAAGTTGGACGTATTTTTGCAGTTCAACGAATAAGCCGTCCTACAACATAGCGGACGGGTGAGCTATGAGATTGCCAAGGCATTAGCGGAACAGGAATATGACAAATTCCATGTTAGACAACTTCATAGCTACAAATTGAACTTTGACAAACTTTTAAAAGGAATGAGTCATGATTAAGAAAACACTTTATTTCGGAAATCCGGTTTATCTATCGTTACGAAATGCGCAGCTAGTTATTAAACTTCCTGATGTAGAAAAAGCAACGGTTTTGCCGGAAACGTTGAAAAAGCAGGCGGAAGTAACGAAACCTATAGAGGATATTGGAATCGTCGTGTTGGATAACAAGCAGATAACTATCACTTCCGGTGTGCTGGAGGCTTTGCTTGAGAACAACTGTTCCGTAATCACTTGTGATAGCAGGAGTATGCCAGTCGGATTAATGCTTCCTCTTTATGGAAATACTACGCAGAATGAGCGTTTTCGTAAACAATTGGATACTTCGCTTCCTTTGAAGAAACAACTCTGGCAACAAACTATTCAAGCGAAAATCAACAATCAGGCATCTGTGCTTAAAGATTGTATGGACGAGGAAGTAAAGTGTATGCGTATTTGGGCTACCAATGTGCGTAGTGGCGATCCTGACAATTTGGAAGCACGCGCTGCTGCATATTATTGGAAGTCTTTATTCTCAGATGTTGATAGTTTCACTCGGGAACGTGAGGGAATTCCTCCCAACAACTTGTTAAACTATGGATATGCCATTCTTCGTGCGGTGGTGGCGCGTGGGTTGGTAATAAGCGGGTTGCTTCCTACGTTGGGTATCCATCATCACAATCGCTACAACGCTTATTGTTTGGCGGACGATATAATGGAACCTTATCGTCCTTATGTGGATGAGTTAGTGTTTAGTTTGATACAAGAGTATGGAAAAAATGCGGAGTTGACAAAAGAGATGAAAACTCGATTACTGACTGTTCCGACATTAGAAGTGATAATTGGAGGTAAGCGCAGTCCGTTGATGGTTGCGGTAGGGCAAACTACTGCTTCACTTTATAAATGTTTCAATGGAGAGCTTCGGAGAATTTCCTATCCCGAACGATAGATTATGGATCGTTTTAATGAATATCGTATTATGTGGGTGCTTGTTCTTTTTGATTTGCCAACTGAGACTAAGAAAGAAAAAAAGGCTTATGCCGATTTTAGAAAGAATCTACAAAAGGATGGTTTTACGATGTTTCAGTTTTCCATTTATGTGCGTCATTGTGCCAGTAGTGAGAATGCAGCAGTACATATAAAAAGAGTTAAATCATTTCTCCCAGAATTTGGGCATGTCGGAATCATGTGTATTACAGATAAACAATTTGGAGATATAGAGCTTTTTTATGGAAAGAAAGTGCAAGATGTCAATACGCCGGGACAGCAATTGGAGTTGTTCTAGAACACAAAATCTCGCATTAATGCGAGATTTTGTGTTGGAAACAGTCTTCTTTTTCTTTTTTTCTAATTTACTCTTAACTTATTGAAGGACAATATGTTATGTAAAATCTGCTGTTTCCAATGGTTCAAAGATACTAATTTGAAAGCAAATCACAACGAAGAATGGATGCTTGAACGGCGCATACCGGCTGTTTCCAATGGTTCAAAGATACTAATTTGAAAGCAAATCACAACCAATGCTGATAAGTGCCAGCGATGACAAGGCTGTTTCCAATGGTTCAAAGATACTAATTTGAAAGCAAATCACAACACGGGTTCTTTGATACAAGTCTTTGTACTTGCTGTTTCCAATGGTTCAAAGATACTAATTTGAAAGCAAATCACAACCTGCCGAAAGTTCAAAAACTCAATGACAAGCTGTTTCCAATGGTTCAAAGATACTAATTTGAAAGCAAATCACAACACGTTGAACAGTGTGGAAACGGTCTGCATGCTGTTTCCAATGGTTCAAAGATACTAATTTGAAAGCAAATCACAACCATTTTTAGGGTGTTCCAGTCGCCACGCAGCTGTTTCCAATGGTTCAAAGATACTAATTTGAAAGCAAATCACAACGGAAACCCCGGTAGTGCTGAGGGAACTTTGCTGTTTCCAATGGTTCAAAGATACTAATTTGAAAGCAAATCACAACGGCACGTTTGGTTAGTTCTTCTTCAAACTGCTGTTTCCAATGGTTCAAAGATACTAATTTGAAAGCAAATCACAACCATTTCTTCATGCGGAGATAAAAAGACGAAGCTGTTTCCAATGGTTCAAAGATACTAATTTGAAAGCAAATCACAACTGATAGAGTTTCGCTTGACTGATATAAACGCTGTTTCCAATGGTTCAAAGATACTAATTTGAAAGCAAATCACAACGTGTGGAACGTCTATAAGAAAATGAGGGACGCTGTTTCCAATGGTTCAAAGATACTAATTTGAAGGCAAATCACAACATAACAAAACAGAATAATGAAACAGGAAAAGCTGTTTCCAATGGTTCAAAGATACTAATTTGAAAGCAAATCACAACAGGAACTTTACTCCCCAGAAACGTTTGGTGCTGTTTCCAATGGTTCAAAGATACTAATTTGAAAGCAAATCACAACGTCCCGGATGTTCATTAGAGTATTATTATGCTGTTTCCAATGGTTCAAAGATACTAATTTGAAAGCAAATCACAACACATTTTGTTTTTCCGCTTCGGTAGTCTTTGCTGTTTCCAATGGTTCAAAGATACTAATTTGAAAGCAAATCACAACTAAAATTGTGTTATGTACAAAATTTGAATGCTGTTTCCAATGGTTCAAAGATACTAATTTGAAAGCAAATCACAACACAGTTTGTTTGCGTACTCGCATTTATCAAGCTGTTCCCAATGGTTCAAAGATACTAATTTGAAAGTAAATCATAACGCATCGCTTTGTCTTCATCAGATAGTATATGCTGTTTATGATGGTGTAGATAATAATTAAAAAGTACTCTACTTAGTAATTGAAAAGTATGCTACTAAGTGTATCTGATTAGACGGTTTAAATATAGTTACCATTAGAAGCTGTTTCGAATTGTGAATAACCATTTAATAGATTGTTTATCGGTTTGTTAATTGGATAATATGGTCTTTAGCAGTAAACTCCTCCTGCTTTCACTCCCAACCTTGCTTTTAAAATCCCCTGCCCCCATACTTGCCCTAATCGCAACTATCCCTTTCGGTCCGGCACTTATCCTTTTTTTGGCAGATACTCCCTCGTTTCTCTATCGTCTTCATCTTCAATTCTTTTTCTCCTTTTGTTTCCTCTCTTCCTATTACTTGATTTAACACGCTGTTAAATCAAGTCTTTTGTTTTCAAAGAACAAGTCTTTTAGAAGCAAAAGCTTTGTTCTTTCCATCCCTGAAATAAAAGTCTTTCCCACCACATTAACAATGTTAACGCAGGATTCCGTTCCATTCTTGTTTGATTTGCGTTTGATTCCTGTCTGATCCCTGCTCAATTTTCATTCAATTCCCGTTCAGCCCTCGTTTGATTTCCCGTCCAACTCCCGTCAATTCCCTACCTGTTTTTCAGTTTATCTCTCTCCCAATCCCAATTCCTTCCGCGATATTCTTCCTCGAAACATCCCTTTTCCTCCCGCAAACACTTCTCCTTCTCCCTTTCTCGGCAAATCCCCTTTTCCCTCTCCCCGATAAATTCCCCCTATATAATATAATAAGGTGTACATTTCCTTTCCCGCCTTTTCCCTTTTTCCTGATCAATTATCAGAACCTTCCTCTTCCTCAGCCCTTTACGTTTTTATCCAAAATATTTTCAAAAAAATCCCCTTTTATATTTGTCTCTTATCTCCTAATGCCTTACTTTTGCATCCGCTTTCCAAGAGACGGACAGCATTTAATTTTGACATGTTGCAACGGCGTAGGATTTGCCTTACAGAATAACAAAAATAATTTCCTTTTTATTTGGATCATTATTATAAAAGTTGTTATCTTTGCAGTCCGATTCGCAGAGCGAGGGCCTTTGGCTGTCTCTTCTTTCCCTTTCGCACAGAGAGGCTTGGAAATAAAAGACGGACATTTTAAAAAAAAAACTTCCCAAAACATTTGGCAGTTTAAAATAAACCCCTTACCTTTGCACCCGCTTTTGAAACGAAGCAGAATTTAAAAAAGAAGAGTTCTTTGAAACATTGATAAACAATACAAGTAGTACAAGTCAAATTTAGAACCGTCAATACTTATTATATAGGTATATAAAAATGACCGTCAATAAATTTTCGACATCCTGAACAGAGCTAATATTTTCCCTTATTATGGGATATATAACAATACTTTTACAATGAAGAGTTTGATCCTGGCTCAGGATGAACGCTAGCTACAGGCTTAACACATGCAAGTCGAGGGGCATCAGGAAGAAAGCTTGCTTTCTTTGCTGGCGACCGGCGCACGGGTGAGTAACACGTATCCAACCTGCCCTTTACTCGGGGATAGCCTTTCGAAAGAAAGATTAATACCCGATAGTATAATGATTCCGCATGGTTTCATTATTAAAGGATTCCGGTAAAGGATGGGATGCGTTCCATTAGGTTGTTGGTGAGGTAACGGCCACCAAGCCTTCGATGGATAGGGTTCTGAGAGGAAGGTCCCCACATTGGAACTGAGACACGGTCCAAACTCCTACGGAGGCAGTGAGGAATATTGGTCAATGGGCGCTAGCCTGAACCAGCCAAGTAGCGTGAAGGATGAAGGCTCTATGGGTCGTAAACTTCTTTTATATAAGAATAAAGTGCACGTATACTGTTTTGTATGTATTATATGAATAAGGATCGGCTAACTCCGTGCCAGCAGCCGCGGTAATACGGAGGATCCGAGCGTTATCCGGATTTATTGGGTTTAAAGGAGCGTAGGTGGACTGGTAAGTCAGTTGTGAAAGTTTGCGGCTCAACCGTAAAATTGCAGTTGATACTGTCAGTCTTGAGTACAGTAGAGGTGGGCGGAATTCGTGGTGTAGCGGTGAAATGCTTAGATATCACGAAGAACCTGATTGCGAAGGCAGCTCACTGGACTGCAACTGACACTGATGCTCGAAAGTGGGTATCAAACAGGATTAGATACCCTGGTAGTCCACACAGTAAACGATGAATACTCGCTGTTTGCGATATACAAAAAAGCAAATGCTGAAAGCATTAAGCATTCCACCCGGGGAGCCGGGCAAACGGGCGTGAAACTCAATTGATATTGACCAATAATATCACCATGGTCGGCAACCTTTCTGACTGGCATTGATCAATCACATCCAGCCGCTACAATAATGCGTTGCTAAATAAAGTGCCAGAAGGCGTTAGCGGGTGACCGTATGCTAATCCCAAAAGCTCTCAGTTCGGATCGAAGTCTGCAACCCGACTTCGTGAAGCTGGATTCGCTAGTAATCGCGCATCAGCCATGGCGCGGTGAATACGTTCCTGGCCTTGTACAACCGCCCGTCAAGCCATGGGAGCCGGGGGTACCTGAAGTACGTAACCGCAAGGATCGTCCTAGGGTAAAACTGGTGACTGGGGCTAAGTCGTAACAAGGTAGCCGTACCGGAAGGTGCGCTGGAACACCTTCTGGAGCGATGTTGAAAACGACGTTCATTGGTTCTAAATTGTACTACTGGTACTTGTTTATTATAGAATATATAGATCAACCATCTATAGCAATATAGATAGAGATAAACAAGAGAAAAAAGAAGCCGAGTCTAAAACAGGACACGGTTGAACTAGTCCTATAGCTCAGTTGGTTAGAGCGCTACACTGATAATGTAGAGGTCGGCAGTTCAACTCTGCCTGGGACTACCAACAGATAGATATTTTATCTTGTATGATTGGGGGATTAGCTCAGCTGGCTAGAGCATCTGCCTTGCACGCAGAGGGTCAACGGTTCGAATCCGTTATTCTCCATCTGATACCGCAACCTAACAGGTTTGCGTAATCAAAACGATCTTTGACATGATGTACAGAAAAGTAAATTTAGTAAGAGCTGTATATATCGAACATTTGTCTTCATCCTTTAAGAAAGGGAGATGAATCTGGCGATAAAGAAAGTAAATAAGGGCGCATGGCGGATGCCTTGGCCTCGGAGGCGATGAAGGACGTGATAAGCTGCGATAAGCTTCGGTAGGTGCAAATAACCTTTGATCCGAAGATTCCGAATGGGACAACCCGCATTCTGAAGGAATGCATCATCCAACCTGGTTGAGGCTAACGCAGGGAACTGAAACATCTTAGTACCTGCAGGAAAAGAAAATAAATAATGATTCCCCGTAGTGGCGAGCGAACGGGGATTAGCCCAAACCACCCATGTTACGGCATGTGTTGTAGGACCACGCCTCGCAAGAAAGTTATTGAGAAGAAACTTTGGAAAGTCGCCCATAGACGGTGATAGTCCGGTATTCGAAGCAACCGAAGCGTAGTGGTATCCTGAGTAGCGCGGACACGAGGAATCTTGCGTGAATCAGCCGGGACCATCCGGTAAGGCTAAATACCCCGAGACCGATAGCGAACCAGTACTGTGAAGGAAAGGTGAAAAGCACTTCGAATAGAAGAGTGAAATAGTCCCTGAAACCATGCGCCTACAAGCGGTCGGAGCAGCTTCAGCGTGACGGCGTGCCTTTGCATAATGAACCTACGAGTTACTTTTTCCGGCAAGGTTAAGCATCTTGAGATGTGAGCCGAAGCGAAAGCGAGTCTGAACAGGGCGATAGTCGGAAGGAGTAGACGCGAAACCAAGTGATCTACCCTTGGCAGGTTGAAGGTTAGGTAACACTAACTGGAGGACCGAACCGATAAGCGTTGAAAAGCTTCCGGATGAACTGAGGGTGAAAGGCTAATCAAACTTGGAGATAGCTCGTACCCGAAATGCATTTAGGTGCAGCCTTGAGGAGTTACTAATGTGAGGTAGAGCGACTGATAAGATGCAGGGCTTCACCGCCTATCAAGTCTTGATAAACTCCGAATGCGCATTAGTTCTATCTCAGGGTGAGGGCATGGGTGCTAAGGTCCATGTCCTAAAGGAGAATCCAGACCATCAGCTAAGGTCCCCAAATAAACACTAAGTTGAACTAACGAAGTCAGATTGCTAAGACAGCTAGGATGTTGGCTTGGAAGCAGCCATTCATTTAAAGAGTGCGTAACAGCTCACTAGTCGAGGAGTTTGGCGTGGATAATAATCGGGCATAAGTGTTTTACCGAAGCTATGGGATCCTAATGGATCGGTAGGGGAGCATTCCACTCAGCGTTGAAGGCGAAGCGTGAGCTTTACTGGAGCGTGGAAAGCAAATGTAGGTATAAGTAACGATAAAGGGGGGAAACCCCCGCCGAAGACTAAGGTTTCCTGATCAACGCTAATCGGATCAGGGTTAGTCGGGTCCTAAGGCTCAGCCGAACGGTGAGGCCGATGGCAGAACAGGTTAATATTCCTGTACTACCTATAAGAGTGATGTGGAGACGGAGTGACAACATGCGGACTGACGGAATAGTCCGTTAAAGGGTGTAGATGTTGATTATCCCAGGCAAATCCGGGATAAGAGTCGAACCTGATAGTATACCAATTTCCTCCGGAAAACGGTAATAGTGCGTGTAAACATACTCCCAAGAAAATCCGCTAAACTTAATCTTACAGGTACCCGTACCGTAAACGGACACACGTAGTCGGGTTGAATATACTCAGGCGCTTGAGTGAATCACGGTTAAGGAACTAGGCAAATTGACCCTGTAACTTCGGGATAAAGGGTCCCTACCCGGTGACGGGAGGGCGCAGAGAATAGGTCCAGGCAACTGTTTAACAAAAACACAGGGCTGTGCAAAATTGAAAGATCACGTATACAGCCTGACACCTGCCCGGTGCTGGAAGGTTAAGAGGAGATGTCATCGCAAGAGAAGCATTGAATTGAAGCCCCAGTAAACGGCCCGTAACTATAACGGTCCTAAGGTAGCGAAATTCCTTGTCGGGTAAGTTCCGACCTGCACGAATGGTGTAATGATCTGGACACTGTCTCAACCGTGAGCTCAGTGAAATTGTAGTATCGGTGAAGATGCCGATTACCCGCGATGGGACGAAAAGACCCCGTGAACCTTTACTATAGCTTAACATTGAATTTGGGTAATTGATGTGTAGGATAGGCCGGAGACTTTGAAGCAGGCACGCCAGTGTTTGTGGAGTCGCTGTTGAAATACGGCCCTTTGGTTATTTGAGTTCTAACTCGCTGATGCGAGGACACTGTTTGGTGGGTAGTTTGACTGGGGTGGTCGCCTCCAAAAGCGTAACGGAGGCTTCTAAAGGTGCCCTCACGCCGATTGGTAACCGGCGGTAGAGTGTAATGGCATAAGGGCGCTTGACTGGGAGACTTACAAGTCGATCAGGTAGGAAACTAGAGCATAGTGATCCGGTGTTTCCGTATGGAAGGGACATCGCTCAAAGGATAAAAGGTACTCCGGGGATAACAGGCTGATCCCTCCCAAGAGCTCATATCGACGGAGGGGTTTGGCACCTCGATGTCGGCTCGTCACATCCTGGGGCTGGAGAAGGTCCCAAGGGTTGGGCTGTTCGCCCATTAAAGTGGCACGCGAGCTGGGTTCAGAACGTCGTGAGACAGTTCGGTCTCTATCTATCGTGGGCGTATAGAAATTTGCGTGGCTCTGACACTAGTACGGGAGGACCGTGTTGGACTGACCTCTGGTTTGCCGGTTGTGCCAGGTGCATTGCCGGGTATCTAAGTCGGGATTGGATAAGTGCTGAAAGCATCTAAGTACGAAGCCAGCCACAAGATTAGATTTCTTTCAGGGTCGTTGTAGACTACAACGTTGATAGGACGCAGGTGTACAGGTGGTAACATCACAGCCGAGCGTTACTAATTGCCCGATGACTTTCTTTTATCCGCCTTCAATGGTTTATATATCCGTTTAGCTTCACTATTTATATAATAGACCGCTGAATTTACTTTTGTACATTATGTCTACCTTATTCAGGTGACTATAGCATCAGGGTTCCACCTCTTCCCATTCCGAACAGAGAAGTTAAGCCTGATCACGCCGATGGTACTGCGTAACAGTGGGAGAGTAGGTAGTCGCCGTTTTTTTCAGATGGTTCATCCCCTTCGGTCGAAAGACCGGAGGGGATGACTTGTTTTATACAGGGGGGCGGAGGAAAGGGAGCGCCAGGCTGCCCTCCGGATAACACTTTCTTAATGGAGATGGCTATGGGAAATCCGATAGCCTTTTCTTGTCCTATATAACGGTTATTGGAAGAGGTGGGTATCTCCGCATCCTTTGGGGGCACGGGGGCACGGAGCCTTGCAAAAGAGGCGATTCAAGCGAATGAATGGGTTTTATATAGGAAGTTTCACTGCTTTGAATAATTTGTTTTATAGGAGGCGAAGTCAAAAGAATCTTTTCCAATATACTTTTTTTTCTATAATAAGAATGATGAATTCGGAATACTGGCTTGCTCTCTTACAGAAAATACATTTCGATCTTCCATCTTCCACCCGCATCTTCCACCCGCTGATTTGGGAGTATATCAATAGCTAAGATACTAATTAATAATGGTAAGATGGGCGTTTCTTAACCAGATATCCTGTTTAGAGCATTCTGTTTTTCCTTACTATCTAATAAAAAATGGTATGTTCTCTATCTGATCCCCCATATCCGAGCTCATGAACCCGCGTATCTGTGCTGAGATAAAGAAACCGAGATTTGTTATAATAGACTTAAAGGCAAGATGTTAAGAGTAATGATGTATCTGTTTGAAATCTTAGTGAGAGACCAGATTCGTATCCTTCAACTACATAACCCTTATCACCATCCCCGGATCAGAACAATCTCCTTCTGAAGCATTCATAAGTCCTACCCGGCTAATTACTTCTCCCGGAATTATCAATCGATTATCCTTGATTACAACATTGGAAGTAATGTCCACCGGATTCTCACCGGCCAGATCCTGCGCAAAAACCGTATGCTTTCCTGTTTTCAATGGAGAAGGAAACACCATTGTCACTTCTTTGAAATAACCAAATAGTCCGATAGGTATGTCCCAACGGTCGACGGATATCGAAACAGCAACCTTTTCGGTTACATACTCACGTCCTACATTACGGCCTATAGTAGAAACGGCTACAGCGCCATTGGGGTATCGGGAAGCCAACACAAACGGACAAACCGACAAAGGAGCTCCGGATACCTCCGGTAACTTCATATTCCGAGCAACCCGCGCCGGTGCATCGGCCGTTACATCTGCACCCACCGCACGCCCCTTATTCCAAGTCTCATTTTCCTGTAGAATCCAATGATCGGTTAACTTCACACTGTCGATGGCGAAAGTCCCGTAACCCACTGCAAACGGCTCAGCTATCCGATGCCATCTGACACCACGCACGACTTCATCCAGACGCCGCTTAATATCACGTCCGACCGGAGGAAACACAAAATCTTGTGCCCCATCCGGCAAAGTCCCTGCGAACGGATGTCGCATCACACCGATAGCACAGCCTAAACCTACCGCAATATAAGGTTCATCTTCACAATTAATAATTCCTTTCGCTCCCTCGACTGTCTTATAAGGCAATAAATCACAAATACGCCGGATAGTTATCGGCTGCGCCGTAATATTTTCGACATCATAGGTCCGGAAAACATCGCTAAACTCAATAAATTCATTTTGCAAAGCATGTTCTATATATAAATGGGGAGCATATCGCTTGCCGATAGCTGTCAACTTTCTTCTCCATTCCCCATTCCTGTCTTCCTTTCCCCAATCAACTTTCCAATAATCAAATCCGGCAGCATTTGCCGCTTTAATTCGTTGTTTCCAATACTCCTCTTCAGGAATAGCTGCATGCGTCTCTGCCTTCTGGGCACAAATCCATCCACCGACACCTTTCCAGCCTTTACTCTTGATCTGTTCCGATAATTGTTTCAAACGCTCCACTGCATCTCCACGAAAAGACGGAAAACGATCAGAACTCAGTTCTACGCAACCTAAATAAAGATTGGGTGAATCATTCACATCTTTAGGAATATCCCACGAATCGTCCATTACAAAGTAAAGATCTTTTCGGATTGCAGGATAACAATCCACCCAATTCTGATAAAGCCCGTCCCCAAATAAATAATCTTCAGTCATAGCAGCCCTGGTCAGTTCTAGTACTTTTATAGCTGGCCACATAGCCTTGTAAATTCCACGTGCAAAAGTAATCGGGAGCTTGCGATGGCATATCAGGCACAAGGCTTTTTACTAAGCGCGGCTGTCCGGCAGCAGAAACAGCCATACTACAAAATAACGATATCAGTAAGTTTCTATATCCTATCATGGTAAAGTAAATTTTAGGTTAACAAGAACGAATATTGCAAATATAAGCATTCTTACCACTTGCCGAACAAAATCACTTCATTCATTTCGGTAAGCTGGAAAGAACTTCACCCCTTCACTACCAGGAATCATCCTACCGCCATTTTTTATACCTATATAAAATATAACCCACGATAGAAAAGACTATAAAATAACTGATATTAATGGTTTCAAATGATTTCCAATAATAAACCGTTTGCTGCATAAATGAAGAGTATGCATGTAAAATGGAGGAATACGGAATAAAATTAATGTAACGCCAATTACTCGCAATCATCGAAAACACAGTCATAAAAAAACTAAATCCCAGTGCTAAAGCATAATTCTTAAACAAGAAACTAAACACATATTGAATAACAAGGATAGGCAATAGCCCAATAAAAACACGAAAGAAGACAGAAATCACTAAAATTCTCACATCAAAATTTTGAAAGCCCATTGACGGTAAACAAACGCCCAAAATAAAGCCTGATAACATAAAAGCAACATAGGCGATAAGAACTGACAAGAATGTCATTGATATAAGGTAAATAAGTTTAGCTACATAAACAGTGCCTCTGGGAACAGGAAATAAAAACAAGAGAAGGTAATTGTCATTTTTAAACTCTTTTCCTATATAGGCCGCACAAAACAAGGCTGCCATTAATGGATACAACATACCGTAAAACATGAATAACGTACGTCCGATATTGTATATCCACAAGTTCGTACCGTCATAGCCTTCCTGACTCAGATTCCATAAATCATACACAATGAAAGCTACTGTCAACAACACCGGGAAGAATAGAAATAACTTTGCAGCTACATCGTGACGTGTTTTATAATATTCTGATGCTATGACATTTTGTAAGTCTCTTAATATCCTCATTTTGTTTGTGAAGTTAATTTTAAATAAACCGATTCCAAAGTATTCTCCAAAGGTTGAATAGCAGATATATGATAACCGCCCTGCCCCAGTAGCTCAATAAGCCTGTCATAGGTAGTATCATTGGAAAGGATAACTTCCAATATTGACTCCGACTTGATCCGGCTGTCAATTTGGACCTCTTTACATACCGAATGTAACAAATCCACCTTGTCCAACCTGATATGGATTCTTTTCTCTATACTGTTCAGTAATTCCGATAAATCTCCTTGATACAATAAACAGCCATGCTGAAGGATACCAACATGGGTACAAGTTTTTTCTACTTCATCAAGTAAATGACTGGATAAAAAAACGGTTTTACCCTCTTGATGCAGCTGTAAAAGTAACTCTCTTATAGAATGTATCCCCTCCGGATCAAGTCCATTGAGCGGTTCGTCCAGAAACAGTATATCCGGATCATGCAATAAAGCCATAGCCATTCCCAATCGATGTATCATACCCGTGGAATAGTGTCGAAGCTTCTTGTTTCTGGCATTCTCAATTCCCGTGATTGCCAATACTTTATTGATAGCGGTCCTTCCACAATGATAAATATGGTCTAAATACGCAAGGTGTTCATACCCCGTAAGATTATCATAATAGAATGGTTCTCCCGGGCATAAGCCTATCTTCCTTAATTGTTTTTCTCTCTGATCTCGAAATGGCTGTCCATCATATAATACCTCACCTTTAACAGGACGAGCTAAGCCAAGTAATACTTGAATCGTAGTTGTCTTTCCGGAACCATTATTACCTAAATATCCATAGAGTGCATTTTCCGGAATATCCAGATTCAGATTATTGAGTACCATCTGTTTGCCGTATCGGAAACAGAGATTTCTTATCTCTATTTTGCCCATTTATACATTTTATTTATAAAAGTTTTATCGTAATATACATCATAATTCAGGTCGATATAGAATAGCATATCCATTTGTTCGCTCCAAACTTCCGAAAGACTTGCACCTTGATCCAAACCCGAGATAAACGCTTGTCTCCATCTGCTATCCACGGGTAGTTCATTGAAATTTAAATAAGCAAACCCGACTTTTCTCTGATGTAGCAAATACTCGAGTGACAACGTACTAAGCGGATCCCGTATGCCGCCGTCAGTGTTTCTTCGTGCATACGAAGTAAATGCTATTGTATACATCCGGTCTCCAAAATGTATTTTTAACCTTTGTCCCATAGAGGTGAATCTGGTCGAGTCAACCTGCATCCTCCCCCGGTTGAATACATGCACATTAGCGCACCATACAATCACTTTTTGGTCTTTATAAACCGAGTCTACCAACCAAGTCAAATTATCGGCCATAATAGAATCGCGTAGGTTCATTCGTGTTAAATCACCGACATTCCGATACTTCCATATGCTCTCATACCGTAGTTTCAGTCCTGCAATATAACGCTGATGCAAACCATCTTCCACAGAATATCTTGACTCCTCATGAATTCTATTTTCCAATTTATTAAAATCCTGAACAATGGAGTCTTTTAACATCCTATCAAGCCGGTATCCGAAATAATTCCAGTTTCCATTAAACTCACTCATCTGCAAGAAGAAGCGTTGCACATACGGGAAATCCGAAAGAGAAGAAGAGTAACCATTTAAATACTTCTCAACGGATTCCATGTGTTTCCTTCCTTGTCCATAATTGGTTAACTGGCAGTCGAAGCCATCCAAGGCAATAGAAGGCTGGGAGCGATAATATTCCCATAATGATTTTGTCTCATTACTCCCCCACCAAAATGTCCATACAGCTTTAGATGGATTCATCCGCTGACGACCATCCTGATTCATAAGATACATGTCATATAAGCCAGTTTCATATAGTATAACATTATATCCTAATTTCTCGTGTAAATAACGAACCATCCTGGTTTTCATTTGCAAGGTGGCTCCATCCTGATGCAACTGCTCACCTAACAATAAGATTTGCTTGTTTTTTAACTCTTCATCCAAGAAGCACAAGAAATCAGTAGCGGTATCCGGCATCTGTACAGTACATGGCACGGAATGAACATACCGATCAATTTCTATAGCCGATTCTGAAGAAAGAGCCGGTATTTCCAAAGGATACAAAAGATAGCATACCAATGCCAAAAGCAAAAGGATGACCGATAAATAAGACCTCCGTATTGCCACTCGAAAATTCTTCATAGCTTTCAACTTCAAATAACTGAAAAAGGATGCAGCAAGAAAACTAAAATACTCTCTACTACATCCTTCCTTCAATTATGTATTAATAATTTCTTCTTTTATTCTTCTTGAAGTATCAAACTTCCCTTCTCCCGTATAGTTAATCTCAATTCGGCGTCCTCTTTCTTCGGAGTCCAGATCATCTTTTTACACTCACCCCTCTGCAAGTTATTATGATAAACTCCACTTCCGGTCAGATGTTCAGTACCAATTACAGATTCATGACGCCCCAATTCCTGACGCCATCAAATCTAAATAGAGATGGGAATAATTGATTGATGAGCATTAAATGTCCTCCATCTCCATCGACACAAAAAGCACGTATCTCACAAGAGTCCAAACGTAATTCCCCTCCTCTTATATATGTAGTCAAAGAGTCGGCATGCAACCTATCGATTCTCGTACGTAATCCACGAATAGCATTAGCCACAAAAGCCAGATTAGAGTCGGCTTCTATGGTCAGTTGTAATCCTTTAGCTTGCAGGGCCGGAATAAGATACTCCTTTTTTTGCTTAGGAAGATCATAAGTTGTCAAATCCAGGCAAATGACCAATGTATCTGCATTCTGACTGATTTTCAGATATTCGGATTCCGGACTTAAAAGTCTGGTTTTTCCATCTGTAGAAGAAACAACATTCACACAAGCTTCGTCCAACCACACACGACGCGTGTCGTTTGCATACACTTTGACAGCACGGATACCGGAAAACTCTGTTCTAAGTATCTTCTCCGACAAAGTGAGTGTATACGAATTAGTTTCTGATTTCTGGAAAGAAATATAAACGACACCTGCCATCAGTATCACGAGTACCGAAACAAGTATGCCAATAAATATATATGTAGTACGTTTCATAAAATTTCGTTTTTATTTTTGTTTCATCATAAAGTTACGGTACATAGTCAACAACTCGTCATCCGAAACTCCAAGTGTATAGAGTTGACGGAATACATGCTCAAGTTCATCCTTCAGAAAAGTCTCCCGACGAAGTGAAAAAATCAGCTCCTTTGCGCCGGAAGAAACAAAATAACCAATACCCCGTTTATTGTAAATGATATCTTGTAACTGAAGATAATCAGAACGAACGCATGGCCGTGTTGGCATTTACCTCCACCATAGCTGCATACTCCCTTACAGAAGGAATTCGTTCTTCCTCCTGATACTGTCCGAGAAGAATCTCGTCACAGATTCGATCTGCTATTTGCAGATAAATGGCTTTACTTTCTTTAAAATTCATAAACGTAAGAGTTTGTTACATTCGATTAATAATCTCAGATTCCTTGAAACGGAAATACGCAAGTGTCCAGTTAGTCAGAGTGAAAAGAACAGCTATTGCCGAAAGACAAGCAAAAGCAGTCTCCTCGCTCATATCCGGATTGTAACTTATTTGATCCGCCATATCAACTGGCAAATCCGACCACAATCAATACATAAGCAATGAATATAATCATTCCGGCAGAAAATGTTTTGATAAACGAATTCTTAGGCCAGACAGAACTGCCCAGTACAAAGCAAGACTGACAGAAGAAATAGCTTGCAATCATTAATACAAATGTATGGGTATGCTTGAATACTGTATAATAATCCGTATTTTCACCAAACAGATGAGATAACGGAGTAATCGCAATTGCGTTATTTTCCGGATAAACCAAAGAGTATACCAATACTTTTGTATAATCCGCCAGTTTATAAGTAATCAGAAAAACAATTAAGAAAACAACCGTAAATACCAACCAACGGGAAAAGTATTTTTTCAAACGATGTAGCAGGAGTCATCAGAACAGAGATTGCCGGTTTTCGATTTCATCCTCTCCATTGTGAACGAAGCACTCAAGCAACCGAATACACAAAGCCCCCACATAAAATCACCAGATTGAACTCCCAGGTACTATCTGTATCTTGACCTACTGCCCGGTAACTTAAATATCCGCTCCATAACATTATCACCGCCATAGCACCATACATCAACGCAACACGAAGCAGATTGGACTTCCAATTCTCCACCATCTCTTTACGGCAAAGATTCACAAAACGCGTTTGACTGAAAAAAGTATCTCGTATCATAATTCTATTTGTTTAGAGTGGAACAATGCAGAAATCCTTTCGGGAACTGCCAAGGTAGCATTAAATAATAATTCCAGGTTAATCTCTGAATCTTCGCCCGATTCATTAGGCAAAAGCAAAAAATTACCTTGAATAGAGGGAGTGGAAAACAAAGACGACTGTAACAACTCCCGGTTTTCGCTTTCAGTAAAAAACAGTTTATCGCAAATACTCATAGTAGATTCATTCAGCAATACCCGACTATTGTCCATAATCAACACATGATCGAGCACCTTATCAATGTCACGCACCTGATGGGTAGAAATCAAGATCGTTTTATCATCTGTCATACCCGAAGCAATAAACTTCCGGAACTGACTTTTACCAGGAATATCAAGTCCATTGGTCGGTTCGTCCATCAACAACAAAGATGTATTAGTGGCTAGCGCAAAGCTCATGAATACTTTTTTCTTCTGCCCCATAGAGAGTGCCCCCAGATCAATATTGATATCCATTTCAAAATAGTGCAGATATTTCACCATATCCTCTTTGCTGAAACGGGGATAAAACGGACTGTTTAACTCTATATAGCTAATTAGCGAAACCGGAGGAAGATCAAATTCTTCAGGAACCAAAAACATATCCTGCAAAGTGATGGGAAGCCGGCGGCGTACGTCAACATCATGATAGACCACTTTTCCACTTTTAGGAGTGAGCAGCCCACTCATCAGATAGAGTAGTGTAGATTTGCCTGCACCATTTTTGCCAAGTAATCCGTAAACCCGCCCCTTTTCAAGTGACAGAGAGAAGTCATGCAAAACGGCACGCTTCGATTTACGATAAAGAAAGGAAAGATTTTCTACTGTAATCATCTTCATTTATTTATGAGTTTATGTGTATTAGTACAATAGTACACCACAAAAGTAGATAAATATATGAATATTACAACCGAATTGGCAATGTTTTTTTAGATAATTTTCTTATTTCACTTATTATCAGCGCTATACATTCGATATTCTATCGATACGAAAGGAAAATCATAAAATCAAAACCAATACTTATAGCAACGCTCTAAAAGTAGAAGATGAAACCAAAGCGGATATAGGATAAGAAAGAAACTAAAAAAGGAGGAGCTAAGAATCACTCTCCACTCCTCCTACACGACAAACAACTAAAATTATTACTATTTGATGCCATCCAATGCACGTTTAGCAGTAGCATTAGCGGGGTCTATAGCCAGAATTTTATTCCAATACTCCTTAGATTCAGGAAGTTTGTTAGCTACCAGATAATAATATCCCAAGTAACTATAACACTCAATCAAAGCTGAGTTGTACCTCGGGTCATTTTTATCAATCAAGAAGGCAGCCACCTCTTCATAATAAGGTTTAGCCAACCCTTGAGTGGTCTCCGGGTCTAACGCGGAATTAGTACGTGCTCTCCAGAAGTTACCCAGATAACTATCCGGAGCCACTTTAGCAATCTCAGTAAAATGGAATCGGCAGAAACAAAGAGCCGCCTTCCGTTCATCCAGCGAAACGGTTAACGTATCCGATTGCGTACCCTTTTCGTAATAAAGCTTTCCTATTTGGAACTGTACGTCAGGGTACGCTTGTCGGCACTCAACGATTCGCTATATTTTTTATAGGCCTCTATTGCCTTTGTAAATTCATTATTCAATTCATAAGAAGAAGAAACTTCACGCCACAAATCTGTTTTAGCGGGATCAAGCGTGATCGCTTTCATATAAGCTTCAACTGCCTGATCATACTTCTTCACGGCATTGAGCAGATGGCCGAAATACATATAATCAAGATAAGAAAAATCTGCCTTATCGGACTCCTTAAAGAACGCATCCGCCGCTTTCATAGCTTCATCATAGCGTTTCAGGTCGGTATAGTTATACATAGCCAAACGATTGAATGCAGCATCACGCGGATTCTTCTGTAAACCCATCAAAGCTATCTGAAGTGATTTCTCAAAATCATGGTTCAAAAAAAGCGCAAAAGAGTATTTCGTCAAATCATCTTCCGTAGCCTCCGGTGTATTGATAAAATGCGCATAAGCTTCGGCCGCTTTATCAAATTTATTATTCAGATAATAAACCTCTGCCAATTTTTTATCGGCAGCCACGCACGAAGGATCAAGGTTTTTCAGTTGTTCCAGCTTCTCGATAGCAAGTTGCGGACTAGCCCCCTTATATACGTCAGCGAACTTCAGATAGGCTTCTTTATAATTAGGATCAAAATAGATAGCCTGCTCATATAACTGACAAGCTTTTCCGGCATCTTTCTTAGCTACGGCAATGTCACCTTGCAGCACCGAAACCGCAGCAGATTTGCTGTTAGCTTTCTGTCCAAGAGCAGCATAGGCTTCGGCCTCATTAATTTTACCGGCTTCCAAATAGGCTTGTCCAATGGCAATCAGAAGATCCGTATTTTTTTTATTTTTACCTTTCAGCAATTGTGCGGCTTCCTCGGAAGCTTGCGCCGGATTAGTCTGAATAAGTTCTTTCACTTTGGCAACCTCACTGTGCCAATCAGCATCTGCCGATTGCGCAAAAAGCGGACCGGCTGCTACAAATGCTCCTACTAAAAACAGTTGAAATCGTTTCATTGTAATTCAATTTTAGTTATTATTCGTCTTTCACGTCCACAATACGAACCGGCTGAGTAGCCGGAACGAGTCCGGACTTTAATATAATCCGCTGCCCTCTGTCAGATGTGAGAAAAGAAGCGAATCCCCAAGGCAGTGCATTACGGGGATCGTTCAATAATACATAAATAGGCCGTGCCAACGGATAGTTACCATAGTACAGATAAGCCTGATAAGGCTTATAACTGTTCTCTACCGTAGCCACATCGTCTGCACTGACAGACATCACTCTGATCTCATCACGGAAAGACAAGTTAGTGGTATCACTTCGGTTTCCAAGCCAATTGACTCCAATCACTCCGATTGCATCAGGTGTATGTGCAACATAGTCAATCACCTGCTGATTTGTTTTCAGAGCCTTTACGTCTTTATCAGACAGAGGAGCTCCCTTACAAATGGAGTCAACCGCAAAGCGTACCGTGCTTGAGTTTTTGTTATCAAAGACGAGTTGGATATCACCCAACCCCGACGCAGGATAGAGCTCTTTCCACTTTTGTACCTGTCCCGTCAGTATACGGCGGATATCACGCACTGAAATCAACGAATCGGCGTTTTGTCTATTGACAATCAGAGCCAAACCGTCAGTAGCCAGTTTTATCTCCCGGGGAAAAAATTTCCGGCTATGAAAAGAGTTCATCTCCTCCGGAGTCAGTGTACGCGTGGTGATAGCCAAACGTACACTGTCCTTCAGGAGCTGGTTGATAGCGTCTACCTCAGTAGTATAACGGGGAACAATTCCGGCCAAAGGAAACAATCCCTCGAACACATCAATTTCCTCCTGAACAATGGGTTGGAAACTTTCGTCAGCAGTAATAGCTATTACACCCGATGTATAAGTGTCTGTCAGTCCGTCTTTGGGTTTCGAGCTACAAGCAGATAGTGCAATCAAGGACCACGCACCGATCAGCCAAAATTGTTTTTTAGTCATAATTACTGTAGTTTAAAGACAATAGGTACTGTGAAATTTACAGCTACGGCTTTACCGTTCTGTTTTCCGGGAATCCACTTAGGCATTGATTTGATAACACGAATGGCTTCCTTGTCGCAATATGGATCCAACGAACGCGCGATGGTTACATCCCTCACTTGGCCATCCTTACCAATCACAAAACGACAGATCACTTTTCCCTGTGTACCGTTTTCAGCCGCAATGGGAGGATATTTCAGATGTTCACCGATGTACTTCATCAATTCTGTAGTTCCACCGGGGAATGTGGGCATCTGTTCTACCATATCGAAAACTTGTTCTTCGGCCGGCTCTGCCTGAGTAACCACCTGCTTCAAATCGGCAATATCCTTACCGTTTGCTTCATCGTTACCCTTCACGTCGGCAATGGATATAGCGACTTTGGTTTGTGTAAGTTCTTCCTGACTCTTAATCTCGTCATCCTCATGTACCTCTTCGTCTTTCTTGATCACCGGAGCGGTAAATTTAATAGAGCTCTTCAAAGCAGGCGGTGGTGGTGCCACCGGCTCTACTCTTTTCATCTCTTCCTGCTTCACTTCCGGTTCCTCCAATTGCGACAGAGTGGTAACTTCCGTCATTACCTCTTTTTGCTTCGGAGTAGCCATTTTGATTAAGGTCGGAAGACTAAAACCTACTAAAGCTATTATCAACACAATGACCATTGCCACGTTGTGACGCTTGGGTGAATCGGCACGCATTTTATAGGCACCGTAAGCTTTATTTTTGCCTTTAAAAATCAGCTCACACCATTCAAAAGAAGTTAAATCTATTTTTGCCATTTTACTTTTCTATTTTTTGGTGTTACATTTTAGTCGGCAATATTCTGTGAAAGTTCACCCTTGCTTTCAAAGTTCTTCACCAGAAACTCGTCGGCTTCAGCGATGTTCGTTATCACATATTTACCAATATTACATATTTGCATTTCATCGAGAGCGTCAATCAGATTTTTATACGATGCATTATCCATTGCCTTAATGATGACTGTAGGAGTATTCTTTCCACTCTTTATTTCAGAAAGTTGCTTCGTAAATTCATCCTCTGATATCTTAAGTTCCAGCTTTTTCTGTTTCAGATCATTGACTTGTCTGACAGCAGTCGCATTTTTCTTCAGGAGTATCCCCCGTAATCCATCCGGTTTATACGTCGTCTCTTTCAGCGAAGTATAATCCTTGTAATTAGGTTCTCCTTCATAATAATATAGTTTGTCATCGGGGCCCAGTAACAGAGTGATTGCCTGTGAAGCTTTCACCTTGCTTTGCTGTTCTTCGGTGATGTTTTTATCATTGCTCGGCATGCTTATCTCCATCGTCTGAGGTTTACTCAGCGAGGTACAAAGCATAAAGAAAGTGATCAACAACATATTCATATCCACCATAGGCGTAAAGTCTACGCGAACCGTCATCTTCTTCTGTTTGCTATTCCCCTTCTTTTTACCGCTTTCTTGTACTTCAGCACTCATAGTTGTTCGTTTTTAGTTTTCAGAAGTCGTTTTCAGAGAAGTAATCAGGTTGTACCGATTCTCTCTGAGGTCCTGAAGTGAATTCATAACATTTTTAATCACAGAATAAGGAGTATCCGCATCGGCCTTGATTGCAATACGTAAATCAGAATTCACCGCGCGTGCATTACGCACCCATGATTTGAATTGGTTATCAAGACTATCACAAGGAATACCTTCGTTCTTCAGTACTGCGTCCTGTTTGTCGGTCGGCAGGTCGAGATAGGTTTTCATGTTTTTCATCGGCACTCCGAAAGTAGAGGCCAACATGAATTTCTTTTCCTGTTCCGGAGTAAATGTGACACCATATTCCTGTCCCATGCTCTCCAATACCGCTTTCAGGTCGGACTGCTTGTCCATACTCATAAATATCTTTCCGTTCGGATCGACCAATATCTGAAGAATATTTTTCTCGGGAATCTTAATTTCCGAAACCGAAGCGGGTGTTGTCACTTGTACCGGCTCTTTCTTCACAAACGTAGAGGTCAGCATAAAGAAAGTAAGCAACAGTACCGTAACGTCACTCATCGCTGTCATGTCGATGAACGTACTTTTCTTTTAATTTTCGCTCTGCCCATTATTGTCAGAATTTAGTAGATTCTAAATTATTTATGAGTAGCTGCAAAGTCTGCACAATAGAGAAACCGACCTCATCGAGACTGTAAGTCAACTTATCGATTTTGTTTGTATAGTAGTTATAAGAGATAACTGCCAACGCACCGGTAAGAATACCGAAAGCTGTGTTAATCAAAGCCTCAGAAATACCTTTGCGACAAGGCCATTGAATCAGCAGAACCACCTGCAGCCAAAGCGGCAAACGAACGGATCATACCGATAACCGTACCAAGCAATCCCATCAAAGTACCCAAAGTAGTAATAGTACCAATGATCGGAAGATTCTGTTCCATCATTGGAAGTTCAAGCGCCGTAGCTTCTTCCAGTTCCTTTTGGATGGCAAGTAGTTTCTGATCTTTTGAGAGAGAAGATTCATTCTCCATTTCCTCATACTTCCGTAGTGTAGAAGTTACAACGTTTGCTACAGAGCCACGCTGTTTGTCACAGATTTCCTGAGCTTTCCGAAGGTCTCCTACCGACAAAGCCTCTTTAATGTTAGATACAAATTTAACCAAAGAACCTCTACCGAAAGCTGAACGAAGAGCAAAATAGCGTTCAATGCTCAATGCCAATACAGTCAGCAATAACGTTTGGATAACAGGCACAATCACACCACCTTTGTAAATGGTTCCCATAAAATTTCCCGGAAGCGGATGGTTGTTAGGGTCATTGTTCATAAAGTTAGTGGGATTTCCCAAAATAAAATGATAGATACACACTGCTATAATAAAACAGCAGATAATAACCAATCCGGCATTCTTGATACCTACAATCTTAGTTGACTTTTTTTGAGTAGTTTCCATAATAAAGTTTTTTGTTAAAGAATTTGTTATTAAGAATTTAAAGTAAATACGATTAGACACACCACAGGCCAAACCCTACTGCCTCATTCTAAAATGAGGCTGTATTGTCAAACACAGCAGTATAGTAAGTTAGGAATTAAATAAGAATACGTCTCAAAGCAAAATGTAGTAGTGGCAGCTTATAGACGCATAATGCGGATCTTTATCCGAATAATAAGACTTACTTTGGTCTAATACCAACAAATTCTCTCTTACCAGGCACCACTTACGCATGGTGTCTTTGAAAAGGTCAGAATCTTCAAGAATTCTGCGCAGACGGAGGTTATTAGAAGAGTATGTTTCAGAAACAGGTTTAAAACCCAATTCAACATCAGAGACAGATAGAGTTTGTGATTTATCAAAACCGGTGATATCACTGCCATAGCGATAAGAATAGTTAGCATCCAAAGAAGATGCGGAAACCTGGCAGGAATTAACCGATTTATGAGAGCATTCCGTAATATTCAATGCATTTCCACTTATGCTAAAGGATAGCATCAGCAGAACAAACATTAATATGAATTTTACAGAAGTTCTCATCGTCCTATTTTTATTGATAAACTCTCTTTTCGATTTTCGGGACAAAAATAGTAACTAATTGCATAGAGTCACCACAATTTACATCTTTTAATTATCAAAAATTGAACTCTATCATTAAAACACTCTCAATCGGTTTTTGTTTTAACTAAAAGATTCTTTCTTTTATATAAAAGATTAATCAAGTTAAAAAAAATAGGACTGACCCCCGATTCCGGCTCTGCTCCTTATCTCGATATAAAATAAAAAAGGCTGATAATCGATTAATTATCAGCCTTTCTTCTTCTATTTAGTTGCGGAGGCCTGACTCGAACAGACGACCTTTGGGTTATGAGCCCAACGAGCTACCAACTGCTCCACTCCGCGATGTTTCTGTTTTGTGAGTGCAAAGGTACGGCTTTTATTTGAACTACCAAATATTTCGGCATTTATTTTTTTATAAAAGAGCTACTTTTATACTATATACTTGAGGATCAGTGCTGAACTAGATTGATTTTTTTTATCTGTTTTCACATACAATTGTTAATAATTTATTTGTTTTCTTGTGTGGACGAAAGAAAAGAATTACTTTTGCACAAATAATTCAGCAATGTGCAATTAACCTATGACCGTATCAAAGACAAAAGCCAAGTTAGTAGACGTTGCCCGTCAGCTTTTCGCAAAGATGGGAGTGGAGAATACTACAATGAATGATATCGCTCTTGCTTCTAAAAAGGGTAGACGTACGCTCTATACTTATTTTAAAAGTAAGGATGAAATCTATTTGGCTGTTGTAGAGTCTGAACTGGATATTCTGTCGGATATGATGAAGCGTGTGGCAGATAAAGATATCTCTCCTGATAAAAAGATTATAGAGATGATTTACACCCGGCTGGATGCGGTAAAGGAAGTAGTATATCGCAATGGAACCCTTCGTGCTAATTTTTTTAGAGATATTTGGCGTGTGGAAAAAGTTCGGAAGCGCTTTGATGCAAAAGAAATGCAACTGTTTAAAAGCGTGCTGAAGGAAGGACAGGACAAAGGAGTGTTTCATGTAGATGATGTGGAAATGACTGCTGCATTGGTACACTATTGCGTAAAAGGTATCGAAGTGCCTTATATCCGGGGACATATAGGAGCTAATCTGGATATGGAAACCCGAAAAAGATATGTTGCCAACATCGTGTTTGGCGCACTACATAGAACAGAAATTAATCAATAATTTAAATTTAGTATGGGATTATTAGATGGAAAAACAGCCATTGTGACCGGTGCGGCTCGTGGTATTGGTAAAGCTATTGCTTTGAAATTTGCTTCTGAAGGAGCAAATATTGCATTTACAGATCTTGTTATCGATGAGAATGCACAGAATACAGCAAAAGAAATCGAAGCAATGGGTGTGAAAGCCAAAGGATATGCGTCGAATGCTGCCAATTTTGAAGATACTGCAAAAGTAGTGGAAGAGATTCATAAAGATTTCGGCCGTATCGATATTCTGGTAAACAATGCAGGTATCACTCGTGACGGATTGATGATGCGTATGAGCGAACAGCAGTGGGATATGGTTATTAATGTGAACCTGAAATCTGCTTTTAACTTTGTGCATGCGTGTACTCCGATCATGATGCGCCAGAAAGCCGGAAGCATTATTAATATGGCTTCTGTAGTGGGTGTTCATGGTAATGCCGGACAAGCTAACTATTCAGCTTCAAAAGCAGGTATGATTGGTTTGGCTAAATCTATCGCTCAGGAGCTTGGCTCTCGTGGTATCCGTGCCAATGCCATTGCTCCGGGATTCATCATTACTGACATGACAGCCGGCCTTTCGGAAGAAGTGAAAACAGAATGGGCTAAGAAGATTCCATTGCGTCGTGGCGGTACTCCTGAAGATGTGGCTAACATCGCTACTTTCCTTGCTTCTGATATGTCTTCTTATGTATCAGGTCAGGTGATTCAGGTAGATGGTGGTATGAATATGTAATATTCGGTATGACCGTCATATACGAAGACAATCATATTATAGTAGTTAACAAGACCGCTTCCGAAATCGTTCAGGGAGACAAAACGGGTGATACTCCTCTTTCAGAAACTGTCAAGCAATATCTGAAAGATAAATATCAGAAACCCGGAAATGTCTTTATCGGTGTAACCATCGGCTGGACCGCCCCGTGAGCGGTCTTGTTATTTTTAGCGAAAACCAGTAAGGCTCTTTCCCGCTTGAATGAGATGTTTAAGAACAGTGAAGTGAAAAAGACCTATTGGGCCATCGTGAAGAATTGTCCGAAGCAACCCGAAGGAGAATTGGTTCACTATCTGGTGCGTAACGAGAAGCAGAATAAAAGCTACGCTTATGATAAGGAGGTTCCCAACAGTAAAAAGGCGATTCTGAACTATAAACTTATCGGACATTCGGATCATTACTTTCTACTCGAAGTTGATCTGAAGACCGGACGTCATCATCAGATTCGTTGCCAGTTGGCAAAGATGGGATGTCCCATCAAAGGTGATTTGAAATATGGTTCTGCACGTTCCAATCCGGATGGAAGTATTTGTTTGCATGCCCGGCATGTGCGTTTTGTTCATCCGGTGTCTAAAGAATTGATTGAACTCGATGCTCCTGTACCGGATAGTAACTTATGGCATGGATTTCAATGAAAAAGAGTGATGGTTTCATTTAGATGGATCCTCAAATAATTTCAACCGGAGCACAACTTTGGTTATCTACTTTCCTATATAAACGCAAAAGCCATTCCCTGAATAGACGAAGTAGGAATGGCTTTTTGTTGTAGTGTGCTTACTATTATTCGGCAAACTGTGCAAATGCTCCTGATGCTGCGACCGTTATAGCGGTTGTGTCGGCTACTTCTTTCTTAGGCTCAGTTTTGCAGTGTCTTTGACCTCTTTCTTTGGGTCTTTTTTCACCGGATCCTGTGCCATTGTAAAGAACGATCCACAAGCAAACATAAACATAGCTACTACTAAAACTAACTTTTTCATAATTATTTTCTTGTTAAAGTTCTGATTGTCTGTTTTTAATTTCATGTTAAGGTCTAGGTTAAAACCATCACAAACAAACATAAACATTGCTACTACTATAAAACTAACTCTTTAGTTTTATCTTTCATTTGGTTAAACACTTGTATTGAGTATTTCCCAAATCTTGTGCCAAAAAGAATACGTGTGAACTAATCTGTTGATTTGTAGGTGAGTAAAAAATGAATGGAAATGGGATGCAGTGTGGAATGTTGTGGAAAATGTGGAAAAGGGTGTGGAAATATTCCACACCTTGGTGTTCTTTAGAGGTCGATTCCGTATAGTTTCAGTTTATTGTATAATGTTTTGCGGTCAATATCGAGTAATTGTGCAGCACGGCTTTTGTTGTTTCCTGTTTGTCGGAGTGCTTCCAGTATATGTTCCTTTTCGGCATCTTCATCCCGTAATGTCATTTTGGGAGTTGATAGTTGTGTTTCCAGAATTTCACTACCCAGTTCTGCAAGGCCTATGAAACTGCCTTGAGCAAGCAATGTGGCGCGTTTGATGATATTCTTCATCTGCCTTAGGTTGCCGGGCCAGTGATATTCGAGTAATGCCTTTGAAGCATTGGCATCGAAGCCGATCAGTTGCTTGTCAAGCTCTTTATTAGCCTGGTCGAGGAAGAAGTTGGCAAAAAGAAGGATGTCTCCGCCACGTTCTTTCAGAGTAGGCATGCGCAAAGTAAATTCATTGATTCGGTGGTAGAGGTCTTCGCGGAATGTACCTTTTTCGATGGCTTGTTCCAGGTTCTCGTTGGTTGCAGACACCAGACGGATATCGACAGTAATTTCTGAGTTTGAACCAACAGGGCGTATTTTACGTTCCTGTAGTGCACGAAGAAGTTGAATTTGTATTTCGTAACTCAGGTTACCGATTTCATCAAGAAAGATGGTACCCCCGTTCGCTGCTACAAAAGCACCGGTTTTATCAGAGAGCACCGGTGAAGGAGCCTTTGATGTGACCGAAGAACTCAGAAGCGCCAACTCTTTGGGGATGGAGCCACAGTCGATGGCAATAAACGGTTTGTCGCTACGTTTGCTTAATTGGTGAATACGATGGGCTACATACTCTTTTCCGGTTCCACTGGCACCGTTGATCAGGACTGACATGTTGGTGGGAGCTACCAGGCTGACATAGTTATAGAGTTGTTTGGCAGCATCACTTTCTCCTTCCAGATAGGAATGAGATTCTTGTTTGGTTTTAGGGCTTTTCTCCGTGAGGGAGTTTTGGGAAGAGGAGCTTCTTTCTTTTGAAGTGCTTCGCTCATTTTCTTAAGCAGCTCTTCGGGATTAACGGGTTTGGCAATATAGTCTTGTGCACCCAGTTTCATTGCTTGTACGGCTGATTGGATATCTGCATATCCTGTCATGATAATCAATGGGATATGGAGCTCTTTCTCACCCATCCATTTCAACAGGTGAATACCATCGTGGTCGGGAAGTCGCAAGTCGGAAAGAATCAGGTCTACCGGTTGTGCATCGATGTGCTTTTGCGCACGTGCAATGTTACTCACTGATGATACATTAAACCCTTTTGCCTAACCAGGTTTTAGCATCATCCCGAACGTAATATCATCTTCAACTATCAGTATGGATCTCATGATGTTAGCTTTTGCCTCTTTTTGTGAGCTACAAAGGTAAGAGGTTTTGAGGTAAAGTCGTATATTTGCAGACTTAAATTAAATAAAAGCGTTATGAAACAGAATTTTTGGATATTATTAATTATACTGGCTTGCAGCGCAGTAGCTTGTAAGTCGGGACAAAAGAAAGATGGAAACATGGAAAAAGAAACTGTATTGAAGATTGAGACCTCTATGGGGGATATCAAAGTAAAGTTGTATAATGAGACTCCGAAACATAGAGATAATTTCATTAAACTGGCTAAAGACGGAACATATAATGGAACGTTGTTTCATCGTGTCATAAAAGACTTTATGGTGCAAGCGGGTGATCCGGAATCGAAAAATGCTCCGAAAGGTAAGATGTTGGGTTCCGGTGATGTAGGTTATACAGTTCCAGCTGAATTTGTATATCCGAAGTATTTTCATAAGAAAGGCGCTTTGTCTGCTGCCCGACAGGGAGATGAAGTGAATCCCAAGAAAGAATCATCCGGTTGTCAATTCTATATTGTTACCGGAAAGGTGTTCAATGATTCGACACTTCTGAATATGGAACAACAGAAGAATCAGAATAAGGTAACTGAGGCTTTTAATGCTTTGGCGCAAAAACACATGAAAGAAATCTATAAAATGCGTAAGGCCAATGATCAGGACGGACTTTATGCTTTACAAGATACTCTGTTTATACAGGCTGAAGCGGAAGCTGCCAAACAACCCGATTTCCACTTTACTCCTGAGCAAATAAAAGCTTATACAACCGTCGGAGGTACTCCGCATCTGGATGGTGAATATACTGTTTTTGGCGAAGTTGTCGAGGGCATGGACATTGTTGACAAAATCCAGCAGGTAAAAACAGACCGCAGCGATCGCCCGGAAGAGGATGTGAAGATTATTAATGTTTCTGTTATTGAATAAATATGCTGCAAATCAACAGGCATATTCTGGATAATGGTTTGAGATTGGTTCATGCGCAGGACACCAGTACGCAGATGGTTGCGCTCAATATTCTCTATAATGTGGGAGCCAGAGATGAAAACCCGGAGCATACCGGGTTTGCCCATCTTTTTGAGCACCTGATGTTTGGCGGTTCTGTGAATATACCCGATTATGATGCTCCGTTACAATTGGCAGGAGGGGAAAATAATGCCTGGACCAATAATGACATTACCAATTATTACCTCACTGTACCCAGACAGAATGTGGAAACCGGATTTTGGCTTGAATCTGATAGAATGTTGAGCCTCGATTTCAGTGAACGCAGTCTGGAGGTTCAGCGGGGAGTGGTAATGGAAGAGTTTAAGCAGCGTTGCCTTAATCAGCCCTATGGTGATGTTGGGCATTTGTTGCGTCCGCTGGCTTATCGGGTTCATCCTTATCAATGGCCTACCATCGGTAAGGAGCTGTCTCACATAGCCAATGCTACATTGGAAGAGGTCAAAGATTTCTTTTTTCGTTTTTATGCACCTAATAATGCTGTTCTGGCTGTTACCGGCAATATTTCGTTTGAAGAGGCTTTACATCTCACAGAAAAGTGGTTCGGTCCTATCCCCCGCCGGGAAGTTCCTTTGAGGCAATTGCCTCCGGAGCCGGTACAAACGGAAGAACGCCGTTTGGTAGTGGAGAGAAATGTACCGCTTGATTCGCTTTTTATGGCGTACCATATGTGTGACCGCGCGGATAGCGATTATTATGCTTTTGATATCTTGTCGGATATCTTAAGTAACGGACGTTCCAGCCGTTTGAACCAGCATCTTGTGCAAGAAAAGCAATTGTTCTCGAGTATCGATGCTTATATATCGGGAACACTTGATGCCGGCTTGTTCCATATCAGTGGGAAACCGGCAGCCGGTGTGTCGTTGGAAGAAGCTGAGGCTGCGGTGCGTGAAGAGTTGAATGAACTGCAATCTGCTTTGATCCAAGAACAGGAACTCGAGAAGGTAAAGAATAAGTTTGAATCTACCCAGATATTCGGAAATATCAATTATCTGAATGTTGCCACCAATCTTGCCTGGTTCGAATTGAACGGGCGGGCTGAAGATATGGAAAAGGAGGTTGAACGCTATCGTGCCGTGACTGCCGACCGTTTGAACGCGGTGGCACAAACTGCATTCCGAGAAGAAAATGGAGTAGTACTTTATTATAAGAGTAGTAGAGGAGAGAAGGATGAGACTTATATATAAGAATCATTATAAAGCATTGTTTCTTCTCGGCCTTCCCATTGTTATCGGGCAAGTGGGGGTTATTGTGCTTGGCTTTGCCGATACCTTAATGATTGGTCATCACAGCACCAACGAACTGGGAGCAGCCTCCTTTGTCAATAACATGTTTACGCTTGCCATTATTTTCAGTACCGGATTTTCATATGGATTGACTCCTATTGTAGGGGGCTTTTATGGGACTCGTAGATTTGCGTCTGCCGGGCAGGCATTACGTTGCAGTTTGCTTGCCAATCTTTTGGTCGGTATTTTATTAACCGTAATTATGGGCATTCTCTATCTGAATGTTGAAAGATTGGGGCAACCGGAAGAGTTATTACCCTTGATCAAGCCCTATTATCTGATACTACTTGCCTCGCTGGTCTTTGTGTTGCTATTTAACGGATTCAAACAGTTTACCGATGGAATAACCGATACTAAGACAGCTATGTGGATACTTTTGGGTGGAAATGTACTGAATATCGTGGGGAACTATATCTTGATTAACGGTAAACTTGGATTGCCCGAACTTGGATTATTGGGTGCCGGAATCAGCACGTTGTTCTCACGTATTGTCATGGTGCTGATATTTGTATTCGTGTTTTTTAGCAGCCGCCGTTTCTTACGTTATAAACTGGGATTTATTCGCTTGGGATGGTCGCGTACATTGTTCCGTCAGCTGAATGCCTTAGGATGGCCTGTAGCTTTTCAAATGGGGATGGAAACCGCTTCATTTAGCTTGAGCACAGTGATGGTAGGATGGTTGGGGACTATCGCCCTTGCCTCACATCAGGTAATGCTTACTATCTCACAGTTCACGTTTATGATGTTTTATGGGATGGGGGCGGCAGTAGCTGTGCGTGTCAGCAATTTCAAGGGTCAAAACGATATTGTTAATGTACGTCGTACTGCGTATGCCGGGGCACATATCATATTGGCTATGGGAGTTGTTCTGCTGTCTATTGTCTTCTTGTTCCGCTATCAGGTAGGAGGATGGTTTACCGACAATACCGAAGTCTCTGCGATGGTAGTTGTTCTGATGGTGCCTTTTCTGGCTTATCAGTTCGGCGATGGGATGCAAATCAATTTCGCTAATGCCCTGCGTGGTATTTCGGATGTAAAGCCTATGATGCTGATTGCTTTTATCGCCTATTTTATCATTTCTCTCCCGGCCGGATATTTCTTTGGATTTGTTATGGGCTGGGGATTACTCGGGGTCTGGATGGCTTTTCCTTTCGGACTGAGTAGTGCGGCCATTATGTTATGGTTACGTTTCAGATATAAAACAAGATAAGTTATGGCTATTCCTTCCCGTTTCACAAAAGTAAAGATCGCGGCGGGGTATACTTTGTTGCTGGTTGTGCTGCTGCTCTCCCTGTTGTTTGTACACAGGGAGATGGAGAAACTGTCTGATACGGACGATGTACAGAGTTTGCAGACGGATAGTTTGCTGCTTTTACTGAAAGAGAAAGATGAAAATACCATCCGGATGCTTCAGATCATTAATGAAGCGAACGAGAGTATGATTACTCCGGTTGAATTGGATTCCATCATTGCCGAACAAGATACAGTGATCACTCAACAGCGTGTGCAACATCGTATCATCACCAAGCGTGACTCTGTGATTACGAAACGAAAGAAAAAGGGTTTTTTCAGGAGGTTGGGCGAGGTGTTCGCTCCTTCGAAAGAAGATACGGCTGTGCTGGTAAATACAGCTGTGGAATTTGCGACCGACACCATTCTTGAACCTTACAATCCGATTGATTCACTACATCAGCGCATACGAACGGTGACCAAACGGAAGTCCAGGCCTGTGGTACGGCCCAACTACAATGCCCGTCTTCGCCGGATGAATAAGGAATTAACCACTCGTATTGACAGCATGATTACGACCTATGAGCAAGTAGTCACCCAACGTGCTATGGACAACGCATCCGAACAGCAAGAACTTCGGAACCGTTCAACTCGTACGATTGGCGGGATTGCCATTGCCGCCGTGTTGCTGTCCGCCTGCTTCCTGATTATGATTTGGCGGGATATCACCCGGAGCAATCGTTACCGGAAGGAATTGGAGGAGGCCAATAAGCGTGCAGAGGCGTTGTTGGAGGCTCGTGAAAAGTTAATGCTTGCCATCACTCATGATTTTAAAGCTCCTTTGGGGTCTATCATCGGATATACGGATTTATTGACCGGGTTGACTACGGATGAAAGACAGCGTTTCTATCTGGACAATATGAAAAGTTCCTCGCAACATCTGCTTAAACTGGTAAGTGACTTGCTCGACTTCCACCGGTTGGATCTGAATAAGGCAGAAGTCAACCGGGTTACTTTTAATCCGGCACAACTGTTTGAAGAGATACGTATTAGCTTCAAACCACTGACCGATGCCAAACATCTGACTTTAAGTTGCAGTATAGACGCCGAACTGGACGGACGCTTTATCAGTGATCCGCTCCGTATCCGGCAAATTGTAAATAATCTGCTTTCCAATGCTGTGAAATTCACAGCTAAGGGTAGCATTGCATTGAATATTACCTATCATTCGTCCAGTGTCCGCATCGAGGTGGTGGACACAGGTAAAGGTATGGCACCTGGTGACCGTGAAAAGATATTTCAGGAATTTACCCGGTTGCCGGGAGCGCAAGGTGAGGAAGGCTTTGGACTGGGGCTTTCCATTGTACACAAACTTGTGACCTTGCTCGAAGGATCGATTAGTGTTCAAAGTACCTTGGGTGAAGGGAGTCGTTTTATTGTCATTCTGGCTCTATCCTGTGGGCCTGTGACAGGAGAGAAGCGGGAAGGAAATGTGTCTTCGGTTTCAACGACAGATCAAGCCGGTGAGGACGGGGTAATGGCATCTCCAAAATTAAACCGTGTTTTATTGATTGATGACGACCGGATTCAATTGGCTCTGACTGCCGCTATGCTTGAACAACAAGGCATTCAGGCTGTTTGCTGCCAACAGCCGGATGAGTTGATTGAGCAACTTCGTACGGCTACATTCGACGTGTTGCTGACTGACGTTCAAATGCCTGCCATCAATGGTTTCGATTTACTGAAACTATTGCGTGCATCCAATATACCTCAGGCGCGTACTATTCCGGTAATTGCTGTTACCGCCCGGAGTGAGATGAATGAACAGGACTTTCAGGAACACGGCTTTGCAGGATGTTTGCATAAGCCTTTTACGGTAAAGGAACTCTTGACGATTATCAGTGGTGAAGAAATGACCGGTTCGTCAGCTGAATTGACACCGGACTCCCTTAACTTTCGGGCGCTGACTGCTTTTTCCGAAGATGATCCGGAAGCTGCCTCTACCATCATTCAAACCTTTATTGAAGAAACGGAGAAGAACCGGAACCGGATGGAAAGCGCTATCCGAGCCACTGATGTGGATGGGATAGCCGGCATGGCTCACAAATTATTGCCTCTGTTTACGTTGCTTGGGGCTTCCGAGGCACTTCCTCTGCTATTATGGCTGGAGCAGCGTCGTGGCGAAGCCGTATCGGACGAAATGATACAAAAGGCGAATGAAGCTCTTCGGCAGGTAGATATCGTAATGGCTGAGGCAAGACGATATGCAGCGGGAGATTGACAATCGGTGATTGCCGTAAGTGTCTATTCGTATACAAAATCGTCGTCACTTTAATCTTTTTCCGGAAAATTTTGTTTCCTTTGTATCACTTTTACATTGAGAGACAAGCTTCATGAAACGAAAATGGATCAAATGGGTAAGCTGGATTTTGCTTACCCCTCATACTCTTTGTGATACTGATGGTATTACTCTATATCCCTCCCGTACAGAATTTTCTGAGAAAGGAGGCTGCTGCTTATGCTTCCGAAGCAACCGGCATGCAGATCAATGTACGTCGCATCGATTTACGGTTTCCTTTAAATCTGTTGGTACGGGGAGTTGAAGTCATCCAGGCTCCCGATACATTGCTTTCACTTGAAAGCCTCAATGTACATGTGCAGGCACTTCCGCTTTTCCGTGGCAAGGTTGAGGTAGATGACATCAGCCTTCAGCAGGTAGCTGTTAATTCTGCCAACCTGATAGACGGTATGCGGCTGAAAGGAGTTCTGGGTAGTTTTAGGCTGGAGAGCCATGGGGTGGATCTACCCAATGAAATAGCCATTATAAACCGGGCCGAACTCTCTGATACTCATGTACAGTTGCTTTTGAATGATACCACTGCTACGCCTAAAGATACTGCTCAAAGTGAGGTCCGCTGGAAAGTAGACCTGCGTCATTTGAAATTGAAGAATGTCTCTTTCAGCATGCAGTTACCGGCAGACAGTATGCGCTTGGCGGCTCATGTGGGAGAAGCACAAGTGAATGATGCGGAAGCCGATTTGAAGAATTTGCATTACGGGCTTCGTAGTTTTCTGGTATCGGGTACCTCGGTCAATTATGATGTGGGCACCGCGGAGCCGGCGGAAGGTTTCGATCCTTCACACATCGCTTTGCGCGATATTCGTATCGGACTCGATTCGATGTATTATCGCGGACGCAATATGAATGCTGTTATCCGTGAGTTTTCGATGAACGACCGTTCCGGATTAAGTGTCACTTCGCTTACCGGACGTGTGTTTGCCAATGATACCATTATCCAAGTGCCGAGTTTGAAACTGCTGACTCCACATTCCGAAATGGATCTTACTGCACAGACTTATTGGGAGTTGGTGAATATTCCTACTACCGGACGTCTGACTGCTCGCTTTAATGCGATGATCGGGAAACAAGACGTGTTGTTGCTGGCCGGTGGATTGCCGGATAGCTTCAAAGAGGCCTATCCCTTCCGTCCGTTGGTGATACGTGCCGGTACGGAAGGAAACCTGAAAGAGATGCAGATAACCCGGTTCAGTGCCGAGTTGCCCGGAGCTTTTTCACTTTCGGGCGGTGGAGAGTTATTGAATCTGACCGATAGCCTGGAGAGGTCCGCCATTATTGACCTGAGGATGCAGACACAGAATCTTAACTTCCTGACCGCTCTGGGCGGAACGAGGCCGGATAGTTTACTTGTTATTCCCAATCAGATGTCATTGGTTGCGAAAGCCCGAATGAAAGGGCCTCAATATATGGCGCAACTCCTGTTGAAAGAAGGAGAGGGAATGCTGAATTTAGATGCTGCATACAATGGAAGCACTGAGGCTTATCGGGCTGACCTGAAGGTGGACGCTTTGCAACTTCATCATTTCCTGCCCAAAGACTCGATCTACGAACTGACTACATCGGTCGCTGCTGTGGGAAGAGGGATCGATTTCACTTCTTATCGTACGACTGCCTCTTTGAAGGCCTCACTGCAATCGTTGCATTATGGGCGTTATCAGATTTCGGGAATTGAAGTGACCGGTGATGTAAAGAACGCACTTGCCACAGCCCGTTTAGTGAGTGACAACCGCTTGTTAAAGATGAATGCCAATGCCGAATATCACCTTGCCAAACCTTATATGGACGGAAAGCTTGATATGGATGTTACGCAACTTGATTTGTATGAACTGGGGATTGCCCCTAAACCCTGAAATATCCTTTAGCTTTTAATTTTACGGCAGAAGCCCGGCGCGACCGTATTTTCACTCATCTTACGGCCGGTGATATGAAGCTTAACCTTTCGGCACGTTCCAGCCTGGATAAGCTGATTAAACAGTCAGCACATTTTGCTGATGTGCTGGTCAAGCAAATAGATAAGAAAGAACTTGATCACGGGGAATTGCGAGGCGTTGCCGACCGCTATATTCTCGATGTCGGCCGGTAAAGAAAATCCGTTGGCCTATTATCTGGCAACGAAAGATATCGCTTTTCACGATGTGGGTGTGAAGTTTGGCACTGCTCCCGACTGGGGATCAACGGAAAAGCCTCTATTCATGCATTGAAGATGGATACCTTGCAACTGGACACGATCTACTTTACTGTCAAGCAGGACACGACTCGCATGAGTTTGCACGGAGGGTCATCAACGGCCCCAAGAATCCGCAGATCGTTTTAAATCGAGCTTTGCCGGAGAAATACGCAACGATGATGCCGAACTCACGCTACGCTATGAAAATGCGAAAGGCGAAACCGGGGTACTTTTCGGTGTGAACGTCCGTCCATTGGTCGAAGGAAACGGAAAAGGCGATGGGCTTGCTTTTACGCTGATACCGGAAAATCCCATTATTGCTTTCCGAAAGTTCCACTTCGTCGATCATCACAACTGGATATACCTCCATAAAAACATGCGCTTGTATGCCAATGTCGATATGGCGGATGACGAAGACATGGGATTCAGGATAAAATCAAACCGGAGCGATACTGTATCGTTGCAGAACATTGATGTGGAGTTGCAACGCATCCGCCTGTCTGAGATCAGTGAAGTGCTTCCTTATCTGCCTGACTTGTCCGGGCTCTTCTCGGCTGAGGCTAATTACGTGCAGACAGCTACTTCCTTGCAAGTATCGGCTGAGGCTAATATTGATGAATTGACTTATGAACGTCAACGCATCGGCGATGTTGCACTCGGTGTGACCTGGCTTCCGGGTGAAAGAGGAAAACATTATATCAGTACTTATCTGACCCATGAGGGCGAGGAGATATTGATGGCTGACGGTTCGCTTCATCCTTCGGTGACCGGTAAAGACAGTATTGAGGTGAATGCCATCATGGAACATTTTCCGTTAAAGATAGCCAATGCCTTTGTACCGGATCAGGTAGTCACCCTTTCCGGCGATATGGACGGTGGGCTTCACATCACCGGTGATACAGACCGGCCGTTGGTCAACGGGGATCTGGTCTTGGACAGTGTGTCGGTCTTTGCCCGTCAGGCAGGGGCGCGGTTTACGTTCGACAATCGTCCTGTACAAATCAAAAACAGCCGTTTGACTTTTGATAAGTTCGCTATATTCACTACCGGAAAGAATCCTTTCACGATTGATGGTACAGTCGATTTTCGGAATTTGACCGATCCCAGGGTTAATCTGTCCATGCTGGCAGAAAACTATATGCTGCTCAATGCTCCCCGTACAAAGGAGAGCCTGGTATATGGCAAAGTGTTTGTCGACTTCAATGCAACCGTGCGCGGACCGGTAAATGCGTTGGTGATGCGCGGCAATATGAATTTGCTGGGCAATACGGATGTCACTTATGTATTGATGGACTCGCGCTTACCGTGCAGGACCGGTTGGGAGACCTGGTTACTTTTACTTCTTTCAGTGATACGACGACCGTACAGAAAGAAGAAGTCCCTGTTGTGTCACTTGGCGGACTCGACATGATTATGACTGTACAAATCGATCCCGGAGTCCGGTTGAAGGCCGATCTGAGTGCTGACCGTAGCAGCCGGGTAGAGTTGCAGGGAGGAGGCAATCTGAGTATGCAATATACACCGCAAGGTGATTTGTCCTTATCAGGCCGGTATACCCTTACGGGTGGTATGATGAAGTATGCACTTCCCGTGATACCCCTGAAAGAATTCAATATAAACAATGGTAGTTACGTGGAATGGACCGGTAATCCGATGGACCCGATGCTCAATCTCAAAGCTACCGAGCGCCTTCGTGCTTCCGTAGGCAGTGAGAACGGGCAATCGCGTATGGTCAACTTTGATGTGTCGATTGTAGTTAAGAACCGTTTGGATAACCTTTCACTGGCCTTTGAGATCGATGCGCCCGATGATGCGGAAGTGCAGAATCAGCTGGCTTCTATGAGTGCTGATGAACGGGGTAAACAGGCCATTGCAATGTTGGCTACCGGGCTCTATCTGGCTAATTCGGGAAGTTCCGGAGGTGGGGGACTAAATATGGGATCGGCATTGAACAGTATACTTTCCAGCCAGATCAATGCATTGGCCGGAAACCTGAAGAATGCCAGCTTCTCGATGGGAGTAGAAGACCACGATGCGGCTGATGCGGGAGGAAAACGTACCGACTACAGCTTCCGTTATTCGCAGCGTTTCTTCAATGACCGTTTCAGATCGTACTGGGTGGTAAGGTGTCTACCGGAGCACAGGCTACGAATGATGTCGAGTCGTTTATCGACAATATCTCTCTCGAATATCGTCTCGATACATCCGGTACCCGTTACATTCGCCTTTTCCACAATAAGAATTACGAAAGTGTGCTTGAAGGGGAGATAACGGAAACCGGTATCGGTCTGGTACTGCGTAAACGTATCGACAGATTGGGTGAGTTATTTATTTTCCGTAAAAAGAAGAAGACACTTCCTGATACGCAAAAAGCTCCGTCTGACGGCGAAGCACATCAGTAATTGATTAACAACAGAGATTTAAACAGGATGATACGTAAAGAAACAGTTCATATAATATGGGGTACCATACAAGCCGGTCTTGTAATGTTGCTGTTGGGAGCATGTTCCACAACCAAGCACCTGCCCGAAGGAAATACTCTACACCGGATCGAAGACTATTGTTGAAAACGAGCCACAAGCGCCTTTGACAGAGGATGCGCTGACCGAACTTGATCCGCACTCGATAAAGCTCCGAGTACAAAATTTTAGGCTTTGTCCCCATCCCTTTCAAGATGTGGGCTTATAACAGTCTGGTTCGCTATAAGAAAGGTTTCGGACACTGGCTCTTCAACCGGTTTGCCGCCAATCCTCCCGTGTTCATTTCTACGGTCAATCCGGAAATACGTGCCAAAGTAGGCACCAACCTGTTACACGACTATGGCTACTTTAATGGGACGGTCCGATTTCAGACCGTGCCCGACAAGAAAGACAGCCTGAAGGCAAGTATACGCTATACGGTTGATATGAAAGACCCTTATTACATCGATACGGTTTATTACACTCGTTTCAATCCGCGTACGTTGAGAATCATGGAGAGAGGACGCAGAGGATCGTTGTTGACCCCCGGTGAACAGTTCAACGTGAGTGATCTGGATGGAGAGCGCAGCCGTATCAGTACTTTATTGCGTAATCGCGGGTATTTTTACTTTCGTCCGGACTATATGAAGTATCAGGCGGATACTCTGTTGAATCCCGGGCATGTCAGTCTCCGGTTGATACCTGTACCGGGACTTCCGGATGCGGCCCAGCGCCCGTATTATGTCGGTAAGACATCGGTCTTTTTGTACGGAAAGGGTGGAGAAGTGCCGAACAGTACACTCGAATACCGGGGACTCGATATTCATTATTATAAGAAGATGCAGGTGCGTCCGAATATGCTTTACCGTTGGTTGAATTATCAGGCTTATGTCCGCAATGATTCTTTGCGCAACTCTGCTCATAGCCGTTTATACAGCCAGTATCGGCAAACGCGTATCCAGGAACGCCTTTCGCAACTGAGTATTTTCCGCTATCTCGATCTGCAATATATCCCTCAGGACTCTACGGCAACTTGTGACACGCTGAACGTGCGTTTGCAGGCTACGTTTGATAAACCGTACGACGCGGAACTGGAATTCAACCTGACCACCAAGAGCAATAACCAGACCGGCCCCGGTGCATCTTTCGGCCTGACCCGTTACAATGTATTTGGGGGAGGAGAGACGTGGAATGTCAAGTTAAAGGGCTCTTACGAATGGCAGACCGGACAGAATAAAGGAAGTTCATTGATGAATAGTTGGGAGATGGGAGTATCTACTGCCTTGACTTTTCCCCGGGTCGTGTTCCCTTCTTTCGGAGGACGTGAGTATGACTTCCCGGCAACCACTACTTTCCGTTTGTATATCGATCAGCTTAACCGTGCCAAATACTATAAACTATTGGCGTTCGGAGGAAATGCCACTTATGACTTTCAGCCGACCCGTATCAGTCGTCACAGCCTGACACCTCTCCGGGTGACTTTCAATGTGCTGCAACACACAACGAAGGCCTTTGAGGAAATTGCTGATCAGAACAAAGCCTTGTACCGTAGTCTGCAGAATCAGTTTATTCCGGCAATGGAATATACCTATACTTTTGATAACGCGGCTTTGCGCGGAGTGCGTAATCCTATCTGGTGGCAGACTACGTTTACTTCCGCCGGTAACATAACTTCCGGTATTTATCGTATTTTCGGAAAGGAGTTCAGCCAAAGAGACAAGAAACTGTTCGGTGTTCCTTTCGCACAGTTTCTGAAGGTGAACAGTGACTTCCGTTATACCTGGAAGATCGATAAGAACCAGTCCATAGCCAGCCGTGTGGCTGGAGGAATTATCTGGGCGTATGGCAATACAAATACGGCACCTTACAGCGAGCAGTTCTATATCGGAGGTGCCAATAGTGTGCGTGCGTTTACTGCACGCAGTATCGGACCGGGTGGATTCCGGCCGACAAAGACTTCGAAAGGGCTCTATCTGGACCAGACGGGAGATATCCGGATGGAAGCCAACGTGGAATATCGTTTCCGCATTTACGGTGACTTGCACGGTGCTGTCTTTCTGGATGCCGGTAACGTCTGGATGTTGCGTAAAGATGAAGAGGCACCGGAAAAGCAACTGCGTTGGAAGACTTTCGGCAAACAGATTGCGTTGGGAACAGGTGCCGGTATACGTTACGACCTCGACTTCCTGATTCTGCGTCTGGATTGTGGTGTGCCTTTGCATGATCCGTACGATACCGGCAAGAAGGGATATTACAATGTGACCGGTTCTTTCTGGAAGGGGCTGGGACTACACTTTGCCGTAGGTTATCCGTTCTAAAATAGTCGATGACGATGGGCGGCGTAAGAAAATTCTTCATACTTCGTTCTTCATTCTTCATTCTATTTTGTACTTTTGCAACGATATCTGATGAGACACATCACTAACCTTTTAATATTCACAGTTATGAAACCAACATTATTTGTGCTTGCTGCCGGCATGGGCAGCCGTTACGGAGGCTTGAAACAATTGGACGGACTGGGTCCCAACGGCGAAACTATCATGGACTATTCTATTTACGACGCCATTCGTGGTGGATTTGGTAAAGTAGTATTCGTTATCCGTAAAGATTTTGAGCAGGATTTCCGTGAAAAGATTCTGAGTAAATACGAAAATCATATTCCGGTGGAACTCGTATTCCAGGCATTGGACAACCTGCCCGAAGGCTTCACTTGCCCTGCCGACCGCGTAAAACCCTGGGGAACCAACCATGCTGTCCTGATGGGTAAAGACGTCATCAAAGAACCGTTTGCCGTTATCAATGCTGACGACTTCTACGGACGCGACAGCTTTGCTGTATTGGGTGCCGAACTGTCTCAGATGGACGGTAAAAAGAACGACTATTGTATGGTAGGTTACCGTGTAGGCAATACGCTTTCAGAAAGCGGATCTGTGGCTCGTGGCGTTTGTGAGACAAATGCGGAAGGCTATCTGACTACAGTGGTAGAACGCACTGCAATCGAGCGTATCGATGGTAAAGTATCGTTCAAGGATGAGAACGGCGAAATGCAGACAATCGGCGATAACACTCCGGTTTCAATGAATATGTGGGGATTCACTCCCGACTATTTCGCTTATTCGGAAGAGTATTTCAAAGAGTTCCTGAAAGAAAACGAAGGAAACCTGAAATCAGAATACTTCATTCCGCTGATGGTAAACAAACTGGTGAACGAAGGTACTGCCCGCGTAAAGGTTCTGGATACTACAAGCAAATGGTTCGGCGTGACTTATGCTGCCGACCGTCAGGGTGTAGTAGATAAGATTCAGGCATTGGTAGATGCAGGCGAATATCCTGATAAACTGTTCTAAAGCTAATTTGCTTATTTCTATAATGTAGATTTTGAAAGGGACGTCTTTGCGAAGATGTCCCTTTTTTAATATCAGGCCGGATCACACCTCTTTGGTACGCTCCCTGCCGGTGAACTTTAAATCACCCTCCGGGAGTCGCGAGGGAGGAGATGGTCGGTTTGTCAATGTGTCAAATTGATAATCGTAACCCTCTGTTTCTCGTTTTTTCGGGCCACAATCCGGTAAAGTCTATAAAAACGGCCTACAGGCAAATATCCATTCATGGTTTTGATCTTGTTTCATCCCTAATGGAAATAAAAGGAAAGGAAGTATGATTTTTTTGTTTCCTAATCTTTTCTTTGCGGAGCTTTTCCTGCTTTTCTGACACTTTGCAGCGGTCGGGCGGGGGGAGGCAACCAGGAGAAAATCAGTCACTCTTGTCGCCCGATTTGCATTACAATAGATGTAATCTGCCAAAACATATAGAGATATTCAGAAAAGAAGTAAACATTTTCGGGAAATGCTTACTTCTTTTCACCCGAAGACTTACTTCTTTTGGGGTAAATGCTTCCTTCTTTCCGAAAAAACAAAGGTGCAACCGGCTCAAAAGCCCGGATTTCCTGTAGAAAAAGCTTTTTACTGTGCTCTGTTTCTTCTGCTTTCACCCGAATATGAAAAAGGCTTGTAAGCGAATTCTGCGATTCAGTGTCTTTTTGATGTCTATGTCTGCAAATGACTGTCAATTCTTTATGAGGAAATAAAGTGTGCAGGGTTTCGGGGCAGATGAGAAAAGGGCGAATGTCCGGTATGTGTCGGATATTTATATTCTTTTCGTTGCTTATTTCAGAATATGTGTTTATATTTGAAATATTCCTTTAGGCTTAACTCTGATTATATATGAAGAAACTCCTTTGCCTGATAATACTCCTTTTCTCTTTTATTCGGTCGGAAGCCCAGTCTGATCATATCTGTCCTCACGAGAAACTTTATGTCCATACGGATCGTGCCAATTATGAGCGTGGTGATACGGTCCGTTTCCGTGCTTACCTGATGGATACCCGCCACGAGGCAACGGCTTACAGCCGCTACGTTTATGCCGAACTGCTGGCTGACAGTCAGGTCATCTCCCGTGAGATGGTCAAGGATGATCACGGTGTCTTTTCCGGTTACCTCTCTTTGGGCGATACACTTCGTTCGGGCAATTATACGCTTCGTTTCTATACCCGTCATCTTTCTTCTTTGCCCGCTCCCCGTTACTTCTATCGTCAGATCATTGTCGGCGGGCGTCCCTTTCAGGATTACCGCAAGGAGAGCGTGACTCGTATGGCGGCTTCCTACCATGTCTCTTTCTTTCCGGAAGGGGGACGTCTCCCTTCGGGTTGTGTCAGCCGTGTCGCTTTCAAGGCTTTGAGTCCCGATGGTTTGGGAACAGATGTGCAGGGCTTTGTGGTCAATCAGCGTGGAGATACCGTCACCACGTTGCGTTCCGTCCATCGGGGGATGGGCTTCTTCAATCTTGAACCTGTTTCGGGTGACAGCTATACGGCGGTGTGCCGTAATCGTGAGGGGATGGAGCTTCGCTTTCCATTACCTCCGGCGGATCCTTCTGCCGTCAGCCTCCGTGTCGATGTCCGTAAGGATGACTTTCTGGTGCGTTTGAATTCAGGCGTTTCCCTGTCTCCGGGTCATTCCCTTCGTGTGGAATATCGGGATAGTATTCTTTTGCATGCGGCTTTCTCCGGTTCCAGGCCTTTGCGGCTTCCCCGCTCTCCGCTGCCTCCGGGTGTACTCCGTTTTGTTTTGTTGGATGGTTCGGGCGTTCCTATAAGTGGTCGTACCGCTTTCAATCAGAGTTCTTCCGTGCGTGCCGACGTTGATTTCTCGGCTCGCTTGAAAGAAGAGAAGGGACGTTCGTTTTGGGATGTCAGCTTGGGGCTTCGTGATTCCTCGGGTGAGCCGTTGGGCGGTACCCTTTCTGTTTCGGTCACCGACGACCGCTATGCACTTCAGGATACCACGGTGAATATCCTTTCTTCTTTTCTTCTGAGTTCTGACCTTCAGGGCTATGTTGAGGCTCCCTCTTTCTATTTTTCCGGTGATGACTCCCGTACCTCGTATCTGTTGGACTTGTTGATGCTGACTCAGGGCTGGGTGAAATACAGCTTTGTTCCGGATTACGGTTCCTTTCCGGTGGAGCGTAGTCAGTGTGTCAGTGGCAAGGTGGTTTCCGAATATTCGGAAAAGAAGTGTATCGTTGATGCGGTTGTCACTTTATTCTCTTTCGATAAAAAGATTATGCGTCAGACGACGAGTGATGCTTCGGGCTGTTTCCGTTTTGACAGTCTTTCCTTCCCCCGGGGTACGCATTTCCTTCTTCAGGCGCGTAAGAAAAAGGGAGGTACAGATGTGGCGCTGTTGGTCGATCGGGATTCCGTTCCTTCTGTACATTCTTCTCTTCCCGTTTATGCGGATTGGTTTCGTGCAGAGATGGATGAACCGGTTGTTTCCGAACAATCCGGTAATGATCCTTCTCCGACCAGTGCGAATGTGTTTCAACGACCTTCTACCGCCCCTTTTTCCATGGAGCAATATTTAGACGAAGTTGTTGTTTCCACTAAAAAGATTGAGAAAAAGAAACGGTATGCAATCGAATCTTTAATGGCTCACTCCGATTGGAATAAGACTTATCATGTGGACGAAATGACTCTTTCGCCTTATTCATCTACTAAAGATTTGTTGATTAATACTCCCGGAGTAGGGTGGGCAGTCGATTCGAACTCAGGAGATTTCTTTTATATAACACGGTTGCGTGCAGGAAGAAGTTCCACTCCTCCTCCGGCTCTGTTAATGGTAGATGGGCTGGAAACTTCTTATTCCGAACTTGTCGGTATCCCTGTATCCATAGTTGAATCCATCGAGTTGGTAAAAGATGCCGCTCAGATGGCATATATCGGATCTAAAGCATCGAATGGCGCTATTTTGATTAGTACAAAATCAGGTTTAGGCACTGTTGGTAAGAAAGCATCCAATTTTAGGATAATTCGTCCCATAGGATATCAGGTGAAGCGTGAGTCTTATTCGCCTTCTTATCCGGTTGTTTATGGTGCAATAAATAACGGTGGGAATAGTTTCAGAACAATATACTGGTCACCGGATCTTCTGCTTGATAAAGCGGCTTCTCATTTGGAGTTCGGTAATCCGAAACAGGGTCGACTGACTCTTGTTGTTCAGGGAATCACACCAGATGGAAAGTTGATAAATTTGACTCGGACTTTAGGTAATGAATAATAAGTCTTTTTATCAGTATATTTAGAGTAATCGGGTGTTGTCTTTCTGTTCTGTCTCATACTGCTACATGAATGATCATTGTGAGGTAGATCATTTCATCGTGTTTTGTAGTGTATGTCTGTTTGGCTTTCAGTTTTAGAGGGGGTGTATATTTATTCCGTTTCTTTTTTCGCAGTCTGTATAAATGAGTATCTTTGCTGCCTCAATTCCCTTATTTATAGAAAGAAGTGATTTCAGTAGAAGGATTAACAGTAGAATTTAACGCCACACCATTGTTTGAGGACGTTAGTTATGTCATTAATAAAAAAGATCGAATAGCCCTGGTGGGTAAAAACGGTGCCGGGAAATCAACTATGTTGAAGATCTTGGCCGGATTGCAAAGTCCTACACGAGGTGTTATAGCTATTCCGCGTGATGTAACGATCGGCTATTTGCCACAGGTGATGATTCTTGCCGATAACCATACCGTGATGGAAGAGGCGGAATTGGCATTTGAACATATTTTTGAATTACAGGCCGACCTGGAACGCATGAATCAGGAATTGGCTGACCGAACCGATTATGATTCGGAAGAGTATCATAAACTAATAGACCGTTTCACGCATGAGAATGACCGCTTCCTGATGATGGGAGGCACTAACTTTCATGCGGAGATAGAGCGTACGCTGATAGGATTGGGATTCAGCCGGGAAGATTTTAATCGTCCGACCAGTGAGTTTTCCGGAGGATGGCGTATGAGAATCGAACTGGCCAAACTTCTGCTCAGGAAACCGGATGTGCTGCTTCTTGACGAGCCGACCAACCATTTGGACATCGAGAGTATCCAATGGCTGGAGACTTTCCTCTCTACCCGTGCCAATGCAGTGGTGCTGGTCAGCCATGACCGGGCCTTTTTAAACAATGTAACCACTCGTACCATCGAAATTACTTGTGGGCAGATATACGATTATAAAGTGAAATATGATGAGTATATCGTTTTGCGTCAGGAGCGTCGTGAGCAGCAGTTGCGTGCTTATGAGAATCAGCAGAAACAGATTGAGGATACAGAGGCGTTTATCGAGCGCTTCCGTTACAAAGCAACGAAGGCTGTGCAGGTGCAGAGCCGCATGAAGCAACTGGAAAAGATAGAACGGATTGAGGTTGACGAAGTGGATAACTCCGCATTGAGATTAAAGTTTGTCTGTTCCAGCCGTAGCGGAAACTACCCGGTGATCTGCGAAGACGTGAAAAAGGCCTATGGGGCACACGTTGTCTTCCATGATGTCAACCTGACCATTAATCGTGGTGAAAAAGTGGCCTTTGTAGGAAAGAACGGTGAAGGTAAGTCTACCCTTGTGAAGTGTATCATGAGTGAGATTGATTATGAGGGTAAACTTACACTGGGGCACAATGTGCAGATTGGATATTTTGCCCAGAACCAGGCACAGATGTTGGATGAGAATCTAACGGTCTTCGATACTATCGACCGGGTGGCAGTGGGAGATATCCGTCTGAAAATACGTGATATTCTGGGAGCCTTTATGTTTGGTGGAGAGGCATCGGATAAGAAGGTGAAAGTGCTTTCGGGAGGTGAGCGTACACGTCTGGCAATGATAAAGTTGCTTTTGGAACCTGTCAACTTCCTGATTCTCGACGAGCCTACCAATCATTTGGATATGCGTTCGAAGGATGTGCTGAAAGAGGCTATCCGAGAGTTTGACGGAACGGTGATTATAGTTAGTCATGACCGTGATTTTTTGGATGGACTTGCGACTAAAGTATATGAGTTTGGTGGTGGCGTGGTGAAAGAGCATTTGGGAGGTATCTATGATTTTCTTCAAAAGAAGAAAATAGAGAACCTGAATGAACTTCAGAAGGCGAATCCGTCATCCGCCTCGCCCGCAAACAGTAAGAAAGAGGAAGGAGCCGAAGAAGGAATATCCGAGAATAAGTTGTCATACGAGGCTCAAAAAGAACTCAATAAAAAAATAAAGAAACTGGAGCGCCTGGTAGCAGACTGTGAAGCTGCTATCGAACAGACAGAGTCGGCTATTGCTATTCTTGAAGAAAAGATGGCTACACCCGATGGTGCTTCGGACATGTCGCTATATGAACAACACCAAAACTGAAACAGCAACTTGACCATACGGTGGAAGAGTGGGAGCGCGTTTCGATGGAGTTGGAAGAGATGAATGAAAAATAATAGTTTATTAAGTGTATGAAAGTAATTAAGTATTTACCAATTCTTGCAATCTGTTGTATGGCAACAGGATGCAACAGTAAGAAAGAGGCCGTACTTACGTCCGGCATTGACCTTGCCAACCTTGACACAACTGCCCTGCCGGGTACCAGTTTTTATCAGTATGCTTGTGGCGGATGGATGAAAAACCATCCTCTGACAGATGAGTATTCACGTTTCGGTTCATTCGATATGCTCGCCGAAAACAACCGTCAGCAGTTGCGTGGACTGATTGAAGGGCTGGCTACCGAAAAACATGAAGCCGGCAGCATTGCACAGAAAGTTGGTGAACTTTATAATATAGCTATGGACAGCGTAAAACTGAATAAGGAAGGCGCTGCTCCCATTAAACCCGAACTGGAGAAAATAGGTGCCATCAAAGATAAAGCTGAAATCTATCCGTTGATTGTAGAAATGCAGAAGAGAGGGATGTATCCGTACTTCATTCTGTATGTCAGTGCTGATGACATGAATAGCAATGAAAATATGGTGCATACCATGCAAGGTGGCCTGGGCATGGGCGAACGGGATTATTATTTGGAGGATGATGCGCAGACGAAAGAAATTCGTGATAAATACCAGCAGCATGTAAGTAAGATGTTCCAACTGGCCGGATATGATGAAGCTACTGCCCGGAAAGCTGTGAAAGCAGTGATGAATATCGAGACTCGCCTGGCCCGGTCGGCACGTTCGCAAGTAGAATTGCGTGATCCGCATGCCAACTATAATAAGAAGACTTTGGAAGAATTGCAAAAAGAGTATCCTTCTTTTGCATGGGATGTATTTTTCTCAACTGCCGGACTGAATAACCTGAAAGAAGTTAATATTGGTCAGCCTGATGCATTGAAGGAGGTGAATGCCATCATCGATACGGTATCACTCGAGGAGCAGATTTTGTACTTGCAGTGGAATCTGATCAATTCGGCTGCCAACTATCTGAGTGACGACTTTATAGCCCAGGATTTTGATTTCTATGGCCGTACCATGTCGGGTAAGAAAGAGATGCAACCTCGTTGGAAGCGTGCTGTCAGCACTGTTGATGGTTCATTGGGCGAGGCTGTCGGACAGATGTATGTAGAGAAGTATTTCCCTGCTGCGGCTAAGGAGCGTATGGTAGCGCTGGTCAAGAATTTGCAGGAATCTTTGGGAGAGCGCATCAAGGGGCTGAGCTGGATGGGTGAAGAGACCAAAGAAAAAGCACTTGAAAAACTGGCGACTTTCCATGTCAAGATCGGGTATCCGGATAAGTGGAAAGACTACTCTTCTCTGGAAATAAAGGATGATTCATATTGGGCCAACATTGAGCGTGCCAACCAGTGGAGTTACAACGAGATGATCGGCAAATATGGTAAACCGGTCGATAAGGACGAGTGGTATATGACTCCGCAGACAGTAAATGCATATTACAATCCAACGACGAATGAGATCTGTTTCCCGGCCGGTATACTTCAATATCCTTTCTTTGATATGAATGCGGATGATGCCTTCAATTATGGAGCGATTGGTGTAGTTATCGGACATGAAATGACCCATGGATTTGATGATCAGGGTCGTCAGTATGATAAGGATGGTAACTTGAAAGATTGGTGGACGGCAGAAGATGCCAAGAACTTTGAGGCTCGTGCGGCGGTGATGGCTAACTTCTTCGACAGTATTGAAGTAGCTCCCGGTGTTCATGCCAATGGAGAGTTTACTTTAGGCGAAAACATTGCCGATCACGGTGGACTTCAGGTATCATATCAGGCATTCAAAAAAGCGACGGCTGCGGCTCCGCTGAAAATTGAAAACGGATTTACACCCGAACAGCGCTTCTTCTTGTCTTATGCCAATGTGTGGGCCGGAAACATCCGTCCTGAAGAAATCCTGAAGCGTACGAAGACCGATCCGCATTCGTTGGGTAAATGGCGTGTAGATGGAGCACTGCCTCAAATCGGTGCATGGTATGAAGCTTTCAATATTACTGAAAAAGATCCGATGTACTTGCCGGTAGATAAGCGGGTGTCAATTTGGTAATAGATTGTTGCAAATAAAATAAAAGTAAAAATGGCGCTGACTCATTCAATTGTGAGTCAGCGCTTTTTTATTAATAATTCACACCTTATTTATTACGTACGATAAACAATATTTCGTAACTTTGCGCACCAAATACTTAATAAGCAAATCAATGTCTGAGTCTAAAAGAATAAAAACCGCTTTGGTATCGGTTTATCACAAAGAAGGTTTGGATGAAATCATTACCAAACTGCACGAAGAAGGAGTAGAGTTCCTGTCAACAGGCGGAACTCGTCAGTTTATTGAATCGCTGGGCTATCCCTGTAAGGCTGTCGAAGATTTGACTTCGTATCCTTCTATTTTGGGTGGTAGAGTGAAGACGCTGCATCCGAAAATATTCGGAGGAATTCTTTGCCGCCGTGGACTGGAACAAGACATCCAGCAGATTGAGAAATATGAAATCCCTGAAATCGACCTGGTTATTGTAGACCTCTATCCGTTTGAAGCGACTGTTGCTTCGGGTGCTGATGAGGCTGCTATTATCGAAAAAATTGATATAGGCGGAATCTCTTTGATTCGTGCCGCTGCCAAAAACTTCAATGACGTAATTATTGTTGCTTCACAAGCTCAATATAAACCTTTGCTCGATATGTTGATGGAGCACGGGGCCACTTCTTCTCTTGAAGAACGTCGTTGGATGGCTAAAGAGGCATTTGCCGTATCTTCACACTATGATTCGGCTATCTTCAACTATTTTGATGCTGAAGAGGGTTCTGCTTTCCGTTGCTCTGCCAATAGCCAGAAGACGTTGCGTTATGGCGAAAATCCACATCAGAAGGGATATTTCTATGGAAACCTGGATGAGATGTTCGATCAGATTCATGGAAAAGAGATCTCTTATAACAACCTGCTTGACATCAATGCCGCAGTCGATTTGATCGATGAGTTTGACGATGTCACATTTGCTATTCTGAAGCATAATAATGCTTGCGGGCTGGCTTCTCGTCCTACTGTACTCGAAGCATGGAAAGATGCGTTGGCCGGTGATCCGGTATCTGCCTTTGGGGGAGTGCTGATCACGAATGCGGTTATTGATAAAGAGACAGCGGAAGAGATCAATAAAATCTTCTTTGAAGTTGTGATTGCTCCTGATTACGATGTAGATGCACTCGAAATTCTGGGACAGAAAAAGAATCGTATCATTTTGGTTCGTAAAGAGGCTAAATTGCCGAGAAAGCAATTCCGTTCTTTATTGAATGGTGTATTGGTTCAGGACAGAGACTTGAATATTGAAACAACTGCAGACCTGAAAACGGTAACTGATAAAGCTCCGACACCGGAAGAGGTAGAAGATATGCTGTTTGCTAACAAAATAGTAAAAAACAGTAAGTCGAATGCCATTGTTTTGGCCAAAGGAAAACAATTGCTGGCAAGCGGTGTGGGACAGACTTCACGTGTGGATGCACTGAAACAAGCTATCGAAAAGCTAAGTCGTTTGGTTTCGATTTGCAGGGTGCGGTGATGGCATCGGATGCTTTCTTCCCTTTCCCCGATTGTGTGGAAATTGCGGATAAGGAAGGTGTGACAGCTGTGATCCAGCCGGGCGGTTCGGTGAAAGACCAGTTGACATTTGACTATTGCAACGAACATGGCATGGCAATGGTTACAACGGGTATCCGCCACTTTAAGCACTAATTAAAAACTTGTTGTATGCCGGACAACCCGTTATGGGCACACTGGTATATTGACGCATTAGAAATTTATTCATTATGGGATTATTCTCTTTTACACAAGAAATAGCAATGGACCTCGGTACGGCCAATACTATCATTATTACCGGTGGTAAGATTGTAGTAGATGAGCCTTCGGTGGTGGCCCTTGACCGTCGGACAGACAAGATGATTGCTGTAGGTGAAAAGGCCAAGCTGATGCACGAAAAGACGCACGAGAATATTCGTACCATCCGTCCGTTGCGCGACGGAGTGATTGCCGACTTCTATGCTTGCGAGCAGATGATGCGCGGACTGATCAAACAGGTAAATACTCGTAACCGCCTTTTCTCTCCATCGCTTCGTATGGTGATCGGAGTGCCTTCGGGTAGTACGGAAGTTGAACTTCGTGCTGTCCGTGACTCTGCCGAACATGCCGGCGGACGTGATGTCTATCTGGTATTTGAACCTATGGCTGCGGCTATCGGTATCGGTATTGATGTAGAAGCACCGGAAGGAAACATGATTGTTGATATAGGTGGTGGTTCTACCGAGATTGCTGTAATTTCATTGGGAGGTATTGTTTCGAACAACTCTATTCGTATAGCGGGAGATGATCTGACTGCCGATATTCAGGAATACATGAGCCGTCAGCATAACGTGAAAGTCAGTGAGCGTATGGCCGAACGTATTAAGATAAATGTGGGTGCTGCTTTGACCGAACTGGGTGAGGATGCTCCTGAAGATTATATCGTTCACGGACCGAACCGTATCACTGCACTTCCGATGGAAGTTCCGGTATGCTACCAGGAAGTGGCACACTGTCTTGAGAAATCAATCTCGAAGATAGAAACAGCTATTCTGAGTGCGTTAGAGAATACACCTCCTGAACTGTATGCCGATATTGTGCATAATGGAATCTATTTGGCCGGTGGTGGAGCGCTGCTTCGTGGCTTGGACAAACGTCTGACTGATAAGATAAATATTCCTTTCCACATTGCAGAAGACCCGTTGCATGCAGTAGCTAAAGGTACAGGGGTTGCATTGAAGAATGTAGACCGTTTCTCATTCTTGATGAGATAAATAATTGACTACGGTTTACGAGCTATAAGTGAGAGGCAGTTGCGTAAGTTGCTGCACGAACTTGTGGCTCGTAGATCGTAGTTTGTAACTTATATGTCTTTATGCGGAATTTACTGAACTTTCTTTTGAAATATAATCACTGGTTCCTCTTCATTCTGTTGGAGGTGATCAGTTTTGTTTTGTTATTTCGCTTTAACCACTACCAACACAGTGTTTATTTCAGTTCGGCCAATGTAGTTGCCGGCAAAGTATATGAAGTATCCGGTGGAATAACTTCTTATTTCCATCTGAAATCGGTCAATGAGGATTTACTGGATCGCATCATGGAGTTGGAGCAGCAGAACCGCAATCTGGAGAATGCATTAGTAAAACATCTCTCTGACTCAACCGAGCTGAATAGTATCCGAAACTTGTCGGATACAGACTATGAAATCTTCAAAGCCCGGGTTATCAATAACAGTCTCAATCTGGTAGATAACTACATCACTCTGAATCGGGGATCGAAGGATGGCATCCGTCCTGAGATGGGCGTGGTCGATGGTAATGGGGTGGTCGGCATCGTATATGAAACTTCTTCTCACTATTCCCGGGTGATTTCGGTGTTGAACAGCAAATCCAGCATTAGTTGTAAAATTGTGGGTAGTGAGTATTTCCGGTTACCTGAAGTGGGAATATGGAGATGCCCGGTATGCTTATTTGAAAGATTTGCCTCGTCATGCCGAATTCAATTTGGGAGATACAGTTGTGACCAGTGGTTATTCCACGGTTTTTCCTGAAGGTATTATGATTGGTACGGTAGATGATATGGCCGATTCGAATGATGGCCTTTCCTATCTGTTGAAGGTAAAACTGGCAACGGATTTTGGTAAGGTGAGTGAGGTGCGTGTGATTGCAAGAACTGGTCAGAGAGAGCAAAAAGAGTTGGAACAAAAGAGTTTGGCGCAATGATTATCAACTATATACATAGAATAGGATGGTTTGTCGGTCTGATATTACTTCAGGTGCTGATCTTGAATAATGTGCACATAGCCGGTGTGGCTACTCCTTTTCTATACGTTTATTTTATATTAAAATTTAACTCCGGTACTTCCCGAAACGAATTGATGGTATGGGGTTTCTGTATGGGGCTTGCCATCGATATCTTTTCTAATACCCCGGGTATGAATGCGGCGGCGACAGTACTACTGGCTTTTCTACGTCCGTTGTTTCTTCGCTTGTTTACGCCTCGAGATACTTTGGATAGTATCGTACCTTCGCTGAAAAGTATGGGAATTGCTTCTTTCCTTAAATATTTGGTGGTAAGTGTCTTTGTTCACCATTTTATGTTACTGACTCTTGAGTTCTTCTCATTTACCAGCATACCGTTGTTGCTGTTAAGGGTGGTGTCGAGCACCATTTTGACTATAACCTGTATTATGGCTGTTGAAGGAGTGAGGAGATAGGTATGGCAAAAGATTATGTTTTAGAGAAACGGAAATATGTGATCGGCGGAGTAGCATTGGCTATTGTCCTGATTTATCTGCTGCGTCTGTTTTCTCTCCAGATAGCTACTGATGACTATAAAAAAAATGCCGACAGTAATGCTTTCCTGAATAAGATTCAGTACCCGTCACGTGGGGCAATGTACGACCGGAATGATAAACTGTTAGTGTTTAATCAGCCTGCGTATGATATAACAATGGTGCCGAAGGAAGTTGAGAACCTCGATACACTCGACTTGTGCCAGACGCTGAATATCACTCGTGCACAGTTTCTGAAGATAATGAGCGATATGAAAGATCGTCGCAGGAATCCCGGTTATTCACGCTACACCAATCAGGTATTCATGTCTCAACTTTCGGCAGAAGAATGTGGCGTATTTCAGGAGAAGCTATTTAAGTTTCACGGATTCTATATCCAGCGACGTACCATTCGTCAATATAGCTATAACTCCGCTGCCCATGTGCTTGGTGATATTGGTGAAGTATCAATGAAAGACATCGAAAATGATGATTACTACATCCGGGGAGACTATATCGGGAAACAGGGTATTGAAAAATCATATGAATCTTATTTACGGGGTGAAAAGGGCGTTGAGGTATTGTTGAGGGATGCGCATGGACGTATACAGGGACATTATATGGATGGAAAGTATGATAAGCGTCCGATACCCGGAAAGAACCTGAAGCTCGGAATCGATATCGATCTCCAGATGTTGGGAGAACGCTTGTTGAAAAATAAAATCGGGAGTATTGTTGCTATCGAACCGGAGACGGGAGAAATACTTTGCATGGTTTCTTCACCCGATTTTGATCCGAGACTGATGATTGGCCGTCAGCGCGGAAAGAACCACTTGATGCTCCAGAGAGATCCGATGAAACCTTTGTTAAACCGTTCGATTATGGGAGTATATCCTCCGGGATCGACGTTTAAAACGGCACAAGCGCTGACTTTCTTACAAGAAGGGATTATTCAGACCAATACGCCGGCTTTCCCTTGTGCTCATGGGTTCAATTACGGGAGTTTGCATGTGGGATGTCATGCCCATGGTTCGCCGTTGCCGCTAATACCGGCCATTGCGACTTCATGTAACTCTTATTTTTGTTGGGGCTTGTTCCGGATGTTTGGCGATCGCAAGTATGGCTCTTCACAAAATGCCATTACTGTATGGAAAGACCACATGGTGTCTCAGGGTTTTGGCTATAAACTCGGGGTGGATTTACCGGGTGAAAAGCGGGGATTGATTCCTAATGCTCAGTTTTATGACAAGGCCTATCGTGGACGTTGGAATGGGTTGACGGTGATCAGTATCGCAATTGGCCAAGGAGAGATTCTGGCAACTCCTTTGCAGATAGCCAATTTGGGTGCGACAATAGCCAATCGGGGACATTTTATTACTCCACATATTGTGAAGGAAATTCAAGATGAACAGCTCGACAGCCTCTATCGGGTTCCCAGAAAAACCTCTATCGACCGGAAGCACTATGAAGATGTGGTTACAGGCATGCGTGCTGCGGTCACAGGAGGTACTTGCCGGGTAGCAGGAGCCATTTTACCGGACGTTGAAGTATGTGGCAAAACCGGTACGGCGCAGAACCGAGGACATGACCACTCCGTTTTTATGGGATTTGCTCCCATGAATAACCCAAAGATAGCCATCGCCGTATATGTTGAGAATGGTGGTTTTGGCGCAGTCTACGGAGTACCGATCGGAGCATTGATGATGGAACAATATTTAAAAGGGAAACTCTCTCCGGAGAATGAGATACGTGCAGAAGAATATAGTAATAGAGTGATTATGTATGGAAACGAGGAGCGTTAGTTTATGGAAAACATTGGATTGGGTAACGATCGTCATTTACCTGCTCCTTATAATCGGTGGATGGTTTAGTGTGTGCGGTGCCAGTTATGATTATGGTGATCGTGACTTTCTGGACTTTTCAACACGTGCCGGTAGGCAGTTTGTGTGGATTATCTGTTCCTTTGGGCTTGGTTTTATACTCCTGATGCTTGAAGAACGAATGTACGATATGTTTGCATACCTGATATATATAGGTATGATTCTTCTGTTAATCGTAACCATTTTTATTGCACCCGATACGAAAGGTTCCCGTTCGTGGTTAATATTAGGTCCGGTCAGTCTGCAGCCAGCGGAGTTTGCAAAATTTGCCACAGCTTTGGCTCTGGCAAAGTTTATGAATGCCTATTCATTTAATATCAAGAAGTGGAAGTGCTTTTTACCCTTGGTAGCTTTTATTTTACTTCCGATGTTGCTGATTATTTTGCAGAAAGAAACCGGTTCGGCATTGGTCTATCTTGCCTTCTTCTTGGTGTTATATCGCGAGGGTATGCCTGGAGTAGTTTTGTTTTCGGGAGTATGTGCCGTAGTCTATTTTGTGGTCGGTATTCGTTTCGATCAGGTATTTATAGCCGATACGCCTACGCCTATCGGAGAGTTTGCCGTGTTGTTGATGATACTTTTATTTGCCGGTTCCATGGTTTGGGTGTATAGGAAAAAGTGGGAACCTGTACGGAATATGATAGGCGGTAGTTTGCTTGTGCTGCTGATCGCTTATCTCGTTTCTGAGTATCTCTCTCCATTCAATTTGGTTTGGGTGGAGTGGGGGCTTTGTGTGGTGACCATAGGTTATCTACTTTACTTATCTTTGAGCGAACGGCAACGTGCCTATCTTTTGATCGGATTGTTTGCTTTGGGTTCTATCGGTTTTCTTTATTCAAGTGATTATGTGTTCGACAACATTCTTGAACCTCATCAGCAGATTCGTATAAAAGTGGTGTTGGGGATGGAAGAGGACTTGGCCGGAGCCGGTTACAACGTTAACCAGTCGAAGATTGCGATTGGTTCCGGAGGGTTGACGGGTAAAGGTTTTCTGAATGGTACACAAACCAAGCTGAAATATGTGCCCGAACAAGATACCGATTTCATTTTCTGTACTGTGGGTGAAGAACAGGGGTTTGTTGGTTCGGCAGCCGTTCTTTTGCTTTTCTTGGCATTGATACTCCGTCTTATAGCGACGTCAGAGCGGCAGACTTCTACTTTCGGGCGGGTTTATGGCTATTCGGTTGTGAGCATTTTCCTGTTCCATTTGTTTATTAACATCGGAATGGTACTTGGTCTGACTCCTGTAATCGGTATTCCGTTGCCTTTCTTTAGTTATGGCGGGTCATCTTTATGGGGATTTACGATTCTGCTTTTTATCTTTCTGCGTATCGATGCGGGGCGTAGCAGACGGCTATAAATGTTCTATTTTCAATCCCACATCACTGATCCCGGTTAGTTGTTCATTCTTCATTTCGTGTACTATCTTGAAAGTATAGTTGCCGGGATGTTTAACAAAGCAGTCCTTCAAAGGGAGTGCCGATTGGTAGAGACTTCCCCAGCCGGTTCCTGTCCATTTACCTTCCCGGTCAGTCAGTATAAACTTCAGGGTATCTGTCTTCCATACAGTTGAATCTTCCAGATTATAATGGATGAGGATATTCAGGTTCTGATAAGGGTAGTTACTGCTGTTGCGTACACCAACGGACAGTCGCAGGTTGGCTAGGGAATCTTTTAGAGGCACGTTGAAAAAGAGTGTATCACTCTTCTTCCATCCATCCGGGGGAGTGGATTGGTAAGAGTGATACACAGTATTTTCGTCACATGCAGTCAGAACCCATGTGGTAAGGAGCATGCAAATGCTATTCTTGAGCAGGCTTTTCATTTTCCTGAGCTTTCTCGATACGTTTAGGTTGTTCATTGTTGCGCGGTCCGCGTGATTCGCGAGGAGGGCGCTGTTCACGGGGTTCGTTTTTACGCGTTTCCCGATTCTCGTTGCTACGCGGTCCACGAGACTCATTATTTTTACGTGGTTGGTTGTTGTTTCGATTATTGTTTTTCGGACGTTCACCACGTGTACGCTGTTGGTTTTGTACAGGCTGAGAACCGTTGTTCTCCTGTGCATTAATCGGAGTGGGCTGTGAACTCTGTGTTTCGCCATTGGCAGCTTGTTGCGGGCGGTTATTATTCTTCTTTTTCTTTTTCCGGTTTCCGTTTCCGCTTTCGTCCTTTCCATTTCCGTCTTTGGCGTTACGGCGGCGGTCACGGTCGAAACGCGTCAAGCTTTCCTGCTCCAGCAAATCAACAGGCTTTTTAGGTTCCGGTTTGCGTTCGGCTTCCAACAGACTGTCCGGTTTAATACCTCTTTTGTTCAGTCCTATCACTTCGAATGCACGTTTTCCGCTAATGGTCACTAAGTTTGCTGCAAAGTTTTTGTCGGTTGAATACGAAATCTGATTACTGAGGATATCTGCTTTGAAGAAGTAATAGGTTCCGTCTTTGGTTTCCAGTTCGATTTCTCTTGAGGGCAGACGTTTTTGTGCTTCTACATAGCAGTCCACTTCATAGTTCAGGCAACATTTTAACTTGGCACACTGTCCGGCCAACTTTTGAGGATTCAGTGAAATGTCCTGATACCTTGCTGCACTGGTTGATACGGATACAAAACTGGTCATCCAGGTGGCACAGCATAACTCACGTCCGCAAGGGCCGATACCTCCGATGCGTCCGGCTTCCTGCCGTGCACCGATTTGCTTCATTTCGATACGTACTCTAAAAGCTTCGGCCAGTACTTTAATCAATTGGCGGAAGTCTACGCGTTCGTCGGCGATATAATAAAAGATAGCTTTATTGCCGTCTCCTTGATATTCTACATCACCAATTTTCATATCCAGATTCAGACTGGCTGCTATCTGCCGTGCACGAATCATTGTGGTATGTTCTTTGGCTTTTGCTTCTTCATATTTCTCCATATCTACAGCTTTTGCTTTGCGGTAGATACGCTTGATTTCGGCATCCTGTTTAAAGTTTGCCTTTTTCATCTGGAGGGGGACTAATCGTCCTGTCAGGGTGACAGTACCAATATCGTGTCCCGGAGTAGCTTCTACAGCTACGATATCGCCTTTCTCCAATTTGATTTTGTTACTGTTACGGTAGTAGCCTTTACGGGTGTTCTTAAATTGAACTTCTACCATATCACTCTCCTCTGCATTGCCTGGTATGTCGGCCAGCCAATCATAGGTATTTAGTTTTTTATCTTGTCGGGAACAGCTTTTACAACAAAGACCTCCGCTCCCATTATGCAGTTTAAATTCCATATACTTTATTTTAAAGTTATTGCTTTAACAGTACGATCATCTTCAGCGAGAAGTCGAAAAATACCATTTTAGCATTTACGTTCTGTTCAATATGTTTTTGAGCTTCACTCAGTTCATCCATGATGCCCATTACATTTCGTTCGTTGACAAAAGGCAAACCGTGTAGCGAAGTTCTGTTCTTCTAATGTCATATAAGTCAACTCTTTCCGGTGTAGGTTGTAGATAAAATTCTCCCGGATCATTCGTTGGCAGTATTCCAGAAAATTTTTCTGGCGTTCGCGTCCCATACCTGCCACTTGTTCACTCCATAATTTCATTTCCCGGATTTTCCGTTGGTAAGAGAGTCGCATCAAACTGACAAACAGTTCGAAAAACAACTGATTCTCTTCATTCAGGTGAATTGTCTCGAGGGCTTTGATAAAGTTTCCGTTGGCCAGGTGGGCGATCGAAATACTGGTTGCCTGCTGGATCCCGTATTTGCTTTGTAAAGCCTCGGCCATACACTCTTCCTCAATTTTACGTAGATTGAAGCGTTGCGTGCGGCTCAATATCGTTTGGAGAATTAAATCGGGAGCTTCCGAGACCAAAAGGAAGATTGTCTTTTCGGGTGGTTCTTCCAGCAGTTTCAATAACTTGTTGGCACAAGCCTGTTGCATCTTTTCCGGCAGCCAGAGGAGTGTAATCTTAAATCCGCCCTCGCTGGATTTAAGGCTGAGCTTTTTCATGATCTCATCACTCTCTTTGGTGTAGATTACGGCCTGTGCATTTTCTGCATTTATTTCGTTCAGCCAATGATTGATGGTAAAATAGGGATTGTTTAACACCAATTTTCTCCATTCTACAATGTAGTCATCGCTTCTCCCGTTTTTTACTACCGGAAAAACGAAATGAACATCCGGGTGAACCAGCTTATTGAATTTCACACATGACGGACAGACTCCGCAAGCATCAGTGTCACTACGATTGGTGCAACTCAGATAGCGTGCATAGGCCAGTGCCAGCGGAAACTTGCCTACCCCTTCGGGCCCACAAAAGCTGGGCATGGGGATGCGTCCTTCGCTGACTTCTTGTATCAGTCGATACTTCCTCTTCTTGTCCGATGACGTCTCTGAAAAACATGGCTTAATAAATTGCTTTGGCTACTTCTTTGATACTGTCCACTGCTCCGATGGAGTAGAAATGGATACTGGGCACACCGGCTGCCATCAACTCTTTGCATTGGCTGATGCACCATTCGATGCCTACCTGACGGGCTTCCTCATCGGTTTGGCACTTCAGTGCTTCCTTGGTCAACTCTTCCGGAAGGTCTACCTTGAACGTTTTAGGCACCATATTCAGTTGTGATATCTTTTTAAAGGGCTTAATACCCGGGATGATAGGGATGTCGATACCTGCCTGATGTACCTTTTCTACGAATTCAAAGTACTTTTTGTTATCGTAAAACAGTTGGGTAACGGCATATTCTGCACCGGCTTCCACTTTCTTCTTCAACCAATAGATATCCATATCGATATTAGGAGCTTCTTCATGCTTTTCCGGATAGCAAGCCACACCGTATGAGAAAGGAGTATTAGTCACTTTCATCTCCGATCCGTCTACAAAAATACCTTTGTTGAAGTTATTGATTTGTTGCTGCAGATCCAAAGCATGATGATGTCCGTCTCCCTCAGGAGTAAACACGGTTTCATGTTTGGCTTTATCGCCACGAAGCACTAATAGATCTGTAATACCCAGGAACTGAAGGTCGAGCAGTACATATTCTGTCTCTTCCTGTGTAAACCCGCTACACAAAATGTGGGGTACTACTGTGATGTTGTATTTATTCTGGATGGCAGCAGCTACAGCTACGGTTCCCGGACGTCTTCTCAGGCGGTTGCGCTGAAAAGTCCGTTGCCTAAATCCCGATATACATACTCACTGCGATGAGTGGTGATGTTGATATACTTTGGGTCGAACTCACGTAAGGTATCTATGGTTTGGTACAACTTCTCGATGCCCGTACCCTTTAAAGGAGGGAGTATTTCGAAAGCTGTTTTTCGTTGCTATGTATTAAATCAATTACTCTCATTATTTTTTATTCGTCTTTGCTATCCTTGCAGAAGCATGCATATTGGGACAAAATACGAAAAAAAGATGAAACGAAATCGTTGTAGAACCTGAAAAGATTGCCTTTGTTCCCAGTTATGATTCTTTTTCTGTTGTTAACCTGAACTTTTAATGAATAGGAGGCAAAACTTTTATAGAAAGATATTTATTGTAACTTGTTTGGAGATATTTAGCTGGTTTGTATAATGCTTACATACAAGCGGTGGCTATTTCAGCTTGAGTTGTAATGGACGGAATGGAGAAATAAGTTTCTACTTCAAGATGATTCAAACATCATTATCTGTATCGGGCTAAACATTATTTCAGTGGAGGGAACTTTTCTATGTTGTTAATGCTATAATGGGGATGATTGATGCAAAACGATTAGGCATAGGGACAAGGAGTGGGTGAGTGTGGTTTATAGAGTAGGCTAAGGTTGATTCATATAGTCTGGCACTGTCCAGAATTTTGTGTAAATAGAAAACTTCAGGATTCAGGTTTTATACTTGAATCCTGTATAGTCTCTTCTCAAATCTATACATCTCCTTATTCTCTTTCTTTCTTTCTTTCTTTGAGCAGCTCTCTATTTCCCTAAAAATACCCCTATAACCTCTTTACACAGCCATCCTTTTATCTTTAAAACCAAGACTCCTTACCTTTTAAGCCAACAACACCCCTTGGCTTTAAACCAACATGCCTTTGGTTTGAAAGGTAGGCTTCTCCTGTTTTTACCCTAAATTTTGCTTATGAAAATACTTTATAATGAAACTTTCCTGATCGCAAATGTTCTTCCGGATTGCACCGGCACTTGCTTTAATTGCACCTATACCTGCTCTGATTGCATCCATACCTGCTCTGATCACAACTATACTTACTTCATTTTACACTACCCAATGTCCTGTGGGTTTTAATAGTAAGCTCCTCCCGCTTCCATTCCCAACCTTGCTTTTAAAATCCCCTGCCCTCATACTTGCCCTAATCGCAACTATCCCTTTCGGTCCGGCACTTATCCCTTCTCCCAGTAAACACTCCTTTGTCTCTCTATTGTATTCATCTTCAATTCTTTTCTTCCTTTCTTTTCTTCTCTTCCTATTACTTGATTTAACCCTGTTAAATCAAGTCTTTTTCTCAAATAACAAGGCTTTTAGAAGCAGAAGCCTTGTTATTTTCGTCCTGGAAATAAATGTTTCCCCAACCGCATTAACAATGTTAACGCAGGATTCCGTTCAATTCTCGTTCAATTCCCGTCTGATTCTTGTTTGATCCTTGTCTGATTTCTGCTCAATTTCCATTCACTCCCCGTCTGATTTTCGTTTAATTTCCGTTCACTCTCCATTTGATTCCGGTCCAATCCTCGCCTGATTCCTACCGACTTTTCAGTTTAACCCTGTTTGACTACCATCTGACTCTTATCTGACTTCCGTTTGATTCCCGTTCAATCCTTATCAAAATCCCGTCGTATTTTCTGTTTACCTCCTGTTACCCCCCCCCCCTGTTACCCTCCCTATTTTCTCCTCAATTTCCTCCCGCAAACACTTCTCCTTCTCCCTTTCTCGGCAAATCCCCTTTTCCCTCTCCCCGATAAATTTCCCCTATATAATATAATAATGTGTCCCTTTCCTTCCCCGACCTTTTCCTTTTCCATAATCGATTATCAGAACCGTCCTCTCCCTCAGCCCTTTACGTTTTTATTCAAAATATTTTCAAAAAAATCCCCTTTTATATTTGTCTCTTATCTCCTAATGCCTTACTTTTGCATCCGCTTTCCAAGAGACGGACAGCATTTAATTTTGACATGTTGCAACGGCGTAGGATCTTGCCTTACAGAATAACAAAAATAATTTTCTTTTTATTTGGATCATTATTATAAAAGTCGTTATCTTTGCAGTCCGATTCGCAGAGCGAGGGCCTTTGTCCGACACTTCTTTCCCTTTCGCACAGAGAGGCTTGGAAATAAAAGACGGGCATTGAGAAAAAAAAAACTTCCCAAAACATTTGGTAGTTTAAAATAAACCCCTTACCTTTGCACCCGCTTTTGAAACGAAGCAGAATTTAAAAAGAAGAGTTCTTTGAAAAATTGATAAACAATACAAGTAGTACAAGTCAAATTTAGAACCGTCAATACTTATTATATAGGTATGTAAAAATGACCGTCAATAAATTTTCGACATCCTGAACAGAGCTAATATCATCCCTTATGGGATATATAACAATACTTTTACAATGAAGAGTTTGATCCTGGCTCAGGATGAACGCTAGCTACAGGCTTAACACATGCAAGTCGAGGGCATCAGGAAGCTTGCTTTCTTTGCTGGCGACCGCGCACGGGTGAGTAACACGTATCCAACCTGCCCTTTACTCGGGGATAGCCTTTCGAAAGAAAGATTAATACCCGATGGCATAATGATTCCGCATGGTTTCATTATTAAAGGATTCCGGTAAAGGATGGGGATGCGTTCCATTAGGTTGTTGGTGAGGTAACGGCCCACCAAGCCTTCGATGGATAGGGGTTCTGAGAGGAAGGTCCCCCACATTGGAACTGAGACACGGTCCAAACTCCTACGGGAGGCAGCAGTGAGGAATATTGGTCAATGGGCGCTAGCCTGAACCAGCCAAGTAGCGTGAAGGATGAAGGCTCTATGGGTCGTAAACTTCTTTTATATAAGAATAAAGTGCAGTATGTATACTGTTTTGTATGTATTATATGAATAAGGATCGGCTAACTCCGTGCCAGCAGTACGGTAATACGGAGGATCCGAGCGTTATCCGGATTTATTGGGTTTAAAGGAGCGTAGGTGGACTGGTAAGTCAGTTGTGAAAGTTTGCGGCTCAACCGTAAAATTGCAGTTGATACTGTCAGTCTTGAGTACAGTAGAGGTGGGCGGAATTCGTGGTGTAGCGGTGAAATGCTTAGATATCACGAAGAACTCCGATTGCGAAGGCAGCTCACTGGACTGCAACTGACACTGATGCTCGAAAGTGTGGGTATCAAACAGGATTAGATACCCTGGTAGTCCACACAGTAAACGATGAATACTCGCTGTTTGCGATATACAGTAAGCGGCCAAGCGAAAGCATTAAGTATTCCACCTGGGGTACGCCGGCAACGGTGAAACTCAAAGGAATTGACGGGGGCCCGCACAAGCGGAGGAACATGTGGTTTAATTCGATGATACGCGAGGAACCTTACCCGGGCTTAAATTGCAGTGGAATGATGTGGAAACATGTCAGTGAGCAATCACCGCTGTGAAGGTGCTGCATGGTTGTCGTCAGCTCGTGCCGTGAGGTGTCGGCTTAAGTGCCATAACGAGCGCAACCCTTATCTTCAGTTACTAACAGGTCATGCTGAGGACTCTGGAGAGACTGCCGTCGTAAGATGTGAGGAAGGTGGGATGACGTCAAATCAGCACGGCCCTTACGTCCGGGGCTACACACGTGTTACAATGGGGGGTACAGAAGGCAGCTAGCGGGTGACCGTATGCTAATCCCAAAAGCCTCTCTCAGTTCGGATCGAAGTCTGCAACCCGACTTCGTGAAGCTGGATTCGCTAGTAATCGCGCATCAGCCACGGCGCGGTGAATACGTTCCCGGGCCTTGTACACACCGCCCGTCAAGCCATGGGAGCCGGGGGTACCTGAAGTACGTAACCGCAAGGATCGTCCTAGGGTAAAACTGGTGACTGGGGCTAAGTCGTAACAAGGTAGCCGTACCGGAAGGTGCGGCTGGAACACCTCCTTTCTGGAGCGATGTTGGAAACGACGTTCATTGGTTCTAAATTGTACTACTGGTACTTGTTTATTTATAGAATATAGATCGACCGTCTATAGTAATATAGATAGAGATAAACAAGAGAAATGAAAGAAGCCGAGTCTAATAAACAGACAAGGGTTTGAACTCAGTCCTATAGCTCAGTTGGTTAGAGCGCTACACTGATAATGTAGAGGTCGGCAGTTCAACTCTGCCTGGGACTACCAACAGATAGATATTTTATCTTGTATGATTGGGGGATTAGCTCAGCTGGCTAGAGCATCTGCCTTGCACGCAGAGGGTCAACGGTTCGAATCCGTTATTCTCCACAATTGATACTCCGACAATGTAAGTTTCGGAATGTTATCAAACGATCTTTGACATGATGTACAGAAAAAAGTAAATTTAGTAAGAGCTAAAAGTATATATCGAACCATTGGGTTCATCTCCTTTCAAAGGAAATGATCCCTGGCGATAAGAAAATAAATAAGGGCGCATGGCGGATGCCTTGGCTCTCGGAGGCGATGAAGGACGTGATAAGCTGCGATAAGCTTCGGGTAGGTGCAAATGACCTTTGATCCGAAGATTTCCGAATGGGACAACCCGGCATTCTGAAGGAATGCCATCCAACTTGGTTGGAGGCTAACGCAGGGAACTGAAACATCTTAGTACCTGCAGGAAAAGAAAATAAATAATGATTCCCCTAGTAGTGGCGAGCGAACGGGGATTAGCCCAAACCACCCATGTTACGGCATGTGTGGGGTTGTAGGACCACGCTCTCGCAAGACAGTTATTGAGAAGAAACGGCTGGAAAGTCGTGCCATAGACGGTGATAGCCCGGTATTCTAAGGTAACCGAAGCGTAGTGGTATCCTGAGTAGCGCGGAGCACGAGGAATCTGCGTGAACCAGCCGGGACCATCCGGTAAGGCTAAATACTCCGAGAGACCGATAGCGAACCAGTACTGTGAAGGAAAGGTGAAAAGCACTTCGAATAGAAGAGTGAAATAGTCCCTGAAACCATGCGCCTACAAGCGGTCGGAGCAGCTTCAGCTGTGACGGCGTGCCTTTTGCATAATGAACCTACGAGTTACTTTTTCCGGCAAGGTTAAGCATCTTGAGATGTGGATCCGAAGCGAAAGCGAGTCTGAACAGGGCGGATAGTCGGAAGGAGTAGACGCGAAACCAAGTGATCTACCCTTGGGCAGGTTGAAGGTTAGGTAACACTAACTGGAGGACCGAACCGATAAGCGTTGAAAAGCTTCCGGATGACCTGAGGGTGGGGGTGAAAGGCTAATCAAACTTGGAGATAGCTCGTACTCCCCGAAATGCATTTAGGTGCAGCCTTGAGAGTTACTAATGTGAGGTAGAGCGACTGATAAGATGCGAGGGCTTCACCGCCTATCAAGTCTTGATAAACTCCGAATGCGCATTAGTTCTATCTCAGGAGTGAGGGCATGGGTGCTAAGGTCCATGTCCTAAAGGAGAAGAATCCAGACCATCAGCTAAGGTCCCCAAATAAACACTAAGTTGAACTAACGAAGTCAGATTGCTAAGACAGCTAGGATGTTGGCTTGGAAGCAGCCATTCATTTAAAGAGTGCGTAACAGCTCACTAGTCGAGGAGTTTGGCGTGGATAATAATCGGGCATAAGTGTTTTACCGAAGCTATGGGATCCTAATGGATCGGTAGGGGAGCATTCCACTCAGCGTTGAAGGCGAAGCGTGAGCTTTACTGGAGCGTGTGGAAAAGCAAATGTAGGTATAAGTAACGATAAAGGGGGTGAGAAACCCCCTCGCCGCAAGACTAAGGTTTCCTGATCAACGCTAATCGGATCAGGGTTAGTCGGGTCCTAAGGCTCAGCCGAACGGTGAGGCCGATGGCAGAACAGGTTAATATTCCTGTACTACCTATAAGAGTGATGTGGAGACGGAGGAGTGACAACGCCGCGGACTGACGGAATAGTCCGTTAAAGGGTGTAGATGTTGATTATCCCAGGCAAATCCGGGATAAGAGTCGAACCTGATAGTATACCAATTTCCCCGGAAAACGGTAATAGTGCGTGTAAACATACTCCCAAGAAAATCCGCTAAACTTAATCTTATAGGTACCCGTACCGTAAACGGACACACGTAGTCGGGTTGAATATACTCAGGCGCTTGAGTGAATCACGGTTAAGGAACTAGGCAAATTGACCCTGTAACTTCGGGATAAAGGGTCCCTACCCGGTGACGGGAGGGCGCAGAGAATAGGTCCAGGCAACTGTTTAACAAAAACACAGGGCTGTGCAAAATTGAAAGATCACGTATACAGCCTGACACCTGCCCGGTGCTGGAAGGTTAAGAGGAGATGTCATCGCAAGAGAAGCATTGAATTGAAGCCCCAGTAAACGGCGGCCGTAACTATAACGGTCCTAAGGTAGCGAAATTCCTTGTCGGGTAAGTTCCGACCTGCACGAATGGTGTAATGATCTGGACACTGTCTCAACCGTGAGCTCAGTGAAATTGTAGTATCGGTGAAGATGCCGATTACCCGCGATGGGACGAAAAGACCCCGTGAACCTTTACTATAGCTTAACATTGAATTTGGGTAATTGATGTGGGATAGGCCGGAGACTTTGAAGCAGGCACGCCAGTGTTTGTGGAGTCGCTGTTGAAATACGGCCCTTTGGTTATTTGAGTTCTAACTCGCTGATGCGAGGACACTGTTTGGTGGGTAGTTTGACTGGGGTGGTCGCCTCCAAAAGCGTAACGGAGGCTTCTAAAGGTGCCCTCACGCCGATTGGTAACCGGCGGTAGAGTGTAATGGCATAAGGGCGCTTGACTGGGAGACACAAGTCGATCAGGTAGGAAACTAGAGCATAGTGATCCGGTGTTTCCGTATGGAAGGGACATCGCTCAAAGGATAAAAGGTACTCCAGGGATAACAGGCTGATCCCTCCCAAGGCTCATATCGACGGAGGGTTTGGCACCTCGATGTCGGCTCGTCACATCCTGGGGCTGGAGAGGTCCCAAGGGTTGGGCTGTTCGCCCATTAAAGTGGCACGCGAGCTGGGTTCAGAACGTCGTGAGACAGTTCGGTCTCTATCTATCGTGGGCGTATGAAATTTGCGTGGCTCTGACACTAGTACGAGAGGACCGTGTTGGACTGACCTCTGGTTTACCGGTTGTGCCGCCAGGTGCATTGCGGGTATCTAAGTCGGGATTGGATAAGTGCTGAAAGCATCTAAGTACGAAGCCAGCCACAAGATTAGATTTCTTTCAGGGTCGTTGTAGACTACAACGTTGATAGGACGCAGGTGTACAGGTGGTAACATCACAGCCGAGCGTTACTAATTGCCCGATGACTTTCTTATCCGCCTTCAATGGTTTATATATCGTTTAGCTTCACTATTTATATAATAGACCGCTGAATTTACTTTTGTACATTATGTCTACCTTATTCAGGTGACTATAGCATCAGGGTTCCACCTCTTCCCATTCCGAACAGAGAAGTTAAGCCTGATCACGCCGATGGTACTGCGTAACAGTGGGAGAGTAGGTAGTCGCCGTTTTTTTCAGATGGTTCATCCCCTTCGGTCGAAAGACCGGAGGGGATGACTTGTTTTATACAGGGGGCGGAGGAAAGGGAGCGCCAGGCTGCCTGTTCTACTCTCTGACCCGGGGTAGAAATAGGGTTATAAATAAAATACTATTTAAAATGCGAATATTTACTGATAATTTGTATGTTATGAGGATTATTATTCGTATCTTTGTCGCCCGAATTATGTCTACTAACTTAAGATTCAGATGAAAATTAGTTAAGTAGTACATAACGTTTGGAGCTTTGTAAACTGAACGATTAAAAAAGCTTTGGGAAAGTTTGATAAATACAAAATTGATTTGAAAGGAATGCAAGCAGACTCATGCAAATATGAGTTTCTACTTGACAATCTTTTTTTCGCTCATATTGATGGCCCTGAAGTTCAGAAAGGTAAAGTCAATGTAGAGTTGACCGTTAAAAAGACCTCTCGTGCTTTTGAGTTGAGTTTCCGGACTGAAGGTATCGTATGGGTACCATGTGACCGTTGTCTGGATGAAATGGAACAACCGGTTACTTCTTCTGATAAGTTGATGGTAAAATTTGGCCATGAATATGCTGAGGAGGGAGATAACCTGATTGTGATCCCTGAAGAAGAAGGGGAGATCAATGTAGCTTGGTTTATGTATGAGTTTATAGCTTTGGCTATTCCGATGAAGCATGTACATGCCCCGGGCAAGTGTAATAAAGCTGTGACCAGTAAGCTGAATAAACACCTGAGAACAAGTGGTGATGACGATGCTGAAGAATCTTTTGGCGCTGGTGAGGATATCGTTGTGGAAGATGAAGCGGAGGAACAGATTGATCCGCGCTGGAATGAATTAAAAAAAATATTAGATAATAATTAAAGTTTAAAGAAAATGGCACATCCTAAGAAGACAATCAAAAACAAGAACTGCAAAGAGAAGAACTCATGATAAAGCAGTAGCTCCTACATTGGCTATTTGCCCGAACTGCGGTGAATGGCATGTTTACCATACAGTATGCGGCGCTTGCGGATACTATAGAGGTAAGCTGGCAATTGAAAAAGAAGCTGCTGTATAATGCAGTCTGAATAAGCTTATACTTATCAAACAGCCAGAGGGCATTGCTCTCCGGCTGCTTTAAGTATTAGATGTATTGCTAAATTAAAACAGAATTGATGGAAAAAATAAATGCAGTAATCACAGGAGTCGGAGGATATGTACCTGATTATGTCTTGACAAATGACGAGATATCTAAGATGGTGGATACCAATGACGAGTGGATTATGACTCGTATTGGAGTAAAAGAAAGACGAATACTGAACGAAGAAGGATTAGGTACTTCGTACATGGCCCGTAAGGCAGCTAAACAGTTGATGAAAAAAACGGGTTCGAATCCTGATGATATTGATTTGGTTATCGTTGCAACTACTACTCCTGACTATCATTTCCCCTCAACAGCTTCTATTCTTTGTGATAAACTCGGACTAAAAAATGCTTTTGCTTTCGATCTGCAAGCCGCTTGTAGCGGATTCTTGTTTTTGATGGAAACAGCAGCCAATTTTATCCGTTCGGGACGATATAAAAAGATAATCATTGTTGGTGCAGATAAGATGTCATCAATGGTAGATTACACAGAGCGTGCAACATGTCCCATCTTTGGCGATGGAGCGGCAGCCTTTATGGTTGAACCGACTACAGAAGATCTGGGAATTATGGATGCTATCTTGAGAACTGATGGTAAGGGATTGCCTTTCCTCCACATGAAAGCGGGCGGTTCGGTTTGTCCTCCTTCCTATTTCACTGTTGACAATAAGATGCATTACATTCACCAAGAAGGTAGAACAGTATTTAAATATGCTGTTTCAAACATGTCTGATGTGAGTGCAGCTATAGCAGAAAAGAATGGTCTGACGAAAGATAACATCGACTGGATTGTTCCCCATCAAGCCAATATGCGCATCATCGAAGCGGTAGCTCATCGCATGGAAGTTCCGATGGAGAAGGTTCTGGTAGATATTCAGCATTACGGTAACACGAGTGCAGGTACTCTGCCTTTGTGTATCTGGGATTTTGAAGAGAAACTTAAGAAAGGCGATAACATCATTTTCACTGCGTTTGGTGCAGGGTTTACCTGGGGAGCCGTGTATGTGAAATGGGGTTACGACGGGAAAAAAGAATAGTGACGACAGTTGCTAATATAAATCACATAAAACGCATCCTATTTCGATTCGATGCGTTTTTTTGTCTCAATCAATAAATGGAAGACGATGCATAAAGCTGGTTTTGTAAATATAGTAGGAAATCCCAATGTGGGTAAATCGACACTGATGAATGTGTTGGTAGGCGAACGTATCTCGATTGCTACGTTTAAGGCGCAGACTACTCGTCACCGGATTATGGGTATCTATAATACGGATGATATGCAGATTGTTTTTTCGGATACTCCGGGAGTATTGAAACCTAATTATAAGTTACAGGAATCTATGCTGAACTTCTCTACTTCAGCATTGGCTGATGCAGATGTCTTGCTTTATGTGACAGACGTGATTGAAACTCCTGATAAGAATAACGAATTTATTCAGAAAGTACGTCAGCAGTCGGCACCTATTTTGTTGTTGATTAATAAAATAGACCTGACTGATCAGGAAAAGCTTGTGAAACTGGTAGAAGAGTGGAAAGAGTTGCTTCCGCAAGCTGAAATTATTCCGATTTCGGCAGCTACGAAGTTTAATGTAGACTATGTGATGAAGCGGATTAAAGACCTCTTGCCTGATTCCCCCCCTTATTTTGATAAGGATCAATGGACTGATAAGCCGGCTCGTTTTTTTGTCAACGAGATAATCCGTGAAAAGATCTTGTTGTATTATGATAAGGAGATTCCCTATTCGGTAGAAGTAGTAGTGGAGGAATTTAAGGAAGATGCAAAGAAGATACATATTCATGCTGTGATTTATGTAGAACGTGATTCTCAGAAAGGCATTATTATTGGAAAACAGGGTAAGGCCCTGAAGAAGGTGGCTACTGAGGCGCGACGCGATCTGGAACGTTTTTTCGGAAAAACTGTTTTCCTGGAAACGTATGTGAAAGTAGACAAAGATTGGCGCAGTTCAGATAAGGAGTTGCGGAATTTTGGCTATCAGTTAGATTAAAAGAAAATTCATACGACTGTGATAGTCGCAAAAATAAAGTGTGTAAACTATGGGAAATTTAGTTGCAATCGTAGGACGACCCAATGTGGGCAAGTCTACCTTATTTAATCGTTTGACGAAGACCCGTCAGGCAATTGTGAACGATGAAGCGGGTACTACCCGTGATAGGCAGTATGGTAAATCCGAATGGTTAGGACGGGAGTTTTCTGTTGTTGATACCGGTGGATGGGTGGTGAACTCTGACGATATATTCGAAGAGGAAATACGCAAGCAGGTATTGATGGCAGTGGACGAGGCGGACGTAATTCTGTTTGTAGTGGATGTGACAAACGGAGTGACAGATTTGGATATGCAGGTAGCCGCTATATTGCGCCGGGCCAAGAGTCCGGTTATTATGGTAGCCAATAAGACTGATAACCATGAGCTACGATACAATGCTCCTGAGTTTTATCGGTTAGGACTGGGCGATCCGTATTGTATTTCTGCGATTAGTGGTAGTGGTACGGGTGATCTGATGGATTTGATTGTCAGTAAATTCAAGAAAGAATCTGATGAGATTCTGGATGAAGATATCCCACGTTTTGCAGTGGTAGGACGTCCCAATGCCGGAAAGTCATCTATCGTGAATGCTTTTATCGGTGAAGAACGTAACATTGTTACGGAAATAGCCGGAACAACCCGTGACTCAATTTATACTCGTTACAATAAGTTCGGTTTCGATTTCTACTTGGTAGATACGGCCGGCATTCGTAAAAAGAATAAAGTGAACGAGGATCTGGAGTATTATTCTGTAGTTCGTTCTATTCGTGCTATCGAGGGAGCTGATGTATGTATTTTGATGGTGGATGCGACCCGTGGTATAGAAAGTCAAGACTTAAATATCTTTTCGTTGATTCAGAAAAACTCGAAAGGGTTGGTGGTAGTTGTCAACAAATGGGATCTTGTAGAAAACAAGACTGATAAAGTCATGAAGACTTTCGAAGAAGCCATTCGTTCACGTTTTGCTCCTTTTGTTGATTTTCCTATAGTATTTGCGTCGGCATTGACAAAGCAGAGAATCCTCAAAGTGCTTGAAGAAGCACGCAAGGTTTATGAGAATCGAATGATTAAAATCCCTACAGCCCGCTTGAATGAAGAGATGCTTCCGTTGATCGAGGCTTATCCGCCTCCTGCAACTAAGGGAAAATACATCAAAATTAAATATGTCACTCAGTTGCCTAATACGCAAGTACCTTCGTTTGTCTTTTTCGCCAATCTGCCGCAGTATGTGAAAGAGCCTTATAGAAGGTTCCTGGAAAACAAGATGCGTGAAAAGTGGGATTTGAGTGGAACTCCCATTAATATTTATATCAGACAGAAGTAAATTTTGTGTCGAATTTAATTGATATATGAATATAAGAGCCGGATGATGAAGAATCCGGCTTTCTTTTTGCCCGTAATAATTGAAATAATTGATTCTTTTTGTTTCTTATGTAATGCTTTTTATTTATATTTGTACAGAGCAAAAAGAAGCAAACCATAAATACAGACAAAGGCTACATGGAAGCGAAGGCGGAAATACTATTAGTTGACGATCATGCACTGGTCCTTGAAGGAATGCGGCGTATGCTGGAGTCGGTCCCTGATGTCAGAGTTGCCGATGCGGTGACTTCGGGGGCAAAAGCTGCCGAGCTGATTGGAGAGCGGGATTATGACATCTATGTGTTGGATGTGAATCTTCCTGATATATCAGGATTCGATCTGGTTGATATGATTCGTGAGATTAACGAGAGTGCGCGTATTATTATTAGTACTATGCATGAGGAAATCTGGATTATCAATCGTTTGATTCGCCAGAAAGTGAATGCTGTGATCCTTAAATCATCCGAAGCGGTAGAGTTTGAAAATGCCGTGAAAAGCGTGCTTGAAGGAAATCCCTATACTTGTCCGCGGTTTCAATCTATTCGTCAAAAGCTAAGTCTCAGTCCTGTACAAATTCACTCGAAAGATATCCCTACAAAGCGAGAGCTCGATGTACTGAAAGCTGTCGCGAGGGGATGTAATACGCACGAAGTGGCTGCCGAATTAAAAATCTCGGAGAATACTGTTGAGACATTTCGTAAGAGGCTGATTCAAAAGTTCTGTGCAAAGAATGCTATTGATATGGTAGTGAAAGCAATGTCAAAAGGATGGATAGAACTCGAATGATTCTATTTATTTTGATTTGTCACGGTTTTCGGTGATGTTTTGCTGCATTTTTTTTGCTATCTTTGAAGTGTAATTGGAATTATTCTCTTTTTAAGTTTTATTGAGAACTTTAGGACAGTCAATATGTCGTGATGATATATGTCGATTCTATTAACTGGTTTTTTTATAACAAAAAGTGGGCTCGTGAATTGTGATGATTCATGAGCCCTTCTATTTCAGTCTGATAGTGGATTATCCTTCGAGGTTTTGTATTTCTACATCCTTAACTTTACGCAGCAGGTCGGAGGCGAAAATGAAGTTATTCAACTGTTCGTTGGTGGATGTGAAAATGTCATCTTTTGTGCCCTCCCATTCTTTGGTTCCCTGATAAATGTAGATAATCTTTTCACCGATTCCCATTACCGAGTTCATGTCGTGGGTGTTGATGATGGTAGTCATGTTGTATTCCCGTGTGATGTCATGAATCAGGTCGTCTATCACTAAAGAAGTTTTAGGGTCGAGTCCGGAGTTCGGTTCATCGCAAAAGAGATACTGCGGGTTCAGTGCAATGGCCCGTGCAATGGCTACACGCTTCTGCATACCTCCACTGATTTCGCCGGGAAATTTATCTTTAGCTTCCGTGAGGTTGACACGGTCGAGGCAGAACATAGCCCGTTTGGTTTGTTCGCGCAGAGTGTCGGTGCCGAACATGTTGAGTGGAAACATAACATTATCCAAAACAGACATGGAGTCGAACAACGCCGCGCTTTGAAAAATCATTCCCATCTCGCGTCGCAGGTGTTTCTTTTCTTTTTTCCCCATGGCCAGGAAGTTGCGTCCGTCATAGAGCACTTCTCCTTTTTCCGGTGTCAGCAATCCGACGATACATTTCATCAGTACAGTCTTTCCCGAACCGCTCTGTCCGATAATCAGGCTGGTTTTTCCATTTTCGAAAGTGGCGTCGATATTATGCAATACCGTTTTGCCTTCGAATGATTTATAGAGTCCTTTTACTTCGATCATCCCATTAAAAGTTTAGTTAATACCAGGTCGGCAAACAAAATCAGTACGCTGCTGGAAACCACCGAATCGGTAGATGCCTTTCCCACTTCTATCGAACCGCCTTCTACGGTATAGCCGAAGAAAGAGGAGACGCTGGCAATGATAAAGGCAAAAAACAGGGATTTGATGATGCCGCACCACACAAACCACTCTACAAACATGTATTGAAGTCCGTACTCAAGGTCGGTAGCCGTCATGATGCCACCGAACCAGCAGGTTGCAAACGCTCCGATGATACCTGCGAAGATACTGAAAGTCACTAAAATAGGAATCATGGTGACCATTGCCGTAATTTTGGGTAATATCAGATAGTTGGCGGAGTTGACTCCCATGATTTCAAGTGCGTCAATCTGTTGCGTCACGCGCATGGTGCCCAGCTCGGAAGCTATGTTCGACCCTACTTTACCGGCCAGGATCAGACACATGATGGAGGAGGAGAATTCAAGCAGAAGAATCTCTCGGGTGACGTATCCCACCGTCCAGCGGGGCATCCATGGGCTTTCGATGTTTAATTTTATCTGGATGGTGATCACCGCTCCGATGAAGAATGAAATCAACAGCACGATGCCGATAGAGTTTACTCCCAGTTGCTCTATCTCTTTGATATATTGCCGGAAGAACATACGCATACGCTCGGGACGTGAAAAAGTCCGCCCCATAAGCATGATGTATCTGCCGACGGTTCTTAATGCTTTAATCATAACTCGTATATTTGTTTGCAAATGTACGTTTTCGGCTTATTTTGCTACATTTGCCGCAAAATAACAAAGGATATGGAAGAAAGCAAGATGGTGCTTCGTACTGAAGACTTGGTGAAAAAGTACGGTAAGCGTACGGTGGTGAGCCATGTTTCCATCAATGTGAAGCAGGGCGAGATTGTTGGTTTGCTCGGGCCGAACGGTGCCGGGAAAACTACTTCGTTCTATATGACCGTAGGATTGATTACTCCGAATGAAGGCCGTATTTTCCTGGATGATCTTGAAATAACAAAATATCCTGTTTACAAACGTGCCCAGACCGGTATCGGATATTTGGCCCAGGAAGCTTCGGTTTTCCGGCAGATGACGGTGGAGGACAACATTGCCTCCGTGCTTGAAATGACTAATAAGCCTCTCGATTATCAGAAAGATAAGCTTGAGAGTCTGATAGCCGAGTTCCGTTTACAGAAAGTGCGTAAGAACAAGGGTACCCAGTTGTCCGGTGGTGAACGTCGCCGTACGGAGATAGCACGTTGCCTGGCCATCGACCCTAAATTTATCATGCTCGATGAACCGTTTGCCGGTGTAGACCCGATTGCCGTAGAAGATATTCAGCAGATTGTCTGGAAATTGAAGGATAAGAATATAGGTATCCTGATAACGGACCATAATGTGCAGGAAACGTTGAGTATTACCGATCGCGCCTATCTGCTGTTCGAAGGAAAGATTCTGTTCCAAGGCACTCCCGAGGAGTTGGCAGAAAATAAAATTGTGCGTGAGAAATACCTGAGTAACAGTTTTGTGTTGCGTCGCAAGGACTTCCAGCTGAAAGATTAGCCAAGCGTTTCCGCTTTCCGTTCTGCCGGAGAATAGTCGCCGGACATAGAATACATAAAAAAAACCTTTTACCGGCTCTTTGGGTAAAAGGTTTCTTTTTAATTTCGTTTTTCTGTCGTTACTCTCTTGGTCTGGCTTCTTTAACCACCATGGTACGACCTTCGTATTCAGCTCCGTTCAATTCGGCGATAGCCTTTGCACCGGCTGCATCGTCAGCGATTTCTACGAAACCGAAACCTTTTGATTTGCCTGTTTCGCGATCCATGATTACTTTGCAAGAAGTTACTGTTCCGTAGTCTTCCATAACTTGTTGCAGATCTGCTTCCTTAACACGGTAGCTAAGGTTTCCAACATAAATGTTCATAGTGAAAATGATAAAAAATGAAATAAATGAAATAAAACTCTCCGGAAGATGATTTAATAATAAAAGGATTAAAGAAACAGAGAGTTTACAAAAGCGTCTTTGCGCCGGAAGTAAAAACCTTGTAATTGAAATCGAGAAACTAATCGATCATCTTTCCGCAGCAAAGAAACGCATAAAAACCGGAATTGCAATAACTTTTTCTCTTTTTTTGTATACGAAACCTATGAATTTTAGCGATTTGGAACGTTTTCGGGGTGAAAATAGAAAATATGGATTGTAAAGAAGATACGAACTTCCCGGCTTTATAGATAAGGTATCGGTGTTTGGATGGCATTTTGTCAAAATGATAATTGTTTCTTCTCATATTTGTTTATTTCGGAGGAGTATTCGTCGGGGCCGGAAAAACGCATTCCAGGTGATTCCGGTATTATCTCTTTTCTTTCAGACAGATTGATTTCGAAGCATTCTGATAAGATGAATCCGCTCCATTGATTCATTTTGTGCTTCTTTGCGGTAGATGTCTGTTCTTAGGATATTCCGATGGTAAGGTTCTCCGGAAGGCAACCAGAGTGGAAAAGTTTTCCGAAGGCTTCGTTTTCCATAACAATAAGTGCGACCGGACAAAACATTCGGAGAAATTGGAAAAAGACGTAAGCGTTTTCCGAAAATGCTTACGTCTTTCGGGCAGAATGTACCCGTCTTTTCCTGGGAAGGAGCTTGTCTTTACCGGAACGCGGGCTTTGTTCCATCAGAAACCTCTCTTTGGGGAGTCAAAGACAGCTTTTCCTGATCCTTTTTCTTCCCGTTGGTTCCAAATCAAGGAAAGGAGAGTCGGTGAAAACGGCGATTTGTCATCTTTTTGTCAGCATAAACCCCGATTATCGTTATCATTGCTTATTTGCGAATCTCTACGGGGCGATCCATTCATATCCCGGCATCTCTCTAATGTACAGATGGATTGAGTTTCATCCGTTTGCCGATCTTTGCTCGGGAGGCTTCTGTGGAATTTTCAATATTCGCATTCTCCTTTTTTGGTTAATAAAAAGTAAAACCGGCTCCTTCGGAAACAGACCAATGGCTTTTCAGGCGTGTGTCTGGCTACTTCCGGCCGAAAATGGCGCTTCTCTGCAAATGAAATAATTCTGCAATGTTTTTTGAAATTTGAAAGATTAGCACTAATTTTGCACCCTCGTTTGAGTATAGAATAAAGTATAAATCAAATAAATAATTGTCAGAATGAACGTTTCATTACAAAACATTGACAAAGTAAGCGCATTGCTTACCGTGAAGCTTGAAAAAGCTGACTACCAGCCTCAGGTAGACAAATCGTTGAAGAACATCCGTCAGAAAGCTCAGGTTCCGGGATTCCGTCCGGGTATGGTTCCCATGAGCTTGGTGAAGAAGATGTATGGTAAGTCAGTTATTGCCGACGAGGTGAATAAATTGCTTTCTGAGAAAGTATACGCATACATCAAGGATAACAACATCAACATCCTTGGCGAACCGATGCCTAACGAAGAAAAGCAGCCGGATATCGATTTCGATACAATGGAAGAATTCGAATTCGTGTTCGATATCGCTTTGGCTCCGGAATTCAAAGCTGAGGTTAGCGACCAGGACAAGGTAGACTACTATACAATCGAGGTAACTGACGAGATGGTGGAAAACCAGATTAAGGCTTATACTCAACGTAACGGTAAATATGAAAAGGTAGATGCTTACGAAGAGAACGATATGCTGAAAGGTCTGTTGGCCGAACTCGATGAAGAAGGTAACACCAAGGAAGGCGGTATTCAGGTAGAAGGTGCTGTAATGATGCCTTCATACATGAAGAACGACGAGCAGAAGGCTATCTTTGCAAATGCAAAGGTAAATGACGTATTGGTGTTCAACCCGAACACTGCATACGAAGGCAATGCCGTTGAAATGGCATCACTGCTGAAAATCGATAAAGAAGCTGCTGCCGAAGTAAAAGGCAACTTCAGCTTCCAGGTAGAAGAGGTTACCCGTTTCGTAAACGGCGAACTGAACCAGGAGATTTTCGACCAGGTATTCGGCAAAGATGTTGTGAAGACTGAAGAAGAATTCCGTGCCAAAGTAAAAGAAAGCATCGCAGCTCAGTTTGTTGCCGACAGCGACTATAAATTCCTGATCGACGTTCGCAAGGTATTGACCGATAAAGTAGGCAAACTGGAATTCCCCGATGCACTGCTGAAGCGTGTCATGTTGGTGAACAACAAAGATAAAGGCGAAGAATTCGTAAACGAAAACTACGATAAGAGCATCGAAGAGCTGACATGGCACCTGATCAAGGAACAGTTGGTGAAAGAAAACGATATCAAGGTAGAGCAAGACGACGTGATCAACATGGCGAAAGAAGCTACAAAAGCTCAGTTTGCCCAATACGGTATGCTGACTATACCCGATGATATCCTCGAGAACTATGCAAAAGAGATGCTGAAAAAGAAAGAAAGCATCGACGGTCTGGTAAACCGCGTAGTAGAAACCAAATTGGCCGCTGCACTGAAAGGCAAGGTTACATTGGAGAACAAAACCGTTTCAATGGAAGAATTCAATAAGATGTTTGAATAAACTCTTCTTTTGAACAGGACATAAAGTCACAGAAACACAGAGTTTTTATAAAATTATAACTCTGTGTTTTTTTGTGTCTCTGTGTTCTTTTTTGTTTCTTTGCAGTTACATTATTAATAATAGAAAGGAACGTAACAATGGATGATTTTAGAAAATACGCAACCAAGCATTTAGGTATGAATGCAATGGTGCTGGACGATGTGATTAAATCGCAAGCCGGGTATTTGAATCCCTATATTTTGGAAGAAAGACAACTGAATGTCACTCAGCTCGACGTGTTCTCACGCCTGATGATGGACCGCATTATCTTCCTCGGTACACAGATTGACGATTATACAGCCAATACGCTGCAGGCACAGTTGCTATATCTTGACTCGGTAGATCCGGGTAAAGATATCTCTATCTATATCAATTCGCCGGGCGGATCGGTATATGCCGGACTGGGTATTTATGATACGATGCAGTTTATTTCGAGCGATGTGGCAACAATTTGTACCGGTATGGCGGCTTCTATGGCTTCTGTGCTGTTGGTGGCCGGTGCCAAAGGCAAACGCTCGGCGCTGCCTCACTCACGTGTGATGATTCATCAGCCGATGGGCGGTGCGCAGGGACAGGCTTCGGATATTGAGATCACGGCTCGCGAGATACAGAAATTAAAGAAAGAACTTTATACCATTATTGCCGATCATTCGGGTACCTCTTTTGATAAGGTTTGGGCCGATTCGGACCGTGACTACTGGATGACTGCCCAGGAAGCAAAAGAATATGGTATGATTGACGAAGTGTTGATTAAGAAATAAACATGGCTGAATCAAAGAATAATAAAAAAAGGTGTAGCTTTTGCGGTCGTTCGGAGAATGAAGTCGGATTCCTGATTACGGGAATGAACGGCTACATCTGCGACAGCTGTGCAACCCAGGCTTATGAGATCACTCAGGAAGCCATGGGAGCCGGCAAACAGAGCGCGGGGGCTACCGACTCAACAAAGGAACTACCCAAACCGGTAGAAATAAAGAATTTCCTCGACCAATATGTGATTGGCCAGGACGATGCCAAACGCTTTCTTGCCGTATCGGTGTATAACCACTATAAACGCCTGTTGCAGAAAGACAGTGGCGATGATGTGGAAATCGAGAAGTCGAACATTATCATGGTGGGCAGCACCGGAACCGGTAAAACACTTTTGGCACGTACCATCGCCAAGCTGCTGCATGTTCCATTTACAATAGTGGATGCAACCGTGCTGACAGAGGCAGGGTATGTAGGCGAAGATATCGAAAGCATTCTGACCCGTCTGCTTCAAGTGGCCGATTACAATGTACCCGAAGCAGAGCAGGGCATTGTCTTTATCGACGAAATAGACAAGATTGCCCGTAAAGGAGACAACCCTTCCATTACCCGCGATGTCAGCGGTGAAGGGGTGCAGCAGGGATTGCTCAAACTGCTTGAAGGTTCTGTGGTCAACGTTCCGCCTCAGGGAGGACGCAAGCACCCCGACCAGAAGATGATTCCCGTAAACACGAAAAACATCCTTTTCATTTGTGGTGGTGCATTCGATGGCATCGAGAAGAAGATCGCCCAGCGTCTCAACACCCATGTCGTAGGATACAATGCTTCCCGCAAGACGGCTACTATCGACAAAAACAACATGATGCAATATATCGCACCGCAAGATTTGAAGTCGTTCGGACTGATTCCGGAGATTATCGGTCGTCTGCCGGTGCTGACTTATCTGAATCCGCTCGACCGGAACGCGCTTCGTGCCATTCTGACCGAACCTAAGAATTCCATTATCAAGCAATACATCAAGTTGTTCGAGATGGACGGCGTCAAGCTGACCTTCCAGCCCGAAGTTTACGAGTATATCGTCGACAAGGCTGTGGAATATAAGCTGGGTGCCCGTGGATTGCGCTCTATTGTAGAGACCATAATGATGGATGTCATGTTCGAGATTCCTTCTGAAGACCAGAAAGAATATGAAGTGACATTGGATTATGCGAAGCATCAACTCGAAAAAGCAAATCTTGCGAGATTGCAAACTGCTTAAAATCAAAAGGTAAGGGCGATGATGGAGGCGGTTACCGTTTTTTCTTGAAAAATATTAGTCTGATTATGCTTGATATTTAAGAAGTTGTTTATAACTTTGTTAGAGCGCTTTCCAAGCAAAGCGAGTGTTTTAAGTTAAACCATGAACTGAATAAAACAACCTAGATTAAGATGGCAGGGAAGATTAATTTGACAGACCAACTGAAAAAGTATTTCGGATTTGATAATTTCAAGGGGAACCAGGAGCCGATCATCCAGAATTTGCTTGATGGTAATGATACCTTTGTGCTGATGCCTACCGGCGGTGGAAAATCTCTGTGCTATCAGTTGCCTTCTTTATTAATGGAAGGTACGGCCATTGTTATTTCTCCGTTGATTGCCCTGATGAAGAATCAGGTCGATGCGATGCGCAACTTCAGTGAAGAAGATGGTGTGGCTCATTTCATTAACTCTTCTTTGAATAAGGGTGCGATTGATCAGGTGCGGTCTGACATTCTTGCCGGAAAAACAAAATTGCTATACGTTGCTCCCGAATCGTTGACGAAGGAAGAAAACGTAGAATTTCTGCGGTCAGTAAAGATCTCGTTCTATGCTGTCGACGAAGCGCATTGTATTTCCGAATGGGGACACGACTTCCGCCCGGAATATCGCAGGATACGTCCGATTATTAATGAAATAGGAAAAGCGCCTCTTATTGCGTTGACCGCAACGGCCACGCCGAAGGTGCAGCACGATATTCAGAAGAACTTGGGAATGGTGGATGCACACGTCTTCAAGTCTTCGTTCAACCGTCCGAATCTGTATTACGAGGTACGTCCTAAAACTCAGAATGTAGATAAGGACATCATAAAGTTCATCAAGAACAATCCGGAAAAGTCGGGCATCATTTATTGCCTGAGCCGGAAGAAGGTAGAAGAGCTTGCTGAGATACTTCAAGCCAACGGGATTAACGCCCGTGCTTACCATGCAGGTATGGATTCGGCAACGCGAACGCAGAATCAGGATGATTTCCTGATGGAAAAGATCGACGTAATTGTAGCTACTATCGCATTTGGAATGGGGATTGATAAACCCGATGTGCGATACGTCATCCACTATGATATACCAAAGAGCCTGGAAGGGTATTACCAGGAAACGGGCCGCGCCGGCAGAGACGGCGGAGAAGGCCAGTGCATTACCTTTTATACAAACAAAGACTTGCAGAAACTCGAGAAGTTTATGCAAGGCAAACCTGTGGCAGAACAAGAAATTGGCAAGCAGCTTCTGTTGGAAACTGCTGCGTATGCTGAATCTTCCGTTTGTCGCCGTAAGACATTACTACATTACTTCGGCGAAGAGTACACGGAAGAAAATTGTGGAAATTGTGACAACTGTTTAAACCCTAAAAAACAAGTGGAGGCTCAAGAATTATTGTGTGCTGTGATCGAAACAATCATAGCGGTAAAAGAAAACTTTAAGGCAGATTATATTATTGATGTCCTGCAGGGACGCGAAACGTCCGAAGTTCAGGCGCACTTACATGAAGATCTGGAAGTGTTCGGGTCAGGAATGGGAGAAGAAGACAAAACCTGGAATGCCGTGATCCGTCAGGCACTGATAGCCGGTTATCTGAGCAAGGATGTCGAAAATTACGGATTACTGAAAGTGACCGATGCCGGAAAGAAATTCCTTAAACATCCTAAGTCGTTCAAGATAACCGAAGACAATGACTTTGAGGAAGTAGAAGAAGAAACACCGGCAAGAGGCGGAGGTTCCTGTGCGGTCGATCCGGTTCTCTATTCCATGCTGAAGGATCTCCGGAAGAAACTATCGAAAAAACTGGAAGTGCCTCCTTATGTGATTTTCCAGGATCCGTCTCTCGAAGCGATGGCTACCATCTATCCGGTGACGCTGGAGGAGCTTCAGAACATTCCCGGTGTAGGCGCCGGAAAAGCCAAACGTTACGGCGAAGAGTTCTGCAAGCTGATAAAGAGGCATTGTGAAGAAAACGAGATTGAACGTCCGGAAGATTTGCGGGTACGCACGGTGGCCAATAAATCGAAGATGAAAGTAGCCATCATTCAAGCCATCGACCGTAAAGTAGCCCTGGATGATATTGCGCTTTCCAAGGGTATTGAGTTCAGCGAATTGCTCGATGAAGTGGAGGCAATCGTTTATTCGGGTACTAAGTTGAATATTGATTACTTCCTGGATGAGATTATGGACGAAGACCACATGCTCGACATCTATGATTATTTCAAGGAGTCGACAACAGATAAGATTGACGATGCGCTCGACGAACTCGGTGACGAATTTACCGAAGAAGAAGTCCGTCTGGTTCGTATCAAGTTTATCTCCGAAATGGCTAATTAAAAAAAGCGAAAAAAATTGCGTGCACTTATGCAGTCTTGAATAAAAACTGTATATTTGCACGCAATAATTTTTAAACGCATAGCCCTATGTCATTTATTGCTGATAAGATTGTAATGGACGGATTGACTTATGATGATGTATTGTTGATCCCCGCTTATTCTGAAGTTTTACCGCGCACTGTCGATCTCTCGACAAAGTTTTCAAGAAACATTGAGTTAAAGATTCCGTTTGTAACTGCTGCCATGGATACGGTTACCGAAGCTAAGATGGCCATTGCCATTGCGCGTGAGGGAGGAATCGGTGTGATTCATAAGAATATGTCCATTAAAGAACAGGCTAAGCAAGTGGCTACCGTGAAACGTGCCGAGAACGGTATGATTTATGATCCTGTCACTATTAAGCAAGGATCTACCGTACGAGATGCCCTCGCATTGATGGCCGAATATAAAATCGGTGGTATTCCGGTAGTGGATGACAATAGATATTTAGTCGGTATTGTAACAAATCGTGACCTTCGTTTCGAGCGTAACATGGATAAGCGTATCGACGAGGTGATGACAAAAGAAAATCTGGTGACTACCAATCAGTCAACCGACCTGGAAGCGGCTTCACAGATTTTGCAGTACCATAAGATTGAGAAATTACCGGTAGTCGACAAAGAAGGAAAGTTGATCGGACTGGTGACTTACAAAGATATTACAAAGGCCAAGGATAAACCCATGGCTTGCAAAGACTCGAAAGGCCGCCTGCGTGCTGCCGGTGTGGGTGTGACGGCTGATACATTCGACCGTATGCAGGCATTGGTAGATGCCGGCGCCGATGCCATCGTGATCGATACGGCCCACGGACATTCAAAGGGAGTGATCGACACGCTGCGCGAAGCTAAAAGCGCTATCCCGACATTGATATCGTAGTTGGTAATATTGCTACGGGGGATGCAGCCAAAGCTTTGGTGGAAGCCGGAGCCGATGGTGTGAAGGTAGGTATCGGTCCGGGTTCCATTTGTACGACACGTGTTGTCGCCGGAGTGGGCGTACCTCAGCTCTCGGCTGTTTATGATGTTGCGAAAGCTTTGAAAGGAACGGGCATTCCTTTGATCGCCGATGGCGGACTCCGTTATTCGGGCGATGTGGTGAAAGCCCTGGCTGCCGGAGGATATAGCGTTATGATTGGTTCATTGGTTGCCGGAACAGAAGAAAGTCCGGGTGAAACGATTATTTTCAATGGCCGTAAGTTTAAGTCATACCGTGGTATGGGCTCGCTCGAAGCAATGGAGAATGGTTCAAAAGACCGTTATTTCCAGAGTGGCGAGATGGACGTAAAGAAACTGGTTCCTGAAGGAATTGCCGCCCGCGTGCCCTATAAAGGAACTTTATATGAAGTGATTTACCAATTGACCGGTGGTCTGCGTGCCGGTATGGGATATTGTGGTGCTCCCGACATCGAGAAACTGCATGATGCCAAGTTTACCCGCATCACCAATGCCGGGGTTATGGAGAGCCATCCGCACGATGTGACGATTACGAGTGAGTCGCCTAATTACAGCCGTCCGGAGTAATAGATAGTAAAAAGACAAAAGGAATATTGGCAGATATTCTTTGAAAATATCGATTGAGCGGGTTGAACGGATCACCTTTGGAGGTGCTCCGTAACATCCGCTCATTTTTTTTGTTTTGATATGAACATCTGAATGTAGAATGATATGAAGAAGATTCTGGTTGGAACACTGACCTGTTTGTTTGGGGCGATTGCCGGCCATGCCCAGCAAGATCCGGTATTGATGCGGATTAATGGGCAGGATATTACCCGTTCGGAGTTTGAGCGTTTCTGCCACCGGAATAAACCTTCGGGAATAGCCGGGAAGGAGACTCTGAAACGCTGTGCCGATCTTTTTGTCGATATGAAGTTGAAGTTGTCTGCAGCGCAAAAGGCCGGATTGGATACTGTTTCTGATTTTCGTACAGAGATGGAGAATTATCATCGAGCCTTATCCAGGTCCTATCTTACCGATTCTGCTACCGATGAGGCCTACGCAAAGAAACTCTACGATCAGATGAAAACCCGCTCTGCTGCCGGCGAAGTTAAGGTTATGCGTATTTTCCGTTATCTTCCGCAGACTGCCTTACCCCATCATTTGCGGGAGGCACAGATCTTGATGGATTCACTCTATCATGTCTTGGAGACTCATCCCGATATTGACTTTAGGACACTGGTAAACAAGTACTCGGATGATAAGAAAGAGTTTTGGATGGGTTGGTTGCAGACTTCGCAGGAGTTTGAAGAAGTAGCCTTCTCTTTAAAAGATGGAGAGTATTCAAAGCCGTTTTACACCCAAGGGTATACAGATTATCAAGGTGACAGGCAGGCGGGAAATTCCTCCATTCGAACAGATACGCGGAGAATTGATTCATAAACTCTCCGTCGTCCGGGTACGGATAAAGAAATTGAGTTATGGGTGAACAAGCTGAAGAGTATCTGTCAATATACCGGACAAGGCCGGGATGGAAGAGTTGCTTGCCTCGGGTAGGACTTCCCGCACTCTTTTACGCTGGACGGAAAAAGCTTTACCGGGAAAGACTTTGAACGGTTTGCCGATGCCCATCCCATGGGGATAAAACGACAATTGAATGCCTTTGTTGTGAAATCAATTCTTGATTACGAAAACAATCGCCTTGAACAGAAATATCCTGATTTCCGACTGGCCTTGCAACAGCGCCGTGACGATCTGCTTTTAGCACGCTATAATCCGTCGCGAATCGCGTCAGGTCAGTCTGTCCGATTCTGTTGCGCTGAAAGCCTTTTAAGGAACGCCGGACCGATTACAATTGGGATTCGCCCCGTTACAGGGTGCCGTATTGCATGGAACCCATAAAAAGACTCTGAAAAGTGCACGTAAATTCTTGAAGAAACTTCCCGAGGAAGAGTGGAAAGACGCCATCCGCCTGACGTTTAATACTCCTGCTTCGCCAGCCACTATCCGGATAGAACAAGGAACTTTTGCCGAAGGTGACAATGTTTTTGTTGATAAGTTAGTGTTTAAAAAAGGAGATTTCGAACCCTTAAAGTCCTATCCTTTTACTGTTGTTCTAGGTGAGAAAAAGAAAGGGCCGGAGTCCTACCATGAGATCATTCCCCAATTGATCCGGGATTATCAGAATCATCTGGATGCACTTTGGACAGAACGTCTCAGAGCTTCTGCTAAGGTTGAAATTAACCAAGAGGTTTTAAAAACGGTTAATAATCACTGATGCAACGAATTATTGTATTATCTTCGTACCTTAAATTAAGTATAATTCAGTTGACAATGCGAAAAACGGGCCTTCTGCTAATCTCTCTCCTTTTCTGTGCGTCGTGCCGACAAGCATGACCACAAAGGACAGACTCCTTTGGTAGAGGTCGATGGAAACTTTTGTACAAAGAAGACCTTCAGGCCGTGCTCCCCGCCGGTTTGTCAAAAGATGACAGTCTTCTTTTCGCCGAGCACTACGTCCGTAGCTGGGTAGAAGATGTTTTGTTGTTCAATCAGGCGCAAAGCAATATTCCCGATAACGGAGAAATCGATAAGTTGGTCGAGAATTACCGGAAAGCATTGATCATGCATACTTATCAGCAAGAACTAATCAGCCAGAAATTGTCGGGCGAGATCCCCGAACAAGAAATAGCAGACTATTACGAAAAGAACAAAGAACTGTTTAAGCTGGACCGTCCATTGATGAAAGGTCTGTTTATCAAAGTTCCTCTGACCGCTCCCCAACTGGGCAACGTGCGTAAGTGGTACAAGACGGAGACTCAGGATGCCGTTGAGCATTTGGAAAAGTATAGTTTGCAAAACGCAGTGAAGTATGAGTATTTTTATGATAAATGGGTGCGGGTGGCCGATGTGCTGGATATGATCCCGTTGAAAGCGGAATCCCCTGAAGCCTATATGGATAAAAACCGGCATATTGAACTGAAAGATACGGCATTTTACTATTTTCTGAATATCAGTGATTTCCGTGTGGCGGGCGAACAGGAACCTTATGAATTTGCCCAGCCGAAAGTCAAGGATATGCTTGTCAACATCAAGCGGGTTGACTTTATGAAACAAGTGAAAGACGATCTGTACGAGCGTGCAGTAAAAAGAAAGAAGATTATAAATTATTAAATACACAGAATGAAGAAGTTTGTGAACTTTAAGTTTGTTGTTATGTTTGCCCTGGCACTGGTTGCTAACGTGGCATCCTATGCACAGGACAATGTGATTGACGAAGTGGTTTGGGTCATTGGCGACGAAGCTATCCTGAAGTCCGATGTGGAAGAAGCACGACTGGCCGCTTTGTATGAAGGGCGTAAGTTTGATGGTGATCCTTATTGTGTGATTCCCGAAGAGTTGGCCGTACAGAAACTTTATATGCACCAGGCTGTGCTCGACAGTATCGAAGTGCCCGAGGCAGAAGTCATACAGCGTGTCGACTATCAGATTAATAACTATATTCAGGCGATGGGTACCCGCGAAAAACTGGAGGAGTATTTTAATAAGACCTCTACACAGATTCGTGAAGCCATGCGCGAGAATGCCCGTGACGGATTGATTGTACAAAGGATGCAGCAGAAACTGGTAGGTGATATCAAAGTGACTCCGGCGGAAGTACGCCGTTACTTTAAGGAGCTTCCCCAGGACAGTATTCCTTACGTCCCCACCCAGGTAGAAGTACAGATTATTACGCAGCAGCCTAAAATACCTGTTGCCGAAATTGAAGATGTAAAAAGACGCTTGCGTGAATACACCGACCGTATCAATAAGGGTGAAAGTGATTTCTCTACGCTTGCCCTGCTGTATTCCGAAGATCGCGGCTCTGCTATCAAAGGTGGTGAAACCGGTTTTATGGGTAAAGGGCAGATGGTTCCCGAATACGCCAATGTCGCTTTCAACTTGCAGGATACCAAGAAGATCTCTAAAATCGTAGAGTCTGAGTATGGTTTCCATATCATCCAGTTGATCGAAAAACGTGGCGACCGTATCAACACCCGTCATATCCTGTTGAAGCCCAAAGTGTCGGATAAGGAGTTGGATGAAGCCAATGCGCGTCTCGACTCTATTGCCAACGATATCCGTAGCGATAAGTTTACGTTTGATCAGGCTGCTTCTGCTTTGTCTCAGGACAAAGATACGCGCAACAACCACGGTCTGATGCAGAACCCGCAGAACCAGACCGCTAAATTCGAAATGCAGGATTTGCCGCAGGAGATTGCTAAAGTGGTGGATAAAATGAATATCGGTGAGATTTCCAAAGCTTTCACGATGGTCAATCCTAAAGATGGTAAGGAAGTTTGTGCCATTGTTAAACTGAAGTCACGTATCAACGGGCATAAAGCCACGATCACCGATGACTACCAGAACCTGAAAGAAATCGTGCTCGACAAGCGTCGCGAAGAAGCGTTGCAGAAATGGATCGTTGAAAAACAGAAGCATACATACGTACGTATTAATCCGGCATGGCAGCGTTGCGATTTTAAATATCCGGGGTGGATTAAAAAAGACTGATCCTATTTTGATATGTTTAGATTCAATAAAGAAAATAAATTCCAAGGCAGGCATAGATTTCTCTTAGCGGGTACTCTATGCCTGCTTGCTGTATGTTTCTGATGGCTCCAGGACAAGAAACCTCAGCATGACAAGAAAGCGCAGCCGGAGCAGAAAGTTGAACCCACAGGGTAAAAGAAAACACGTGTCGACTTGCTTCATGCCGATCAGGGACAGGCCGATAAGTTGGCCCGCCCCGATGTTCAGGTGCTGATCGGTTCGGTCAAGTTGCGTCATGACAGCATGTACATGTATTGTGACAGTGCCTTGATTTACGAGAAAACCAATTCTTTCGAAGCATTCAGTAATGTACGTATGGAGCAGGGGGATACCCTTTTCATCTATGGTGATTATCTGTTTTATGACGGCATGACCCAGATAGCGCAGCTTCGTGAGAATGTAAAAATGATCAACCGGAATACTACCCTGTTGACAGATAGTCTGAATTATGACCGTTTGTACAATTTGGGCTATTATTTTGATGGAGGCACCTTGATGGATGAAGAAAACGTGCTGACTTCTGATTGGGGCGAATACAGTCCCGCCACCAAACTATCCGTTTTCAATCATGACGTCAAGCTTGTTAATCCCCGTTTTGTACTGACTTCCGATACCCTGAAGTATAGCACGGATACGAAGATTGCCACCATCCTGGGACCCTCTGATATTGTCAGTGAACAAAATCACATCTACTCCGAACGTGGCATTTACAATACGGTTTCCGGACAAGCCGAACTGCTGGATCGCTCAGTATTGACCAATGATGGCAAGCGATTGACCGGAGACAGCCTTTTCTATGACCGTAAAGCCGGCTATGGCGAAGCGTTCGATAATGTGCAGATGAATGATACGGTGAATAAGAACATGCTTACCGGCGATTATTGTTATTATGACGAGCTGAAGCAGATTGCTGTTATTGTGACGTTGTGGCCGTGGCGATTCATGCGTCTTACATTACTGATGAATAGTTATAATCACACAGACTCCCTTTTCCGTGAGATGCGTGCTTTCCACAAAGCGTATGTACAGCATCGATTTGCAGGGTGTTTGCGACTCTTTGGTTTTCAATACGAAAGATTCCTGCCTTACTATGTATCGCGATCCTATTCTTTGGAACGAAGGGCAACAACTGTTGGGTGAAGAGATTAAGGTCTATATGAATGACAGTACGATTGATTGGGCCCATATCATCAATCAGGCACTTACGGTAGAACAGAAAGACTCCATTCATTTTAATCAGATTTCGGGAAAAGAGATCAAGGCTTACTTTGCCGAAGGTGAAGCTCGCAAGGTAGATGTGATAGGAAATGTCCTGGTAGTTTATTATCCTCAGGAGCAAGATAGTACGATGATTGGCATGAACACATCCGAAACCAGTTTGCTAAATATGTATCTTAAGGATCGGAAAATGGAGAGAATGGTAATGAGTCCAAAGTCGAATGGTACACTTTATCCGATGAATCAGATTCCGCCCGACAAAATGAAACTGCCCACCTTTAGTTGGTTTGATTATGTCCGTCCTTTAAGTAAAGAAGACATTTTCAACTGGAGAGGGAAAAAGGCCGGTGAGGCTTTGCGTAAAACCGAACGTAAAGCTATTAGTGGTCCGAAACGTGAAATAATTAATATGAAATAGCTATGGGAATGTTCAATGTACGAAAGCCGCGTGGATTTAATCATCAATATATCTATGTGGACGAGAGGAAAGAAAAACTGGCAAAAATGGAAGAAGATGCCAAGCGTGATCTGGGAATATTGCCCGAGAAAGAATTTTCTCCCGAAGATATTCGCGGGAAGTTTATCGAAGGTACCACACACCTGAAGCGTCGTAAAGAGAGCGGACGTAAACCCGCCCATTTGGGAGTAATTCTGGCTATCATTGCCCTGCTTATTTTTCTGTGGCATTATTTGCAGACCGGCAGTTGGTCTTTCTAAGTCCTATAAACTAAAACAGTCAAAGCTAAATCTATTATGAGCGATATCATTCATTTATTACCCGATTCGGTTGCCAACCAGATAGCTGCCGGAGAGGTGATACAACGTCCGGCATCTGTCATCAAAGAGTTAGTCGAAAATGCCATCGATGCTGAGGCGCAGAATATTCATGTGTTGGTCACCGATGCAGGTAAAACCTGTATACAAGTGATTGATGACGGTAAGGGAATGTCCGAAACCGATGCACGCCTCTCTTTCGAGCGGCATGCCACTTCAAAGATCCGTGAAGCATCCGATCTGTTTGCCCTTCGCACGATGGGGTTTCGCGGTGAGGCATTGGCTTCCATTGCCGCCGTTGCTCAGGTCGAGCTGAAAACACGTCCCGAATCCGAAGAGCTGGGAACCAAGATTATCATTGCGGGTTCCAAAGTGGAGAGTCAGGAAGCGGTGTCTTGTCCCAAAGGAAGCAATTTTTCTATTAAGAATCTCTTTTTCAATATTCCTGCCCGGCGTAAGTTTCTGAAGGCTAACTCCACCGAGCTCAGTAATATTCTGGCCGAATTTGAACGTATTGCCCTGGTACATCCTGAGGTTGCTTTTTCACTGTATAGCAATGACTCCGAACTGTTCAATCTTCCCGCTTGCCATTTGCGGCAACGCATTCTTTCTGTTTTTGGCAAGAAACTTAACCAACAACTGCTCAGTGTAGAAGTCAACACTACAATGGTGAAAGTTTCGGGTTATGTAGCCAAACCCGAAACAGCCCGTAAGAAAGGCGCCCATCAGTATTTCTTTGTGAACGGGCGCTATATGCGTCATCCTTATTTCCATAAGGCAGTGATGGATGCTTACGAACAGTTGATTCCCGCAGGCGAACAGATTTCTTATTTCATTTACTTTGAAGTCGATCCTGCCAACATCGATGTGAATATCCACCCTACCAAAACAGAGATCAAATTTGAAAACGAGCAGGCTATCTGGCAGATTCTTTCTGCTTCGATCAAGGAGTCATTGGGCAAGTTCAATGCTGTCCCTTCTATCGATTTCGACACGGAGGACATGCCCGATATTCCTGCTTTTGAACAGAATCTGCCTCCTGCGCCGCCTAAGGTACATTTCAATTCCGATTTCAATCCGTTCAAGCCCTCCTCTTCTTCCGGTGGAGGTAACTACTCCCGTCCGAAAGTGGACTGGGAAGATTTGTATGGCGGTCTTGAGAAAGCCAGTAAGATGAATCAGCCTTTCTCCGACTCCGATCCTGAATCGGAAGAGTTTGCGGTGATCGAAGAAGAGAGCATTGCTACAGCGGCTCCCGAAACTCTTTATGCCGGTGAGCCGGCCGTGATTGAAAAAGGTACGCAGCATTTGCAGTTCAAAGGACGCTTCATCCTTACGTCCGTGAAGTCCGGATTGATGTTGATCGATCAGCATCGCGCACATATCCGTGTGCTCTTTGACCGTTATCGTGCCCAGATTCAGCAGAAGCAGGGATTCTCACAAGGTGTTCTTTTCCCGGAAATCCTGCAACTTCCGGCTTCCGAGGCGGCTGTGTTGCAAAGTATCATGGACGATTTATCCGCAGTGGGCTTTGATCTCAGTGATCTTGGTGGCGGCAGCTATGCCATTAACGGAGTACCTTCAGGCATCGACGGGCTGAATCCGGTCGATTTGGTACGTAGCATGCTGCACACCGCTATGGAGAAAGGCAATGATGTCAAAGAAGAAATTCAGGATATCCTTGCGTTGACTCTTGCCCGTGCGGCTGCCATTGTCTATGGGCAGGTGCTGAGCAACGAAGAGATGGTCAGTTTGGTCGATAATCTGTTTGCCTGTCCTTCACCCAACTATACGCCGGACGGACGCGTGGTGCTGACTACCATAAAAGAAGAAGAGATCGATAAGCTTTTCCGGTAATTATCATTCTTCTGTACTTATCAGAATAAGTATTACGTCAGTTCCATTCTGTCTCACACGATCGACAGATTTATATCTGTTTATTGCATCTTCTTTCTAATAGGTTAATAACCAGCAGAATATGTTACTAATATCCTTTCTGTACGAAGTTAACTTTAACACAATGTTAAAGTTAACTTCGTACAGGGAGGATCTTAACTTCGTACATCCGGGAAGTTAAGAACCTGTTCATCCCTTGTTTATCCCTTGAAAATATGGTTAATAGTGTTAATAAACATATTCCTAAAAAATGATATTCTACGAATTATTACCTGAGTTCGGGATAAGTAATTAGAAAAACAGTTCCAATTTGTTGATTTAGAACACCATAAAAATACAAATTAATCATATGATTACCAATTTTATACACTAATTTCTTATCCCGAACTCAGGTAGATAGGTGATACACGACAATGAAGCGATTGTCGTAAAATGACATAAAAAAGGCGTGAAACCTAAAAATGGAATCACGCCTAAAATATATCACGACAAAAATTTACACTTATACCCCCAACACTATATTAGCATCAATATTTAGCTTCCGGCTTATTTCACGAGCAACTTTCAAGGTTGGTTCACACTTTCCTGAAAGGTATTCGCTAATCCGGGAAGGACTTACATTTAACAATTCTGACAGTTTTGTTTGGGTAAGCCCCATTTCATACATACGAAGCTTAATAACATCCACCAAAGAAGGAGCTTCTATAGGGAAATGCTCCTCTTCATAGTCTGCGACCAAATCGGAAATCAAGTCCAATTCGAGGAAGTTTTTATCATCGGTTGGAGTATCATTACTAACCACCTTAAGCAGTTCTTCAATTCTTGAACAAGCTGCCTTGTACTGCTTTTCTGTTTTTATCTTTGCCATACCAAACAAATTTAAGCATTTTAACAATCTTTGTTATCATATTCTTTATGAGTACCTATCCAACGGATAAACACTTTTTTAGCAGCAAACAAAATCATAGCAACCAGCCTGTAATCATTGCCTTTGATGTTAAAGACAAATCTATCATTACCTACATAGTCAACACTATTGAATGTTTGCTTTGTATCAGCCAAACACGACCAATCTGCCTTTTCTGTTTTTTTATACCAATCACGCAAAGGTACATCAGCATCAGCGTGCTTTTTGGCGTAATTTCTTATGGCTGCAAATGATATTATTCTCATAACACATTAATTTGACACAAAGATATTATTTATTTTCCGAAAAACAAAATATTCTTCTATTATTTAGAAAATAATCAAGTAGGAGGTTAATACTTCTGAAGAACCATTTGCTTTTTGGTAATTTTGTTAATAGTGTTAATAAACATATTCCTAAAAAATGATATTCTACGAATTATTCGTATATTTCGGCATGTTTTTAGGACTGTATGCTTTTGTTTTAAACTAAAATCTATTTCATATGAAGGCAAGACACTTTTTCTACCCGCTTCTCTTTCTTTTTTCGGTTGCAATGTTTGCTTCCTGCTCTTCATATGTACCCAAAGAGGGGGATATAATAGAAGATTTCGCCTTTCGTTCTGTTGATTTGCGTATAATAGAGAAAGCAGAAGGGACAGTGATGTCTTTTATGGGTGATTTAGTGGAGTCATATGAAGTCATTAAATTAGAGAATAGGGATGAGGCACTTATTAAAACCTATCCATTTGGGATCTTTGCATCAGATAATTATATCTTGCTGAATCCAGACGCTATATCTCCTATTAAGTTGTTTACGCGTAAAGGTCAATACGTGGCGGATATTGGTGGTATAGGACAGGGCCCTGGAGAGTACAAAACGATACATTTCTGTATGATAGATGAAAAACAAAAACGTATTTACTTAGGTCCGGGAAGAGCAAATAAAATACTTACTTATGACCTGAAGGGGAATTATCTGTCAGATGAAGCTATCCATTTCAAGGAAATAGTACATAAGCCTTGTATTTGGATGGACCATGATAAAAAGCATGTAACTGTAGTGGGGTTGCCATTTTCTGAGAATGAGAACTCCAATTTTGAAATTAGTAACAATGTGTGCTGGGTGCAAAATAGGGAGGGTGATATCGTGCATCGGATTTCTGCAAATCATTACGGTTTAATTGGAGATTACAGTAATGGCTTAGTGGCATGTCGGAATGTGGATGCGATTTCTTTTTCTATTTTTGAAGACCCCATGTTGCGTACTCGCCCTGATACTTTGTATCACTATGATGCAGTAAAGAATATAATAACTCCACGCTTTACAATAGATCATGTTGTTTCTGAAAATCAAAGTGCTTGTACTGTTTTATATGAAACTTCCCAAAGTTATTGGGCACGTGTTACATTATATCCTAATGATATTTCTTCAAATTCTTCTCCTGCCCGTCTGACTACATTTAATGTTTGCGTTTCGAAAAAGGACGGTAGTGTAAGACGCATTGATCGTTTTACAGATAATCTTTTAGGTTTTTCTTATCCTTTCTTGACTATGCGCAACGGTTATGTCTGTATCTCTTACGATCCTCTTGAACTGATGGATGCTTTAGATAAAGTTCTTGCCCAAACTGATTTAAAGCCTGAAATACGTAAGCGAGCCACTGGTTTGAGAAATAGTTTGCACGAAAATGATAATGACATTCTTATGATTGGGAAACTTAAATCCAACTATTAGTAATAACCTATAAATTATCGTCCTATGAAGTTAGATTATATCGCATTGTTTTTGGTATTGTTTTTTCTTGCTGCTTGTGGCAGCAAGTCTTCTTCTCCGGATATGGTGGATGATAACGCTTTACCGACTGAGGAAACCTTTAAAGAAATTGATCTTGCTAACAACCTGAAAGATTGCGGAAAGCCTTTATTGCTGAGTGACATCGTGAAAGATGTGGAGTATGTGAAGCTGGAAACGCAGGATAGTATATTAGTCGGTGATATAAAGCAGCTAAAGCGGACGAAGAAGTTTGTCTTTATTTATTCACGTCGACAGAATCACATTATGATGTTTGATAAGTCCGGGAAGTTTATCCGTAGGATAGGACGTGTAGGGCAAGGTCCCGGAGAGATGTCCAATATACAGTCTTTTACGACCAATGATAATAGAGTTTTCATTTATCCTTTGAGCCGTAGTAGCAGTTTTATGATTTATGATACACAAAACAAATGACTTTATAAAGGAGGTTTCTTTGAAGTATCCTGTGTCGGTTAATGATAAGATTGATATAATGGATGATTGTCTGATCTATTATCCCGGTATCATTTATTTTCCGGGTAATAAAGAAGGCTTCATCAGTGCTTGTGTCATTAATACAGATGGGCAAATAGTAAGAGAACAAGTTCCAGAAATGCCTGTTGAGGCAAAAAGATTGATATGGCAATCGATCCGACATTTCATGGAATTATCAAGGGAAAAGTAATATTTACTCACTTATAAATGATACTATCTATGGATTACCTGTGATTCTATTTTTCCTCGTTATCATTTGTCTTTGGGAAAGTACAAGCTACCTCCCGAAAAATATAACTTTGCAATAATTTGGATTTAGGAGATTTTATTCTGATTAAAAGTGTCTGCGAAACGAAAGACTATCTTCTCTTTAGTTATTGGTTTAATTGTAAAATGTGGTTCAGCCGTTATGATAAAAATAAAGATAAAATAGATTCTTGGGAGCAGGTGCCTTTTGAGGTTCGCTATTGGATGATACGCGATGCTCCCGGTGTCACAAATGATATTGATGGTACACAATCGTTTAGAGGAAATAATAATATGAAAGATGTGGGTGAAAACTGTTTTTGTTTCGTCATCACACCGGATAATTTGGATCAGGTAAGGCGCAACGTCGCTGAAGCTAAGGTCAAGTTTCCTGAGAAGCAGGCTGAACTGCTGAAGCTTCTTGATGAAATGGGCGAGGATGATAATCCGATTATTGCTTTCTATAAATTGAAAGACTAAAGTTACTTACGGGAAAAAACTCTTATAAGAATACTGAATGTACTGTTTATGTTTTGAAGGATTAGATTACGATGTTAATTAGTGATTTTTCATAAACGATATGAATTAATGATATGTATAAGTCTTTGAGTTGTATATTAGGTCTGTTTTGTATCTTTATTGCTTGCCAGAGCAGGAAGAACAATGATCAATCATCTGTTGCCAGTGATAAGCAGTTCCACGTAGAGGTCTTTCGTGAAATCAATTTAGCTGATCATCTTTCCGACTGTGGTGAAGAGCTGTTGATGAGTCTGTTTATAGAGGATGTGGAATATATTAAACCTGAAACAACCGATCAGTCGTTGATAGGCTATATTTCTAAGATACAATTAACTCCTCACTTCCTTTTTGTAAAGAGTGATGGAGAGAATTCTTTAATAAAAATGTTTAGTAGAGATGGAGCTTATATTCGTTCACTCGGAAAGTTGGGACAAGGGCCGGGAGAAACAAATACAATACTTGGTTTTTCTGCTACGGATAGTCTTGTATATGTAAAAGCTGCTTATCGTAGTGGCTTTTTTGTATATCGGGTACATGATAATCAATTTATTCAAAAGATAGTTCCGTCCAAAGATTTTGAAGCATTGATGAGTGCATCTGCTGATTTTGATCTTTTGGATAATAACATTGTTTGTTATCCTGGTTTTATACCGGAAGGTCAACTCTTTCCTCAATATGTTTCTACTGTTTGTATTGTAGGAGCTGACGGTACTGTTGTGACAAATCAAAGCCCTTATCTCGGATCCTGTTTTTATGCGAATTGTCCTCAGTTTGTGATGATTGATAGACCACGGCATTGGTTTTATGATAATTCCTATAATGCTTATTCTGTAATTAACGATACAATCTATGGAGTAAGTCTGGATTCCATCTTTCCCCGTTATCATTTAAATCTGGGACGGTATAAGTTACCTGTTTCCGAGTATCAAATAAGTCGGCAAAGCAGGCGAGAAAACTATATCTTAATGATGGCTATCGCAGAGACCAAAGATTTTTTGTTGCTTACTTATGTTTATGGAAAAAGGTGGTGGTATAGTTTCTTCAATAAACAAACGGGAGGTGTGAAAAGTTGGAGCCAATCTTCTGATAAGATAGGTGGTTGGTTTGCACTAGATACTCCCGGGATAACAAATGACATAGACGGTGGTGTTAATATAGGCGGATTCCGCTATATTGATGATCGACATGTTTATTCGATTATTGATGTAGTTCAGGCCGATAAACTGAAGGCAACGATAAAAGATGCCAAAGTTAAATTCCCGGAGAAGAAAGCCGAATTAATGCGTCTTCTTGATGAAATGGGAGAAGATGACAATCCTATTATTGCCATTTACAAGTTGAAAAATTGAAGGGGAGTTATGATGGGCTGATCTGGTAAAAGACTATTTAATTGTGAAATAGCAGTAAATAGGCATGTATTGCGAATAGATACATCAGATTAGGCACCTTTCTTACTTGTTAAATTGGCGAGTATTTCTTTTATGTCCTGTTTGCGAATTTATTAGAATATAGAGTTTTTTAAATTCTATTCTATTAAAAATCAGTTAGTTTTCTCTATTTGTTTTGGGCGATTAGAAGACTTGTTTTAACACACTGTTAAAGCAAGTCTTTTGGTGATAAGGAACAGCTCTTTTAAATGCAAAAGACTTGTTCTTTGCATCCTCCAAAAAAGATATTTTGGAATGACTGTTAACAGTGTTAATTTGAATAAAAGAATTTGATACCTTTTTTGAATTTCACCAACCGGAATTATTCGACTTATTGTTGATTTTTAAAAATATAATTGTATTTTTGAGGATGGGCTCATAATTGTTGATTGAGTATTTAAACCATTTGTTAGATTGCCTGCTTTTAATTTACGGGAGCCTGACATGTGATACTATTTAATTCTCATAAATTAGTATAAATGAAAGTAAGTCATCTATTTGTTGGGATATTTGGGCTTTATGCACAAATCTGCCGCAGGTCGGAGTGAAGGTGGAGAAGGAGGAGAAGGAGGAAAAAGCTGTTCATGCAGATTCTATCTGAGAAATATTTTATACATTTTTAAACAGATTTATAATGAAAAACTTATATTTGATTTTAGTGCTTAGTGCGTTGGTGGCCTGTAGCGGTAGTCCTCAAAAAGAGAAGCCGGCATGTGTAAATACTCCTGTCGAGCCGTTCACCGGATTGCCTATTTTTGATTTGCAAGGGCAATACCCCGAGAAAGAAATCATTCTTCAGGATATCGCAGATGTAAGATATGTCGTGTTGGAAACCGGCGATAGTTCATTGGTCGGTACCCGTACCATCCTTATGACGGACAGCTTACTTGTTACCGTAAACAAGAAAAGTGATGTTATCTTTTTTGATAAGTCAGGGAAATATCTTCATTCTTTTAATCATACAGGCATGAGCGGAGAAGAATATGGGGATGTTGTCAGCGGTTATTGTATAGATGAAAAAGCCCGGGAGATATTCATCTATGACGGGTTACAAAGCAGAATTCAGGTGTATGGTTATGGCGACGCATACAGGCGCACGCTTAAACTGCCGCAAAACCGCATGTTTGCTTCTTCGATATTTGAGTATGATGAAAATTTTCTGTTTGGCGAAGATTATCGCCTTGTCGACTATCAGATTGGGAAGTATCCTGTTAATAAAACGCCTTATTACAAGATTTCCAAGAAAGACGGGAAATTAACGTCGGTTCCCATCACGGTCAAGGGGAGAATAAGGGATGGACTTTATACGGTAGGAGACGGTGAGTCTGGCGGCTATGTAAGTTTATCCATGTCTCCCGTAGCCCGTTTGGGTTCGGATATTTTGATTGCCGATTATTCTTTGGATACGGCGTATGTATATCGTGATGACCATTTGATTCCATTGACTGTCCGCCGGAACCATACAAGCGAAACAATATTCCGATTTTAGCGACGGTTGGATGATGACCAGGCGTTATTTGCTTTTACACGATAGTAAAGGATATAGATGTGAAGAACAACCGTGTTTCTGATCCGGTATTATTGTATGACAGGTTCACTAATGGAATATTGCCAGTTGATCTGGTAAACAGGGATGGTGTGTCCGCTACCAATGTTCCGACATTCCAGATGCGATTATCCGCCAATTATCATGTAGTGCCTGAAAACTATGCCATACAATGTTATCCGGCCGAGAAGCTTATCGAACTTAACGGGCAAGGAAAGTTGAAAGGAGAGTTGAAAGAGATTGCTTCAAAATTGAATGACGAAGATAATCCGGTGTTGCTTATCGCTAAATTTAAGGAATAATATTTATAGTATAGCCTTTGGTAGAACCACTGAAAAACTAATGCTTTTTCTTAAAAGATTTAATGTTTTCTTTGATATGAAATCACAAAGATTAGGTTTGCAGCCAATAAACAACTACGAACGAGTGGTCAATCCTCGGAAGAAACGATTCCACATGTCATCCTGTATGAATAGCCATGGAGAAAATTATTATTACTAAAATTGCCGATTATGAGAGTAATTATATTAAAAAAGCCGGTTTGTTAGAGGGTGATGAAATTGTTGCTATAAATGAAATTCCTATTAAAATGATCACTATAGAAGAGAATACAAAGTTAAATTGACGAGACACATTGGTATACGATATTGTCCGTCAAGGTAAATCTTATAAGATACCGGTGGTTATTGATAAAGAAGAGGTTCAAGGTGATTGAATGAAATAATAATATTAACGTGATTCGATACAATCTTAGAATAATCTAAACTGCCCGTCATTGACAAAGTCCACATCAATGGCGGGTTTCTTATTAAAGAAACAATATGCTGTAATAACCGACAAGGTATTTGCGATAAAATTATTAAATGATCCACCGGATAGATATATACTTTTCCGGAAAAAGAATAGGTCTGTTCTATTCTTTATTTTACTTATTGTTGATATTTAAAAATATAATTGTACTTTTGAGGAATGGGTTCATAGAACTTATTTTATTCTTTATTTTGGATTATATTTGAAGACAGATGAAATCATCTTATATCTGCTGCGTATTGTTATTTGTTTTGTTTTTGGTAAGTTGCACCGATGGGCGTTCTGAGGGGCAAGTAGCCCGTTTGTTACGTCAGGCCGAAATGTGTATGGAGGAATGTCCCGATAGTGCTTTAGTGTATCTTCATCAAATACCGGATCCGGAAAAGTTGACGGGAGAAAACCAAGCTGATTATTGCCTACTGTTGACCCAGGCAATGGATAAGAATGATTTACCGTTGAGTTCGGATTCGTTGATACAAATAGCTGTTGGCTATTATTCAAATAAAGGTGATGCGGAGTGTAAAGCTAAAGCTTTGTTTTATAAGGGTAGGGTGTTTCAGCAACAAGGGAACTTAGAGGGTGCTACACTCCTGTATAAAAAAGCGGAATCTATGATTCCGGATTTGACTGATTATTATTTAGTAGGATTGATTTACAGCTATCTGGGACATTTGAATAGGGATGAAGAGCATTATAAGAAGGCATTATTTTATTATGAAAAGGCTTTGCCTTGCTATCGAACCATACAAAATCCAACTTTGACGGCTTCCGGATTACAGGATATGGCTAAGATATCTGTCTATTTAGGAGAGACGCATCGGGCAGACTCTCTTTTTAGTGAGGTTTTGTCTTATGTGCCGGATATTGATGCTACCTGGCAAGCTAATATTTATCATAATGTGGGTGTCTTTTATATGCTCACCAATCAATTTGGTAGAGCGGAACAAGTAGTGAACACTTCTTTGAAATTACCAGTACTCCGGAGGACAAACTCCGTTCATATGCTGTATTGGCTACAATCTATACAAAACAAAATCGTGGAGATTTAGTTGATTCTTTATGGCATAAAGCCCTGAATTCAGAGAATATTTATACCCGAAAGGCAGTATATGCCTCCTTGCTGAACGAAGCTGTCAGTAAACAGAATCTTCAAGATATAGAACACTATGTGCCCTTTATATCCAGTCTGCGGATTCTGTTTATCAACTTTCACAAGCAAAGCGCATCGTAGAGGTTCAGGCTAAATACGATCAGGAGATATTAATTAAGAAAAATAAAATTAGCCGATTGTTATTATATTGCTTTATTCTCTGCTTACTTTTACTTGCGATATCTTTGGCTTACGTTTTTCATGTATACAAACGTTATAAAAGGACGAAGGAGCGCGAACTTATTACTCAGAGAGCAGAGTTGGATGAAGGGAAGCAGATTATAAAAGAGATGAATGATCAGATTGAACGAATCCGTAAAGAGGCATCTACAATGAAAGAGGATTATAATAAAAGTCTGATTGATTTGACTGATGAAAAAAAGAGCATTGAACAGCAATTCGCTCTAATTAAACAAAGAGCTGATGATGTGAGTCAAACTAATAACAAAATGGAACAAGACTTACTTGTTTTACAAGAACAGTTGCGGAAGGTTGATGACGCTCGTTCAGAACTATTGGCAGAATTGGACGTTTACCGTTACTTTGATGCTGAGGGAGTGATTTCGGAGGATTGTTATAAAGCTGTGGTTACTATCTATAAACTTTACAATGCTCCATTAGTTGCTTTCCTGCGTGATCCCCATTTGAAGCTTACCCCTTATGAATCGCTTCTTTGTGTACTCTCTTATGAACATCTTTCCACCCAACAAATGGAACAAAAATTAGGGAAAAGCAAGAATACCCTAAATAAAGCAATTTTCCGAATAAGAGAGAAATTGGACGCAAAAATGGATTTAAAAAAGAATATAAATTCTTTGGGAGATTTTTTGCGGACGAAGTTCTGACTTAAAATATTAATACCTTTTTTTATGTTAATTATACGTCTTCGTGGAAAGATGTATTTCTGCTTTATGGCATATTATATAGGCGATTTATATGTCTTGTCGTGGTCTGGTAACCTCCAAAATAAGTCCTGAACTGTTTGTTTTTATGAAAACAAAAACTTATGTTTGCGATATTAACCAATTTCTAGTGATTATGAAAAGTATGCTATTTACATTATTACTTGTAGTCTTGCCGCTTCAAATGATGGCAAAGACAAACGGAAGCACGAGTCCAGTTGATTTAAAAGGTTTGTTTAATGATAAGCTCCAGAAATCGATCGTTGAAGATATTCCCATTAGAGCTGAAATTTCAGGCTCTGAATACTTGGTTCTTAGTTTTGAAGCTCCTATAATGGATATGACCATTACACTCTATAAAGATGGAGTGATAGTGATACAGAAGTCATTGTCGGTATCTTCTGGAGATACAGAGACTTTTGATCTGACGCTTTGGGGCGTGGGTGAGTATTCCTTAAAGTTTACTACTCCGCGTGGAACTGATGTTTATGGAGATTTCCGGTTGGAATAATAGAGTAGTTCATTATGCACAACTCTTTGGTTAGGGAGTTAGTTCAGGCAGGACGTAGAACGTCCTGCCTAGGGACTCCACCAACGGAAAAATGGGGATTGTCATTGCCCTTTCCACTATGGCCCTTTACGGTGAGCAATCCTGTGAAGAGATAGCCGAGAGCTGCTCGATGAAGTTTGTGAACATCTGGATTATTCGATGCCGATTTCTTTCGGTGACGGATTGTGTGGTGGTTGGGGAATTGAATATCTGGTGCAGCACCGTTATGTAGAAGGAGATACTGATGAGACCCTGAAGGAAATAGACTTATGCGTGGCCAGGTGTATCCATGTTTATGGCATCTCGGGGCTTTACAGAGCGGGATAGTCGGACTTGGTCGCTATATGCTTATTCGGATTATTCCTACGTTTGTATCGGGAGATACTTCTTCAAGTGCATTGTTGAAAGAGTATCTCATTTATTTGATTGATTGGTTGGAAGAGGAATTGAAACATTTTGATGAATCGGTTGAAGATTTACTTGACTTTTTATTTGAATTGTATCCTACAGGGTTCTATCGTACAAAAGTATCTGCTTTGATAGACTACTGTATGAATAAATGAAAAAGTTTATGAAGTATGCTGCTTATGTTACCATTGGAATTCCTGTCCGGATAGATAGTCCGGAACGGAAACGAAACCTTGACATTTTGCTTCGGCATGTCACTTCATTCGGGTTGAAGGTACACGTACTCGAAGCGGGAGAAAGAAGGGGCTGCTTTCTGGAAAGAGAGGATAACGGGTTAACCTATTCGTATGTGTATGATGAAAGTTCAGTTTATCATAAAACGTTTTATGTCAACTCTTTGCTAAAGCAAGCCACCACTCCCGTTGTAGTAATTTGGGACGCTGATATAATATTCCCTTTGTCTCAATTGGAAGTTTCAGTGCAAGCTATTATGGAACAGGGGTATGCATTAAGTATCCCTTATAATGGAGAGGTGAAGGTGCTTTCAGAAAAACAGAGTGAGGCATTTGTACAGTCGGGTCAAGGATGTGAGTATTTGGTGATGCAAGAGTATGCTTTATTGATGGGACGTCCTTCGTGTGGTGGAGTATTCGTAGTAGATCGGGAAGTATATCTGCGTTGTGGTGGAGATAATGAACATTTTATTAGTTGGGGACCTGAAGATGCGGAACGTATCCGGCGTATGGAAATATTGGGGTGTCCTGTACATTGGGTAAAAGATGGATCTTTGTATCATTTGTGGCATCCAAGAGGAAAGAATTCCGGATACGCAACGGAAGAATTAGCTTTTCAGAATCGAATGGAATTCGTAAAAGTATGTAGCATGGGGCGGAATGAATTGAGTGAATATATAAAATTGTGGAAAAAGGATGAATGAAATGGATGAGATATTATTGAAAAGAATAGCCAATCATCAGATGTTGCATGGCAGTTTCTGCAGTGATTTGGGAATACAAAACGGAAAGATGGGAATAGTCTTATTCTTTTATCATTATGCCCGTTATGTTAAGAATACATTATATGAAAATTTTGCAGGGGAAATGTTGGATGAAGTTATTCTGGATTTACATAATGATTTATCCATCTGTTTTTCTAATGGCTTGTGTGGCATTGGCTGGGGAATTGAATATTTAATTCGGCGTGGATTTATAGCAGGCGATTCTGATGAAATATTGGAGGAGATAGATTCTAAAGTGATTGAGTGGGACCCTCGGAGGATTACTGACTTCTCATTTGAAACGGGTTTAGAAGGTGTTGCCTGTTATGTGTCTTTTCGCTCTTCGTCGTCTTCCTCATTTGGACGGAAACCATTTGATCAGGTTTATCTGAATGAGTTGGAAAAGGCTCTTCGGATTCGCAATATGATGGTCAGATTAAAAGAGGACAAGATATTAGCAAATTTGGTTAAAGACAGAAGTCTGGAAACTGAATTATCTTGGAAACATGGATTAAAAATGTTGATTTTATGAAACATATTTATCTAATAGGAAATGGAAGCCGTGCTGCCCAATATGGGGTTGGGACTTATATCTGTCAGATGATTGAATTTTTCAGACAGGCTTCTTCTGTGCGTCTGACTGTTGTTGTGCTGAATTCTGAGGTGAAAGAGGTGACAGAAGAATATGATGATTTGAGAGTGGTGCGTCATTTAAGGATACCTGCCCAATACAGTGGAGGAAGAGAAAAAGATATTGATCGCTGTTATCGGAATATAGCTTATTTACTTGCATTATATTTTTTGAAAAATGAGCATAACGTATTGCATCTTAACTATTTGCATCATGCTCCTTTAGTCGATTGGTTGAGGAAGATAGGCGTAAATTTCCATTTACTTGTGACTATTCACTATTTTGATTGGTGCTTTATGCTGAAGGGAAATACCCGGTTATTCCGTTCAATCATTAAGCGTGAAAAAGAGCAATATAATGAATGGACAGATAAAATACGAAATAGTTATGAGCGGGATAAAGCATTGCTTTGCCATTCGGATAAAGTGATATGCTTGACTCAATATACCCAGACTTTATTAAATGAAGTCTATGGCGTAGAAAGAGAAAAACTAGTTGTAGTTTATAACGGTTTAAAGGATGAAGCGATTAAGTTGAGTGAGGAAGAGCGTTTGGAAAAGAGATTCGCATTAGGATTTCGGGAGACGGATAAGATTATTCTTTGTAGGGCGCTTAGATCGGATTAAAGGAGTTCAATATTTGATTGAAGCTTTTCGGCGAGTCATCAGAAAGAATCCGAATAGTCGGTTAGTGATTGTTGGTGATGGTGATTATGATAAATATCTGAAACAATGTGCTGGTATATGGTCTTATGTCGTTTTTACGGGGAAGGTAGAGAAAGAGGTGCTGTATACTTTTTATCAGATAGCTGATGTTGGAGTTTTGCCTTCTTTTCATGAGCAATGTAGCTATGTAGCCATTGAAATGCTAATGCATGGACTGCCTTTAATAGGAACAGACTCTACCGGTTTAAAAGAAATGGTAGAAGGGATGCATTGTTTACCATTGAAAGAAGAAGATGATAGTGTAGATCTACCTATTGATTTATTGGTGCAGTGGTTAATCGAAGATCAAGAGCATCTACGGTCGGAGAAGTATAGGAGGCGATTTGAGGAACGATATACTTTACGGAAGATGTCAGAGAATATGTTTTCTATCTATTTAAATTTGTAACTCGAGTTAGTGAGAGATATATAATTAAATTATTAATTTAAAATTTTGCATCCATGAAAAAACTTAGTAAAATTAAATTAACAAATCTTTCTCAAGAAGATTTGGCGGATCGTGAAATGAACGCGCTTCGCGGAGGGAATAATTGCGGTTGTGGTTGTAATAATGGAGGACCTAGTAGCAAGCACAATGTAGCAGATTATAACTGGAACGGAAATCTTTACTCTCCAGGAGGAAATGATTACTGCTCTTGGGAGGGTTCGGGTGATGTTACCGTATATGGAGGTAGTAAAGCGCCTGGTATGCCATAGGAGTGTTTATTCCCTTAAATAGGGAAAGTATTAATAGCAAGTGTCTGATCAGCACTTGCTTAATATTTATTGTTATGAGTAATAATTTAAAAATGATAAACTGTGGTGAAATTTTTCTTTTATTCTAATCATGTATTAGTAAAATTAGTGGTTCTACTATTGATTTTTGTATATGCTGGTTGTAGCTCTCAAATTTCAAAAATAGATTCTGAGAGTTCTATTGAACCTTTTTTTTCTATTCAGTTTTCGTCTATAAAGGATACTGCGAATATCTATATTGAGGATTTGGTTGACGATTTTGTGATACTTCCTTTAGATGACAATAAAGAAGCTTTATGTGCTCCATTAACGGTTTATATTACCGAACAACATATTGGTATGACTCCTTCTGAAAGAGGTGGCACTTATAAATTATTTTCCAGAGACGGACGCTTTTTTGTGTAATGTAGGAGGATTTGGACAAGGACCAGGAGAATACACTTTTATTATATCACCAAATTGATGAAAAGGCAAGAAACGTGTTTATTTAAATACTTTTAATGCTACTAAAATCATGGCTTATGATTTTAATGGTAAGTATTTATACGATATTCCATTGACTTTTACTTTGCGTAAAGGTAGTTTCAGAGTAGACGATGCACGTAAAATAATTTATTGCTTTGATGTTCCTGCTGGGCAAAGTCCATTTGTTTGGAAACAAGACTTTAAAGGAAATATTAAAGGAAGGGTGAATTATTATCCATACACATTAAAACCCGATTTTGGGAATGATGTGCAAACAATGTTTAATACGGAGGCTTTTTATACGAGCGTATCTGCAGGATATGAGCAATTAGAGGGCATGAAGGACACATTGTATCATTATTGCCAAGAAACAGATTTATTGGTACCTGTTTTTAGTGTCGATTTTGGTAAAGAAGGACAGATGCATCGTTATTTAAATACCGCTTTGAATTATTATGTTGGTTTATTTTCTGGTTATGTAGCTAATAATGGACCTTATACAACGTTAGATTATAAAGTAATCAGAGTCGAGAAGAAAACTCATAAGGCTTCATACATAAAACTATTTTCCAGAGACTATGGGAAACTTCCGTTAGATTTATATTACGCTCAGTTTAGATATGGCTACTTTTTTCTTTGGATGGAACCATCTGAGCTAAAGGAACAATTATTGAGTGTTTTGAAGTCTTCAAAGATAGATATGGCGATTCGCAGTAAAATTAAGCAGCTATGTGATAATCTGTCTGAAAATGGGAATTGTGTATTACTATTTGGGAAGTTGAAAGAGAAATAGATACATTTAATAAATATATAGTTCGGATATTGTATAAAGATATAAAAGAACACATTAAGAAAGTAAGATCAATATAAATTTTTGAATTATGAAAACATTGAAAAAAATAAAACTGCATAACATTGCTCAAGAAAATCTGGCAGATCGTGAAATGAATATTCTTCGTGGAGGAAATAATTGTAATTGTGGCTGTGATAATGGAGGACCCAGTTCTAAATCAGATGTTTTTGACTTTAATAAGGGGTATGGATATCCTTCGTCTTGTACATGTGGATGTCATGGGCCCTCTGCTTTGGCTAATAATCAAGAGGCTAATAAATATGCAGGCATATGAAGAATAATGTAGCGTTTTCTACAAAGTTTTATACTTATTCTTATTCATTCAGGCATAAAGAATACTTACCGCTTCATCCTATATTAAAACGAATTTATACAGTTGTAGAAGAAGGAGGAAATATAAATAGTGACGAAGAGTTGAATTATTATCCTAAGGAACAGGTATTCCATTATTTACAGAAATATGAATTTCTGAAGGCAGCCGGATTTATAGGTAAAAAGGATAATATGGAGTTTGGGGAGATTACTGAAACTATGGTCCGAAAAGAAGTTGAGAATTTGACGGTTCTTACTTTTGAGGTCACAGAACGTTGTAACCTTCGTTGCCGGTATTGTGCTTTCGGTGATTTATATTATGGATACGATGAGCGGAAAGGTGAGAATTTAGATTTTTCAAAGGCGAAACAGATACTTAATTTTTTATTTGGTATTTGGAAGGGCACACCTCATTTATCAGCTGCTCGTACTCTTGCCGTTGGCTTTTACGGTGGCGAACCACTGATGAATATGGATCTGATAAAGCAGATTGTTTTTTATATTGATGAACACAAACCCGAAGGTATGAAGTTTGTATATAATATGACAACAAATGCCATGTTATTACGTATACATCAAGATTTTTTGGTTGAGCATAAGTTTCATCTTTTGGTTAGTCTGGATGGTACTGAAGTTGATGATTGTCATCGGGTGACAGTGAATGGTAAAAGTTCGTTTGCACAAGTTTTCGAGCAGATAAAGAATTTACAATTTTGTTATCCTGAGTACTTTAAAAAGTATGTAAGCTTTAACAGTGTAATTCATTCTAAAAGCAATATTGAAAGAATTGTGGATTTTTCGGACGGAATTTGATAAACAGACTTCTCTGTCTGAGTTGAATAATTCCAGTATCGCTCAAAGGGGAAATATGCCGAAATGCGAAAAAGTGTTTTTCAAAGTATTGCTCTTTCTCCTCGTAGGAAGGAAATAGATCAGCAGTTGATGTATAATGCACCAGATATTTCTACAGTGACTTATTTTTTGCATCATTTGTCGAATGAGGTGTTCAGAGATTATCGATCGATGTTTTATGGGAAAAGGAATTTTAAATTATTGCCTACGGGGACTTGTATACCTTTTAATCGTAAAATGTATGTAACGGTACATGGGAAAATATTAGTTTGTGAGCGAATTGATCATGATTTTGCCGTTGGGCATGTGACTGATGAAAATGTGGAACTGAATTTTGCTCATGTTGCTGAGAATCACAGAAAATATTGTTCTAAACTTTTGTCACAGTGTAAACAATGTTATATGCAGGAATCTTGTTCTCAGTGTATGTATTATACCAATGTATTGGCAGATAAAGTTGTTTGCCGGAATTTTAAAAACCGAGAAATGTTTGCCGGATATTTAGCGATGAATGTGGATTATTTGGAGCATAATCGTTGGGCATATTCAAAAGTTATGAAAGAGATTTTTATTTTTTAGTACTTAATATTATATGTAATGAATTATTATTTATATATAGAACCTTATACTCTTTTTTTTCGAAAAAAGGGTGAATGCCTTTTCTATAATACTTTAAATAAGAAGGCATTGAAAATAGATGTATCTAATGATATGTATTTTATTCTGGATGAACTGGAAACAGATAAATATATTATATTATCAGACGAAAATCTTCAAACTCAAACGGTATCTTTTTGGGTGAATAGGCTTAGAGAAACGTTTAATGGTGATATTCTTCCAGTTTCAAATGGGAGCGTTCCTCCTGCCATCTTTCCTCCTCTTATTAATAATCAGAGGGAATTTAAGAAGTTGGATACATATGAATGGCTGGAAAAGGATGGGCAAGTTATGAATTACTTAGAAGAAATATACCTTTATTTGAATGGTTGTAAGGAAGAGGATGATTCAATTTGGAAACAGATTCCTTCATATTTATGTAGTGATAAAGAGATGGATAGCGGAAAACTCTTGCAATGGTTAGATGGTTGTATAGATAAGCAAATAAGTCAAGTCTATTTGTTGGGAGGAGATGTGCTTATGTATAAATATTTAAATAGAATATGGGGAGTTCTGAAGCAAAAATCTATGAATATTCAGCTTTATTATCGATACGACCTTTTTACAGAAAGCCATAAGAAACTCTTTGAATGCTGCAATCGGGCAGTTAACTTTGTGGTACAAATCGATGGAAATTTGATGAGGAACATTTTCTCTGAGCTGCACGGTAGAAGGCATAGAACAGAATAAACGGTGGTTATTCCTGATTACATCGGATAATGAATATGAACTCTGCTGAACAATTGGTAAGCAAGTACTCGTTAGAGAACAGATCAATAAGACCTGTTTATAAGAAAGATAACCTTTTTTTTAAAGATGCTGTATACTTGGAAGAGACTGATATTTGATAATTTGTTTGGAGAAGAGAGATTTTATATTAGTCAGAAAAATAAATAAGAATGATTTTGGGCGATTAACTGTTTTACTCTGATGATAAAATATATGCAAATGTTAACCATGCGGAGATTGGAGTTATGGGGAAAGATACAATAGCATCTGTATTATATAAAGAGATGACCGAAGGTCATTCCTGGCTTCGTATTCGCAATCAAAAACCTTGCTGTGACTGCATTTACCAATGGCTGTGTCCTTCGCCCTCTAATTATGAATTGGCTATTGGAAAACCGAACCTCTGTCATGTGAAACCATAAATGATAATAGCTTATGAATCGTACTTTCTGTTTTGTTCCGGTTCGCAAAGGGAGTAGAGGTATTCCCGGTAAGAACCTGCGTATGCTGGGAGACAAACCTCTGGTATGTTGGATTATCGATACCATCCTTGCTTCCGGCATAGCGGACGAGGTATGTGTAGCGACAAATTGTGATGAAATGGAGAGTCTGATACGAGGCCGTTACAAAGGAGTTGTACAGATATTCAGGCGCAGTGAGTGGAGTGCAAGGGATGAGGCTTCCAGCCTGGAAGTTGTACAGGAATATCTTAATTATCGTAAGCCGGACCGGAATGATGATTTTATTTTGTTACAGGCTACTTCTCCTTTTACGACTGCACAAGAACTAAGGGGGCTTGCAGAAGAGATGAAAAGGGGGGAAGCGGATTCCTATGTTGCCTGTTGCCGTTTGAAGAAGTTTCGTTGGAGTGATGAGGGGAGACCTTTGGACTATTCATTCGAAACTAAACCTCGCCGACAGGAGTACAAAGGTTTTCTGATAGAGTCGGGAGCTTTCTATGCTTCTACGGTGGGGAGAATACTGGACTCCGGGCAGCTTCTTTCGGGAGTTGTGAAGGTGGTGGAGGTCGGTCCCGCAGGGATGATAGATATCGATGAAGAAGCGGACTGGGGGCTGGCTGAACATTATATTGAAACCGGGCTTTAATAAAAAAAGATATGGATAGACGGGACTATTATGTGGAGTATTATGAAGTACTGGATAGGGTGCTGTCTGACTACGTGAACCATTTGAGGGAGGAGAAAGAGTATTGGCTGAAAATGGGGAGGCATGATGTGGGCGTGCCTTTGATCAATTTACTATTTTGGCAGTTCACATGGCATAGAGAGGAGTACGACCGGTTACGTAAAGAAGGAAAGAGCTGTGGGGAAGCATTGGGTAGCGTAAAGGAGATACTGGCCGATAAGCAGGTGGAAGAATGGGAGCGACAGGAGGAGGAATACAAAATCTACGACCATGAATGGTATGAAGCACTGGCACCTTATGGCGGGCAGTTGGTGATCTATATTTATAATGCCCGTCAATTGGCTTATCTGACTCCGTTGATTGAACGTCTGGAAGAACCGGTGTTGCTCTTGTCGGAATATGAGATTCCGGATGAAACGGAGTTGCCGGACTTTGTAACGGCCATTACTCTTGAATTTACCAAAACAGCTCCATTGGTTAATCTATTCCTGAAAGAGTGGTTTCCCTTGATTTTTCAATATGCGAATACATTTGATATATTGATGAGGATCTTGCAACCTAAAGGATTGATTTTTCTGGAAGGCTGCCATTACCAGCAGTTATTGCTTGCCACCATAGGGCGTGATTATGGAGTACCGACCTTGTGTATTCAGCAGGGATGGCCGTCATTGATGCACACAGCTTTCAGGAGGATGCCTTACCGGTACTATCTGATGTGGGGGGAAGGTTTCCGGACTTTGTGGGAGAAGCATAATCCGTTGCCGGACTTTGTCCCGACGGGTTATATGTATCAAGTGGAACCACGTAATGAAACGAAAAAGGAATGTGTTACTTTTTTCTTGCAGGGACCTTTTTTTCTGAGTGACAAAAGGTATCTTCAAGAGATGATCCGCCTGATAGGGACGGTTGCCGCGGAATTTCCCGCCCGGCGGTTTCTGGTGCGTGAACATCCCGAGTTCAGGATAGGTGAGGAGGTACGCATGGAATGGGAGCAGATTCCCAATATAGAAATGGTAACGGATGAAAAGCTGGCAGAGGTATTTGCCCGCACACGGGTAGGGGTGGCACACTATTCTTCTTCTTTGATGGAGGGAGTGGCACACGGTGCTGTCCCGTTGGTGTACGATCCGACTGAGGGATCGCGGTATTCTCCGGATGTGGAAGCCGAGGGGCTGGGGATGATAGCGAAAACGAAAGAGGAGTTGACCGGCGGTTTGTCCCGGATTTTGGGGAATTATGAAGATTTTAAACAGAGGATAGAGAAGGAACAACCTCTGTGGTTTCAGGCAACAGGAGAAGAAACTCTCCGGAATATGGTAGGGTTTATTAAAGAAAAAATGCCTCCTGTTACGTTGAAGGAGATTTATGTGGTTGATACGGATACGTTGACACGCGAACGGCCCGTCGGGGTGTCGGGGTTATTGCGCTGTAAGAATTGTGAGGATTTTTTGGAGATGTCCATTGATTCGTGTATCGATGGATTGGATGAGTTGATAGCTGTCTATCATGATTGTACGGATCGTACGCCGCAGATTCTCAGGCAGAAGGCAGCACAATATCCGGATAAAATCAGGGTCTTTGAGTATCGGCCTTCTGTATATCCGATCGATTTGGATGAGGAGGAGTTGGAGAAGGCAAAACTGTTACCGCCGGACTCTATCCATACGCTGGCAGGTTATTGCAACTATGCATTGTCGAAAGCAAACTATCGGTACGCAGTGAAGATCGATGCCGATCAGGTTTATTTTACGGATCGGCTGAAACATATCTGTGATGCTTACCGTTCTGATAAAAAAGTGCGGTTCAACGTGGCAGAATGTATCTCTTACAACCTGTATCGGGCTTATGTGGACTCTTTCAATCGTATAGAGATGCGACCGTTCAGGTGGCTGGAACGAATTGCGTTGTGGACACATGCGTCGTATGCTTCTTATCTGGAGAAGATGATCATCCGGTATAAAGTGCCTGTCTCGATGTCGGGCATTAACTTGTTCCGGAAAGACCGGGAGTGGATGGTAGGGTTGGGGCAGGAACATCCGGAGCCTGATAGCAAAGAGATACTCCCTCCGTTTAATGGCGTGCGTGATACTTTCTTTTTTGAGGTGTCTGAGGACCGGATATTCAGGTATATGACGGAAACGAAGCCGGATGGCCGTCATCGGGGGGTGGAGGTGATGCGTTGTCCGAATGAAATATTGGATGCCGGCTTTTGTTGGTTCCATTTGCGTGCTCTGATGAAGGAGCATGAAGAGGGCTATCGGCAGTCTTACCGGAAACATCCGGAGAGGTTTATACCTTTAGGGACCTTTGTGAAGCTGTCGTATAGAAATTTACAACAGAGATATAAACCTTTTGTTGCCGTACGTTGGGCGGAACCGGTATTCGCTTATTTCTTCATGACGGGTAAAGGGAGGATTCCGTGGAAAAAGTTGAAAGAGATAGAATGAATAGTGGCAGATAAATGTGTTTCGCAGCTTGATAAAAGATAGATGGTAGATGGATATATTGATTCTTTTTTATAATACGATGTGGGGATTTCCACTCGAGTTCCGAAAGGAAGATTTACCTGGGGGCTGTGTGATAACGACTGATCGAAACCTCCTTGCAAAGGCGGATGCCGTGGTTTTCCATTTGCCCGACTTGCCTTCGGTGATGGAGGATGAAATCGATAAGCGGGAAGGACAGCTTTGGGTGGGATGGAGTCTGGAATGTGAAGAGAATTATAGTTGGACGAAGAATCCCGAGTTCAGAGAGAGTTTTGACTTATGGATGGGGTATCATCAGGAGGATGATATTGTGTATCCTTATTATGGACCGGATTATGGGAAGATGCTGGTTACGGCACGGAGGGAAAAGCCTTATAAGAAGAAGGCATGTATGTTTATTTCGAGTGATATGAACCGGAGTCACCGACAAGAGTATCTTAAGGAATTGATGCAGTATACCGACATCGATTCGTATGGGAAACTATACCGTAATTGTGAATTACCTGTTGAGGATCGGGGACGGGATACACTTCTTAGTGTGATCGGGGATTATCAGTTTGTGATAAGTTTTGAGAATGCGATAGGGAAGGATTATGTGACAGAAAAGTTTTTCAATCCTTTGTTGGCCGGTACTGTTCCGGTCTATCTGGGAGCTCCCAATATTCGGGAATTTGCTCCGGGAGAAAATTGTTTTCTGGATATTTGTACTTTCGATTCTCCCGAGGGAGTAGCTGCTTTTATGAATCAATGCTATGATGACGAGGCATTGTATGAACGTTTTTATGCATGGAGGAAACGGCCTTTATTATTGTCGTTTACAAATAAGTTAGAGCAAGTCCGGAGCAATCCGTTAATCAGGCTTTGCCAAAAAATACACGAACTAAAATTGGGAGGGATATGAAAGAGGTAAAAAGACCGGTAGTTTCGGTGGTGGTTCCGGTCTATAATACGGAACCTTTTCTGGCGGAATGTCTGCACTCTTTGGAGAAGCAGACTTTAACGGATATTGAGATCATTTTGGTGAATGACGGATCGACGGATAATTCCGGGAGGTTGCTGCGGGAGTATGCGGATAAGGATGCTCGTTTTGTTTATGTGGAACAGGAGAATCAAGGGCTCTCTGCTGCACGAAATACCGGAATGGAACATGCCTCCGGGCATTATCTGGCATTTCTGGACAGTGATGACTGGCTGGCAGAGAATGCTTTGCAGGTGTTATGTGCTATTGCAGCGAAGACCCGTACTGATATTGTTTCGGGAAACACACTGGCGGTGCATGCCGATGGACAGGTGCAAAGTTGGGAAAGAAGGGGCAGAGAGTTGTTTGCGACAGGCACCGTAGTGTCCGGTAGTACATATTTTTCAAGAGTGATGGATTGCAGATGTTATGTCCCTATGGTGTACAACTATTTATATAGGAGGGATTTTATTGAACAGAATGGATTTCGCTTTGAACCGGGGTTGGTTCATGAAGATGAATTATGGACTCCTCAGGTGCTGACAACCGCTCAAAAAATAACGGTTGCCGATATTGATTTTTATTATTACCGGCAACGGGAAGGATCGATTATGACGGCGACGGCAGCGGGCAGGCGGATTGCTTCCATTCAATTGATTATTGAGAAGTTACTGGAATATAGCCGTAAGCACTTGTTTGAGAAAAAATATAGAGAGGCAAAGGAAGCACTCTATGTAAGGCTGTTGCAGATATATTCTACTGCCTGTACATTGCATCCGGACGGAACTTATACAACTTTGTACGATAGGGCGGGAGAGATGCTTCGTGTTTGTGAGGAACTCAGGCGGCAAGAGTCTCTTGGGAGATGGTATAGTGAGGAAATCCTCAACAGGATGAAACTGTATTATGACCGGCTCCAAACGATGGAAGGATGAGGGGGGATGGCAGGGAGCTGAACAACTTCATTTTATGTATATTAGACCTTGAAAATCATAGTATGTCATGAAAGATATTGCAATGCTAAACAAACCACCATTAGACTTCTTCGGATGCAACTTTTGTCTTGTAGAGAAGCATCGTATGGCTTTTGTCCTTATTTCGAAATGTGGACTTACTTTTTTGGAAAACATAGCTATTTATGCGTCTGCAGGTATGATTCCTGATACCGAAGATCAGACTCATTTTTATATCGCCCGGGTAAAACCAGAACGTTTTTTGGTACCGGTTTCTGAGATGTCTGGTTATGAAAGGGAGCATAAATCGTATTTGAAGGTAGCGGTTTGGAGGGATCCGGTAGAAAGGCTGGTTTCTGCTTATAAATATTTTATACTTGAACGTACCTTCAATCAATACATGTACATGTGTAATCTGTATCAGGATTGTTCTTTTGAACGCTTTCTTTCGTTCGTTGAGTTTGAATTGGGGAAGGCAAATCCGTTGTGGCAGGATGAACATATACGCAGGCAATCTGATTTTTATACTTCTGCTGATGTGGACTGTATTGTACCTCTCAGCAAGTTGAACCGTTTTTTAGCCGAAAGGGGAGTGGATATGCTGGAAGAAAAGGCAAATGCCACATCTGTCCGGTTTGAACTGAAGGATGAAAAACAGATAGCAAAGATAAAAGAACTATATCGTCTTGATTATGAAATACCTGTTGGTTGTTAAAAAAAGAATAAGATGGATGCACATATAGAACAAATAGCAAAATCGCTTTACTTCTCTTGCAAACAATTTGATATAGGGCTATTTTATGGAAAGATGGGACGTTGCCTTTTCTTTTTTGATTATTCACGTGTCACTGAATTGAGGGCGTTTGAGGAACTGGCCGGAGAATTGCTGGATGAAGTGGTGGAGAGTGTCTGTTTAGGGATGCCGGTCGGTCTGTCTTTCGGATGGTGTGGTATAGGTTGGGGGGTGGAATATCTGGTCCGGAAGGGATTTGTGGAAGATGATGATAATGAAGAGCGCAATAAGATTGATGAGAAAGTGATGGAGTATGATGTCAGGCGCTTGGGCGATTACTCTTTAGCTACAGGATTGGAAGGAATTTCATGGTATGCATTGCTTAGACTCTCTTCGGGAGATAAAGGTGTAAGGATAGGGGAAAAAAACTATCTGTCTGATTTGAAAAGTGCTTGTGAGAAAGCTTTAAAAAGGGCGGTATGAGGGGATACTTCTGTTACTGGATTTTCTGAATGGGAAAAGGGCAAATTATCCTTTCGGGGAGTTTTTTCACAAATTCCGGAGAAGCGCATTATATTCCGGATATGTGATGTATTTTTGTTACGTAGACTAATATTATGAATCAATGAAATTAAATTCTTTTCCTCATTACCTCCAGTTGGATGCTATGGATTGCGGTCCTTCCTGCCTTCGCATGATTGCGAAGTATTATGGTAAGAGCTACTCCCTGCAAACTCTCCGTGCACGCTCTTTTATTACCCGCGAAGGAGTTTCCATGCTGGGCATCAGCGATGCGGGGAATCGATCGGTTTCCGTACTTCGGGGGTGCGCATCTCTTTGGAGCAACTGAAGAAGGATGTACCGTTGCCTTGCATTCTGCATTGGAACCAGAATCACTTCGTCGTCTGTTATGATATAAAGAAGAAACGTAGCGGCTACCGTTTCTATATCGCCGACCCCGCCCGTCAGTTGATTTCGTACAGTGAGGAGGAGTTTAAGAAATGCTGGTTGTCTACTAAGGTGAATGGAGAGGAGAAAGGGGCTGCACTTGCGCTTGAACCGGGTCCGGAATTCCAAGGGCAGGGCGACGAAGAAGAATCTGGCAGTCGCAGTCTTCGTTTCTTTCTTAAATATTTGTCTCCTTATCGTAAACAACTGATTCAACTGATTCTGGGAATGCTGACAGCGAGCTTGTTGCAGCTTATTTTCCCTTTTCTGACACAGTCATTGGTGGATGTGGGTATTCGCGACGGTAACCTGAACTTTATCACTCTGATCCTGATTTCACAACTGGTGATTTCCGTTTCACAACTTTCGGTCGAGTTTATCCGTAGCTGGATTATGCTTCACATGAATACGCGTATCAATATTTCGCTGATCTCTGACTTCCTGGCGAAGTTGATGAAGCTTCCGCTCCATTATTTCGATACGAAGATGATCGGTGACATTATGCAACGTATAGGCGATCACGGACGTATCGAGAGTTTTCTGACGGGATCGTCCATCAGTACGCTTTTCTCTTTTGTGAACTTCTTTATCTTTGCTTTTGTGCTGGCTTATTACAATCTGGGTATTCTTGCTATCTTTCTGGTGGGCAATTCACTCTATATCTGCTGGATTCTTGTGTTTATGAAGTACCGGCGCGAATTGGATATCCGCCGTTTTGCCCAGGCGGCGGGCGAACAGAGTAGTTTGATACAGTTGGTGACTGCCATGCAGGAGATCAAACTAAACAACTGTGAAAAACAAAAACGCTGGCAGTGGGAACGTATTCAGGTGAAACTTTTCAAGATCAGCGTAAAAGGTCTGGCACTGGGACAGGTGCAACAGGTGGGTTCTGTCTTTTTTAATCAGACTACGAATATTGTCATCTCTTTTATTGCTGCTAAATCGGTTGTGGAGGGAAATATGACGTTGGGTATGATGATGTCACTGACGTATATTATCGGTCAGTTAAGCGGTCCGATCGGTTCTTTTATCGGTTTTGCACAGCAGTTGCAGGATGCGAAGATCAGTCTGGAGCGCCTGAACGAGATTCATGGACAGAAGGATGAAGAGCAGGATATTGCCTCTAAGCTGACGGTTCTTCCGGAACGGCGTGATATACGTATCGAGAATCTCTCGTTCAGTTATGACGGTGCGGATCGTGACTATGTGCTGAATGATGTGAACCTGAATATACCCGAACACAAGGTGACGGCGATTGTGGGTGCGAGCGGTAGCGGCAAGACTACGCTGATCAAGCTGATGCTTGGCTTTTATACTCCGAATAAGGGGGATATCAAGATAGGTGAGACCCCTCTGGATGTGGTAAATCCGCACCTTTGGCGTGCGAAGAGCGGTTCGGTGATGCAGGATGGCTTTATTTTTTCTGATACGATTGCAAATAATATTGCCGTGGGGGAGGAACAGGTGGATGTGGAGCGCCTTCGCCATGCGGTGACAGTGGCCAACATTCGTGACTTCATCGATTCTCTTCCTTTGGGGTATAATACGAAGATCGGCATGGAGGGAAACGGCATCAGCCAGGGACAGCGTCAACGCCTGCTGATAGCCCGCGCTGTTTATAAAAATCCTGAGTTCCTGTTTTTCGATGAGGCGACGAATGCATTGGATGCCAACAATGAACGCGAGATTATGGAGCATCTGCACACGTTCTATCGTGGTAAGACGGTTGTGGTAGTGGCACACCGTTTGAGTACGGTTCGTGATGCGGATAAGATCGTGGTGCTGGATAGGGGTGCTGTAGCCGAAGAGGGAACCCACCGGGAACTGACGGAAAAGAAAGGATTGTATTATCAGTTGGTGAAGAATCAGTTGGAATTAGGAAGTTAGATATGGAAAAGGAGCACACACATAAAGAGATCGAGCTTCGTAGCGAAGAGGTGCAGGAAGTGATGAATCGTGTTCCGGCATGGATTCTTCGCAGTGGCATTACGGTGCTGTTTGTCATAGTGGTGGCATTGGTTGCCGGAAGCTATTGGTTTAAATATCCGGATGTGATTGCTGCGGAGGTGACGGTAAGCACACAAGATCCTCCGGCTTACGTAGTGTCCCGAGCAGCCGGAAGACTGGAGAATCTGTATGTACAAAACGGGCAGGAGGTGGGACCCGACACGAACCTGGGGACAATAGAGAATACAGCTTGTGCGTCGGATGTATTCTCCTTGCAAGAGCGGATGCGGAAGTGGAAACAGGAAGGATATACGCCTGAGTCGGGTAGCTGGCCTTTCTACATCGGAAACAGATCGTCTACTGGGAGAGATCGGCCTACGCATATTTGTGAGTACTCTCTCCGAAATGGTGCGTATGAATGAATTGGGGTATTATGCAAAGAAGTTACAGTCGCAGAGGGAACTTTTGGAGACTCAGAAGAAATATTATGGTCAGGTTCGGAGCCAGTATTTTCTGATAGAGAAAGAGTATGCCCTGGCTCATGCTTCGTATACGCGAGATTCAATTCTCTATCATCGCCAGGCGATGATTATTACGGAGTTTGAACAGTCTGGGAGTCGCTACCTGCAAAGTCTTCAGTCAAGGGAGTCGGCCCGCATGCAGTTAACTCAGGTGGATATGCAGATAGAACAATCGGAAGAGACATTGCTCGATCTGGAGAAACAGGCGTTTGAGGAGAAGCAGACACAGGCCGTGAATCTGAGAAATGCTACGGATCAGTTGCAGAGTCAGCTCACCGCCTGGGAGCAGCGTTATCTGCTTGAAGTCCGGTTGGGGAAAGGTTACTTTCTGAATGTATGGAGTGTGAATCAGTACGTGGAATCGGGGGCCAGTGTTTGTGGTTGCCCCGAAGAAGAATCTTTGCCTGTGGGGACGGCGTTGCTGCCTTTGCAGGGTCGGGTAAAGTGAAAGCCGGACAGCGGGTAAATCTGCGTTTGAACAACTATCCGGATCAGGAGTTCGGCTATGTAAAGGGGAAGGTGAAAAGTGTATCGCCCCTGCCGACGGCGGAAGGCATGTATGTGGTCGATATTGCCTTACCGGACGGACTGACAACCAATTATGGGAAGACCTTGCCGTTGACTCGTGAGATGAAGGGAAGTGCGGAAATTATCACGGATGATCTTCGCCTGCTGGAAAGATTGATTATGCCGTTACGAAAAATTTTCATGGAACAAAAATAGGTCAAAGTAGCTTTAGGACCATATATAATAAGGTGTATCCCCCGAACTTTGTAGAAAATGCCTCGGAAATTTCTATTTATCCAAAACCTTTTAGTTTCGTTGGTGTTATTTAAATAGTTTCAATAATAAATAGGAAGATTTGTAATAACCACTTTAACTATTAAGGTATATGAAAAAGATTCTAATGCTGCTGGCCTTAGCCGGCGTTACATCTGTTGCTTCTGCGCAGCAGACTACAATTACGGGATACGAAGTTATCCAGGTACAAGACAAATATCAAGTGATCACTAACCCTTTCTGGGATAATTGGTTTTTCTCTATCGGCGGAGGTGCTGAAGCACTGTTCGGCGATAATGACCATGTCGGGAAATTCAGGGACCGTATCAGTCCGACATTGAATGTGGCTGTCGGTAAATGGTTTACTCCGGGATTGGGGTTGCGATTGCAGTACAGTGGCTTACAGGGACGCGGCTTTGCCGGTTCGGAAACAGCTGATTTTGTGAAGAGTGGTAAACTGGCTAATGGGTATTATAAACAGAAATTCAACTATATGAATCTTCACGGGGACGTGATGTTCAACTTGAATGCACTGTTTGGCGGATACAACTCTCACCGTGTATATGAAATTATCCCTTATTTGGGAGCCGGTTTTACTCATTCATATTCGAAACCTCATCGTGAGGCGTTTGCTATGAACGCAGGTATTATCAACCGTTTCCGCGTTTCGAGTGCGGTAGATATCAATATCGAAATCGGTGGTATGCTGGCCGAAGATAAGTTTGACGGAGAAATTGGCGGAAAACATGGATATGACGGTGTTGCCAGCCTGACTGCTGGTTTGACTTATCGTTTCCCGGCTCGCGGATTTGCCCGTCCGATGCCACAGATTATTTCTGAAATCGAACTGGCTAATATGCGTCGTCAGATGAATGACATGGCTGCTGCTAACCAGTCACTGCAACAGCAGTTGGTTGACGCACAGAATCAGCCGGTGGCAGAAGTTGCCGAACAGGTAGTCGTTACGGATGCTAACATTGCTCCGCGTACCGTATTCTTCACAATCGGATCTTCTGAACTGTCACCACGTGAAGAGATGAACTTGTCTTATCTTGCTGCCAAGATGAAAGAATTCCCGGATACACAATATACCGTATACGGATATGCTGACTCAGCAACCGGTACTCCTGCATTCAATAAGGAGTTGAGCCAGAAACGTGCTCAGGCTGTTGTCAATGCATTGGTTAAGAAATACGGAGTAGATTCCAGCCGCTTGAAGGTTGATGCCGGTGGTGGTGTGGATAAATTCGGTAAACCTATTTACCTAAACCGAGTTGTATTAGTAGAGTCTGTTAAATAAGTTCGGACTTGACTTTCTTTAAAGAAATCGCCCTGTTATCGATCCGGTAACAGGGCGTTCTTTTTTTATAGATAAGTATCTGGGCTTACTTATGTATCTAACTTCTATTTGTTGAATCGCTTCACTTGTTCGTTGATCAGTTCGGCATCATCGAAGTAGTTTATCTTCATGGCTTTGCGAACATCCGACAAGGTATCGGCAGCGGCAGCTCTTGCTACTTCACAGCCTTTTCTCAGCATTTCATAGATGGCGGGAATATCTTTTTCGAATTCTTTCCGACGGTTGCGGATAGGCTCCAACTCTTCTTGCATAATGGAGTTGAGGAAACGTTTTACCTTTACATCACCCAAACCGCCACGCTGATAGTGGGCTTTCAACTCGTTCAGATTCGGATAGTCGGGCAGGTAACGTTCGAAGTGTTCGGGACGGCAGAATGCATCCAGGTATGTAAATACGGTGTTACCCTCGATTTTACCCGGATCTTGCACGCGCAGATGATCGGGGTCGGTGAACATGCTCATCACTTTCTTTTGGATTTCATCAGCTTCTTCGGCCAGATAAATGCAGTTGCCTAACGATTTACTCATCTTGGCTTTTCCATCAGTACCGGGCAGGCGCAGGCAGGCTGCATTATCCGGTAAAAGGATCTCCGGTTCTACCAGGGTTTCTCCATAGATATAATTGAAACGGCGGACAATCTCTCTGGCTTGCTCGATCATGGGCTCCTGGTCTTCACCAACCGGTACGGTTGTGGCACGGAAGGCAGTGATGTCGGCAGCCTGACTGATGGGGTAAGTGAAGAAACCTACCGGAATACTGGTTTCAAAGTTACGCATCTGGATTTCTGTTTTCACAGTGGGATTACGTTGTAGGCGCGATACGGTGACGAGATCCATATAATAGAAAGTCAGTTCGCACAGTTCCGGAATCTGGGACTGGATGAAGATGGTTGATTTTTCCGGGTCGAGTCCGCAAGCCAGATAATCGAGAGCTACTTCAATTACGTTCTGACGTACTTTTTCGGGGTTGTCGATATTATCGGTCAGTGCCTGTGCATCGGCAATGAAGATGAAAGTTTTGTCAAACGAGCCGGAGTTTTGCAGTTCGACTCTCCGTTTCAGCGAGCCTACGTAGTGTCCGATGTGGAGCTTTCCGGTAGGACGGTCGCCTGTTAATATGATTTTTTCTTTTCCCATTACTTTTGTTTTTAATCGATGGGCAAAGATAGTCAGAATCGGCAGAAGTAACAAATAAAACGAATATTCTTACCAGATTCCTTTGTAATTATAGAAATAAGTCGTTACTTTGCACAAACTTTGAAACAACAATGAATCAACAGGAAATCAGAAGTAAGTATTATCTCCATTCGAGTGTATTTCACCCGGAATCGGTCTACTTCTTCTCTTTTCTCCAAAAACGATATTTAGTTCTTTGGTAATGCGTTAGTCCTTTATTGAGGGCAACGCATTTTTTTTATGCGGACACTTAGAAATAACAACTTATAATGACAATAAAAGAAATGGAAAAGGAAATGAAAAAAGTTCTTGTTTTGGGTTCAGGCGCACTCAAAATCGGACAAGCCGGAGAGTTTGATTATTCCGGTTCACAGGCATTGAAGGCCTTGAAAGAAGAAGGTATCAATTCGGTATTGGTTAACCCGAATATCGCAACCATTCAGACTTCCGAGGGAATTGCTGATAAGGTGTATTTCCTGCCCGTGACTACTTATTTCGTAGAAGAGATTATTAAGAAAGAACGCCCCGACGGTATTCTGCTCGCATTCGGCGGACAGACTGCCCTGAATTGTGGTGCGGAACTTTATACAAAGGGGATTCTGGATAAATATGGCGTGAAAGTATTAGGTACTTCGGTTGAGGCTATTATGTATACGGAAGACCGTGACTTGTTTGTGAAGAAACTCGATGAAATCGAGATGAAAACTCCGATCAGCCAGGCGGTGGAGAGCATGGAAGATGCTATCGCGCTGCGCGACGCATTGGCTATCCGGTGATGGTTCGTTCGGCTTATGCATTGGGAGGACTCGGCAGCGGTATTTGTGCCAATGAAGAAGAGTTCCTGAAACTGGCCGAAAGTTCGTTTGCTTTCTCTAAACAGATTTTGGTAGAAGAGTCGCTGAAGGGCTGGAAAGAGATTGAGTTTGAGGTGATCCGCGATGCGAACGATCACTGCTTTACAGTGGCAAGCATGGAGAATTTTGATCCGCTGGGCATTCATACCGGTGAATCGATCGTAGTAGCTCCGACTTGTTCATTGGATGACAAAGAGTTGAAAATGTTGCAGGAATTGTCAACCAAATGTATCCGTCACCTGGGTATTGTCGGTGAGTGTAACATTCAGTATGCGTTCAATTCGGATACGGATGATTATCGTGTGATCGAGGTGAATGCACGTTTGAGCCGTTCGTCGGCATTGGCTTCGAAGGCTACCGGTTATCCGTTGGCATTTGTGGCTGCAAAAGTGGCATTGGGTTACACACTCGACCAGATCGGTGAGATGGGAACTCCGAATTCCGCTTATGTGGCTCCACAGCTTGATTATTATATTTGCAAGATTCCTCGTTGGGACCTGACCAAGTTTGCCGGTGTATCCCGTGAGATCGGATCGAGCATGAAGTCGGTAGGTGAGATTATGTCAATCGGACGTTCGTTTGAAGAGATTATCCAGAAAGGGCTCCGTATGATCGGACAAGGCATGCATGGGTTTGTCGGTAACGATGACGTACATTTTGAGGATCTGGACAAGGAACTTTCTCACCCGACAGATCTGCGTATCTTCGCATTGGCTCAGGCTATGGAGGAAGGTTATACCATAGAGCGTATTCACGAACTGACAAAGATCGATCCGTGGTTCTTGGGTAAACTTAAAAATATTGTTGATTATAAGGCTAAGCTGTCTGCCTATGATAAAGTAGAGGATATCCCGGCCGATGTGTTGCGTGAGGCTAAGGTTCTGGGCTTCTCCGACTTCCAGATTGCACGATTTGTGCTGAATCCGGTGGGAAATATGGAGAAAGAGAATCTGATGGTACGTGCACGCCGTAAAGAACTGGGTATTCTTCCGGCAGTGAAACGCATTAATACAATCGCTTCCGAACATCCTGAATTGACAAACTATCTGTATATGACTTATGCGGTTCAGGGCTATGATGTGAACTATTATAAGAATGAAAAATCAGTAGTTGTTCTGGGTTCAGGCGCTTATCGTATAGGTAGTTCGGTTGAGTTCGACTGGTGTTCGGTAAATGCTGTGCAGACTGCCCGTAAGCTGGGATATAAATCGATTATGATTAATTATAACCCCGAAACGGTGTCTACTGACTATGATATGTGTGACCGTCTGTACTTTGATGAACTTTCGTTCGAACGTGTACTCGATGTCATTGACCTGGAGCAACCTCGCGGTGTGATTGTATCTGTAGGTGGACAAATTCCGAATAACCTGGCTATGAAACTCTATCGTCAGTCTGTTCCGGTATTGGGTACTTCTCCTATTTCTATCGACCGCGCCGAGAATCGTAATAAGTTCTCTGCAATGCTCGATCAACTGGGGATAGACCAACCGGCATGGCAGGAGCTGACCAGTCTGGAAGATGTGAAGGGATTTGTGGAGGAAGTAGGTTATCCGGTGCTGGTTCGCCCGTCTTATGTGTTGTCGGGTGCTGCAATGAACGTTTGCTATGACGACGAAGAATTGGAGAACTTCTTGAAGATGGCTGCTGAGGTATCCAAAGAGTATCCGGTGGTTGTTTCTCAATTCCTTGAGAATACCAAGGAAATCGAGTTTGATGCAGTAGCTCAGAACGGAGAAGTAGTAGAATATGCCATCTCTGAACATATTGAATTTGCCGGTGTACACTCCGGTGATGCTACTTTGGTATTCCCTGCACAGAAAATCTATTTTGCAACAGCACGCCGTATTAAGAAAATCAGTCGTCAGATTGCAAAAGAGCTCAATATTTCGGGTCCGTTCAATATTCAGTTCCTGGCTCGTAACAACGAAGTCAAAGTGATTGAATGTAACTTGCGTGCTTCACGCAGTTTCCCGTTTGTTTCGAAGGTGTTGAAACGCAATTTTATCGAAACAGCTACCCGCATTATGCTTGATGCCCCATACAGTCGTCCTGATAAGTCCGCATTTGACATTGATTGGATCGGAGTAAAAGCGTCTCAGTTCTCCTTCTCGCGTCTGCATAAGGCCGATCCGGTTCTGGGCGTAGATATGTCGTCTACCGGTGAAGTGGGTTGTATCGGTGATGATTTTTCGGAAGCATTGCTGAATGCGATGATCGCTACAGGCTTTAAGATTCCAGGAAAGGGAGTTATGTTCTCTTCAGGTGCAATGAAGTCGAAAGTCGATTTGTTGGAGGCAAGCCGCATGTTGTTCAACCAAGGGTATAAGATTTATGCAACAGCCGGTACTGCTGCTTTCCTGAATGCACATGGGGTAGATACTACTCCGGTTTACTGGCCGGATGAGAAACCGGGAGCTGAAAATAATGTGATGAAGATGATTGCCGATCATAAATTTGATTTGATCGTAAATATTCCGAAGAATCATTCGAAGCGTGAATTGACAAACGGTTACCGTATCCGTCGCGGTGCGATAGATCACAATATTCCGTTGATCACTAATGCTCGTCTGGCAAGTGCGTTTATCGAGGCATTCTGCGATCTGAAACTGGAAGATATTCAGATAAAGAGCTGGCAGGAATATAAATAATTCTATTTGCAACAATTAAATAATAGGAGAGAGGGGAGAAACCGATAAACGGTTTTTCCCCTTTTTTATGATTATATACGATCATTTTCCCGTCTTTTTTTCTGCCTGTCTTATAATTAACTTATATTTGTAATCTACTTAATATTTGGTATCAGAAGAATGTTCGTCCTTTTTTTATTTACATAATTCAGATTTTAATATGTTTGGAAAAAAGAAGAATGAAGATTATTCTGTAAAGACTGTGAAAGTCGGTGTTGATAAACTGACTACAATAGCATTGGGAACAATGGTGAAAGGAACAATCACGGTAGAAGGGGATTTACGTTTAGATGGAATAATAGAGGGAAATGTTTCCTGTAGAGGGAAAGTGGTGATTGGTCCTCAAGGAAGGATCAAAGGAAATGTGACGTGCACCGGTGCTGTGTTACACGGGATGTTACAGGGAGATATTCAGGTGGCAGAAGATTTGATAATGAAATCGGGATGTACAATGAATGGTGATGTTTATACATGTAAACTTGAAATAGAATCGAAAGCCAGGTTTAATGGTACTTGTAATACTACTGAGAAAGATACACTTGTGACAAGTCAGGTTGTGAAGCCTGAGACTGTGGATACTGAGAAATGATTGAAGCGGTGTCTTGAGAAGAGCCGGTTCGGTCTATTCCAATTGTGGTTAAAAGTTTTTCGAAGGCTGCAAAGTTATCTAAAAAAAAGAGATAATCATGCAGTTGGTTTGTTATGGCACTACGCTTTTTGCGATTTGTTGAAATATCAGTCCGATATATGAAATGATAAGCAAAAGCATGCGATAATTTAATTTGTAATCTAAACAGACTTAAAATGAAAAAAGAACTTTTGACTCGATTTATGGAGAAGCGAATAGTCGAACTGAAAAAAGAACAACGCAATGGTACTGCCCATGTATATCAGAGTACTTTGAATCGACTGAAAAATTTTATGAATGGACGTGAAATCACCTTTAGCCAACTGACTCCGGAATGGCTGGCTTTGTTTGAGCAGAAACTATTGGCTGACCAGCTTAAGTGGAATACCATTTCTACTTACATGCGTATGTTGAGATCTGTATATAATCAGGCTTTGGAACGGGGCGTGGCAACTTACGTGCCACGTCTTTTCAATAAAGTACATACCGGTATTGATTGCCCGGTGAAAAGAGCCGTTTCGCCGGAAGTTATATGCAGACTGATGACAGACCGAAAACCGTTGCCTGGAAAATTGGCTTTCAGCCGTGATCTGTTTGTGCTTTTGTTCCTGCTTCGAGGGATGCCGTTTGTGGATCTTGCTTTCTTGCGCAGGTGTGATTTGCAGGGAAATGTGATCACGTATCACCGGCGCAAGACCAGTCGTAAACTGACTGTGGTGGTGGGTAAGGAAGCCATGGAAATTATACAGAAATATATGTATACAATTCCGGACTCACCTTATCTTTTTCCTATTATACAGAATCCCGGTAAAGATGAATATGGACAATATGCCCGAATGTTACGCCTTCAGAACTATCGGTTGACACAAGTGGCAAACATATTGGGAATCAGAGACCGACTAAGTACTTATACCGCCCGTCATACCTGGGCGACAACGGCCCTCCGGCAGAATTATAATTCAAGTTTGATTTGTGACGCTATGGGACATTCTTCGGTTAAAGTAACCGAAACCTATTTTCAACCCTACAGAGACGATGAGGTAAACCGGATGAATAGCTCTCTTATTACATATATTTTATCGAAGAAGAAAAGGGGGACAGATAAAAAAATAAGAAGCTAATAGCTTGATTGCTAATTGAAAAAATATCCGTTACTTCGTAGGTAACGGGAGATGATATCGGCGGCAAATTTAAATATATTTTTTGAATTACGCATAATAAAACAATTATTTTTGCAATAGATATTAAATAGCTGAACATTTTTAGCGGGTTGTCTTTCGGAAAAGGCAACAAAAGATATTTCCATTTTTCAGGTTGAAAGATGGGAAAGGATTTTATTGTCTTTTTTAAGACCGTAAAGATTCATTTTAGTAAAAACAACTCCTTTAAAGACACTTCTTTATCTTGGAATTTGTGTAGTCCCGTTACCTACGAAGTAACGGGCAGGCCAAATGGATCAGAAACTAACATTCTGTCTGAATCAACTATTAAGTAGAAACTAAAGTGAATTGTTTATGAGAAAAAAATCTATGTTTTTATGGTCTTTGCTTGCTGCAATGACTATGAGTGCTTGTTCGGAGCACAATGAACTGCCTTCAGGAGAAGTTCCCGGGGGGAACTCGAAGGCTAACTTTATAGTCAAGTTGAACTTTGAAGGAACAAGTATGGAACAGGGCGGTAAGACGAGAGCCGCACAATCTACTGCAGTACCGGAAACTTCGTGGAGTAATATCCGCCAGGTACAGATTTTGCTATATGACGCAAGCAATATCGTGCGGTTTTCCGATGTAGTTACTCCAACAACTGGAAATACAACCTTTACTTATACAGATGTACCTGTAGGAACTTATACAATGGTAGCCATAGCAAATGCGAAGAGTTCGACAGATGCTATCAATACCTATTTGGATGGAGGTACAACTCCTGTAGAGTGGAGCATGTGGAATGTACGTCAGAAGCAAGCGCAGAACATGGTGATGAAGTATAAACCGGGCACGTTTCCTACATTTTGTGCAACTGACTTGTCTGCTAACGCAGCTTATGCCGAGCCAGCCGAAATTTTTATGGGAGCTGTTCAAGGGGTGACTGTTTCTTCGGATGGTCCTGTAACTCCTTCTCCAATTGCTTTGAAACGTGAAGTTTCTTTGATGCGTGTCCGTCTGAACGTAAAGGATAAAGAAGGAAATACGAATAATGAGAATACTGCGAATGGCGTTGACTTTGCACAGGATGCTTCTATTATGATTTATCGTTTACCGGATCATCTGAAAGTGATGGCAGGGAATGCCGGAGGGGTAAGTGCTACCTCGACTGCTACTAATATATTGTCTATTTCGGGTGGTGAGGTCTTTAAAACAACTGATCCTACATCCGGTTATAATGCAGGAGGTAAAGTTCTGAGTGGAAACTTCACGATGTGGAGAGATGTGGTTGTATTCCCTAATAACGGTGGACGTGCCAATGATTCTGCAACTACCGGTACGGCTGACAGACAGCGTCAGTATTTTATAGTGGTATCAGGACGTGGTAAAGCCGGACATATTTTGGGAGATGGTACTGCACTTTCCAATGATGCTACTGTTTATTGGTCCGGAGTGGTTAAAGAAAATTTTGTGCCGAACGTGATTCGTGAAGTAAACCTGACTTTACGTACCGGCGGAAGCACGACTGTGCCTGTAACTCCTACGGAATATGGTGGTTTAGAAATCACTGTGAGTGCTCCTACACCTTGGGATAGCAATATTGTAAATTCAGATATTATAATGTAAAAACTTTCTTTTACTCCCCTCGGAATTATGGTCCGGGAGCAGAGAATAAGCAGAAATGCTTGCTGCTCCCGAGGACCTCGGGGGTGATTAATGAAATAAACTATAGAACATGAGAAAAAACAGACTTCTCATAGTATTATTTACTGGTGTAGCAGTCTTACTTTCGCTTGCGTCGTGTACATATGATTATTTTGAAGATGAAACGAATTATCAGGTTTTTGTACCCGAAGTTCTGAACAAGACTGTCAGTGATTGTCGAGTGCTGGTCTATAACGATGCCGGAACATTGGTCGGTGCACGTTATGCAACCTCTCCATGGGATAAAGATCCGCGCATGGAGGCGGGCTTGTTTAGTTTTAGGTTAACTCCCGGCGAATATAAAGTATACTGTTATACCAATACGGACAGTCTTACGTTTGTGGACGGGCAACATCTGGATGCTTCTGCTTTTATTCTGAAAAGCAGCTCTACCGGACCGAACAGATATGTACAGCCTTCGGATATATTATTCCAGAAGTTCGTACCCGCAATTGTACATCCGGGCATTTTACAGACCGATACCGCAGCACTGGAACGCTATACCGGACGTATAACGGTTCGGTTTAAGAAATTTCCCGGTGATGTATCGCATATAAAGAAGGTACAATTGCTTGCGGAAGGAGCACCTGTAATGCAATACCTCAAAAATGATACTCTGACCGGCCGATTGACTCCCGAGGACAAAATGTTTCATTTCGGAACATTACCCGTACAGGAGAAAGCCGATGTATTAGAGGTAGATCATCGTTTTATTCCTTCTGTGGAGAATGAACCGATGAGGTTGAATTATACATTTCTCGATGAAAATGGAGCAGTTGTCAACCATCTGCCCGTGGAAGTTACGGAAAGGGAGACAGGACTGCCGTTACGGTTATTGCATGGTAAACGTATAATTATTGAGATCGAATCTTATACCGTTATTAAGATATCGGTTGTAGGATGGAACGAAGATATCGAGAGTGGAGATACGGACATGGAATGATACATATATACATATAAAAGAGAATTAGAATGAAATTAGTTATACGACATATTTTGAGTGTCGCCGTTTTATTTTGTAATCAGCAGTACAGGCACAAAGTGTCAAAGTGAATATTCCTTTTTGGCTGACCGGTTCGCCTAACGTCGGCTTTGAGTATACATTGACGAGGCAACTCACGGTGAACGGTGAAGTGCTATGGATGCCGTATTTATTCAAGAAACATGAAGAAGTGTTTCGGGCACTCCAGAGCAGTGTTGAATTGCGCTATTATGTGAATCCTCGTAACTTTTATACTAACGACTCATGGGATGGATTTTATATTGGCCCCTATGCTATGTACGGTAATTTTAATATCGGTTTATTAAAGCATAACGATCCGTTGCAGAGCTATCGTCGTAAAGGTTGGGGAGTATCGGGAGTATCTCGACCGGGTATAAATTTGCTTTCAACCTCGTTGGGGCTGGATCTGAATATTGGCTGGGATATGCGCACCTCCAATACAATAAATATTATTTGGGTGGAGAATATGTGAATTTCCCTTTGGAACGTAAAAGACGAAGAGGTGGATAGGTCCGACTAAGTTCGGTATAAATCTCACCTATAATATATTCCGATAATGTTACTGATAAAAGTTGCTGAATGAGAAAGAAGAAGATACAAATTCTCCTGTCTGGCTGCATTCCTTTCTGATGGGAGGGACTATGCCTTCCGTTGCGCAGGAGCGGAAGATAGGGCGGGTAGAACGGCGGGCAGACCGTAATTTTATCAGGCAGAAATTTGATAAAGCGATGGCTCAGTATGAAACGGCTATCAGGCGTGAAAAGATGAGGCCGGTCAGGCTGCGCTTCATCTCAAAACAGCGCGTTTGTATTTCATGGTAAGGGAATATGGTCGCGCCTCGGAGCATTATGATAAAGCAATGAGCTTGCGTCCGGATTTGCTCGGGGTAGATGATGTCTGTGATTATGTGGATGCTCTGCGTTTTCAGGGACAAGCCCGCAAAGCAGAAGCCATTTGCCTGGATAATGCCTATAAAGACATATATAGCCGCTATCAGCGCTATCAGAATACATTGGAGGCACTTGCCATGCGCCATTCGGTTCAGGAAGATCCCGGGTTTTCGGCAAAACGCTTATTACTGAATACATCGAACGCTGAATTTTGGGTTGGTAATTATGGGGAACAACCGTTTTATGCCATTAGTTACAGTAAATTCAATGATCCGGGGAAATTATTCTTCCATCGTACTCACTATTATGCACTTGACGAACCCGGTGAAACCGGTGTTGAGACTCAGAAACCTCCAAGATATTATGGTTATTTCCGGAAAATACCTGCTGACTTACAGAATGGTCCGGTGACCTTTTCACCGGATATGAAGTCGATGGTAGCTACGGTTATCGAGTATGATAAAGAGAAGACAACCGTAGAGATGGCAAACCGGAAGCTACGTCCTTTCCGTACAAAGTTGTTTTACTCTGTGCTAAAGAACAAGAAGAAACGATTTACGAAGTATGTTCCGGCTTTTCCACAGGAAGAGATGTCTTCGTATGCCCACCCTTACCTGTTTAATGAAGGCAAATCATTGTTGTTCACCTCTGACATGCCCGGAGGATACGGTGGGTTCGACCTGTATGTTGTCCATTGGGATGAAGAGGCTCAGGCATGGGGGACTCCTGTTAATCTGGGACCGGATGTCAACACGGAAGGCGATGAGATCTTTCCTGTAATCTATAAAGGACGTCTTATCTTTTCGTCTAACGGATTGCCGGGATTCGGTGGTTATGATCTGTTCAGTGCTTATTATGATAAAGATGGAGTGATTCCGGGCAGTATCAGCCATTTTCCTTATCCGGTAAATTCCGTCTTCAACGATTATTATATGTGTCCGCTTGACTTGCGAACAGCCTATTTTGTATCCGATCGTGAAATGGCTTCAAGAGACGATATCTATTACCTCCGTACAGTAGAGGATCTGGGAACCCAGCAAGGGATGCCTTTTTACGGGATGAGTGAGGAAAATGCAATTTTAGGTGGCGCTTTGTTGTTGAACGGCACTACGGAAACTGTTTCTCCGGAGTCTGTCACATTGAAGCAGTATGCGCCGGAAGGATTGCTGATGACTCTCTATTTTGATTTCGATTCGGATGAGTTGACCGATGAATCTGTACGGAGACTCGAGCAATTTATCAATGAAATGGGTACTTACCAATTTTCCGAACTTAGGTTTGATGGTTTTGCCGATGAGATAGGTAGTGACAGTTATAACTATTCATTGTCAGAGCGAAGGGCGGAAAGTGTTGCGGAGTTTCTGCGCAATCATGGTTTAAACGTACGTTTCGGCATAGAGGCTCATGGAAGGATAAAGCTTTCTCCGGAAGAGGTGAAAGAGGAAATTGAGTATCATCGCTGGCCGGAGGGAGGTATCGATTGGATACAGGTGAACCGTAGGGCAAGGCGTGTCGAAATATATAATAAGAGGTAGAAATATAAAAAAGTAAACGATATATGAAGAAGACAAGAATTCATAGAGTGTGGATACTGTTCCTGCTGGGCATCATGGCCTGTCTGCAAGTGAGAGCCCAATATATGCCGGTGGTTTTCGATAAGAAGTATGGCGATAAGAATCAGATTCAGCTGGTTTGCCCCTTAGCCGGTGACGAAGTGGCCATGGTGGGTAAAGAGGGACAGAAGTATAACCTTACCTGGATAGGCAGAGAGGGAGAAGTGCTCTTTTCATTGCCGCTGGCCGGATTTACCGCTGTTAACGAGTTGACAGAGTTGGAGGATAACCGTATCCTGCTTGTCGGGCAATCTGCTGTGATGAATACAAAAGGCAGAAAAGACAATGTGACACTAAGCGGACGGGCGGTCATATTGGATCGTAGCGGTCATATTGTTACCAATATTTATGCAGGAGGACAAGGGAGTGAACTAATGAAGGGAGCTTTGCTGCGTAGCGGGTCATTGATACTTTCCGGCATGGAGCCGAAAGGAGGAAATAGCCGGCAAGGTATTCTTATGAAAGTGGATAAATCGGGTAGAGTGATTTATCAGTACAAGAATGCCGGAAGTGGTTATTGTGATCAATTCGAGGTGCTGGGCAATACGACTGAATATATATGTGCGGCTTTCTCCGGAGACAAGGAGAAAGAACAGACAACAGTGGTCCGGTTAGATGATAAAGGGAAGCCTTATTATGTAACTGTTATTCCGGCTAAGCGGTTCATCGTGACAGGTATGAATGCCAATATCAATGACGGTTCGGTGATTGTTACCGGTAATTCATCGACTGATGGAGGCATCATTTATAAAATACGGCCGGAAGGTGATATTGTTTTTGCCAAAACACTGATACCCGCCAATCAGGGATCGGTGATGCTTAATCAGCTTCAGGTGGCTCGCAATGGTAATATATTGGTAGGTGGAAGTGGCAGTAAAGGATACTATGCCTTGTTGAGAAATGACGGAACAGCTTTATATTCCGGTACCTCGAATGGAGGTGTGAGAGGTGTGGGTATGAACCGGACTACGGGTGAATCGGTGGTAACAACTTATGATGTCAATGCACGCAGAGGAACGTTTGTCCGTATATTGCCGACGGGTAAAGCTGAGTTTGACCGCACTATTGATGGTAATTTTGATAAGGTTAAGGTAACTAATAACGGTGAAGTGTTACTGCTGTCTTCGGATGAAGGTCGGGTTTGTATGTATTCTGCTACGGGTGAAAAAGAGTTTGACCGTTATGTGACGGACAATAAACCTACTGTTTATCGTCAGGCATTGACTGCATCGTCCGGTGAGTTACTTTTTCTGGGCAGTGGTAGTCGCCTTGTCAAACTGGGACATGGACTCTATGTTTCGGATGTGAAAATAACCAAGCCGGTAAACGGAACGGCTACTGCGGTATTTACTGTCACGCTGACAGGATATGCCACTACAAAGGAAGGGGCTCCTGTTCCTGTAAGTGTAGGATATGCCACTCGTGAAGTATCTGCTACAACAGCTAATAATTTTACTCCGGTAAAGGGAAAACTGTCTTTCACCCCTTCACGCGGGACGGCGGATCGCTATCTGGTGAAACAGGATATCGAGGTTCCGGTAAAAGCGAATGATCTGATCGAAGGCGTGAAAGACTTTGAACTGCTATTGTCGGATGTTCAGCAGAGTTATCTGGTGAAGCCTGTAGGGAAAGCGGTTATCGAAGATCAGCAGGCAGTTGTGAAGTTGGTACGTACCGAGCGTGGAGAAGAGGGATCCAAAGATATTTTATATGAACTGGGATTATTTAAAACCGACGGAACTCCTTTGACCAATGCTACGGGGGCAAATATTATAGTAGATGGTATATATGGAGAAGGCACAGCCGATGCGCTCGATTTCGATATGGGATTGACTCCTAGAGTGATATTTGCCAATGGTTCGCAAAAATCATCTTTTAATGTCAGGACATTGGAGGACACCCGCTATGAACTTCCTAAAACCGTGGTAGTGAATTTTAATAAAGTACATAGCCTGAGTGGTTCTAATGTTGCTTTTGATGGTGAACTGTTGAGTTGCAGTGGAATTGTCGTCGATCAGCCGGCACGTCTGGCCATTGCTTCATTGGGTGACCACAGAGTGAATAATAATGTGGTGTCGGGCTTCTTCACTGTTTCGCTGTTGCGTGCTTCAGACGGAGCTTTATTGACCAATACCACAGGTAGTGATATCATTGTTAACTGTGTGACATTGCCCGATGCTACGGCAAAAGAAGGAAAAGACTTTGTCTTTACCAACCTGCATGACCTACGTATCAGTGGAGACGGTAACCATAGCTCCGCCAATGTGAATGGAGTGGTATTGTTCAGCACGGATACTTTGGAAAAACAGGTAAAACTGAAAATCAAATCTGTAAACCAACCTACAGGTGCACAGCCGATCAGTGTATTGGATGCAGAACGTACGGCAGAGTTTACGATCCGGAAATAAAATGATTCTTGGGGAGAAGAATGCCTTGCATCTCGAGTGTAAGGTATTCTTCTCCTCTCAGAAGAAAATGGATGAAAAAAGAACTATGACAGGAAAAAGAATATATACAGGGTTGATGGGCTTGCTGCTTTTTCTGGCGTTTGCTTGTACGGATGACAGGGAATCGCCGGGGGGAACCAATGGTAATCCTTCATTGGTTTTCAGGATGACAAGAGCTTCAGCAGACATTATCAATAATACGCAAGTCTATCTGTTTGATGGAGATGGAGCTACTGCCGGACAATTCAGGCAGAAAGTGCCGGATGTGACTTACGCTGCAGACCGCCTCACTATGCCGGTTGCGGCGGGGACATGGGATATTACATTGGTTAGTGCTGACGGAGATGTAAACAGTGGATTGATACAACCTGTCCGTGGACAGGCACGTTCGTCACTGAAAATGTGGGAAACACGTTCTGTCGGTGGGAGTTTGCCGTCTATGCCTGAGTTGCGTACGGCTTATATTACCGGACAGCAGGTTATTGCCGGTCAGGATAATGTCGCTTCCGAAACAGCATTGCTTTCACGGAACGTTGCATTGGTCAAAGTCGTGATAGCCGATGCCGGAGGACTGGATATTAATGGCACTCACACGATGAAATTGACTAATGTGCCTACGACTCTTAACTGGGAAGGAGGGTTATATCCCAATAAAAACAATCCTACTGTGAGTGCGGAGCCTATGACCGGTACTTTTACTATACATAATAATACTGCAATGGCCGGTCATCAGTACAGTGATACGCTTCGGTTTATTGTGCCGGCTCATAAAGGAACTGATTATCTGAATGCACTTCCGACCGACACAACTACCAGTCATCTTAAACTGAGTGTCGATCTGGCCAGTGAAGGAGGAACACGTTTTGAGAAGACGGATGTGGTAATCCCTCGGGTTCCACGAGTAAACGGAATTTTGTTGGTACGCATTTTCCTTGGTGGAAAGCTCGATGTCTCCACTGAGATATTGAACTGGCAGGATACACAGTTGGAAGCTGATTTGTCACAGACTCAACTTTATACGGATAAAGCTTCGGTGGGGATGGCATTTAAAGATACAATACATGTAAATACCAATGCTCGCGAATATACAGTGGAGAAGGCACCTGAGGCCACGTGGATTACTTCGGTGAAAAAGTTGGATGGGAATGCGGTGGAAATTACTGCCGACTTGGATAGCTATGTGGATAATCATCCGCGTACTTCGTATATTACCATTAAGGCCAATAATGTGACCAAGAAAATACCGGTAACACAAAGACCGGATAGAGGTACGATTAAAGTTAGTGAACATAAACTTATCTTTTGTCCTAAAGTACACGAAAAACGTTCGGTGGAAGTTAAGAGTATTGGAGGTGACTGGATATTCTTAGGTAGTAGTCCCAAAGCGACTTCAGACATACAGAATGGGGTAAAAGGAAATACCACAGTTAACTTTACACGTACTTCGACGATTAAGCCGGATGATTTTGATACTTGTTATGGAGATGGTCAGATTGTTGTGAAGAATAAAACAACGCTTGATACGGATACGATTTCGTTAGTGAACTGCTATATTCATATGGATGATGGGGTAATAAACGCTGTTGCTCCAACCGGAACGGCGCAGACAGCGGTAACAAACTCACAGGATGTGACAGTATTCGGTGGTAGTCGGAATATTCTTTTGATTCATGGGAATCGTGGATACATAATGATTTGAGTTGGAACCCGTCAACTCAAGTGCTGACTATGACGACTGACCGAGAACCTTCTGATGAGGCTCGTGACGGATCATTGATATTCCATCATGCTGATTGTTCGGATTATCAAGTAACTGCCAAAGTGCATCAGGATGTCATTGTAACTATTCCGGCATTTGACTTTTGTAGTTTACTTGGGTTAATAATGATGTGGATATAGCTGTGGAGTTTAGTGGAAATGATGTTTCTGGGAATGGTAATAACAATTCAAGTTATGATAAGTACCCAGTTGGTTGGAGTTTTACAAACTCTGTTCGGTATAATAACCAAGAACTCCTACGATGGGGAGGTGATGCTACCGGAGGGCAAGGAGAAACAGCTTTAATGCGCCAGTGCTGGAAGGAGATGTTAATTCTCCCGTAAAATTAAGCTTGATGTATATGCAACTTGGTTTACACCTGGTCGTGCTCCTGATAAAATGACTTTCACTATGTCTGCTTATAAAGGTGGAACGATGGTACAAAATGGAACCAACTTTGATAATCAAGGAGGTGAGACTTTATATCAGCAAGGACATACAGTTATGATTACCACAACAAAGGGAAAAGAAACCTATGCCACTGGCGGGTATACCAAAGTAGCTACTATCACTTATGATAGAATTAAGCACTCTGCTACGGTCAATGTGTGGGCTCTTCTGCTTCGACTCGCTCATCTCGTTCGGTAAGGGTTCCATTCCGACCGGAGGAGAAGCCTCTCTGGGCTCCCGTAGTAGTGAATACCTATTCCGATAATTATCAGGGGGGAGATAGATTTTAGTGTAAACAATGAAAATGCGCTATAATATGAAAATACAATATATAATAGGTATACTGATTGCTTTTCTGTTTGCCTCGTGCAGTCATGAGGAGGAGGAACAGAAACCCGCTTATGGAAAGATAGATGTTGCTGTTTCGGTAACCCTACCGCAACCGGAGTCAGTAAATACTCTTACTCGTGCCGGTGGTCCGTATACGGATACCGATATTAAGAACGCAGACTTGTTGATATTCGACAAAGACGCAAAGTTTATGGAACGCGTCAAAGTAGAGAGTGACAGGTTGGTGGTCACCGGAACGGGGATTAATTTCACAGTCCGTTTGGATGCCACTTCAGAACGGCGTATCATTCATCTGGTAGCAAACGGTCGGAGTGCTGATGGCACTTCGGATCGCTTGAACTTTGGTGATATAACTCCCGGTATGACAGAAAATGCGGCTATCTCTTCCTTGCAGACAGCCTCGCTCGAACATGTGGATGAAGGAGAGAGCACATTGTTAAACCATGTAATGCCTTTGGTCATGTGGGGACGTTTTGCATTGAACGGAATCAATATCGTAACGAAAGCAGAGGGTGTGAAACTGTTGCGTTCCACAGCATGTATACAAGTGAAGAAGGGTAATGGAGGTGGGAATACCGGACTGGATGATTTTGTCATCGAGGGAATTACTGTACATCAGGGGGCCTGTCATGGCTTCCTGGCTCCGACCGATTGCACAGGAGAAGTAAATACTCCCGTTGTCACAAATCCGGTTACCGGTGGAATCTATCTGGATTATCGTAAGGGTTGGGTTAATGGTGCGGAACCATCTTTATACATTTATGAGCGCAATTGTTCGGCTTCCGACTATATGGGAGTAGTGATTGCAGCCCGGTATAAGGGGAAAAAGGGCTACTATAAGGTAGTGATGAACGGTAATGACGGAAGTCCTTTGAACATTGTACGCAACCACCGCTATATTGTTACAGTGGTGGGAGTCAATGGTCCGGGATATGAAAGTCCGGATATTGCTGTGGCTTCTGCACCTTCGAATGCTTTGAAAGTGGAGTTGACGGATGAAGACACGGATCTGCCCTGTATTGTGGCCGACGGTCAATACCGC